>Ga0209755_10006077_pt1 | contig 13489 bp, 16 predicted proteins | sample TergutCo191P1_FD_187301 | JGI IMG/M metagenome (GOLD analysis project Ga0209755, IMG submission 187301) | Cornitermes sp. P1 segment gut microbial communities from Petit-Saut dam, French Guiana - Co191P1 (SPAdes) (version 2) | ecosystem: Host-associated > Arthropoda: Insects > Digestive system... | reverse complement strand
TGAAACATGAAACATGGCGGATATATTTAGTTGAAAATGGAAAGTGGAAAGTTGAAAATGTCGGTTGGATTTTACACTATATATCCAACCGACATTTTCCACTTTCCATTTTTATAAGGTCGCCCCACCCCGTCAGCCTGCGGGCTGCCACCCCTCCCACGGAGGGGAATTATATTTAACCGACATTTTTCATTTTTAAGTTTTCATTGCCATTTAAGCAAAGCTTAAATGGGCTTCTAGTGTTTAAAATGTCTTTCCCCAACAAACACCATTGCTATGCCCAATTTATTACATGCGTCTATGCTCTCAGAGTCACGGACACTGCCGCCGGGTTGGATTATGGCTTTTATGCCGTGTTTTGCGGCGAGTTCTACACAGTCGCTAAATGGAAAGAACGCATCGCTTGCTAATACTGCTCCTTCGCTTGCTTTTTTTGCTCGCTCTAGGGCTTGCTTTGCCGCCCAAATGCGGTTGGTTTGACCACCGCCAACACCCAACAATTTAAAGTCGTTTGCTACGACAATAGCATTGCTTTTAGTGTGCTTTACAATTTTAAAGGCAAAGTCTAACTGCTCTAGTTGCGTTTTTGTAGGCTTTAATTTAGTAACAATATTAAAGTCTTTTTTGTTGTATAAGCTATTATCTTTATCTTGGATTAGCAATCCACCATGCACTCTTTTTAAATCCACCGCACCCTTAAAGTCAACAGGCTTAGCTAAGCTAGGAATCCTTAAAACTCTTAAGTTTGGTTTTTCGCTAAAGGTGGCTAGAGCATCTAAAGTGAACTCTGGGGCAATAATAATTTCTAAAAAAATCTTGTTTAATTCTATTGCCGTTTTGCCGCAAACTGGGCTATTAAAAGCGACAATTCCGCCAAAGATAGACACAGGGTCGCACGCATGGGCGGTTATATAGGCGTTGTAAGCGTCTTTAGCCGTTGCCACGCCACAAGGGTTAGTGTGCTTAACGGCTACACAAGTGGGCTTATTGTACTCATTAAGTAAGTCCAACGCACCCGCCGCATCGTTAATATTATTAAAAGATAGCTCCTTTCCTTGCATTATTTCTGCTGTATCTAAGGCACTTTTTTTAGGGAGAATGTCAGAATAAAAAGCCGCTTTTTGGTGCGGATTTTCGCCATAGCGTAAGTCTTGCTTTTTAGTAAAGGTAAGGGTTAATTCGTCTGGGAATTGAATTTTTTGCTCGCAGGCTAAATAGTTAGAAATTAAAGCATCGTATGCGGCGGTGTGGCTAAAGGCTTTAAACATTAAATTCTTTTTAGTTTTTAAGCTAACTTCGCCCTTACGCAATTCTGCAATGACTTTTGGATAATCGCTACTATCTACTAGCACGCAGACATCTTGGTAATTTTTAGCCGCCGCCCTAATCATAGACGGACCGCCAATGTCAATATTTTCTACCGCATCTTCAAAGCTGCAATCGGGTTTTAAAATGGTAGCTTTAAACGGGTAAAGGTTAACCGCCACAATATCAATCGTGCCAATGCCTAGCTTTTTAATTTGCGCCATATGGTCAGGGTTAGAACGCATAGACAAAATGCCCCCATGAATACTAGGGTGCAGCGTTTTAACTCTGCCGTCTAAGAACTCTGGGAATTTTGTAATGTCACTAACTTGAGTACATTCTATGCCGTAATCGTCTAGCATTTTAGCAGTGCCGCCAGTAGATAAAATCTCGTAGCCTAATCCAACTAATTCCGTGGCAAATTCGACTACGCCATCTTTGTCGCTAACCGATATTAAAGCTCTTTTTTTCATGTGTTGTGTCTACCTTTAATTTTAGAGTAAGTTTTCTAAAAGTAGTTTAACATAGTAAGCAATATTTTGACAAATAAAAAATCCACTCTTTAAAACTTTGGATTTAAAAGAGCGGATTTTTATTTTGCAGTTATTTGTTAAAACAAAACTAAACTAACTGATGGCCTTTTGCATCTTGGTTGATTTTTTGAGTTCTCAAGGCATTCCAGTCTATTGCGTGCCATACAAAACAGGCTATTGTAATGGCCTAAGCCTACGGCTAGCAGGGTTATATAGACTACAAATTCGCCGCGCCTAGCATAAATACTACTAAGCTAGATATGTCTATTATTATGCCTATTATGGTTGCCACTAGTTGCAAGATTGCCTTTTTAGTAAAGCCTAGATAAAAATTGTGCGCCCCAAAGCCCACCCAAAGGGCTAAGCTGAGTATAATTTATGTTTTTATTAAATCTATACATAAAAGCCCTAGCGTTTGCACTAATAATTTATGCTCTATTTCTTCTATTATTCTTTTTTGTAGACTCTCTGGAGTGTCGGTGGGTAAAACCCTTAGCATCTTTTGGGCTAAAATTTTACCAGTATCTATGCCGTCATCTACTAAATGCACTGTTGCTCCGCTAAATGGGTCGCCTGCTTCTATTACGGCTTTATGCACATTAAGCCCATGCATGCCCGCTCCGCCAAATTTGGGCAGTAAGCTTGGGTGAATATTAACAATTCTATTTTTATAGCTAGCAATAAAGTCGGTAGTTAAAATTCCTAAATAGCCCGCTAGCACCACATAATCTATATTGAGTGGGGCTAGGCTATCTACTATAAATTTATCTCTTTGTTGCATAGAGCTAAAATCTTTAAGACACGCAACCGCCGTTTTAATGCCGTGTTTTTTTGCCCTTTCTAACCCAAAAGCAGTGCCGTTAGAACTAACAACAATTTGTATAGTGGCATTCATTTTGCCTGTTTCTACCGCATCAATAATAGCCTGCAAATTAGAGCCACCACCAGAAATTAGGACGGCTAATTTTTTTGGTTCTTTAGGGGGTTGCATAGTTTCTGCCATGGTTTAAAAAGTTGAAAATGGAAAGTGGAAAATTATTGTTAAATAGCTAACTTATTTGATATGCTTAAAAATAATAATTAACCGACATTTTCAACTTTCAACTTTCAATTTTCAACTAAATTTAAGTCCTTCTCCCTTTACTGTCTTACCAATTACATATGCTTTTTCGCCTAGGGCTTTTAACTCGGCTAAAATCTTGTCTGCGTCTTTTGGGTCTACTGCTAGTACCATGCCAATGCCCATGTTAAAGGTGTTGTATAGTCCTTTTGCGTCTAGGCCAGATTTTTCTTTTAGTAGTTTAAAGATTGGCTGTAAGTCGTATGCATTAAGGTCAATTTCTGCCCCAATGCCAGCGGGGAAAATTCTTGGAATATTTTCTATAAAGCCACCGCCAGTTATGTGGGCAATGCCTTTAATATTAAATTTTTCTATTAGGCTTAAAATGGTTTTAACATAAATACGGGTTGGGGTTAAAACTTCTTCCAAATATGTTTTATTAGTATTTGGGATTTTATTTGTTTTAAGTTCTTTTAAATCTTCGCCTAATAATTTACGCACTAGCGAAAACCCATTAGAGTGAACTCCGTTAGATGCTAGCCCAATTAGCGTGTCGCCAGCGGTAATATTGTTGCCGTTTATAATCTTTGCTTTGTCTACAATGCCAACGCAAAAGCCCGCTAGGTCATATTCTCCATCTTTATAAAAACCCGGCATTTCGGCAGTTTCGCCGCCTATTAGGGCGCAATCTGATTGCAAGCAACCGTCTGCCACGCCTTTTACAACTTGGCCAGCAACTTTTGGGTCTAGCTTGCCTACTGCAAAATAGTCTAAAAAGAATAGCGGTTTTGCACCTTGGCAAACAACATCGTTAACACACATTGCAACGCAATCTATGCCAATTTTGTCGTGCGTATCGCTAATAAATGCATACTTTAGTTTTGTGCCAACGCCGTCTGTGCCAGAGACCAAAACGGGTTCGCTAAAGTGCTTATAATCGGCTAAACTAAAAAATCCGCCAAAGCTACCTAAGCCACCTAGCACATTTTTATTAAAGGTCTTTTTTACGCTAGCCTTGTATTCTTCTACTGCGGCATAACCCCTTTCTGGGTCGACACCTGCATCTTTGTATGATATTGGCATAATGGCTCCTTTCAGTCGCAATTCAATTCTGAATTATGAATGCTGAATTGTTGACTTATGGTTTGTTTGTGAAGTTTGTAGTAGTAAAATTTATAATTTTGATTAAAACAAAAAATCTACTACTGTTTATTGTAGCAGATTTTTAGTTAGATAGTAAAGTGATTTTTTTATTAAAATAGCTAGCTTAAGTTTTAACTATTTTTTATCTCGACCGACATTGTGCATTGTGAATTGAAAAATGTGCATTGTGCATTATGCATTGTGCATTGTCTCCGATACATTCTTTTCTGACTTGTCTAGCTTGTCGGATTCGGGGGATTGGTTTTGGCGGTTTATTATTGTTTTATTTATAATAAGTTCAAAGCTGCAACCTAAAAGGGCGGCGGCGCTTTCGCATAGTCGCATGCGGGTCATGTATATTTGCAAAAACTCCATAACGGCGCTTACTTTTGTGTCCATGTAAATAAAAAGCTTGATTACTTTTTTTACGGGGTCTACGGTAATGTAGTTTTTTAAAATAGATAGATTTACTCTGCCATGAATATCATTCATAGTTCTTCTACCTACCCTTGTGCGGTGGGCATCTGACTTGTCTGCAATTGTAAGGGCGGCGGAAATTGTGTTGACGGGTGTGCCGATTTGCTCTTCGTGGTTACCGATAGAAGCTATAATTTGCGCAATCTCAGTAGGAGCCATTCCCATTCTTGCTAGAATATCGTAGCTTAAAAGCGCCCCTGTAAGCCCGTGATTTTCACGGTTTATGGCGTTACCAATATCATGCACCCAGCCAGTAATTGCCCCCAATTCTACCGTTCGTTCATCATAACCTAGTGCCTTTAAAATATTTGCCGTAGTTTTAGATACATAGCTAACATGCCTAAGCCCGTGTTCTGTATAGCCCAAAACCTCTAAATTTGTATTTGCCTTATCTACAAGAGCAATTATCTCGCCATTATTTTTAACATCTATGAGTGTAATTTGTCTATGTGCCATACCCCTATTTTATGCAATTGTTAGATAAAATAATAAGCGATTTTTTGTTTTTAGTGGTAGTAAAATTACAAAACCCCTTGCGTAAAGGAACGCTAAGGGGTTTTTAGTTTTGTTATTAAAACAATATTTGTAAACTGTACTACTAGTAAACTGTATACTGCCAAAATTCTTTACTCTTTAGAGCCTAAGACTTTAACTGTGCAGCCTTGTTTTTCTAGGGTTTCTTTTGCGTTGGCTGTGAATTTTGTGGCTTCTATTGTTAGTTTTTTGGTTAGTTTGCCATCGCCTAGGACTTTAACGCCGTAGTGCTCTACTTTAGATAAAACGCCTTTTTCTAAAAGAGTTTCGGCGTTTACTGTGTCGCCATCGTTAAAAACTTCTAGGTCGCCAATGTTGACAATAGAATAAACCTTACGCCAGTTATTATCGAAACCTCGTTTTGGTAGACGGCGTAATAATGATTTTTGACCGCCTTCAAAGCCTATACGCACGCCACCGCCGGCTCTTGCCCATTGACCTTTATGACCCTTACAGCATGTTTTTCCATGCCCAGAGCCTATGCCACGCCCTAATCTTTTGACGCTTTTTTTAGAATTTACTGCTGGTTGTAATTCGTGTATTTGCATAATTTCTCCAATGCACAATGCTATAATAGCATAATGCACAATTATTGATTTTAATGCTGTATGCCTAAATGACTAAATGCTCTATTATTGTCTTTAATTATTTTGACCTTAATTGTGCATTATGCATTGTGCATTGTGCATTGACTATACTGGTTCTACTTTTACTAAATGCTTAACAACAAATAGCATGCCTTGTAGGCATGGGTTGTCTGTATGCACTACATTTTGGCGAATTTTTTTAAGTCCTAACGCTTCTATTGTGCGTTTTTGTTTTAAGCTAGAGCTGATTGTGCTTTTAACTAGCGTAATGCGTAGTTTTTGAGCATCTGTTGCTTTTTCTTTTTTTGCCATTATTTTATAAACTCCTAGTTTATAATTATCAATTATCAATTATCAATTATCAATTGTTGTCTTTAAGCTATTTTAAAATACCGAAATTGATAATTGATAATTAAGAATTCATAATTAAGAAAGTATTTCTTCTAACGATTTGCCTCTTAATGCGGCAATTTTTTCTGGGGTGCGTAGTGAATATAATCCCATTACTGTTGCTTTAATAGTGTTAATTGGGTTGCGGCTACCATAGCTTTTTGTGGTAATGTTTTTAATACCTGCAAGTTCTAAAACTGCACGCACGCTACCACCAGCAATAAGACCAGTACCTTCAGGCGCTGGGCGCAAATAAACCTTACTTGCACTAAACTCGCCAATTGCTTCGTGTGGAATACTAAATTCGCTTAAAGCGCATTTTTCCATGTTTTTACGGGCTGCTTGCTCTGCTTTGCGGATTGCCTCTGGCACCTCTGCTGCTTTACCCATGCCAAAACCAACGCTACCATTGCCATCACCTGCTACAACAATTGCACTAAAACGCATGTTGCGACCGCCTTTAACAACTTTAGTTACACGGCGAATTTGAACCATTTTGGTTTTAATGCCGTCATCTGGTTTGTCGTCAATGCGTTCTCTTCTAGGGGGACGCTTGTCGCCTCTTGGTGGTCTATCGCCAAAAGGAGCTTTTCTGCCGCCTCTATCTTGGGCGGGGGCTGGGCTAGCTACTTGTTCTGCTGCTGCTTGTACTACTGTTTCTTCCATTAGAATTCTAAGCCTCCTTCTCTTGCACCTTCGGCTAATGCTTTAACACGGCCAGTATATAAATAACCGCCACGGTCAAAAACTATGGTTTTGATTTTTGCTTTTTTGGCACGGCTAGCTAGTTCTGCACCAACTGCTTTTGCCGCATCTGATTTACTTAATTTTTTAATATCTATGCCTTTAGCTATTGTAGAGCAACTAACTAGCGTAACGCCAGCTTCGTCATCTATAATTTGGGCATAGATATGCGATAGACTTTTATAGACATTAAGTCTAGGTCTAGCTTTTGTGCCACTCATGTTAGAGCGGACTCTTTTATGACGCCTTTTACGGGCTTCGTTTTTATTAGCTTTATTTACCATGATTGTGTATTAACCGGGTTAATAAATTATCAATTATGAATTATCAATTGTTGTCTTAATTTTAAGTACTTGTAAAATCTTATAATAATGACCTTAATTGATAATTGATAATTCTTAATTCTTAATTTATTTTTTGCCTGAGGTTTTGCCCTCCTTCTTAATAGGAGTTTCTGTTGAATATCTTATACCATAGTTGTGGTATGGCTCTACTGGTTTCTTTGAACGGATAGTAGCGGCTGTTTGACCAACTAACTCTTTAGAAATTCCAGTAACTGTTATGCTTGTCGCATCTGGACAAGCTAGTGTAATGCCTTCTGGTGCTACAATCTCTACTGGGTGAGAAAGTCCCACATTCATAGTTAATTTGTTGCCCGCAACCGCTGCTTTATAACCAACACCCTTAATAACAAGAGTTTTTGTAAACGGAGTATGAACGCCCGTCATCATGTTAGATAACAGCATTCTATATAGGCCATGCATAGCCTTTGCCTCTTTAGAGTCATTTTGGCGAGTAACCTCTATGCTGGTTTCGCTTTTTTTAATATCAATCGCCCTAGACGCAACCTTTTGAGTTAGCGTTCCTTTTGGGCCTTTTACGGTAAAGATTTGATTTTCAAACTCTACTGTTACGCCCGCTGGGATTGTAATGGGGGCTTTTCCTACTCGTGACATTGTTTGTCTCCTTGAAAATAAGTGATAAATGATGAGTGATAAGTGATAAGTGTCGGTCTTTTATTTTTGACGCTTTTGATATAAGTGTAATAATAAATCTATAATTTATAATTTATCACTTATCATTTATCATTAAATTTTATCGTTAGATAAAATTACCAGATATAGGCTAGTACTTCGCCGCCTACGCCTGCTGTTCTTGCGGCACGGTCTGTCATAACACCTTTAGAGGTAGAAATAATGGCAACGCCTAATCCGCCTAAAACTTTAGGCAATTCGTCTGCACCACGATAAATACGCAGACCTGGTTTAGAAATGCGTTTTAAGCCAGTTAAGACTCTTTCGCCTTTAAATCCGTACTTTAGGCTAACTAAAATATTTTTATGTTCGTCTTGCATTTTAGTAGAAGCACTTGCAATATAGCCTTCTTCTACCAAAATATCTACGATAGATTTTTTGATACGAGAAAAAGGAATCGACACTGTATCGTGGCGAGCTGTAAGTGCATTTCTAATGCGTGTTAATAAATCTGCTATAGGGTCTGTTGTAACCATTGTTGTTAACTCCTTTCAATGTACAACGCACTAATAGCGCAATGCACAATGAATGTTTATATCGTCTAACTAAATATCTAGTTTTAAATGGGTATTATCTCTGCTGTAAAATGGCTAGGCACGCCATAGTTGCATAGCAGCTGCCGAGCCGCTGAAGGTCGCTGAATTATAATTCGCAACTGAGGCGACGAGGCAAACGCAATGCAAATATGGTGATGCATAGCCATTTTTACCAAGAGGCTTTTTTAACGCCGGGGATTTCGCCGTTATATGCCATGTTTCTAAAACAAATACGGCAAATGCCGAACTTGCGTAGTACTGCATGTGGGCGACCGCAAATAGAGCAACGAGTGTATGCTCTTGTAGAAAATTTAGCGGGGCGCTGTTGCTTGTTTACCATTGCTTTTTTAGCCATGTTGTTGTTAGTCTCCTAATGAAATATCTCTGCTTTTAAAATGCTTAGTATTTCGTGACCAGTGTACAGTGTACAGTGTACAATGTACAAATGTTGTTTTTATTTTAAGCTTATTTTTTTGCTTAAATTATTTAACCAAATTTGTAAACTGTAAACTGTAAACTGTACACTGAGCTATTGTTGTTTGAAGGGCATGCCCAGTTTTGTGAGTAGGGCTTTTGCTTCGTCATCTGTGCTTGCTGTTGTTACTACGCAGATGTCAAAACCTCTAATTTTTTCTACTGTTTCATACGCTATTTCTGGGAAGTTGATTTGCTCTTTAATACCCATTGCGTAGTTGCCTCTGCCGTCAAAGCTTTTATCGCTTACACCTCTAAAGTCACGCACACGGGGTAGTGCTACTGCAACTAACTTATCGAAAAATTCGTACATTTTGTTGCCTCTAAGAGTAACTTTTATACCGATTGGCTGATTTTCTCTTAGTTTAAAGTTAGATACTGATTTTTTTGCTCTAACTATTACGCTATGTTGACCTGCGATTGCCGACAATTCTTTTTGAGCCAATTGAATGCTTTTAGAATTATCTTTAATGTCGCCGATACGCATATTTAGTACGATTTTATTTAATGCGGGAACTTCGTTAACATTTTTATAGCCCCTGTCTTTCATAAGTGCGGGGATTATTTCTTTTTGGTAACGAGTTTTTAAACGATTTCTTGGAGCAACTGTGCCAGTGAATTTTTCTACTGGTTTTGCAGCTTCAGCCTTAGCTTTTGCCATAGCCTCTTGCTTTGCTTTTTCTAATTCGGCTTTTGCTTTAGCTTCTGCTGCCGCTTTTGCCGCTTCTTTAGCGGCTAATTCTGCTGCTTCTTTATCGGCTTTTTCTTTTGCGGCTTGCTCTGTGGCTAACTTTGCGGCTTTTTCTGCTGCGTGTTTTGCCCTAGCTTCTTCTATTCTTTTAGCTTCCGCTTCGTCAACAACTGGTGCTGGCTTTTCTTCTTTAACTGGAACAGGTACTGGTTTCTCTGCTTTTGGAGTGGCTACCTTAGTAGCAGTTGCTTTTGCAGGAGCTTTAGTCGCAGGTTTTGCAGTAGCAGCTTTCGCTTTTGCAGCGGCTTCTTTTTCTTTTAATTTAGCGGCCGCTTCTTTTTCTTTTGCGGCTTTTGCTTTTGCAGCCTCTTTAGCTTTAGCTTCCTTTTCTTTAGCTTTAGCGGCGGCCTCTTTGGCTTTTAATTTTGCAGCAGCTTCTTTAGCTTTAGCTTCTTTAAGTTTTGCAGCTTCTTTTTCTTTTAATGCTTTGGCTTTTGCAGCTTCTGCGGCTTTTACTGCTTTTTCTGCATCGTCAACAGCTTTTACGGCTGCTTCTTTTTGCTTTGCAGTAGCTTTCTGTTTTGCCGCAACTTCCACGGCTTCTAATGCTTTACTTGTAGCTTTTACAGCGTCTTTAGCACTTTTAACTTCCTTTTCGGTAGCACCTTTTTTAGCAACACTTTTTACTGCTGCCATTGCTTTTTCTGCAACTTTTACAGCTTTATCTGCCGCTTCTGCTTTTATGCAGTCGCCTTCGTTAATAACAGGCTCTTTTTTACTAGCAGGCTTCTTTGTTGCGGTCGCCGTTGTTTTTGCCGTTGCTGGCTTTGTTGCAGTAGCAGTCTTAGCGGCTGGTGCTTTAGCAGTAGTCGCTGTTTTTGTAGCCGCAGGTGCTTTTTTAGCAGCTGGCGCTTTTTTTTCTTTATCGGTTGACTCAATCCCGTCAACCTGATTTTTATTAGGCATTTTATAACTCCGTTCCTTATAAATAAGGATTTATTGCTTGTATCTTTAAATTTAACTTAGCCATTGTATAGGGCTTAGGGTTTAAAGATTGCGGTTTAGTTGTACAACAGTTGAATTTGTGGCGTGGGCGCTGAATTAACATTCGCAACTACGCCACAAATTCAATCGCAGTGCAAATAAACCCAATATTTGAAGCCTAAGCCCTATACAATTGCGCCGTCAGCGTTTTTCTCGCTAACTCCATCGCCACCTTTTTTAGGGGTCTCTTCTTCTGAAGTTGGCTTTTTAGCTTTTGTAGACGCTTTTGCTTTAGCTGTTGTGGCCTTTTTGTCGCCAGTGTCAACTGCTGTTTCGTCTTCTTTTTTGCCTTTTTTAGCCTTTTTATCTGGCTTTTTATCTAGCTTAACATCTAGCGATGCATTGCATTTTTTACAAGCTCTTACAAACTTAGCTTTAGATTTAGCGTCCGCTGCAATTTTTGCAACTCTTGTAGCTTTAGAGCAAGCAGGGCAAACAATTTGCACATTGCTACTATCTATGCTACCCGGCATTTTTAAAATTGAGCTTGTAGCTTGTTGGCTTTTAGCTTTATTATGTTTAATAATAATGTTGGCATTATCTACAACAATCCTACCGGTATCTGGGTTAACTGCCGTAATACGACCAGTTTTGCCTTTATCTTTACCTGTTAGGATTTTTACATTGTCGCCTTTGCGTACATGAAGTTTCATTTTTTAGTTATGCTCCTTTAAAATCCTTACATTACCTCGGGGGCTAAAGATATGATTTTCATGTAATCTTTATCTCTTAATTCCCTAGCGATAGGCCCAAATATACGAGTGCCTTTTGGCTGACGGTTATTGTCTATAATAACAGCAGCGTTGTCGTCAAATTTAATATGAGAACCGTCTGGGCGGTTGATGCCCTTGTGCGTACGCACAATAACAGCCTTTACTACCTCGCCTTTTTTAACTGCTCCACCGACTTGCGCCGATTTTACAGAGGCTACTATAACATCACCAATGTTGCCCGTACGCCTAAAAGAGCCACCAAGTACACGAATGCACATGATTTCTTTAGCGCCACTATTATCGGCAACCTTTAAATATGTTTGTGGTTGAATCATTTGAGTTTGCTCCAAAATGTTGCTAGCAACATCTTATTTTTGTGTCCACAATACAGTGTACAGTTTACAGTGTACAGTTTACAAATGTTGTGGACTGACATTATCTATTTTCTTACTTTAAAGCTTGTGCTTTAAAAAAAATTTTCGACCGAATTTGTACACTGTACACTGTACACTGTACACTATTATGTTTCAGTCAAGCACCTTTTAAAGAACTACTTCGCTTTTTCTATAATGCGTACTAAACGCCAGTGTTTGTCTTTTGAAATAGGGCGAGTTTCTGATATTAGGACTGTGTCGCCAATACCGCACTCGTTGTTTTCGTCATGGACTTTAATGCGTTTTGTTTTAGAGATGGTTTTTTTGTAAAGCTTGTGTTTAAACTTATCTATAATAGCAACAATACAAGTTTTTTGCATTTTGTCACTAACTACTGTGCCTTCTCTTTCTTTACGATAGTTACGCTCTTTAGGGTCTTTTTCAACTGGCACTTTTTTGCCTGCTGATTTACTTATTGGCGTAACACCGTTAACTGTTTTAGGGGTAGCTGGTGCTTTTTTAGCGGCAGGTTTTTCTGCTTTTGCGGCAGGTGCTTCAGTTGAAGGAGATGCGTCTGCGGACGCTTGCGGGCGGTCAATGCCCGCCCCTACGGGTGCAGCTTCTGCTACTGTTACTTCTTCTACAACAGGAGTTTCTACTACTGCTTCTTCTACTTTAGTGGTAGCTTTTGGTTTTGCTACTTTTGGTGCGGCTGGCTTTTTAACTGTTGCAGCGGCTTTTTTTACGGGTTTTTTATCTTCCATTTTTTTTATTAAACTCCTTAAGCCTTCGCTTTTTTGGCACTTGTTGCCGCCGTAGCTTTTGTTGCTTTAACTTTTGTATCAGCAACAACCGCTGGTTGTCCGCCATTTGCAGTCGCTTTTAATTCACGAGCGTGCAAAATTGTTTTTACTCTTGCAATATCCTTTTTGCAATGTGACATTTCTAAAGGATTAGATAACTGACCAGTTGCGTGACTAAAGCGTAAACGGAAAAGTTTTTCTTTAAGCTCTTTAAGCTCTGCGGTCAATTCGTCGTTTTTCATTTCGTGGAATTTTTCTGTTTTTTTATTCATTATTCAGCTACCTCCATTTTTTGTGGTGCTTTTGGCTCGGCGGCTGCTGGTGCTTGCTCTTGTGGAGCATCGGCACTTATAACATCGCCTTTTTTTACAAACTTACATTTTACAGGTAATTTGTGCATTGCAAGTCTTAAAGCTTCTCTTGCTAGCTCTTCGCTGACACCGCTCATTTCAAACATAACTCTACCGGGTTTTACAACTGCTACCCAATAGTCAGGGCTACCCTTACCGCTACCCATACGGGTTTCGGCAGGTTTTTTAGTAACGGGCTTGTGTGGGAATATTGTAATCCAAACTTTACCACCCCTTTTAATATGACGGGTCATGGCAATACGGGCAGACTCTATTTGGTTAGACCTAATCCAGCCGCACTCTAGCGCAACTAAACCGTACTCTCCGTAAGTCACAATATTGCCTTTAGTGGCAATGCCTTTCATTCTACCGCGGTGTTGTCTGCGGCGTTTTACTCTTTTTGGAATTAACATTTTGTATATCTCCTAACAACTTTGTTAACGCATAGTGTACAGTTTACAGTGTACAGTTTACAAATGTTGTGAGCTGTCTTAAATTATCTTCAAACACTAAAGTTTGATATTTTTAATATTATTTTAAACCGAATTTGTACACCGTAAACTGTACACTGTACACTGTAACGGTTAGTCAACTTTTTTAACTTTTTTATCTAATACTTCGCCTTTGTATATCCACACTTTAACGCCGATTGCGCCAAATGTTGTGCGGGCTGTTGCAACACCGTAGTCGATGTCTG
>Ga0209755_10006076_pt1 | contig 13497 bp, 4 predicted proteins | sample TergutCo191P1_FD_187301 | JGI IMG/M metagenome (GOLD analysis project Ga0209755, IMG submission 187301) | Cornitermes sp. P1 segment gut microbial communities from Petit-Saut dam, French Guiana - Co191P1 (SPAdes) (version 2) | ecosystem: Host-associated > Arthropoda: Insects > Digestive system >... | reverse complement strand
GGCAAATTCCGGAAAAACCTCTAGATATTTGGGGTAGTGGTACGTATTATACTGATTTATTCGGAAATGTATTAGTGGATTATTATGAACAATAGGAGAGTTTTATGCCAAGATTTTTAGTGTTTTTATTTTTCTTTGTTGCCTGCGCTTGGGCAGCTAAGCCAATGGAACCATTGACCAATTACAATGTTATAATGGTTCATGGTGCCGCTTCTGCCAACAATTGTCAGAACCCCGATTCACTTGATTAAAGGATTTTCATGATTGCGTAACGATTTTGCGCCCTGCACAATTTTTATTTTCCCCCTGTCATTTTCCCCCTTGACAACGCCGCTAAAAATTTCTATATTGTAGCAAATCACACAAAGGCGTGTGTTTTTCCTTGGATAGGGGAAACGCCGCCTTTTTTGATTTTTAGGAGAGATTGCTGTGAATAGGCTTTGGATATCTTGGTTCAGGCTAAGGAGAAAATTGCTTCTTTTGCTTTTGCTTGCAGTTACGCTGCAGGGGTGCGGTGGGTGTTTGGGGTCAGAATTTGTAGGTACAGAGTACTATATCGGTTTGGATGGTTTTGCAAGCGATACCACAGCCATAGTCAGTTCATTTCAAAAGGATGTATTTGAACATCGTTGTGGTTTTGAAGGCAATTGCGACGAATTTGTATATAAGAATCCAAAGCTTATGCTGGTAGATGTCCGTTTTCATAGAATATACTGGGAAGCATCAGATGATATCCTTATTTCTAGCAGCATAAAGCAGTGGGATGATTCTACGGTGCTTTTAGGAACCAATAGTGGTGCATACTATTTATGGAAGATAAACGAGCCTAAGCCTCGAGAAGTTAATTTTAAGTGGAATACAAATAAGCAGGAGGAGCTAGCGAGTTATGATTTATATTCTTGGCAAAATGATTCTATTTTAGCTTGTGCTCTTAGTAGGAAAATCATTATTGATTCGAAAACGATGGCAGTGAGTAGCTGGGACCCAATAAGTGAGTATACTTGGATAGATGCCTGTAATAATTGTATAGAGTTTTCTGGAAGAAATATAATAAGTGGTATTTGGTGGGGGAAGGAATCTAAAGAGGTATGTTTAATTAGAAATAAGGATTCTTGTGCCATGTTTTTGCTATCTGGAAATGGAGATACTCTTAGTAGCGTTGTTTATTTCAACACATGTGAGAAAATAGATGGTTATTATAAAAGTCAAATAGTTGACATTATAGTTTATCGCCATTTTATTAAGGTTTTTTGGGGAGCGATAATAAATAATTATTATAACTATTATCCGGCTCCTTATGCAATGTTCCGATATGATGAAAAAGGAAATATTGCACAGGCACCTTCTTTTTGGGTACGTATAGGAGGAGGTTTAGAATTTATAGATTCATCGGAAAATGTTACGAGGTACTGATATGAAAAATGTACTTTTTATAGTGGTATTTGTTCAGATTTTTATTGCTATTCCTCATAGCAAGCCAATGGAATCTTTGACCAATTATAATGTGATTCTTGTGCATGGAGCGGCAAGTTCTGGGGATGGCTTAGATTGCTCTAAAACAATATCTGATGCGTATCAATATATTGAAGATGCAAGAGGAGATTATTCAGCTCGCATGGACGGAGCTCTTGGAACAATGAGAGAATTACGCCCTTGGTTAGAAATAGCCGTATTAAAAGATACTTCCATTATTAACGCTTCTACTATTTATCAGCAAAGACCCTTCATTAATCCGGCACATACTCCCGCTCATAATGCTAAGGAGATTGGAAATCGCAATTGGAAAGGTGAAAATGGATGTAGTACTCGCCGTTCTCTGATTGAGGAAGCTCAAGAGGTGAGGGCGAAAGGCAAAGTAAAACTTAAGGACTATAGAACAAATCCAAAGTATCATTATGAAGATAGCCTTTTGCCTCCCTCTCGCAATATTTTAATAGCTCACAGCATGGGTGGCGTTGCTTCTCGTGAATATGTGCAGGGAAATTTTTATAATGAGGATGTTGATAAAGTTATAACTTTGGATTCACCCCATGAGGGAACCCAAGCGTTAAGTTTAGTACTGAACAAACATGAAGATAGGTTAATTGTCCCAGCAGTCATGACAACTGGGCAATTATTTGCTTGGGCAACTGCTTTGTCCGCTATGAGCTTCGACTATTTTTCAAATTTAGCTTCTACGGGTATAGCAATTATTGCTGGGGCAAATCTTGTACAAGTGGCAGGCTCTAATTTGTTGGATGTAGCTTTGCAAGTGCTGTTTCCATATACAAAAGAAGATCCTCTTGTTCCTTATATAGATCCGGATAGTTGGAGATACGGAAGAAAAGGAGTTGAAACTATAGAAGATTTGAGGACTAGAGAATACGATTTTCGTCAACAAACTCCTATGTTCAGATTGCTGTATTCAACAAAGTCTCTAACTTTTACTAACCCACAACATTCTAAATCTCAATTTTTCTCGCGCATGGTATTTCCAGATGCATTGCTTACAGCGGCACAGAATGTTTATGCTCAGTCTGTTAATGATAACCCCGCAGATTTCAAAGTGAATGCAGCTTTTGCTTCTATGTATATGGGAGCTTTATTTGGACTTGGCCTTGAAGATAACGGGTCTTCTCTTATTCCGAGTTGGTCAGGAAGCGCAAAAAATACTCCATTTTTAAATAATCCGAATGTTGATGTTAAAAAAATCCCTTATAATGGCGCGTTTATATCCGAAGAGACAACCGCTTTTACTTTATTGTCAGCAGCGGCTGTAACTTCAATGGTTGCAGATGCGGCTTTATCGTGGGCTCCAAGTTTGAGAGTTCCTGCAAAAATTGGAATTATTGCGGCAACAACAGCGATGGCATTGCCATTTATTAACGCTACCGTTATGCCATTTATTATGGATTTTGATGAGTCTCATAGAGCGCCTGTTACATCAACTCACCAATTCACCTGGTTCGGCACCCCCAACACCTACCCCAAAATCATTGGCGGCGACGTAACAATAACTCCATACCTCATGGAAGAGTTTCTCTACGAAAAGCCCTTCGTGAACCTGCGCGTAAAAAGTGCTTACTCAGAGAACTGGGAAGTCGGGGATCTGGATTCCTTGGGCTTGTATGTCAAAGATGCCGAAGACTCAACAAAACTCGTTCCAATCTACATCGCAGATAATCTATCGTCTCCGCTCAAATTCAATTCTCCCACGGACTGGGAAGCTCTCGGCGCAAAAAAAGAACGCTGGACAAAAACTCTCGGAACTGGTGGCGATAGCATACCCATTCGCCATGCAGACCGATACCAGCTTCCTGCTGTCATGGCCAAGAACTTCATAGAAAAATACGAATTCGAAATAGACGACCTGATGCCCCACCGCTTGCGGCAAATACGCATAAATTTCAACTTCAACGAAGACATCGCTTGGGAATGCGACATCAACAAACCGGAAAACGCAAGCGATGCCTGCCTCATATACAAACGTACCCCGGCAAGCCCCGAATGGATTCCAGTTGGAGAAGGAAGGCATCCGCATCCCGTACAAAAAAATGGTGTATTCATCTTTGAACCGCGCAACTATTACCAACAGCTTGGCATAATACAAAAAGATAACCAGAACACCGTCACTATAACCACAGTCAATAAAATAGGCCTCAAAAACAGCCAGCGCTTTTACTACATGTTCAAGGCAACGGCAGATTTGCTTGAACCAATATGGCCTGTCAGAAATATCAAAGTGAGCAACCTCGATAGCTTCAGAGTTTATGTGAGTGCTTTAGACTACCAAGATATCGATGCCTTGGGCGGAGGGGAATTCTTGGAGCAAGATTTGCTGGAAGATCCAAAACGCACAGATTCTGTCGAAATGTCTCGCCCTGTGCTGGCTGAGCATGGAAACGGGCATATACTAAAATCCAAAGGCGATTACACAAAATTCCAAGACAAAGAAGGCAAATATAGATGGCGATTAGCCATAGAAACTGGTGATTTTTCTGATCCTACTAAAAGCTCCGTCTCGGAAATGACAATCCCATTCACTCTGGATATAACACCGCCAAAAACGGCGCTTGTCTTGGAACGCGATGTTATGAACTTAGATTCAATGGTGTTTCTGGCACGTTTTGAAAACGATGCCAAAGTTGATGATGCCCTAAGGCTTGCGGCGTTTTTCCTGAAAAACTCAGCTGGAAAAACCATAGGCACGGCAAAATTCACGGAAATTATCGCCGCAAATTTCGGCGTTAAGCTATCTGACTTCAAAGATGCAAACAATGCGGAAATAACAGACTTGCCGGATGGCAAATACAAAATAGCATCCTACGCCTTTGACGGCTCAACAGGCTCCTTGGAACAATATAATCTGCTCAATGAAGTTGTTGGCAGCCGCTCCTCGCTTTATGAACTCTTTGAAAACAATCAGGTAAAACAAGGCGTAATAGCGCACAGAAATGAAGCGGACTTTATATCAGACATGCAGCCGCCTGAGTTTAGCTTCACTCTCTCCGGGGATATCCTGAACCAAGATAACCTTCTGAAAATAATTTTGGATGTTTCCGATTCAAATGGAAAAGATACCGCTACGATACGATATATCGTTTCTTTCGCTAATACGTCCTTGAAAAAAGATACTCTGCGTTTGGGAGACACAATGCTTCTGTTAAACGGAAACGGCAGCAAGGAGTGGAAAGAACTGGAAAGCATGGCTATTCCCGATGGCGATTACGAGATTATCATTGATGTTTGGGACGAGCCCGGCAACCATAGGCGAAAAAAATATAACAAGCTTCTGCGAATAGACCGCACGCCGCCTGCCATAGTTGAAGTCTGGTCCAGAGAACTTGTTTACAAAGATTCTTTAAGCAATTATTCAGCAATAATGGAAGTAAAACAGCCCGGCATTGAAAGTCATTTGCAGGAAATGCAATGCCGCTATCGCATAAACGGCAGCGAATGGCAAAATATAACTGCAAAGCTGCAAGGAAAAGCCGGCAAACAAACTCTTGATTTCAATATAAGCAGCGACATAGCTGGAAAAGAACATGGCAAAAGATATTTGGAAGCTGGCTGCGCGGATTGGGCAGGAAATTTCGCCTCAAAGCTTGACTTATTCAACGTGGGAGCTCGTTTTCCAGACATAACATATCCGAAAGACGACATAGCAAGAGAAACCGTAATCGCAATTCGCGGTTTTGCGCCTGTGCAGTCTTCGAGCAATTTACCAGGCTCTTACCAGCTTGAGTGGCGCAAGGAAGGAGATAGCGCATGGCAAACAAAAGGCATTGATGTTGGTGCCGGCAAACGCTACTCTGCGGATTCAGCTTGGATTTCCAAAAATACGTACTCCTCCGAAGCTGATTTGGGATTTTTGGACATGGATGAGCTTGAAAACGGCAATTACGAACTGCGCATTTCCGTTAGGGATTGCGATGATTGCCAATGGCGCAGAGATTCCGTTTACTTTTATTATTCGCCCGAGGATAGCGCAGGAAATAAAACGGCTAAAGCTAAACTGTTTTTTTCGGCTTCCGATAGAAGTTTTATCCCAGACGAAGGCTTTTTATTCCTTTCGTTGCAGTTAACAGGCACTGCCGGTGAGAAATATCGCACTCGCATTTACGCACGTGATTCCGAAGGCAATGCTTTGTTTGAGGCTTCTGCCGATTCGTTGACTGCTTCCCCGTATGCAGGCAAACCGGATTCTTTTGAAGGAGACGGCGTGTGGTTTTGGAGCGAAGATGATGTTTACCACTTGCGCTGGAACGGATTGCCGGAAAGCGAAGAAATAGCCATTCATTACACGGAAGGAAAATTTGATGAAAGCATGTGCGGCAACGAATGCGCTTTCAAAGATACAGCGCTTGTTTCCAACAAAGAAATGCTAAGCCATGTAAGCCAAAATATTTTGAATGAAATGATCATTCCGGCGAATCTTAACAAAGCTATGATTTTTAGCGAAGCTTCGGGAGTTTTAAGTTTCAAGAACGATGACATATTCTGGATAAAGCTGAAAAAGAATATGGATGCTACGCATAAGGTTTATTTAGGCAAAGGCGGCAGCCCACAGGAATATATAGTTAAGTATTCCGGCACAGGAATTCAGATAAATAAGAATTTATACGGCTTGTATTATAAATGGGACGGCATATCTTCAACCGGCCGCTATCCTCAGGGGCAAACAGTTGATTTTTACGCCGAGGCGTTGGAGAATTTAATAGGCGGCAAAGTTCTTCGCGATTCTATTAATGTGATGATTAAAAAGCCTGCCTTAAGAATAATCTCAGACTCCATTCCTCTGGATAATTTTTATGTTATAAAAAATAGCGTGGATTCCGGTTCCGTTCTGGGCAGCAAAACGATTTCTTATGGCATTGTTGGGCGAGATGCGATGGTTAGCGCGTATGTGAAAAAATCAGACGGCAGCATAGTCAAAAAATTATTTGAGAATGTGCCTCATACAACTTCTCGTTCTGCCATAGCCAATTCTATTTCTTGGAACGGCGAGAATCAAAACGGGCATTTGGTTTTAGATAGCGGGAGCTATTACTTTGAAATAATTGCAACGGAAAAAGGCGCTTTTGATAATCCGCAGCCATATATTCTAAAACGTGATTTCAGAATATCTTTGGCTTCCGGGATAAATTATGTGAAAGACACGCCCGGTGAAAGCACAACTTCTTCCCTTTCGCTTTTGCATGCGAATTCAATCAGTCCTTCTTATTGGCAATATGCTCCGGTAGCGGATTATTTGGTGCAGGCAGATGCTTCCGGCAAATGGCTCCCGGATTCTTTGCGTAAAATAGACGTGGAGTGGGCGGCTAGCGGAACGCAAAATGTTTACGGCTATCCTCCGCAGAGGTTCAGCCTTGCAATCAAGCGGCAGAGAGAAATTTTACCATTGATTATAGTGGCTAAGCCAATGTTAAAGATCATCGACCAGCCTTGCCATCTTGAAAACGACTTTAATCGTTTTGTTCTGGATTCATCATATACGCGTAGAGTTGAATTTAATAAGGATAAATTGTCAGACACATTGGATTTGCGTTTCGAGGCTAATAATTACACTCAGAATGGCAGCGGGCTTGACCATACTCAAAGCAGAGGCGAAAATAAGATATACTTATATGCGTTTTTGCTGAAAGATGCGAATAACAAAAACTCTGACGCTATTAAGAATATGATAGGCGATAAATTATTTGTTTGGAGTGATACAATAAATTTGCCTGAGACTACTAGTGGAGGCGGCACTGCTCCTATTTATAATTCTCTTAGACCAAAAGATAATACCTGCTCTTATGAAGAACCTGGCAATGGCTCTGAAGGGAAATTTTGCATATATGAATTAAATCATACCGGGAGAAAGAAAACTACCGATAACTATGACCCTAATAAAAATCTTTTTCAGACAACCGTTATGCCGGTAGGTTCTTATTATTCGGCTTGGGGGGAGATACATAATAGTTGCGGAAAGCAAGATGACACTAGGTATCAGACTTTTCATGTAAAAATAAAGCTTGCCATTCCAAACTCGTACTGGAACGAAGGCTATGGCTACGATAACTTGGTAAATCGCACGATAAGGCTGGACCAAACGAACGCAACCATGTATGGCGGCGATGGATACTTAAAGGCTTTGCATGATAGCTTAGATATTGGCAACATTTTCTATGATGGAACGAGTTGGCATCCAAATTACACTTACGGCAGGCTCACCCCATTTGAGATGCACAGATTTCCTTTTGTTTCGGTTAGCGATCTTGCGAGCAACAACGCATTCGCTTTTCCGGATGAGACGGGTACATATAAATCTAGAAGCTATTACCATGCGAAATTCTATAACAATGAGCATAAATACAAAGCCGAGATAAAAGGGCAATACTGCAATGGACGTACGATGCCGCAATTTGTTTCTCCTGCTTATTGCAGTGAATATGCCGACGATTCAACTTCATTGCATCCTGATATGGATTCGGTTAAAACCGAGCATCCTCTTGCTCACGGAAAAGTTGACATATATGTTTCAATGAACGCTGACCAAGAATCATTCCATAAAGACACAGCACGGATTGCTTACCCCGCTGATACAAACTGGATTGATTTGCTAAAAGACAGAGGTATAATGTGCAAAGATTTCACAGACGATTCATGGCCTAAAATAATGGAAAGCGAGGCGAGTTGCAGAAAGTTTTACAAAAACTATTCCAACGTTTATTATAAAGCGATTGATAATTGCGAAAAATCATTCTCCGCAATATCTTCCAATTACGATAGCCATAATAATAGATTTTATTTAAAAACCAACTGCGCTCCATACATAGAAGGAGTCAATGCGACATACACGCCAAAAATTTTAAATATAGCAGACTCGCTATACGCCGGTTCTACCCAAGACACTCTATATATAAACGCTCCGGATTGGGATAGCTCTTTTGTTTGGCTCCAGAAAAATTACCCAACGCGCGAATCTTCCATTCCAATGCAAATAGGAAATCTTTTTAAGAATGAATGGGTAAAAAAACTTAGGTTGGCAAAAGCAAGCGCAAATCATTTGGATAGCAGCGAGCATACGCATTTTCAAGCGGCATTGGAAACGGACAGCATAATTAAATTGACGATGAAAGACGCTATCTCCGTTATACGTCCTTCCGAATTCGTAGCTGTAAAAGGCATGGTTCCTGAGTCTGCAAACTGGAAGTTATCCTATCTTAACAATGGCAGCTTGCATGCCATAGCGCAAAAACGAACGAATTCCGTATTCGAATGGTTTGATGTAAACAGGCTTCAAGGCAATACATCCATTCTTTTGCAATGGGGCAACGAAGGCAGTTTGTTGAACATTCGCAAACTTGATTTGGATATAGGCAGCCGCATAAAACCGGATTCCGGCGGCACGGTTCAGTCCCTGTTCGGCGAAGTCAGCGTTTGGTTTCCGCCCAACGCCATAGACACTGTGATTACAGTGCGCACGGTTGATGCCAAAGAGTACGCCTTTACTACCTCCAACGGCTCTGCTCTTGTAGGGCCGGTAATAGAAGTATTGCCGTCCACGGAATTTCCCGAAACGCTTGAGCGGTTCCCTCGCGTAAAAGCTCGCATAACGCAACAGGATTTGCAGAGAATGAATTTATCTCCCGATAATGTACGTTTGTATAAAGTAGATACGGATAGCAAAAAATTCATTGAACTTGAAAATACATTGAGAGGCTTTGATACGGAACCTAATTGCTCGGATAGCTTGATTTACACGAACTGTCCTAATTATAAAGCAAGCTGGTCATATCTATTGGTATCTGCGGAAACTCGCACTTTCTCTTTATTTGCAGTTTTAGATACTGCAGTGGCAAGGCTGCTTAATGAAGAACCAGAAAAGAAACCGGATACGATTCCCTCTCAAATAATATGCTCCATTATTCCGCAAGACACTCTTTGGCTTGGTTTGGACAACGGCTACCTTGAAATGTTCCAGGAATGCAATCAGCTTATAATGGGGACATTGCAAATCCGCAAAGACGGCAATATTATAACGGAGCGCAGCCAAATATCTGCAGAGGCTATGCGCTGGGATGGTAACATAGGCTTAAATAAAATTTCTGATGGCGAATATTCTTCGCGCTATATAGCCATTTCATCGCTTGGCTCGGAAACGCAAACGCTTGGGCCAACTGTGCTTACAGATTCCGCAAGACCGCAAATTTCAGATTGGGATATAGAAGAGCATTCGGAACTGCTTAGCCGCGCATTCGTTGTGAATGCTAAAGTAAAAGATGGAGAATCCGGCATAAAAAGCGTAACTTTGAAATGGAATTTAGGCGGCATTGCGGATTCAGTTCCCTTGGTTGCAGATTCCTCCGGTTTTGTTTCGCATAAAATAGTTTTGGATAAAAACCGCCTTTCACAATGCCTTGGATGCCAATTGAAGCTTTCGCTTATTGCTGAAGACTTTGGACATAACCATGCGAAAAAAGAATGGGCTTCCGGCAATCTTTACCCATATCCGGCAGATCTCGCTCTTTGGTATCCCGCTCTTGAAGGCAGCGGCAAAACGGCTCACGAATACACTAATACAGGGCACGATTTGGATTTGCTGATGCAAACACCATGGCTTTCCGCTTCGGGAATCTATTTTGAGAAAAGCGAAGACAGAGCTTCCGGTAAAGGGCAAGTGAATTTTGGCAGCACGGATTCATATACATTGGAAGCGTGGATTCGCCCTGGCCATACTGCGAATAGCATTTGGCAGCGAGTTTTAGGTTTCAATTCCACCATGGGCAAGCGCATAGAACTGCAGGTTAACGGCAAGAATGTACGCCTTTTGGATGGCTCGGAAGCATGGACGGTTCTCGGCTTGTTGCAACAACCAAAAGCGTGGACTCATTTAATTGTCGCTGTGAACGCAGACTATGCTCATTTCTATGTGGATGGAAAATTGGCCGGCACTGTAGTTGCAACTCCTTCTGAGCGTTTATGGTATGGTAAATTTTCCTTGGGGATGGAAAAGAGTGTTCCGTCTTTTGCCGGGCATATTATGCAGGTTCGCTTCTATAAGAGAGCTTTGGAAGCCGAAGAAGTGTTAGCTTTATTCAGGGGCATGGGAGAGAATTCTTATGCGGAAATCACTCTCGCCGGAGAGCTTAATTGGAAAACAGACGGCGTTGAGCGTGGCTTCAGTTGCGCCGTTCCTGGCTCTTCTTATTGGGAAACTTCAAAAGAAAGCTCTCTCTCGTGGAAAGCCTGGGTAGAACAGGCGGCCTCTTACAGAATATTCGTTTATGCTCGCTCTGCGCAGCCTGGAAGCAAAGCGGTGAAAGCCGGCGTTTCCGGAGCGTTGGTTTCCGGAACAGTATCTTTGGAAAGTGTTTGGCGTTCCGTTCCGCTGCAAGAAATTGCATTGCCGCTCAAAGCCGGATTTAACGATATTGAGCTTCGCTTCCCGGCGGGCATGGACATCGCAGGCATAGCCGTTAGCGACAACCCAAGCCTTTTGCCTTCGCAAATATCATGGAAATCAGAAAACAGCACTGCCGGTACTTCCTCTGTCATCGCTCAGGTTCGCTTTGAAGGGCATCCGGACCCTTCCATGATTCGTCCTCGCATTCGCTTGCAGAACATCGGCTCTGCTACGATATACGGGCCAAAAGTGCGCTACTATTTCCGTGGAGAAGACCCTGCTGAGGTACATGCTTCTAAATATTACCCACAAGAAGGCAATATCGTGGTACGCCAAGAAGGGAATAATCTCGGCTATGCCGAATGGAGCTTCCCGGAAACCACTGCGCTCCCGGCCGGCCAGCTTCTCTTTTGGGGTGAAGGGCCGCATTTCGGCCTGCACAATACGAACTATGTGCCTTGGGTTATTGAAGATGATATGTCTGAAATCATTGTTCTGGATTCGGAAAACAGGGTTTTGAGCGGCTCATGCTTTGAAAATGAGCACCCACTCAATACAACGCCAACAGTACAGGTTTTGGCAAGAGATTCCCGTGCCGGAGACAATCAAGCCAGCCAGCTTTACATAAAGCTTGAAAACATAGGGCAAGTTCCTATTCGCGATTACGAAGTTCGCTATTCATTCTATGTTCAGGGCAATATAACTCCGGTTTTGGATGTGTATGATATGCAAGGTCTTTCGGCCTCATTGGTAAATCTTGGCTCAGGCCGCTGGCAAGTGGCTATTTCAGGCAGCGCTTCACTTGGTCCCGGAATATCTTGGGCTAACCCTGCGCAGTTCGCATTGCGTCTCCCAAATTGGCAAACCGGATGGAATGCCGGGGACGATCCGTCTTATGAAGGTCTTTCTGCCGAATGGAAGCTTGCAAAGGGCATAGAGGTTTTTGATGCTTCCGGTAATAGAATTTACGGAAAAGAACCGGCATGGCCTATTGAGCCAATTGAACTTGCAAGCAGTTCTTCTTCCCAAATTCGCGTAATGGCAAAACAAACAAAAGCTTATGAATCAAATGCCTCCGCAGTTCGCTTTTATGTGGAAAATCTTGGCACTGAAAGCATCAGCGGTTTTGAGGTTCGCTATTGGTTCTCAGTGGCGCAAGGAAAACAATTTGGCTATCAAGTGCATAACAACACCCAGTTCCATGCGAATGTGGTTAATGACGGTGGCAATCTTTATAGCGGTCGCTTTGTATATACCGGGAGCCAGCTTGCTTCAGGCGCAAAGACGGAATGGGGTAATGGCTTGGAGTTCTTCATTCACCACAGCGATTGGTCTGCTTGGAACAAGGAAAACGATTTTTCCAACAAAGATTTGGGAACAGACTTCTCCGAAGCCCATTATATGGCGATATATGACAGCAATGGCAATCTTATATGGGGAACAGAACCGATAATCCCGGGACAGGTAGATAGTCCAGCTATTGGAGTTGCCCGTTTGCCGAATGGTCTTTTGGTAACTTTGCTTGAAAGCTCTCAGTTAAGATTGGATTTGGTTAATGCAGCCGGAATGCCGCAGAAATTCATTTATCAAGGCACTCTTGGCGCAGGCGAGCACATGATTCCTGTGGATTGGTCTAATGTGGATATTGCCAGAACTTACCTTGTGGTTCGCTTGAATGGAAAAATCACTACTCAGCTTCTTTCTACTTTGGGGAATTAGGATATGTTAAAAAAAATCGCTCTAAGCTTGCTTGCGTTTTGCTCTGTTTCATTGGCAACAGATGCGGCTATAATACTTGCCAACCAAAAAAAAGCCTCTTTTCCGGATACTGCGGAAATCCGCATGCGCACAACCGTGACCATGCAAGGAATGCCTGCGCAGGTTATTGAAAGTCGCTTGCTCTCCAAGGGAAAAGAAAAAAACGTGACGGAAGTAAAGTCTTCTGTTATGAGCATGAAAATCGTCCGCAACGGAGAGAAGTTCAGCGTCACGGATTTGAAATCAGGCGCTTCTTTGCCTTTGCAGATGGCAGAGCAAGCAGGCAAGCATAACCTTGAGCCGGATTTGGGAAAGCCGGAAGACTACTTTGCTCCGGTTAAGGAAGGTAATTTATGGCGCTTGTCTTCTAAAGATCCGGCAGGGGCAACTTTATTCTATTCTGAAGAATTGAAACGCGTGGTGAAAATGCAGCAAACAGTTCAGGCTGGGGTTCAGAGCGAAACAAATATAAAATACTGTGGCAAGGAATGTACGCTTCCCGGAACTCCGGTTTCCATTGACATTGCCACTCAAATGAACGGGCAAACCGCCGCTAAAATATCGCTTGAAGTTCTTTCTGCGCAAAAACTCGCAAACATTCCAGATGCCGTGTTTGCGGTACCGAAATAATCGCATGATAATGGCATGTAGAGCCTTCTTCCCTTGACAACGCCGCTAAAAATTTCTATATTTCCGTATATTGCACACAAAGGCGTGTGTTTTTCCTTGGACAGGGGAGAAGCACCGCTTTTTTTATTTTGAGGAAGAGGCTTATGCTATTGGAAGGAGAAACAAGAATACCATCAGGCTGCGCTATTTCGGGCATTATAAACAAGTCCGGGAAGCGCATGAGCGGCGAAGCTATAATA
>Ga0209755_10006075_pt1 | contig 13497 bp, 8 predicted proteins | sample TergutCo191P1_FD_187301 | JGI IMG/M metagenome (GOLD analysis project Ga0209755, IMG submission 187301) | Cornitermes sp. P1 segment gut microbial communities from Petit-Saut dam, French Guiana - Co191P1 (SPAdes) (version 2) | ecosystem: Host-associated > Arthropoda: Insects > Digestive system >... | reverse complement strand
ACGCCTCTGGGAAAATCCATCCAACCGGTTGGACAGAATATTTATCCGCTTATAAAAAGAGCCGAGCGCGTTCTTGGCGAAAACGCAAACATCCGTCTTAACGGTTTCATTCGCAAGTTTGGAAAAAGTTCAGTCAACGATCTTACACCATGGGAAATAAGAAAGTGTCATGGGTTTCTGACAAGCATTGAACAAAGAGGAGGCAAAATTTGAAAAATATTTTTTTAATAATAGGTGAAAATCCAAAACCATTTCTTGTTGGTTATATAACTGGAATAATAGGTCTTTGTTTGGGTTATTTCTTCATATGCATTATTAGCAAAGTCTTATAAAGAAGGAAGGTAAGTATTATGCGGTGCGGAGAGTTGTTTGATTTAACGGAATTACGCATTCCCCTTTCTCCCGAACAAAAGAACATCTCTCTACACCATATTGTAAACGCCGCGCGTCTAGGCGCTCAATATACTTATACTATTAAGGAAGCTTGCGGTATCCTCGGCATCTCTCGTGATTCAATGGATTATTTAGTTCACACCTATCGCCTGGACGCTGTTGCTATTGGAACCATTTATCGGATCACATGGTATTCTCTCGCAGAGTACATCATTGACCCGGCAGATGATATCGATGAGGTTTTCTATGAATATATTCGATCTAGACATAAGCCAGCTTGATTTAGAAGAAGCCAGAGATGCTCTTTCCGGTCATTCATTTGAACGTCTGCCGGGCGTGCCGGCGTTCTTGTCTAAAAAGGAATCCGCAGCCATCCTTGGAGTTTCAATGAAGGTAATTAATCAACTGACAGAGTCAGGTGAGCTGCCTTTAACCGAAATCCCAGGCGATTCTCAACCCATTATAGATTTATTTGGAAACGAAATAGAACTACAGCGTGATACGTGTATCCTACGCGCCGATCTTGTTGATTATATTGAAAAATCACTTCTCTGCAATAAACCTGTTCTATTGCCTGAAACGGATCGCTAAGGTTCGGTAAGACTCGCTAAGGTTCGGATAAAATATCAATTTTGGTTATAATTACGGTTCATTTTCGGCGAGAATTGACAGTGTCTTTCATATTTTGGTGTGAATCTATGTTAATTATTATTCATAATGTGACCACATGCGGATTATTTTTATTATTCCTTGGAAAAGATTCCCGCTTGTATCTTTTTCATTTTTATCATTAGGTAAAACTTGATAAACCAGACGGTGTTGTATGTTTATTCTTCGTGAATACGTGTCTTCATATCCTTTTAGTTTTTCATAGTATGGAGGATTTTGAAAAGGATTTTGCTTTATTACTCTGAGCAAATCAACAGTTTTTGGTTTTAAACCCGCTTGCTCTAATTTCTGCGCGTCTTTTATTGCTTGACGAGTTAGTAATATATTATACATCAGACCACACGTCAGAAAGAGAAGCGCATTCGGAAAGCGGAGTGTTGATTCCTTTTTTAATTGAGTCCTGCATACCTTGAATGGAGTTTAAGTATGCAGTATCGTCCATTTGTAAAATATCGCGATATTTTTGAAATAATAAAAAATCACGCACAGCATAAAGCGCCTCGGTTGGTAAAGAATCAATTTCTTTTTTTACACTTTCTTGAATTGTCATTGTAACACCTCCACATATATTATAAAATTTTATTCAAAATGCCGTAACTCACTCAACCCTTTCAATTCTCGCGCCGAGAGCGGACAATCTTTCAGGCAGATGTTCGTAGCCTCTTTCAATCTGGTAGACATTGCGGATAACGCTTTTGCCTTCGGCGCACATGGTTGCGATTAGCATTGCCATTCCGGCGCGGACATCGGGGCTTATTAGTTCTGAGCCGTGGAGTTTTGCAGGACCGGAAATAACGGCGCGGTGAGGATCGCATAACACGATTCTTGCGCCCATGCCGATTAGTTTATCTACAAAGAACATGCGCGACTCGTACATTTTTTCGTGAACCAGAACCGTGCCGTTTATCTGAGTTGAGACAACGATGATTATGCTTAATAAATCAGGAGGGAATCCCGGCCAGGGGGCGTCGTCAATTTTTGGAATCATGCCGCCGATGTCGTGATTTACTTCCATGCTTTGTTTTTTTGGTACGTGGATAATGTTTCCCTCGTGCGCCCAAACGATGCCAAGTTTGTTAAAGGCGATTTTTGCGGGGCGCATGTCGCTTTGACGCGCGCCGTGTATGTGCAGGTCGCCGCCTGTTACGGCAGCTAAACCGATGAATGAGCCTACTTCCATGAAGTCGGGACCTATTTCAAAATCGCAGCCTGAAAGTTTTTCGACTCCTGTGATTTTTAAAATGTTGGAGCCGATTCCTTCTATCTTTGCGCCCATTTTTACAAGCATGCTGCATAAGTCCTGCACGTGCGGCTCGCTTGCCGCATTTGTTAAAATTGTGTTCCCTTTCGCGAGAACCGCCGCCATGATTGCGTTTTCTGTCGCTGTTACCGAAGCTTCGTCAAGAAAAATATCGGCGCCTGTTAAATATTTTGCGGTGAATGAAAAATTATCGCCGACTTTTACTTTTGAGCCAAGTTCTGTAAGAACTAAAAAATGGGTGTCAAGGCGTCTTCTTCCTATTACATCGCCTCCCGGCGGTGGAAGAATCACTTTTCCCGATCTTGCCAAAACAGGACCTGCGAAAAGAATCGAAGCTCTTATTTTGAGCGCCTGCTCCCTCGGTATCTCCGAAGATTTTATATCTAATAATGTTAATTTAATTACATTCGGCTCTAAGGTTTCAACTTCTCCGCCGAGGGCGATAAAAACGTCAAGCATTACATGCACGTCTTCGATATCGGGGATGTTTCTAAGGATTACAGGTTCGTCCGTTAAAAGGGCGGCGGCGATGCAGGGGAGGGCGGCGTTTTTGTTGCCGCTGACTTTTACTGCTCCGTTAAGCGGGACTCCGCCGTTAATCAGGTACTCGCTCATGTATTGAATGTAACTGTAATATATTATACTGTCAATCCAAGGAGAACTAGTTGCTGCATCTTATTAAAAACCGCCTCGGGCCGTGGGCTTTTTACAAACAGGCTTTAGCCATCGCCCTGCCTGTCATGCTTCAATCTTTCATTATGAGTATGGTCTCGCTGATCGACAACTTTATGGTTGCCGGTTTGGGCGATGTCAGCATGGCGGCTGTAAATGTTACCAACCACATCTTTTTTATTTTCTTTGTGATCGTCAATACGATTTGTCAGGCGGGAGGCATTTACATCGCGCAGTTCAACGGCGCGAACGATTCAGGCGGAATGAAAAACGCCTACAGTTTTAAAGTGATTTTTGCCGTAGGCATATCGATTTTATGCTTTGCTGTATGCAGAATGATTCCTGTGCAAATTCTCAGTATGCTGACAACGAACAATGCGGCGCAAGCCGAAATTGCGGAAGTCGGCTCTGTTTATCTTCGCCTTGTTTCGTGCGCGTTTATTCCAACGGCGATTTCATTAGCCATCGCGACAAGTTTCCGCGAAATAGCAAAACCAAAAATCCCATTGATAATTTCCGGGATTGCCGCTGTAATTAACACATTAGGCAACTGGATTTTAATTTACGGAAACCTCGGCGCTCCGCGTCTTGAAGTTGTGGGAGCAGGTTACGCGACGATTATCGCGCGTAGTTTTGAAGTAATCGCGTTTTTAATTTACGCAAGCGCAGCCAAAGCGCCGTTTTTTGCAAACATAAAAAGGTTATTCAATTTAAAGAAAAAATTAATAGCTGAAATTTTCGCCAAATCGGGAATGATATTCGCCTCGGAAGTTTCATGGGTCGCTTCTGAAACATTGATGATTGCGATGTACAACCGAAGAGGAGGAGCTGAAGTTGTCGCCGGAATGGCGGCAGGCTGGACGATTGCAAATATTTTCTTTTTACTCTTCGGCGGATTATGGACTGCCTCCACAGTTTTAGTAGGCGGCTCACTTGGAGCCGGAAAACTTGATGAAGCGCGGGACCGCGCAAAGTGGCTAAAGTGGGGAAGCGTTGTCGCAGGCATTATGATGGCGATTCCCGGTGTATTTATAATTTCCGGCATCATTCCCCTTGTGTTTTCCAATCTTAGCGCGGAAGCGAGAGCAAACTGCTTCGGTCTTGTCTGCGTAATTCTCGTCTATCTTCCCCTGTGGGCATTTATCAACGTACAATTTGCTATTTCGCGCGCCGGAGGAGACACCGCAATGGGTATGTGGACTGATGTTTCCGTCAATACATTGCTTTTTGCTCCCGGCTCTGTGATTTTATCGTTATTTACTAATATTGCGCCTGTGCCGATGTTCGCGATACTCAAATTGACAGATATTGTAAAAGTATTTGTAGCGCGCCATTTGCTGCGCAAGGAAAGATGGGTTAAAAATTTAACGGTTAATGAGTAACTTGCGCGGACTCATGCTTCATGTAATAATTACATCTATGGGGGTTTTATGAAAAAAATCGTTTTAATTCTTACATTGATGATACTATGCCTGTCTTTAGGCTGTAAAAATAAGGCGGATAGCGGGGCAGGTTCTGTTAACGATCAATCTTTTATAAATGCGGATTCTCCTGATATGAGTTCCGGGTATCCTGTAAGAGCCCTTACAAATGACGCCGCTATCGACGCGGCATTCACGCTGGACTACCGTCCGATAAAAGCGGAGCCTGTCAATGAGTACGACACTTTGAGCGCGGCGGAACTTTCCGGTTCTGCGTCTTCCGGTTCAGGGCAGGGGAGCGTGACAGGCGGAGGTTTGCGAAAGCTCTCTGATTATCAAACCGCTTATTTTGATCCGGAAAAAGAAAGCGCAAGAATTGCCGAAATCCTTGCCGCACAGCAGGCGGGAAGCGGCGGACAAATTCAAACAAAAATAAATGAACCGCTTACGGTGATAGATTGGGGACCTAAGGGTAATTTTTCCGCCGCGGTTCAGCGTCCGTCAATCTATGTGATTTTTTCACAGCCGATGGCTGCTCTTGCAAGCCTTGGCGCGCAGAGCGCAACATCGCCTTTAATTACGATTAATCCTTCAATAAAGGGCGTGTTCCGGTGGTACGGAACAAATTTTTTAAGTTTTGAAGGAGATGAACCTTGTCAGAGCCAGCAGGTTTATACGATTACAGTTGCATCTAACGCAAAATCGCTGAGCGGCAATACAATTTCAGGCGATAAGGTTTTTTCTTTTGTTACGGAAACTTTAAGCATCAATAATATTATCCCCGGAGAAGAATACAGCGAAAAAACAAATTGGCGTTTTGATAACAGCAATGTGCCGCCTGAGGCTGCTAAATCTATCGGCATGGTGTTTAATTATCCCGCTCAAGCCGCGGATATCAGTCAATTTTTGGAAATTACAGCCGACGGATCTTCTAAAAAGTTTACGCTTAAGCAAAACGATCAATATAAAATTACCGCGGAATTGACAGATACGATTCCCTTTGAAAGTGATGTTAAAATTATTTTAAAAAAGGGAGCGAAGTCGCGCGGCGGAAGCAGGGGAACGGAAGCGGATCAAACTTTCAGCTTTTCTACTCCCGGCGCTTTCAATGTAACAAGGCATATAAGAAGCGCGGGTTATGGCAAATATTCCAATATAATAGATATATATTTCAGCCACGATTTAAACGAAAGCACGGTGCGCGCCGCGATCAGCACGGAACCCGGCATGAATATCACAAATGAAAACGTCGAAGTGTATTCCAACATGGCGCGTATTTCCAATCTTCCTGTAAGCTATGGAGATCGATTTAAATTAAACATTAATACAAACGCGCAGGACGTATACGGCAGAAAATTAAAATACGCGTATTCCGCCGATATTGTTATGCCTCAGGCGCCGCCTCCTGTCGGCACTGTGCGCGTTCTTGATTACAGATCGCAGGTAATGCTGGAAGCGCAGTTTCCGCCGCGTTATCTTTTTGAATATTCGAATAACATCGCGCCTTCATTTTACATTCTGGCGCCTGATAAAAATCCGTTTTTGTATACTCAGAATTACGGAGAGAGTCAGAGAAATTATAACAATGCGAATATTATTCAGCTTTCGGCGGGAGAGACTAACATAAAATATTTTGAACAGATTGATTTAAAACCTTATTTGAATAATGACGGTAAGGGGTTTGTCTGTTTTTCTACCAGCGTATACCTGCACACAAGAGAATGGGTCAGAGACGATGTCTACCGTCCCGGAACGGGCAATTATTCGTTCAACCAGTTTATTCAGGTAACAGATCTTGGTTTAACTGTTCGTTATGGATTTAACAAAGCAGTCGCTCTTGTTACAAGTTTGTCTACGGGAAAACCTGTCGAAGGCGCGAAAGTCATGCTGCTTTCAAATGATATGGTTAATGATTATGAAGACTTGTCTTCTATAAATAGTTTTGCGCAGGCTGTCACAGATAAAAACGGACTTGCAGTTCTTAGAATGAATTCATTGGTTTTAAGGAATAATACCGCAAGAAGCGGCTGGTTCACAACTCCTTTTATTATGGCGGAAAAAAACGGAGACAGAGCGATATTTAATCCTGAAACTCATAATATGTGGCAAGCCGGCGTCAATACGTCAGCTCCGCAGCGGGCGGAAGAAATAATTCCTGTTGCGTTCATGTTTTCAGATCGCGGGTTATACAAGCCGGGAGAGACAATTACATTCCGCGGCGTAGACCGTTCAAAAGTTCTTGGAATGTACGCGGTTTATAACGGCGCATATACTATTACTTTTGAAGAAGCGGCGTACGATCCGTCAAAGATTGTGATAATAGAAGGAACAACGACCAATTCGGGAAGTTTTTTTGGAAAGATAAACGTTCCTGATGATTTGCAGCCCGGCTCCTACAGGCTTGTTTACAGACGCGCGCAGGGTGATATTGAAATTAACGAAGATGTAGCGAATGTTCCCATAACGGTCGCTTATTTTGAAAGATTAAAATTTCAGGCGTCCATTTCTGCGCCGCCTGAAGCTATTATATTAGGTGACGATATTAATTTGACTCTGAGGGCTAGCTATCTTTCGGGTGGAAGTCTTTCGGGCGCTAATTGGGAGAGTTCTTGGTACGAAGAGATGGGCGTTTTTCAGCCGGGAGGCATTGAGATAAGGGACTTTGTTTTCGGTCCGCGAAGAGCATGGGACAGTAAGCGCCATGTCGGCTCCGACGAAGGATCGCTGAGCGGGCAGGGTGTCGCGTCTCTTACGCGGAAAACAGGCGGCAGTAAAGTAACAGGCGCGCCATATAATTATCAGGCGGAAGCGAGGGTGACCGATTTAAGCAACCAGATGGTAACTGCGAGCCGCACTGTAACCGCGCATCCTGCAGGTTTTTACATCGGTTTGAACCGCGGCGCCGCGGGCGGATTTGTGCGGGCAGGGCAGGAGTTTAGCTGTAATTATATAACAGTAAATACAAGCGGAGTAAAATCCAGCAGCGCAAATTCACACAGCGCGCTTTATCTTCAAACAGGCGAAGGCGCAAGGCAGATAAAAGCCGAACTTTTACGCGAGGAATGGAGGATGACTCAACAGCGCGGAGTTAACGGATATATTAATAACGAATATACGCCGGTTCAGATTATTGACAGCGTTCAGACTGTAAATATTCAAAACGACGGCGGAACGATTAAGGTTAAGCCTTCTTCCGCGGGGTATCATATATTGCGCGTAACATCAAAGGACAGGGAAGGAAGAACCGCGTTAACCGAAATGGGATTTTATGTAACAGGCGCAAGCGGTTACTGGAATATGAATAATCCAACAGAACTGCGTCTTGTGCCGGATCAGAATATGTATGAGCCCGGTGATACCGCGAAAGTGCTGCTTCAAAGCGCCCTTCCTTCCGGTTACTATCTTATAACCACGGAAAGAGAAGGAATATTCACGGAAGAAGTCAGATACTTTGCGGAATCTGTATCCGTTATTGATGTTCCAATTGCGCGTAACTATGTGCCTGTGGTTTATGTGTCTGTATCGTCTTTCTCGACGCGTAAAGGACCTCCGACTCATCAATACGGAGAGCCGGATTTGGACAAACCCAAGGGGTATTACGGCGTAGCGCGCATTGATGTAAATTCGCGAACAAGGGCTTTTTCTGTTGCCGTGCAGACAGACAAGAAAACTTACCGTCCCGGCGAAGAGGTCACAATTACATTGAACGCGTCAAGGGACGGGAAACCTCTTGCCGACGCCGAACTTTCCCTTATGGCTGTAGACAGGGGCGTGCTGGACTTGATCAATTACCGCGTTCCCGATCCTATTAAACACTTTTATTCCAATGAATATTTTTCGCTCCATGTTAATGGAGGAGATTCGCGGTCTATGCTGATGGATCCTGTAACTTACAGTATTAAAGATCGCATGGGCGGAGACTCGGAGGACAGTAAGCTAGAAGAGCGCAGGGATTTTAACCCAACCGCGGTTTTTGAACCGATGCTTATAACAGACGCGAACGGTAAAGTTACGCATACCTTTAAACTTCCCGATAATCTTACAACGTATCGCATAACAGTTTTCGGCGTAACAGGCGATTTGTTCGCGCTTAAAGAGAGTGAGATTGCCGCTCAAAACAGGATAAACGTAAGAGAAGTTGTTCCGCGCCGCTTAAGAGAACGCGATACCGCAGAAGCCGGCGTACTGATAACAAACCTCGATTCCGCTTCTCACGCGGTGACAATAAAACTGGAAATCGGCGCTCCTCTTGCGAACGACGAATCAAGCGGCGTGTCGAAAATTCCGGGGCGCGCTTTTGTTGACGGAACCGCTGAAAGGCGAGTAACCGTGAGAAGCGGTGAAAACGCCGTTGTTTATTTTGACGTAGCGGCGCAGAAGCAGGGGAATGTCACCCTGAATTTTACGGTAAACTCTTCTATTTTAAACGAACGTCTTATCCGCGAAATGATAATCGAACATCCGTTTGTAATGGAAACGGTTACAACAACGGGAACTGTAAGAGATGATTCGGCAAGCGAAGGGCTTGTTATTCCATCATTTGCGGATAAAGGAGTGGGAAGTTTAACGCTCACTCTTGACGCGACGCGTCTTGCCCTTTTGGATTCCGCCGTTACGTACTTGTTTAATTATCCATACGGCTGCATGGAACAGCGAAGTTCCGCTATTATGCCGCTTGCGGTCTTCGGCGAATATATCGACGCTTTCAACCTGAGTTCGGAAGTTTCAAATCCCCGCCGCGTGGTGGAAAACGAATTAAGAAAATGGGGTCAGATTCAACTTTCTAACGGAGGTTTCCCGTACTGGCCAACGGATTCAAGCGCAAATTTCTATGTCAGCCTTCGCATTGCGCACATTATAGCCATCGCCAAAGATAAGAAAATAAACGTACCGTCTTCGATTAACACATCATATCTTATATCTTATTTAAACCGCGAATATCAGGCATTGCAAAACTGGCGAAGCGGCAGCGCCGATTATTATTATCAATCATATTTACAGTCATATATGCTGTATGTTTTCGCCTTGTTAGGTGAAAACGTAGACGCATCCAGGCTTGCTGCGATTCTAAGACGCGATAATGTAGACCCGTCTGTTCTTGCGTTTGCCGGCATGACATACCGCGCGTTAAACCGCGGCTCAGATGCTGAAAGCACAGGGCAGCGCCTTCGCGGTTTAATACGTATGACGGCAAGAGGCGCGGATATTACAGATCCGCTTGAAAAAAACCGCTACAGTTATTACGGCGGAAACATCGAGCAGCTAGCCCTTTCTTTGCAGTTTTTCGCGCAGCAGTATCCGGGAGATGATATAAACACGCGCCTGCTTTACTCTCTGCTTGAAAACAAGCGTTCCGACACGGGCTATTGGCAGAACACCGCGGTGACTGTGCGCATTTTAAGCGCTGTTGACGAATTAATAAGAGCGGAAAATCTTACCGACATAAACGTCAGAGCGCAGGCAATGCTTGGAGCGGCTCAGCTTTTGGAAGGAACTTTTAAAGGTCTCGGCGCGAAACCTGTGACTAAAACTATTAATTTTACAGATCCTGCAATTGCAAATATTCAAAGGGACAAGTTACAGCAGCTGGACTTTACGCGCAAAGGCACAGGCAGCGTTTATTACACAGCGTCGCTTCGATACGCCGTTCCGTCGGAACTTCAATTTTTCCGCGATGAAGGAATTGGCGTTTTTCTTAGTATTTACGATGTAAACACAGGCGCGGAGTTAAAGAGCTCCGCTTTGCAAAGCGGAAAGACATACCGCGCAAAAGTGCGCGTTTCTTCTTCTAGGGATCGCTCCTATCTTGCTCTTCGCGTGCCTGTTCCATCCGGCGCGGAAATTTTAGACATGGCGTTTGTCACAACAGCTTCTTACGAGGAATCAGGCGGCGCGCAGGGTAATATCGAGGAAAGTAATTCTTCGTGGCTTAGTTATCAGGCGATAATGGATAACGAGATTCAATACTTCTGGGACAGGTTTTACAAAGGCGAATCGACAGTCAGTTTCCTTTTCCGCACGGCAAGAAGGGGAGTGTATCCAACGCCGCCTGTGCAGGCTGAGTGCATGTACGAAGCGGAAATCTTCGGCAGAAGCAAGGGATTGATTTATACGATCGAGTAAAGAAGAGTCCGCGTAAAGTTTAAGAATCGTCGGTTTGTATTTCGCGCTATAGCGTTTGTAATAGCGCGAAATGCGCTTATAACAGGACGAAATGCATGGAAAATTAAAAAGAAAAGTTAATTTTCACTAAAAAAATGTTAGAATGACAATAATGAATATCCTGATCTGTGATGACATAAAAGATGAAGCCCAAAAACTGAAAAAGGCCGTAAAAGAAACAGGTTTAGAAACCAGTATTATGATTTTTAATAAGGGGCAGGATGTTCTTGAATATATAAAAACCAATATTAAAATTGACGTTTGCTTTCTTGATATTATTATGCCCGAAATGAACGGCATCGAACTTGCTCAAAAGATAATAGAAACCGGTTTTGGCGGGAAAATTATTTTTCTTTCTTCTTCAAATGAATACGGTTTTGAATCATATCAGGTAAAAGCGTTTTCGTATCTTCTAAAACCGGTTAGTCAAAAAGAAGTTGAGAATATCCTTCGAAAAATACTGGAACTTAAAAAAAACGAAGATAATGCCGGTTTTCCGGTTGCGACAAAAAACCTTAAGAAATTTTTATATTTTTACGAGATTTCATATATAGAAGTTATGCGAAACAGAGTGTATTTTCATTTGTTAAACAGGGAAGAGATTATTATTATCGCCGCTTTAAACGAGGTATTGCCGCAGCTGGACAGCCGTTTCGCGCAATGCCACAGGTCGTTTATTATAAATATGGACGCCGTTTCGCAAATTCAGGGCAAAGAAATATTATTACGATGCGGCAGAAAAGTAACAATATCAAGAAGTTATAAAGATTTCAGCAATCTGTATTTAAAGCATATATTCACAGGAGATAAAAATGGATAATACTGTAAGAGAAATAATGGCCGTTGTAATGGCTGTCGCAACGGTCGTTATAACTATAATGTCATTTTTAATTTGCATGCCAAGAAGATTTCCAAAACCTGTTATAATTATTTCTTTTATAGTTCTTGCCGCGGGGCTTCTTCTGTTAAATACCGTTACCGATCATATCAGGAAACTGCCTGTTCCAAACGGCTGGCCTTTTATTCCGCTTGTTATTATTTTCTTTAAAGGCAATATTTTTCAGAAACTGTTTTTGCTTTTCGCGAATTTTTTCATTTCGATTTCTATAATAATATTATTTAGCATGACATTTGGTTTTTTTGTCCAATACGGAAGCGCGCAGATATTCTTATTAATGATTGCGGCAATATCCGTAACCTTTACCGTTTATATAATATTGATGCTTAAATTCGGCAAACAGCTGCTGGAAAAAATCTTTGGCAGCGGAAGTAAAAAAGAATGGGCGTTATACATGATAAGCATTTTTATTTTATACTATTTCCAGTTCCTTCTGCAAAGAGTTCATGTTCAAAATAATGTTTTTTATTTTGCGGCGCAGATTTTTCTGATATGGAGTTTTTTAATACTTTGTTACGCCATTATTAATACCTACGAAAAAACAAAGCAAAAATACAAAGCCGATTTTGCGCGTGATATTATCGCAGCCGGGCTTGAGCATTATCAGAGAATGAATGAGCAATATGAAGCCATAAGGATAATGAAACATGATATTAAGTTTCATATTAACACGGCTTTGGATATGCTGCAAAACGGCGAGATCGAAAAAGGCGGTCAGTATTTAACCGGACTTAAAAATCAAATTGCGGAAAAAGAACTGCCTGTTTACTGCAATAATCAGGTAATTAACTCGCTTGTCGCCGATTATGCCAGAAAATGCAGGGACAATGACATCGAATTGGATATTTCCATAACAATACCGGAAAATTTTTTCGTGCATAATTACGAGATGTGTATTGTCCTTGGCAATCTGATGGAAAACGCGTTAGAGGCGTGTCAAAAACTGGGAAAGGAACGTGAGATTAAACTGGTAATAAAACCCAAAGGAGAACAGCTCGCCCTCATGGTGCGCAATACCTACAATGGAAGGGTTGTAAAAGCCGGGGATAAATATCAAAGCGAAAAACAAGTCGGCGGCGTCGGTCTTGAAAGCGTAATGGCGGTGGTACAAAGTTACGGAGAGACTTTACATATTGAGCATGACGGCGTATGGTTCAGCGTATTTGTTTTATGGAAATAAAAAAAACAGTGTTATCCGCAATCAGATTGCGAACAACACTGTTCACTGTTACTTGTTAATTGCTAACTTTTTACCATCTGGTTATTTTGCGTCCAGCCCATACACCCATTTCCTTTGCTTCATGGATAGGCATATTAATAAGCTTCCACACATTGATCATCTCACCCGGGTAATACGGCCAGTTGCCGCTATCACCATTATCATAATTTGTACCTTCAACCCACCATTCCGGCGGCACGGGCGCAAGTTCCTGAACTTCATCCCATCTATAACCATCAAGTTCACCAATGCTAATAATACCGTTATTATTTGTTACAGAGACTCTTACATATACATTGTCGCCAAACTTGTATCCTCTATAATCGGGGTCATTCTCAATTATACTAACTAATGACCAGAAACCCGTGTCGCCTATGCAAATATCATTCAGGTATAAATTTCTCCCATAAATCTTTAAGGTCTTTCCGTTAAATTGGATTGAAGGCCATTCCTCCGCCGGTGTTATATAATCAGGATATGCCTGAAGGTAGACACCCCACGTACTTCCATCATATAAATTACCATTGCTCTCGAAAGTCGTATAATTGCCGCTGAACGAAAGAATCCGTCCTTTCGGAGTCGTAATTGTAGGCCAGGGACATTCCTCAGTGCCTCTATATGTTCTTACCGGTTCCTCCCCATGCATACCGCCCTCCCACCACGTCATCCAAGCAGCCTCACGGGCTTCAGCTACCTCTTTTGTACTTGCCATATATTCTTCAAGCACACTTTCTATATAACCATTGAGAAGCGGACGAATTCTATCATTGTCTGCGCTAGCCATGTCCTCAACCTGTGCAAG
>Ga0209755_10006074_pt1 | contig 13498 bp, 18 predicted proteins | sample TergutCo191P1_FD_187301 | JGI IMG/M metagenome (GOLD analysis project Ga0209755, IMG submission 187301) | Cornitermes sp. P1 segment gut microbial communities from Petit-Saut dam, French Guiana - Co191P1 (SPAdes) (version 2) | ecosystem: Host-associated > Arthropoda: Insects > Digestive system... | reverse complement strand
TTCCGTTATTAACATTCAAAAGCCATGCGTTAGTATCAAGTTGATCAGTTTTTACATTCAATTCAGGTATCCATGAAGCCGCTTCAATTAACGCTTTACGCCGTCTAACTGCTTCGCTCTGCATAGCGTATTTTTCAATTTCAATACGTTCCTTATAGTCGGCAGTTTTCAAAAGTTCTTCGTAAATACTACGGACAATCTGCAAGCCTTTATCGTGTATCAAATAACCTTCATCAAGTTCCCACTGTTTGCCGTTCCATACAAGCCATTTCTTCCACAACATATTATGCCGTATATCTTTACCGTACTTAGTCAAAAGCCTGTAGGCGTTAGTCGTATCGGTAAATTGGATAAGTCCTTTTTGTAATTGTTGAAGCCGTAAATAAACGCTTTCATCACCAAATAATTCTGCCATGTTAAAATCCTCCTTTTTCTATTACTTGGGCATACATCATATATTTGAAGCGCAATAAATCAAACGCTCTTTCTCTGGGCACTTCGGGCAGTTCGTTATTGCACCTAACATACATTTCATATAACATAGTAAGAGAGCCAGGCTTATTCCTGTGTTCCCTGTTCCTGAAAAAAGCGCAAGCCCTGTAAACATTATCAGGAATGTCTAATTTTTTAACATCATACCAGAGCATTAAATCACCAGACCATTCGTATTCATATTCCGCAAATTCTTTCAGTATTCTTTCCTGTTTGCGGACATTTTCTTTATATTTTTCTTCTGCCGTTTTGCGTTTCATTTTCCTTCTTCCCAAACATAAACCTTAGCCGCTTCGCCAGCCGCAGTACGACCGTCTTCAAATGTTATAAACGCCCAGAATGACCACCAACCGCTAATGTCAATTTCACTTTCAATTACTTCATGGAAAATCACGCCTTTAACCGGATCTCCGACAGCGGCGGCAAATTCGCCAGTCGAACCGTCAGGCTTGCAAAAACGTATAACCGCAGAAGATATACCTTCCAAATCTGTAAAAGTTTTTATTGTTATTCTTAACGCTGTTTGCTCCCTGAAAATCTTTGACATATAACCTCATTCAATTTATTTTACTTTCTAAAGTTAGTTCCAAAGTTACTTTTGACTTCAAAACAATTTCCTCTCTAGCAATTAAAAAACGCTTTAATAAGAAATCTCTTACAAAGCAAGTTGAAACCAGTTTAATAAAAATGGATAATTTTCTAAGAACAGAACCATCAGCTGTAATACTATCAGTTTGCTTTCTGTTAAATTTTCCATTTTTTTCAATCTGTTCGATTATTCCTGCTTCCTCATACAATTTACAAAAATATTCGTTAATCTTCGTGAACACATCAGACACTATTTGAGTGTTTTTTATAATGCGAATAATCAAAACATTACTTTTCATATCATCAGTAGAAAATAAATTATCAATGATAATACTTGTAAATCCTCTGTATCTAGCGATAGTTTCAGTAATATTTTTTGTTTCAACAATATTTCTTTTAATCTCTCTCCTGTTTTTTAATTCACTTCCAGTATTGATATTTTCAAAAACACTTCTAAAGAATTCAGGTTTTCTTGAAATAGTCATATTGTTATAAACTTTTGATACGCATTGACGTAAAAAGAAAAATGCGCTTTTTGTATTGTCGTTTATTTTAACATTTTGTATGGCTATTCTTTTATACTCCGCTATACTCTTAGTTGTTTCGTTAAAAGTTACGCCCTGCGTTAAAGTCCGTACATAATCTTGCGGATTAGAATATGTAAAGTACATTGAGATTTTATAATTAAAATTTCTTTGGTCTGGAAATAAAGGAAATGAATTTGGAATATTGACAGTGTTATTATTATAAGCCCACCAAAACGCCTTATTCCCATAATCAAAAACAAAATAAAGACGTGCTGCGGATAATCCAAACCATATATAACCAGTATTAATATTTGTGCTTGTGTTAAATGTGGTTGAACGCCAGCCTGCGGGTTTATCTGTTAAATTTACAACAATATCAAAATCACCTTCATTTGTTGATCTTCTTTGAGAGGGATACATATTCGCTGCATCAGAATAAAGAATGGGTTTGCATTGCCCTGTGTTTGATCTTGATTGAAGGTATACATAAGCTGTTGCAGTACCATTAAACGCTTCATTAATATAAAATGAATTTACAACTATCGCACCCATTAAGCCATTTTCTGTCATTCCGCTTGCGTATTGAAAAGCCGCCGTAGTCTGTAAACCTTGCGTAGTAGTGCCTATTGTCGGATCTACCGTAACAGGGTATTTAGCCGAAGCAAGCCACCATTCAGGAATTGTAATGTGCAAATAATCACCAATAACCGCCAGTTCTCCCCATATCTTGCGACCCCTGCTGTCAATTATTAACGGTCTATGAATATGACATAGTTTTCCAGTACCTTGACCTATCAAAGTTTCTTTTTTGTAAACAGCGTAACTGCCTTTCAAAAAATCATCGGGCACAAAATCAGGCTGTCTGAAAAAATCGTATTGTTCAGCTCCTTCCATTCGCAAAGTAATTACATTGCTTTCAGGCTCTTTAAGCAAAATACAATCATATTCAAACGCTTCGTCATTCAAAATAGTAAATCTATGAGAACGCCGCCTGCCTTTATACAAAAGCCGCTTTTTATCGCCTTTTAATGTAAAACCTTCATCATCAAAGGGAACAAACTGCAAGGCATTAACACCCCAACGGTTTATTCCAAATGACGGGATTTTCTTTCCTAACTCTATCGAACAGGGAAAGTCATTCAAGGATTGTCTGAATGTCGAACTACAATATTTCATTATTCATTGCTCATTTTTAATTGATCACTGTCCGAGTATTGTAATTTCCCAAAGTATTTGAAGCGTATCGCTTGATGTTACATTTACGCTAGGCGTTATTTGCGCATAAGCCAGACAGTTAGAACTTGCGGCATTGCCATTCAACAAACACGCTTCATTTATTCCGTTTGCGTTTAATTCACCTGCGGCAAATGTAGCTCTGTATGTAACTGTTGTATCTCCTGAATTTCCCCAAGCCGCTTTAAGAGCAGGGTAATTAACATCAAGTGCTTTCATTGAACCAGTCGGAGTATTGCACCGGGTATTTGTCTTTGTCGAATTGCCAGTCCAACCAGTGCCGACCTGGATAAAACCGCTTGCACTTGTTACTTTCGTTTTCACAGGAGCAGACAAAAGAGCGTCAGCGATTAGCGCGTCTCCTTCACGAGTAACAATATTATGAAATTCATAAATCATAAACGCGCCTTGTAAACCCAAAAACCGTTGAATAAAATTTGGTTTACGTCTTTTCAGTTTCCCATGCTGATCAAAAACCTGAACAGTAACCTTTCCTTTAATCTTAATTCTGTCTTTCATTTAACATTCTCCTTATCTGATAATTAAAATAGTTCCGACAGTACCGACCGCCAAACCGCCGATAAAACATAAAACGCCAATCAAAATATTATTTTTAATTCCTGCACGTCATAAAATTTCCGCTTCACTTCGCAAACGAAAAACTTCCGCTTGCTGTCTAGCCGCTTCTCTCATTGCTTCCGCTTCACGTTCAAGGTTTTGTAAAAACGCCGCCCTTGCCGCTTCGCCAGCCGCCTGTTCAATCGCTTCAAGAGCAATGACAGTTAAATCATCAATCAGTAATTCGACTTCTAAATCGCTGTAAAATCTCATCTCGCTTTCGCTCGAATTCTGCGCTTGCTCCGTCTGCGGCTCTGCGTACATCGGGAATATCAAGAAATTCATCAACAGAACGAGAGCGATAATCTTCCTGTAATTCGTAAATCTCAATTTGTTTTTCAATGTTTTGGATTTTTTCATTTGCATTTATCAATTTCTCCTTGTTAATATCACGCACATAAAAAAATATGCAGACAATTAAAATAATTATTGATGGTATTAAAAAACCGATAATAAAACCTTTAGCATGATCCGTTAAGATACATCGTTTTTCATTCACGTTGTTAATAAACATTTTTAGTGTTCCCTCCATCTACTTACAACTTTTAATCCGACTATTCCGAATAAAACAATCACGACAATACAGAACCATATCCAATCCCGAATATGGTCATTGATTAAAAGCCATGTAGCCGCATACAAACAGAAAGGCTTAAACCCAAGCAACTTAGAAGGAAGCGAAACAATCCGCTTTCCTAAAATCTTAAATAATTCCTTGAATGATAATTGCCAAGTCGGTTTATCCGATATTTGAATTCCGTCTGATTTACTCATATTAAGCACTCATATCTTCGAACTTTCGGCATACTTGCTTTGTGAGCCAAAAGTTTTCAAGATCATAGGAAGTTGTTTTGTCTTTAGAACAAAAACACAATCTTGAATTTCTTGTGGAACATGAAGCGACTTTACAATGCAGACAATCGCCGCAATTTTTATTTTTGTTACGCTCTGATTTCAAAAAATCTTTTGAACTCTTCATCAAGCCCATATACTGTTTTTCCTTCCTTCGCTAATCTTTCAAGCGCGTTACGGTCAAGCCCACGTACAACTACATCATGTCCTTCACGTTGAAACCAACTTGAAACTTCTGTAATGTAACGAACCTTTGCATAAGGTTCTTGTGAATTGAGTATTATTCCGTCTTCAATAAACCCTGCTATATGCGTAGCAGTACCGGCGGCAACGTACCTATCGCCATGTTTCTTGTCTTTTTTAGTAACGTAAAACACAGCCCGAATATCGCCGCCTCTTGGATTTACTTTCGTAAAAACTCTTTTAAGTAAATCATCAGCCGTAGTGCGTATTAAAAAACCAGTAGCCGCATACAACGCCATGCAGACCGCACCCGAACAATCGCTTGTTATTGGGTTTTCGCTTCCCCAACCGTAAGGAGAGCCGAATTGCAATAAAAGAAAATAGACAAACTTGTCATGTTCTGACATTTTCTCAAACTGCGATTTCTCATTCTTCATAAGTTCTTCCCACTTGATCATCTTCGCTCCTTACCGTCATGGATGACGGTGTTATAATGTTTTAGTGGAGTTTGCATAGCAAACTCCTAGTTAAAAAATCAACATGGAAGTTGATTTTTTAACGTCCATGTTTGAAAAGATTAAAAACGATATTTACCAAAACAGAAAAAGAAGCGATTATCAAACTGATAACAGAAATATTGTTTTTTCCTCTTTCCGCTTCTTTTGTTTCCAACTTTTGAACACGCCCAATAACGTGTTCCTTAAATTCTTTCATTTCACCTTTTAGTTCACGCATTTCGCCTAACGTCTCGACAATCAATTGCCTGTCTTGAATAGTCATTGCATTACCCCCTGCCTGATGATGATTTTTACTCCTCATTTTTTTGGTCTCCTTTGTTTTCAATAATTCTGAAAAATGACACAAAAGCTTTATTGCGTTTATATCTGAATATAAATGCGGTTATTTTTCCTGTTAAAACTTCATCTTTCATTTCTATTTTTACATTTGCGCCGACACGAGCATTAAAAACCGCTTTATGCGTTTTAGTAATAAAAACCCTATTATCTTTAATTCTTTCCGCCAGTTCACGCTTAACCCAATCCTCATAATGTTTAACGCCGTCAATTTCATAATCTGAAAAATAAGAACCTGTAATATTCAATACCCTTGTGCCTTTTTTCAAAACCTGTAAATCATCACGTATAAAACAGGAACGGTTTAAATCCTGTACAATCGGTCTGCCATGAATAGAAGCCCTGTATAAATCGCCGTCATTTTCTTTTTGAAGCGTTAAAATAGCTCTGTCTGGATTAGTGGTAACATCGTAAAATGAATACGAAAAAGAGCCGCCGTCATATTCAAGCCTGTTTTCCGCTTCTTCAAGTTCATCAATTTCGTCAGCAAATAAAACATTTTTTTCCTTGCCGTCAATGTCAACAATTCTGTATTTAGCTTCATATTTTGATAGTTCAATTTCACGCATTAACGGAAACTTAAAAGGATAATGAGCCTGCATAAAATCATCGTAAAAAACAGGCGGTTCGTTATATCGCCATATTTCCTGTTTTTCAAGTGAAACAGGCATATTTAATTTTAAGCGTATTGAATTACTGTAATATTCCCAATGCTCATATTTATCTAAATAAAAAATATCGCTTCCGTTAAAAGTATATGAATAATCGTTATCCTCTAACGGTTCAGTTTGATAGGGTGAATGGGCAAACACTAACGGCTTTTCAACAGCACATTCCAAATGACAGCGGTATGCTTTGGCAAGGTTTGACAGTTCAGTCCAAATGTTTTTCTTTAATCGGACATAAGGCAAAGTAACAGGAATAGTAGAGCAATCAATATCATCAGCCGTCAGCCCTGCACGTTTAGCTATACCATGTACTAATGATTTTTCAGATTGTGTTTTATCACATACAACTGAATATGTAAAAACTGTAGGAGCAGTCCAGTCTCTAGCCTCGTCAGATTTTTTCAATTTTAAAGACAAATCACGAAGCCCAAGTTTTACACATTTTTTTCGACCATTGCCTTTTATATCCTGTATGCCTTTATCGTTAATATAAAAAATAAATCTGTTAAAAAACGGTAATCCTTCGCCAATCGAAAAAGAAACTTTTACTTTTAATCCTGCTGTATTTTTAAAATTTGAAAAAAAACCGCAAGAGTTGTCAATTAAAACATCGCCTCTTGTTGTAACACCGCCGCTTGCTTCTTTATGCGAATAAAAATTAGCTTCAATAATATCCTGTTCAAAAACCGATTGAAAATGTCCGTTCATTTCAATTTCAATTTTCAAACGCACAGGCTTATCAGCGGCGTTTATCGCTTCCTGTAAAGCATTATCAACATCATAAAATTTCATCTTATTGTCTCCTCTTTTGTTGTAAATACACTGGCATAGACACCGCCAGAAACATAATATCGAAGCGGATCTATAACCGTATCGCTTGAATTGATATTGGTTTCATCAGAAATTAAAACAAGGTTTTTTAGCGTAATACTAAACAAGCCGTAACTATTACATTCGTATTTTGATGATAAAAGCCTTGCCCTTATATTTAATTCTTCTATACATTCTGGTAATTCATTGCCTACAGGTAAAATCCGTTTAATCCAAATTTCTGTTTTAGTACCGCCGACTTTTTTTACAGACAGAGTAATCCCGTAAATAAAATGATTTATTTTTTCATTAAAATAATAATCAACGCAGTTACTCTTAAATCGTTCCCCTGTAGTTCTTTCGATAACATCAGTGTATAAATATGTTTTAGCAGAACGCTCTCCGCATACATCAAGTTTTAATTTTATCGCACTGTCATTTTCAATGCGAAATTCAAACCCCTGTATACGACAATCTTCAAATACACGCCGTTCATTTCCTCTGTCCTGGATTAAATCAAAACATTCAGTATCTTCTAAGGGCAAAAGATTTAACTTACTGCTATAAACATTTCTAGTTTGTGATACATAAAGCGGCTTTCCGGCAGAGCCAAAGGCTAGATATAAAAGCAAAGGAACAGTATCAATCGTTAATGGAGTAACAACACAGCCGGTAACGCCGCTTTTCTTTACAATCGCTTTACAGTTGCCGTATCCCTCGATAGCCGCTTCTTCCTGTAAAAGCGATACAGCTTCCCTGATAGTTTCCTCTGAATAAGGAACATCAAATTCATGATGAGTAGTTTTTATTACAATCGAACAATCTCTGCCTTGTACTTTCATTTATTCAATCCTTCTACAATAATTCTCAAAGTAATAATCAATTCCCAATCCATACCGCAATTTACTTTTTTAGGCGGTACATACTTTTTATTAGTAATCGTTGCCCTGTCAGCAACGCCGCCAAGCGTAACATCATCACATAACGCCTTACTAAAAGTGTCAGCATAAGCGAAACAAAACATTTCACTTTCGACACTATCTAAAACAGGAAATGTAACCGTAACTGTATAAGTGTCCTGTTTAACAATCCGTTCCTTTTCTGTCTGTTCACATGAAGAAAGCGCAATCAATGGAGCGATAACATTAACGCCCCTGAATATCCCGAATTCAACAACAGGAATTTGAAAATCAAGTTGAAGCAGATAGGCATTAAAATATCCTGTCAAAAGTTTTTTAACAGCGTTAATTATTTTTTGTTCGATAAATTCACTCATATTGTTTTCCTTTTAAATGGTTCAATCAAAGCCTTTACATTTTCAGGAATAGACATTTCAAAATGTTCACCCTGAACGCCTGCGCCTCTGATATTTCCTGACATTCCAATCCGCTTGCCTTTATAGCGGTTAAAGTTCCATGACGCTAATTCCAAACAAGCCGCCGAAAGGTTGGCAGGAATAGCCAAAGGCATATTGCGTTCTGGTAACTGTTCATTGGGTATTTCATTTTCTTTGTTATTTTTTACATAGCCAGCCGAGTAAATAACTTTAATCAGTTTTAATTGATACGGTTTCAATGAAGGAGACAGTAATAATTCAAACGGTATTTCTTCGTTATAGTCATTGCCAATCATCGGACGGTAAAATTCAGGTTCAAGTATCATTCCACAATATTCCGATACTTGCAAATCGTTATATGTATATACAGCCAGTATTTCGCTGACAGGGTATTCATTCAATATCAAAACCAAATGACCTGACCACTTGAAAACTTCAAAATATTGTTTATGCAAGAATTTACGCTTGCAGTATTCTTCAATTGTTAAAGTAGAAGTAACAAGGCAAAATCTGGAGGTCTTATCGTCTCTATCATCTATACCTATTAAAGCCTTAAAGTCTTCTAAGGGGATAAGGGTGTAGAGATCATTTTTTGAATTTTTATCTTCCATACCGCTTATGGTAGGATTGGAAATATCAGAAAGGAACTAGTGAACTCACTAGTCTTGTAAAAAACGGGTTTTTACTATAAACAGTCAAAAATAAGGCTTTATTTGCGAAAAATGTTATATTTTTAACATTAAAGATATTAACTTTTAGGCATTTTTTATGATATAATCATATAATCATGGCAAAGGCTAATAAAACAACGAAAAAGGAAGCAAAACCTAAGAAAACCACTACCCTAAAGCCTAAAAAAGCCACTGTTTCAAAACCTAAAACAATCGCAAAAAAGAAAGCGATTACAACCACAAAGAAGAAAACCAGTAAACAGGAAATAAAACCTTCTGAATTATATTGTGCTTTCTGCGGTAACACTCCAAAAGATACAAGAAGCCTACTCGGAACACCAAAAAAAATATTTATCTGTGATGAATGTATAGAAGAATTTAACAAGGTTCTTTTTGAACAAGATAAAGAATACTGGGGTGTTAAATTATTAAAGTTACTTAAATAAGAATTAGGTAATGAAACAACAAAAAAGAAGGGTAATAATATATATAATAAATATTATTATGAAATTCACACAAAAACGTTAAGCGCAATAGTATTAATTTTTACTTATTGACAGTATTTTAAAAATATGGTAGTTTATCTATTATTATAAGGAGATTTTTATGAATAATATCAACGAACTTGATGCTTTAATTGAGGATATTAATAATCAAATTTCTGATTCCGAAAATATTACAGACAAAAAAGGTTATCAGTACATTGCTTGGCATGATTTTCTTAAATCAATAAAAGAAAAATTAGAAAATGAAAAGTATAAATTTGTTTTTATAGGACAAAAAGGTATTGGCAAAACTACAACAATACTTGAATTATTTGGTTTAAATAAAAAAATAAATGGAAAGTACGAAGATTTTCTTACAACGGCATCAGGTGGTACAACGACATGTGAAGTTGAATTATTAAAAAGTACAAATCAATTAACATACATCGAGATCGAACCAATAGACTTACAATTATTTAGCCAGTACGTTGATGACTTTTGTTCAATGTATAATGATGAAGATAGTTTAGGTGAAAATTCTTATTTACCGAGTGAAATCGCCCGTTCTTTAAGGAATATGGTAGGTCTTAAGAAAAAAGATATTGAAAACCTTAGGAAAGATTGTATCAACTATGAAAAGTTTAAAGAAGAGATAACACGGAGAATGAATTTGCATAATAGAAATCGAATAATCATCGATTGTCAAAAAGCAGAAGGAACATTTTTCAAAGACTGCCAGACAAAATTTAATGAAATAAATTTATGTAAAATTAAAGATGTTATGTTACCAAGAAAAATAAAAATATTTCTTACTAATGATATTTTTGATTTTAATGAAAATTCATTTATTTCCTCAATAGTTGATACAAGGGGAATAGATACAATACTATCATCTTCAGATGCTAACAAGATGAAAAGGGAAGATATTCTTGATTATATTGATAAAGAGCAAAAAAATTGTTTATTTTTCTTTATTGACAGTATTAAACCAGCTCCTTCGCAAGGCATTTCTGAATTATTACGAACAAGGCTTGTTACGGGAAATGAATTTAGGTTTTACCTTCTAGTTAATATTCTTGGAAACGAAGCTATAGAGGTAATGACCGATGATGGAAAAGCCCAATCAATACAGGAAGGAGTTGATTACAAAAAAGAAGATATACTTGACAAATTCAAGCAATTAAATATTCGTTTTTTGAGTCAAAACATGTTATTTTATAATGCTAAAGAGAACAATCCAAACAATACAAATTTAATAATGTGTATAAAAGAAAATATAAATAATCAAATAAAATATTTGTATCAACTTGCATATGAAGTCAAAAATGCTTATAACAGATTAAAATATGATTATGAAAATAATCAATATGCTTTACAAAATTTTGAACAGATCCAGAAACTTGTTGAAAACGTCAATGCTCCTAACAATGTTTTTGATACTTTGCTTTCTATATTTATTGGTGAATTACGGAATATTCATCATGCCAGACTTGCTGCTATTAATAGATATAGTGGAGAATACTATGCATTTGATTTTTTCCATGAAATTAGCTTAATTGTGGAGGATTTATTTGATGAATTTTTTTCTCGCTCAAAAGAGAAAATAATTGATAAAGTAAATGAATTCATGAATTATCGCAATGTTTCGGAATTGGATAAAATAAATTATCGTGTTTTCTTGGAGAAATTTGAAAATGATTATGGAGAATATCGTAATCAACTGAAAGATTTTATTAAATCAAAAGTTAAGGAATGCTTTCAAGAAAGAACTTGGGAACAGGCAATTAATGAATATGGACAAGGTAAAGGTTACAAAGACAGAGTTTTGGATATTTACAAAACAGAACTGGTACAATTTGCGTCAAAAATAAGTGTTAAAGATAATTATAATACAAACTGGGAAAAAGTTATTCAAGAAAATATTTTATCATAAATTTATTATATTTCATATAATAAACAGTAACTGGCTTATATAGCAAATATGGACGTATCTTGATTTTTGTGTAAATAGATTTTCCATTTTTCCTTGCTTCTTTAAAAGCCTTGTTTTTAGCAATTTTACTGTTAGGGATGTCAGAAATTTTGTGTAATTGAGAAAGGTAAAATTTTAGGGATTTTTATTTACACACTTTTCAAGATAGGCTCAGAAATATAAAAAATAGCTATTACCTTTACAATATTTTACTATAAACATTGGTTATGGAAAATTCGAATTAAGTTATTATAGATTTACCAGATTTTTTAGGTTTATTATTTTCCGTGTTATTTTTTATCCTAATTTCTATAATTTCTTCCATAGCTACTATAATCATCGGATATTCAGCTTTTTCCATTATTGACATAAGGTATTCAATACGCTGTCTTTCAGGATTACGGTAAAAAGGCGGTTTTGGCTCACAATCAATACCATAAGCCAACCAATTAAGTGATATATCAAGTATTTCACAGGCTTTTACGGCTAAATCAAAGTCAAGATATTGTACACCTTTTATAATCTTTGAGATTGTAGTTTGACTTATTTTCAACTCGTTAGCTAAATCTGCTTGTTTAAGGTTTTTCAGTTTCAGAGCAGCTGCCAGTCGTTCCCCATAATTTGGCTTCATCATACCTAGTATTACATATTTTTTATTGAAATTCACTATAAAATATACTTGCTATATTCGCATATAATATGCTATTATCGAAATATTAAGGGTTTTTTATGAAAAATTGCGTTAAAGGAAAGTATGAAAGCATAGAAGAAGCTCTAAAAAGGTTAGGTTTGAAGGTGGAAAAGATAAGTAGAGAGGGAAAAAAAACCATTATTACAGTATTTCAAGCCGATACAGGTAAAAAAATACCTATTTCTTCAAAAAAACAAAGGACAAGTAGCAAAAATGAGGTTTTTGATGGATAGATATTATAAAATTTTAGGTTTATCAAGCAATGCAACAAAAGATGAAATAAAAAAGGCATATCATGAAAAAATGAAAGCTCTCCACCCAGATAAAATTCATGGTACATCACTAGAAGATACCGCCACTTTTTTTACAACAGAAATCAATGAAGCTTATGAAAAAATTATGTTAAGTTTTAAAAATAATGAATCTTCTACAGTTCAGACAGATTGTATTGAAAAAGATATATACATTGAAAGATTAGGAAACTTGAAATATTCTTTGTCAAATAATCTTAAATATATTTTAGATGCAGTAATTACCAGATCAAATAATACTTTTTTTATTTCCGTAGAAGATATTGATTGGAGAATTAATACAGGTCTTTCTGAAAACGTTAAAAATATTATGATAGAATATTCTTTAACTTATTCAATGACAATATATAAAGAAAATCAATCAACTATAATAATAATTAATAAGCATGAAGGAGATAAATGGTATATCGAAGGTTTTGAATTTAATGATAATAGTTCAAATATAGAAAAAGAAATTACACTAATTGAAACTGGTACTCGACATTTATATACTTTATCAAATGATCTTAATATTATCAAAGAAGCAATATTTAATAGAACAGGTCATAATGTAAATTTAACAAACTTAATTCCAAAAATAAATCCTAGCCTTTCTGTTAGTGTAAAAAAAATAATGAACGAATATGATGTTGAATTTTCTATGACTACTGAAATAGAAAGTAAAATTAGATGGATTTGGATAAACCGTAGAGTTCATAATGAATGGTTTACTGTAATATTAAAAGAAAATTTAAGTGAAAAAGACAAAAAATTATATATTGTTGAATATTAAAAAAGATAATTAAGGAGAGTAATTATGAACAGATTTATTTTTATATCAATTTTATTTTTAATTTCTATATCACTTTTCGCACAACAACAAGTTCAAAATTCTAATCAAGGTATTGCAAATGCTCGGGTTGGTGATTATATAATACGTTCTAGCGGACAGAAAGTTGTACTAACTCAGGATGATATAAATTATGCTCGCAGACAATTAGGTTTAAGTCCCGCTCAGAATAGAACAACGACATCAACAAATACTACTACCACAACGCCCCGAAATACCCCATCTACATCAAGTGCAAGTAATGATTATATTATCTTTATCGTTTTAATTGTAATCGTACATATTGTTATTACAGTCATAATTGCAAATACAAAAGGTGGGGGGTGGGCAGCCGCTTACTTCATTTTAGCTCCACTTATCCTTTTATTACTTGTTGGT
>Ga0209755_10006073_pt1 | contig 13499 bp, 9 predicted proteins | sample TergutCo191P1_FD_187301 | JGI IMG/M metagenome (GOLD analysis project Ga0209755, IMG submission 187301) | Cornitermes sp. P1 segment gut microbial communities from Petit-Saut dam, French Guiana - Co191P1 (SPAdes) (version 2) | ecosystem: Host-associated > Arthropoda: Insects > Digestive system >... | reverse complement strand
AGATTGCACCAGCCATCATGGTATATGCGGCTCGGTGATTGTTTTGCCTCAAAATTCCCCAAATGGAGTGATTTTCACTCCATTTTGTTAAAAAAACTCTTGACCGTTCTTTTTCTCTCTCTGATAATGCCGTACAACGTTCTCGAAGGGCAAACCGCTCCCACGACCGGCAACGTGTCGAATGCGGAACAAGAGTACGCCGCCGAACTGCGAAAAGCGAACGTGGAACCGGGCAGCGCAGCGTAACCGCTTTCGCTCCACACGAACCATCAACCCATTAACCCCACTCACACAGGAGAATCGTCATGGCGAAAGAACCCAAAAGACTGCTGTCGCTTTCAAAGCGAGAATCAGACCGAAAGCGAGCCCAAGAATTTATGGTCGGCTCCTACAATTCCGTCCACACAATGGACTTGCTCCAATTTCAAGGGAGCAACCTGATCGGCGGGATGGTCGAGCCACGCAAAGTGGCGTGGAAGTTGCCGTATGCAATTACGATCGTATTATTGTTTCGCATTGATTTTCTTGATAGTAGTCGCATTTTTCTTCCTCAAATCTGCCAAAAATGGTGCTATCGCCTTGCTGGAACATCAATAGACTTGTGAGCGGACTGGCAACCGACTCAGTTCGCTCACAAGTTTTCAGGAACAATGGCGCATAAAAAGGGTCAGGGGTCCAGCCGTAATGGGGGCGAATTGAACCGGCAAGCCCTTCGTAGAACCCGATAAAGCCCGATTTTCGGGAGAATTTAGAGCGTATTCGCCTTTGGTCTGGACATTTTTGCCACCCACGCGTAGGCGGGGGATTAGGCAAACAGGGTTCATGTCTTTTGACTGGATTCCCGCCTGCACGGGAATGACGGGATTACGAGGGCTTTACAGTTCTACTGCCCACAGAACAGCAGAACGTGCAGTTCGGCTGCCCAAGATCACATAGATTTTAGAAACGTATCCAACAACACGATCTGACAACTTTGTGCTATTTTTCCCCGCACTTGGCAAAAATGCGTTTGACCAATGCTTTGTCTTTTACCGGCGATCCCAGTTTAATGTGCAATTTGTTCCGCAGAAGCATTGGCAATCCAAGATCGGCATCCTTCATTGCCAGTATCGGATTGCCATCGCCGAGAAAACCGCGTACTTTGTATTCCGACACCATTTCAAGTTCGTTAGTACGACCATTCCGCTTGATCGTGTTCAGGAAGGAACGTTGAAACGCAACAATACGTTTCATCTTCGGATGCACACATTTCTTTTCAAGGGAAATCTCTTTGAGTGCATCCATCACACCGGCAATGTTAACAGACTTAGGGCACCGTGTCGAACACGTTAAACAGGCAACACACTGCCAAACCGATTCCGTACTTGCCGCCTTTTTCACGTCACCATATTGCACCAAACGGATAATCGTACTGGGCAGAACATCCATCTGCTCCGCTCTCGGACAACCGGCGGAACACTTGCCGCACTGATAACAACCGGCAATCTTCGTGTGTGCCAATACCTCTACACAAGCAGCATCGGAATTTTTGCGTTCTGTATGTTGCACAGGAAATCTCTCGAAAAACTGAAATAACACCTACCATTCTGAACGAAAACGGATAAAGAGTCAAGTGCCGGTGGTGCTATTGAATCTTCCGAAAATTGCGCTAACTACATTCACAATTAAAAAAATGCCGCTCCGGTTATGCTAGGCGGATTGAATTAGAGAACGTTAACAAACGATACGAATCGCTTCGGCGAACGGCAATTTTCTACGCAACCAACCGGGAAAACGGGCAGAAAAAAATCGGTGGTGAAGGCACATCTGAATTCGGGATTGGGATTATTGAGGGCGAGTTCCACCCGGTAATCGAATATTTCGTATCCTGTGCCGCTAACATCCAGTTGTGCATCCCGAATGCCGAGGATGTTGCCTTGACCGGAAAACGGAGTCGGATCATACCATTTGTTGTTCGGATCATCGAATGCCACCACCTCGAAGAAAGCACGACCGGTAATCCTGTAATCGAAGACTCGCCGGGTATCGACTCGGTCGGCTTTCTTTTTCATCTCTTCTTCCAACTGGAGGATGCGGGCTTCCAGCGCGACGGCATCCAACGCATTATAAGGAACGCCGTTTTGCGCAAAACCGCTACTTGCCCCCACCCACAGTACGAGGGCGATCATTATGCCGATTGTTATTCTCACCGCTTGTCTCCGATTGTTCCGTTCAGAACGTTGAAATTCTTGTCTCGACATAGGACATCGTCATGTATTGGACTAACGCATTAGAAATTCTTGCGAGGCAGTACAGTCTGCCATGAAAAGGAATATACCATCCCTCATTATCATTTGATCGTTTCATGTTCTTCGGGTTTCGTCGTCCCCTCTCCTTTGGGAGGTCTTTTCAGACACGGGTTGCCGTAGACAATTTCATGCACCTTCGCTGGGTCAGGCAAGGGATAGTCCGCCAAACGCTCAAAAGGACCGCCGGAAGGGACGAACTTTTCACTACTTTGCAATTCTCGTGCTTATAGTGGATAACAAGGGAATTCTTTGCGTGAAAATTCGCGCGAACGGCGGACTTACGTCCGCCGGTTGTCCTGCCTCCCGCTTTCCACAACCATTAAAATGGATTCCACTGAAACATCTTTGATGGCGCAAGACGGTTGCGAGAAGAGGGGGGGGGTGGAGGAATGTCCTCGTCTGTCTGTCTTTGTTGTAATGCTCCCTGAACTTCCGGGACCAGTACACGAAAGACTGTCGGATCGTTCAATGGTCCCGTAACTTTTAATTGGACGAGTTGGTCCCCCACGCCGCCGATGATGTCGCTAATGATTGGTATTTGTGCCCGACGATTGCCCAGCCGGGTTTTCATTGTTAAATCGACTTGCCGATTTTCCAACTGCATCATTCCGTCGCCGTAGAGTGAAATTGCTCCCCCTTCAAAAATGACTGAGTCAAAGAACATTTGCAGTCCCGATATGCGGAAGCCGACATCCATCGAACTAAACATCCCTGCATCGGGATCAATGTTCCTGATCCGTCGTAACTCCCGGAGCAAACGAAGCATTACGGGTACTCCGTAGATGTTTGCGTTCCGTAGTTGAAGTGTTCCTGTTCCGCTCACCGTTTCCCATTTTGTGCCGATTCCCTGTAAACGAAGGTTGCCATTCAACGTTCCTGCCGTTGTTTGTACTGTTGGTTCGACTTCCCGTACAATTTTTGCCAGGTCTGCCCCGATTAAGTCGGCATTGATGTTGTACGACATTCCACTGCCCAACGTTCCACTGCCCAGCATGACCAGTCCGTCGGCGTGAATGGTGCCTTCGCAGAATCTTCCTGTTACAGGGATTCTCGCTCTCATCGGACCTGCCGGCACTCCCAGTTGGAGGTTTCTGCCACGGAAAAAAAAAGGACCGCGAACAGACGTTGCTTGAAAACCGTTGACCATCAGCGAGTCCAAGTTGAGTTCGCCGTCCAAAAGGAGTTGTTCTCCCACAGATTGTCCCGTTAATCGAATGATTCCGCAAATGTTTTCAAAATGCATTCCCAGTTTCGCACTGTTTTGGAATAGAATGCAGTTCAAATCCCAAAGGACGGTTTGTTTTCCCTGTTCCGATTGTCGGTATTCAATTCCGCCCGAAAGATTGAACGGTCGCGTGATTTCCAGCGGATCCAAAAAATCCCGAAGATAGACCGGTAACGCATCCAAAAGTTCCCGATTCGCTTGCAGTTGGTCAATCGTCAGCGGTGAAAGTTGGAGAATTGATTGCCCTTCCACATTAAACCGACAGTCGAGTCTGCTCCGCAGACTCGTGTTTCTGTGGGTTCCCGTCAATGTTTCGGCAAACACGCGTCCGTTTTCGTATTGGATTGTTCCGTCAATGTTTTCAATTCTGTAAGGAAAACGATCCGGTTGAATGGATAGCCCCGCTCGCGGAATCGCCTGAAACGAAAGATTCAAGTTTCGGTTGTCGGTTCGATATTGAATCTGTGTGTCAAGATTGACTTTGCCATTCACGTTCAAACTCTGCAACAGTTGCCGTTGGTCAGGATTGAGCAAGGCTTGTGTAATTTGATCGTCGATAGGTAACTCTTCCGCCGAAATGTGAAGCACAAACTCCTGTGCGGTCTCATAAACGCCGCCAATAGGATACAAAGACCCGTTGCCTTTGATAACGGCAGTACCGTTTATTCCCGATACATCGCGGAATTGCCAAGTATTGCCATCGAAGTGCAGAGAGCCCGTAACATCACGGAGCGGATAGGGAAAATGATCGTATCGCAGAGAAACATGGTCGAGAGCAATGTCGAATTGTTTATTGAGCGGAACATCTCCCGGCGGCAATTCAAAAATGAGTCGGGATTTGAGTTTGCCGGTTGGGTTCAATGAAGTTACAACTTGCTGTACCGCCGATGGCAATGTTCGGATCAATTTTTGATCAATGGGAATGTCTTCGCCGATGATTTCGATCTTGCCCGCAGGATCAACGAACACGTTGGAATAATGCCCTTCAATGACCGCTTTCAATGCTGCATCTTGTTTCGTTGTGAGACGTAGGTGCAGGGCGGCAGTTTCGTCAATAAATAAATTGCCCGCAAGTCGATCAAGCCGATAGGGAAATTCACGATAGGCAAACCCGACTTCCGAGACGTGCATTTCAACGGTTTTTGGGCGCCACGTTCCATTTCGACAGGATAACTGAGCATACAAATCGGTCGTTCCTTCGTAGTCGAATTTGGCGAGAAGTTGTTCGGTTGTATCATTCAGGAACGGCGAAAGGGCTTCGATCTGTTGGTCATCGAAGCGAAGGTTCCGAATACTGACAATGAGTTCCGCCCGTTGTCGTGGGTCGCCAAAGAACGTCAATCCTTCCTGCACGAAGTCAGCGGCAAATTGGGCACCGTCGCTGTTGCCGGTCAATCGGTCGACGGCAATTCCGTCATTGGTAATTTCAAACCGGCGGGTGGAAAGTTCGGTAAATGTTCGATTGGTGTCCGGCAAGTCGAGGCGACCGTGCATCAGTGTGCCGCCAATATCGAATCGGTATCCCCAGTCGGAAATAGGATCGGACACTGCGGAAATGTAGAAGTCGAACTGTCCCTGAAAGAGCGGACGCTCTTGAATATAAGAGTTCGATGGAAGATATTGCCAGAGATCGTTTGACCAATAAAAGTGCCGACAGTTTGCGGATATTCTCCACTGCATTGTTGCCGGCAGAACTTCTGCTTCAAAGGTAAGCCGACGAAAAAAGTCGCCGTCTGCCGACCCTTTGACGAGAATGCGGGAAGTACGATCTTGCATCTCCGGTGTAACAGTAATGTTAATGCCTGATAGCCGGAGTGGTTGAGTGGACTGCCGGGCATCGTCGTAAAGCAAGTTGCCGTTTTCGATTTCTACCACGATAGGTTGTCCCTCCTCAGGAAAGAGAAAAAGAGGGTCTGCTTCGTTGCCAAGGAGAAGTTGGAGTTCGGGAAATGTACCATCCGAGGCTCGGCTCGCCCGAAGAATGGGGGCTTTTATCACAATCCGGCTGATTCGCAAATGCTTCTGATAAAGGGTTTGAAGTGTAACGGGAACCTCGACGAAAAGTTCTTCGATGTGGAGAAGTTTTAGGGAACGACTGGTATTCGGCACAGAAAACTCGATGTTTCTGATGATGAATCCCCTGTTTTCGACAATTTGAGCGGAACCAACCAGAATGTCAAGATCAGGATACTGCTCTTGGAGTTGGGCAAGGACATATTTTTGAACTTCATTATTGATTCGGGAATAGACGACAAAACTCCCCACCGCTACACCGATGACGACGAGCAGCACACCCCAGCAGAGTCCGATTCCGAGTAGGCGCAAAATTCCCACACGGAATGGTAGTGAAAAAGGGCAAAAAGGTCAAGGGCAACCGCAACGGAAGCCCAAGAACAAGTTAATCTTGCGGCGATGCTTCTGATTTCGGAAATCAGAGGGAAAAATCACGCAAACGCGGAGAATCGGGGAGATGCCAACGTCATCGTCGATTGAGCCTTATACGCAGAACTTGGCACGGATTCGGAACCTGCCGTCTGCGTTCGTACCAGCGACGACATCACACCGTCCGCCACATCGGAATTTGACGAGGGGTCTGCCATTCTATCCGCCGACCGCACGATGGAAAATTCGGTAGCAACATTCTCCGGTTGTTGTTGCTCTGTCTGTGACCGGACGAGTTCCGCTCTGGCTTTCGCTTCTGCTTGGCGAGCCGCCGCCGCTACTTTCAGGTCTTGTCCCGAAGGCTGTACCGGTGCCAATGCCGCCGCCATCACCGTTTGCATCTTTTGAATTGTTGCCTCAGGGTCTCCTTCTACCGGACTCGTGTCAATTCCCACCGAACCGCCGACAGCATACCCCTTACCATCGGGTCCCGTCTGGTAAGTGTAGGAAGGTCCACTGGTTACGTAAGCACCCCCCGCCAAGACATGAGCCATTTCGTGAGTGCGCACCTCCCGATCCCTGGCTTTGAGTTCTTCGACCGCCTGTTGCTCTTCCGGGGTCAATTCCGAACCGGTAGGTACTGTTGCCGTTGATGCGGTCGCAAGAGTGTCCTTCTTTTCGACACTTGATTTTCCCGCTTCGAGGCTGATCCGAGCATCCGATGGCGACATCTGGGCTATCGGCGAAAGATCAAGAATATCGCCGGATTCGGAGCGAGGTTTCCCCAAGTCAGGATCAGCGGCTTTTTCGACTGGATTTTCGGCAATTCTGTTGGCGGCGTACTCTGAGCGAGCGGTTTCAGGGGTCATAACCCACCGAACCGGATGGCTACCAAATGCCGACCAAACGCTAGCTGGAAACGAAATCACCGGACTTACTCCACTATGAGGAAAATCCACTACCCCATAGTATATCTCGAAAATCGGCAGAGTCAAATAAATAATTCAAAAAATTTCCTTTTTTCGGTTGAATTGTATTTTCCTTCTATTTTGCCATATTTGCCCCCCTTACGTTTATATGGGGGTTCTGCCATCGAATCAATTCGTGATAACGCCCGGATACTGACTTGACATAAATTTGGAATCCGGCATAATAAGGAGACAGTACGCAGGAGCATTTTATGCCACTCTTGTTGCAAAATGATACGCCGTGCATTATTTTGAAGCACTCATTTTCCGTTTTGACTTTGCCTGTTGCTTCAACACAAATGTCATAACTTGTTTTACGTTAAATATTTCCGGCTGTTTTCCAAAATTTGCAACGAGTGGCACAATAATTGCTTTGCAGTATTGTTGATTCGGTATTGCTAATGCAGTATAGGTGGCAATGACAAGACTGAAAACCTGTGTACCAAATTTAACAATACTGCTTTATAATTGAGTCAAGCACACGTTAACCATCGCTCGATGCGGTAGGAAGGAAACTGAAATGACATCAGGATTCACATTTGTCGAAATAGGGGGGGGGGGGGCAACGCAACCCTTTAACTTACAAGGAGTTACGACGACAAAAAACAGCCTTTACTCTTGTTGAACTTCTCGTCGTCATCGCCATTATCGGCATGCTCATCGCTCTTCTGCTGCCCGCCGTCCAAGCGGCAAGAGAAGCCGCACGAAGAATGTCTTGTACAAATAACCTGAAACAGATCGGGATCGCTGTACACAATTTTCATGATACTCAAGATGCTTTGCCGCCGGTTTGCATCCACGCAGATCGCCCGACCATTCACATGATCCTTTTTCCTTACGTCGAGCAACAGGCACTGCACGAAATCCTGCATGTACGTGGTTTGTACAACAAAGCCACAAGTGCCGATGATGCAAACGTGCGGAGAAGCAATCAAAATTGGGACGGAACGATGACCGACCCTGATTTGAATGCTCTTGCGGGAATCTCTTTTTACCGATGCCCCTCATCGCATAGTGCGCCGACAATCAAACGAGTTGGCACCAACAGAGGACCAGTTGCCGATTACATCGCCGTTATCTCTAAAAAAGACTTGACGAGAAGCCAGGAATGGTGGAGATATTTCTGCGCGGACAACCGGGAAACTGCCGCGAACCGAGTTACCAAACGCCAGGATTCCTTTGCAAGTCCATTTCGTATTCCAATGTTGACTTTTCATCCGAATGTTACCGAAGGGAGCATCAACGAAGCGAATGCCCCACGAGGTATTGTCAATTGGACATTGCAGATGACCCTCGCAAGTTGGCAAGACGGTACGACAAACCAAATTATTTTTACGGAAAAGTTTATCCCTGCATGGGCTCGCGATGATACGACCGAAGCGAATGGCTGGAGTGCCGGTTATCAGATTTCGTATCCAGGGGGACGTTCCTCTGCCCATATCGCCCGCATCGTTTCGAACCAGGCAAATTTGTTCGCTCGCGGACCCAATGATTCAAATCGTACACCGACCTCCAATTCACAACCGGGAACGGATAGGGAGGGCAATGAGATGCTCGGCAGTTCGCATACCGGGATCGTTAATACTTTGATTGGCGATGGCTCTGTCCGGGCAATTTCCACCACGACCCTGCCGCTCATCATGACTCACCTTGCAAACACCGAGGACAGCAACCCCGTTGTTCTCCCATAAGCACTTTTTTGAGAGATACGCTATGAAACTATTACAATTTTTTCTGTTTTGCACATGTTGTTTCGTGATTACCGGTTGTTCGGGTAACATCCCGATGAGTGGTCGGGTTACCTATTCCGACAATGGCGAACCGGTGCCACGTGGGACTGTCGTATTTGCCAATGCAACGCAACAGGCTCGCGGCGACCTCGACGAAAATGGCAGGTACGTGCTCGGCTTTGTAAAAGAAAACGATGGATTGCCGAAAGGTACATACCAAGTTTACATTGCCGGAACAACGTATTATGAGGGAACCGAGGAGGATCCCTACCAAAAGCAGTTCGTTCTCGTCGCTCCAAAGTTCACTGATCCCGCCACGTCAGGGCTTACGATTGTCGTCGATGGTTCTACAAAGAAATTCGACATTGTTGTTGAGCGACCGTAAATTGCTGAGTGTTACAGTGCCGTAGCCCCGACTCCTCTTTCGTGTGTATCTGGTACAATATAGGCAGTTTAGGCAAACTTTATTGACAGAGCAATGGCGTTAACACCCGATACACTTCCTTTGCAACAGCCGCTTCGGTTCATCCACGCGTCCGATCTGCATGTGGAACGTGCCATCGAAGGGGTAACGGAATGTCCCGTCCATTGGGAGCAACGGATGCTCGACATCTCCAAACGGGCGGCAGAGCGGCTCTTCCAACAGTGTCTTGATGAAGAAATTGACTTTTTGATTTTGAGCGGCAATGTTCTCAATGCCAATTTGTCGCCCCCCGGCATTTTTCTCTTTCTCGTCGAACAATTTGAACGGCTGAAAAAAGCGGGGATCAACGTTTACTGGGCGGGCGGCGAGTACGACTCCCCCGAAGATATGCCCAATGCCTTTCCGTTACCGGATAATGTTTACCGGTTTCCGAGTCATTCCATTCAGGAGTTTTATTTTCACCGTACCGAAGGATCGGACACGTTGCCAGTCGCTAAACTCGTCGGGATGAGCCGGAATCAACGCAACAAACGGATTCGGAGTTCCGAATTTCCCCTTGAACCGGGAGGACTTTTTACAATTGCCGTTGCCAATGGGGAAGTCGAACCGGAAACACTCACGCAACGGTATATCGACTATTGGGCAATGGGGGGAAGCAACCGGCGAAACACGTTTCACGGCAATCCCCGGAAGAAGGGACCCGATGGGAAGCCATTGCCGCTTGACCCGGAGTACCGGCAAAAAGTGAAGGACAAAAAAGAGTTGCCGCCGCTACCGTTCATTGTCCATTATCCCGGTCCAACACTTGCCCGAACCCCTTCGGACATAGGACATTACGGAGCAACACTCGTCGAAATCACGGTGGACAAGTCGGGTAGACCGCTTGAAGACCCGGTGCTGACCCATTTTTTCACATCGCCGATTCGATGGATCAATGATCGGGTTATGTTAGAAGCAACGGATGATGCCGGAAAATTAGCAGACGAACTCCGGCAACGGCTCAAAAACTATCGGGAAGCACAAAAAGCGGACGATCTACTCATCAACTGGCTGGTCGATGTTCCTCCGGGAACATTGGCGCACCATTTACGACGCGGCGGATTGACCAGCGACTTGTTGAGCGAACTTCGGGCATTATACGGGCAGGAAGAACCATTGACATGGTCGGTTTCCATTTCAGTGCTTGTGCCGGAACGGCTTCCGAAAGCGCAGTACGAGCAGCAAACGATTCTGGGGGACTTTTTGCGGTCAGTCAAGCATTTTCAGGACAATCCGCAGGAATTGATCCATTTGGAAGGCTACATTCCGAAGAATTGGGAGCACGAAGAGACCATGAAACAACTTCTGCTGGCGGAAAAGGTGAGGGACGAAATTACCAACACGGAAGACAAGGAGCCAAAGGAACGTTGGGTGCAGTCGCCAGTTCAAACGGAAACACAGCAACGGGTTTTGCGCGAAGCCGCCATGACTGGCTTGGAACTCTTTCGCTCTCAAACAGAGTCGCAACCGTAGATTATTCCTCTATACAACACCACTCACTGCCTGCCGCCTTGTCATCAACCAATCGCCCCGCCCTCTTTTTTGGACGACCACGACCTTATTCTTGGAATACGAACGTCTTGATCAATGGTTCGATCAATTTGACCCCAAGCGACGATGGAACTGTGCGGATTTGGAACGTGGAATAAGCATCAGAGCCGTGAACGCAAGCAAACACAACCGGGGCAGGGCAGGGAGAGCGAAATGGCGGAATCAGACTTTTGCGTATCTGTTCAACAAGTTGCATCTTTCGCAATCAGAAGGGCAGGGGATTCCCACGATCTTTCGGGCAATGAAAGAAGAAGGTTGTCCCGAACCGAAGTTTGACATTGAGAAAGACAGTGTAACCTGCATTTTACCCGCCCATCCTCGACACGCGATGATACCGCGAGGGTGTTGATTTTGTGAACGTTCCCTTTGTGTCCTTTGTGAAAACCTTTATGCTCTTTGTGTTTTTTTCCACGAAGAACACGAAGAATACACAAAGGGTACGGTTTTTTTGTGCAATCACAATTACACTCCATTCGTTATCTCTTGATTTCCTTGATGAATCCCGACAGCACTTCGTCCATGGTTGGGTTGCCGATTTCCTGCAAATTGTACGCCACCCGCGTATTCGGTTTGGTAATTTTAATAACGCGTCCCAGATCAATCGGCGTGGCAATAATCACCGAATCGCAGTCGGTACGGTCAATCGTTGCCGTCAAATCACGCATCTGTTCTTCGCCGTAACCCATTGCCGGTAATACCGTTCCGACTTCGGGATAAATACGGAACGTTTCCGCAATTTTGCCCACCGCATAAGGTCTCGGATCAATAATCTCTGCCGCACCGAAACGTTTTGCTGCAACCACACCGGCACCGATTTTCATTTCGCCGTGAGTCAATGTTGGACCATCTTCGACGACCAATACCCGTTTGCCGCGAATGATTTCCGGTTTTTCCACACTGATTGTCGAAGCGGCATCCACCACCACCGCATGGGGATTCACTCGTTCGATGTTCGCTCTGACCGTTTGGATATTGTCGAAGTCGGCACTGTCGATCTTGTTGATGACCACCACATCTGCCAATCGTAGCGTAACCTCGCCCGGATAATAGGACAACTCATGTCCCGGTCGGTGCGGGTCAACCACCGTTACCATCAAGTCGGGTTTATAGAACGGAAAATCGTTGTTTCCGCCGTCCCAGAGAATCACATCGCAACCGCTCGGATCACTTTCCACTGCGCGAAGGATCGCTTCGTAATCGACACCGGCATAAATGACATTGCCGCGAACCACATGCGGTTCGTACTCTTCCATTTCCTCAATAGTGCAGTTGTGTTTGGTGAGGTCTTCAAGGGCGGCAAAGCGTTGAACTTTTTGGGCTTCCAGATCACCGTAAGGCATCGGATGCCGAACGGCAATAACCTTTAAGCCGTGTGCCATCAGGATTTCCACGAGTCGGCGAGAAGTTTGACTTTTACCGCAACCTGTCCGTGTTGCTCCAACGGCAATCACAGGCTTGTTGCTTTTGAGCATCGTTCTTTTAGGACCCAACATAGCGAAATCCGCACCAGCGGCATTCACTCTGGCTCCAATGCCCATCACAAACGAGTAGGGAACATCGCTGTAGGAAAAGACGCATGCATCGGCATCAAGGTCTTTGATCAAGCGTTCCAAGTCCGCTTGATCGTGGATGGGAATACCATTGGGATAAAGTTTCCCGGCAAGCGAAGCGGGATACTTTCGTCCTGCGATGTCGGGAATCTGTGCCGCTGTGAAGGCGACGACATTGTAGGCGGGATTGTCTCGATAAAAGGCATTGAAATTATGAAAATCCCGACCGGCAGCACCAATGATAATAACTTTACGTTGCATCATATACTTTCTGTTATGCATTAGAAACTGCGAAACATTGTACGATGTGATTTTGCCATTGTCAACATCGGGGCAGGGCAGGGGACTTGCGAAAATCCGTCCGTTCGGTCATACTGTATTGTGAATGTTCTTTGTGCCCTTTGTGGTAAAAGATTAACCACAAAGAACACAAAGAAAACATGTTGCACCTAACCCTCTTCAAACCATGAAAACCCTCACCAAAGTTTTGCTCTGCCTCGCCCTGTTGACGGCGATGAAAACCGGAGTACCGGCTAGCGACATGTTTGCACCGCTCATCTCGGAAAACTGCATTGCCTTTGTCCATGCCGATTTCAGCAAAATCGAAATCGACAACGTCAAAACCGCTCTGCAAAAAACCAGCGAGCATGTTCTCAAAGAACTTGGCTTCGATGAAAAGTCCTTCACGGCAACTGCCCGCGAACTGTCCATCGAACTGGAAAAATTGGATGTCCTCGTCCGCCCCGCTTGGGAAACCCTCACGAAGGAAATCGGGATCACGGAAGTTGCTGTTTTTATTGATTGGGAACTCCACGTACAAAGCGGGGTACCGATCATTGCGATTCCGTGGAAGAACAAAACGGACGCACATCTCGAAACGTTACGTACTTTGCTCCAACTCCCAGAGAATAGCGGTAGGATACTCAAAATCGATGGCTTCTTGCTTCTGATAGAGTCATGGTTTACAGAAAACGTTAGCAACTGGGCAAAAGCCATCAAACCCGCTCCGGCAACATCACTGATTCACGAGGCATTGCACAGCGTTGCCGATGCGGACATTAAGGTTGCCGTTGCATTGCCGCAGCAACTCCGCACAATGGTACAGAGTGGTGCCGGATTGCCGCCGGAAATGCCGAACGAAGTCCGAGGACTTCTTCTCTTTGCGGCACAGAGAATTCAATGGGCAAGTGCTTCGCTGTCATTACAAGATATTCAGAGAGTGTTGACACATTTATACGTATTTATTATTTTTCCCCAGTTTTTCCTTTGTTTTTTTCAATGCAGGAGGCATTATGTTGGCATGTAAGCGTTGTAGTGGTACATCGTTGATCAAGCGTGGGAT
>Ga0209755_10006072_pt1 | contig 13500 bp, 7 predicted proteins | sample TergutCo191P1_FD_187301 | JGI IMG/M metagenome (GOLD analysis project Ga0209755, IMG submission 187301) | Cornitermes sp. P1 segment gut microbial communities from Petit-Saut dam, French Guiana - Co191P1 (SPAdes) (version 2) | ecosystem: Host-associated > Arthropoda: Insects > Digestive system >... | reverse complement strand
CCCGGTAATTGGTCTGATGTAGATATTTCAAGTTTATATGATGTCGCGAAACCTGCTTCTCTCCATGTAAACTCAGTTAAATTATTGACATTTGTGGCTTCGTTGGCGGGAGTTAAAAGGCTAAAATTGGTAATTGTCTGCGGAGCAAGCTCGTCATTTCTGATGTTTACAAGCCACACAGGATCTGTAGCGGCTATACCAAGGTGCGCGAAAAAGGTCGCCGAAGAGCCGGACGCTATTCCGATATAAATCTTCATTGCGGGGGCTGTTTCGGGGCTTATATTCCATCCGGGAATAGCTAATCTTAAATCAATAACCAGCAGTTTGTTTACATAATCAATCCTGATGCCCTTGCCTTCGTACAGTTCTTTTGTTCCACTCCACGCGAGGTTAAAGGTCTCTAACCCATATTTGCTGCCCATACCTGCGCTATTACTCCATAGAACTCCACCGTCTGTCCCGGATACATTAGAGGAATACATACCAGTTATTATATTTCGATTGGATGTAAACCCATTAGAAGCATTAGTTGCATTTGCGTTGGGGAATGGGATTACCACATACTGGGCATCCCTTAAAAGTCTTGCCGTTAAATGTGTGTTTATACTGTCCATGCCGTGGCTGTTTATTGTCAACATTCTGCCAACTTGTACCGGCTCAGAGGTATTTTGTGTATACGAGCCGGGAGTATTTGGCGCAACATGGCTTGTAAATGACACCATAACATTTCTTTTATAGGACAGAGTATTTGCGTTAATATAACTTTCTTCAGCAGCCGGTTGAGTTGGATATGACGGCGGAAGTTTAAATTCATCTCCGACCCAGCCATATGTCATCAGCGGGGGCGGCGGTATTATAGCTGTCAATCCGGAATGACCTATTTGAGTTTGCCATAGAATGCCATTATTCTCTGCGCCGACGCCGTTATCCTCTGAGTACCAGTCTGTTTTTGTGTAAACAATATTAACCGCAATCGGATAACCTGATATGCTGACAGTCAGGGTGTTACCGTCCCCGCTGAGGGTGTAAGTTGCATTAATAACATCCGAGGCTGAAGCACTTGCCCATTGATAAGATGTAGTGCCGTCTTTCTTTTGGGTTGAGGTAGCTTTGAAAGAACCTGATGTAGTTCCGGTAACTGTAAATGTACCTGTCTGCGCATTACCCCAATGATTTAAGTGCCAGAAATTCGGGGAATCCAAAACTAAAACCCCCGGAATACCATTATTATTTAACAAAGGATTTGAATTGGTATTAGTAATTACCGGTCTGCTCCACCAAAGCCCGTCAAGAGCACTGGACGGTGTTCCTGCCGCAGTAATCACCCCATTATTCACAACATAATTATCCGGCGCTGTATAGTTGCCCGCATCGGCACCGCCAATAGAATATACAACAGTAATTGTTTTTCCTGTTCCCACATTCGCGTTGTCGTAAGTTGCGGTTGCTGATCTGGTTACATTGTCGCCGGAAACAAGATTGGTAAATGTACCGGCTGTAACTTCCGCTGTCGTGTTGCCGTCGTGTTCTTTTTCTGTATCTAAAGTTGGGTTATTAATGGTTAATTTCAACGGCGTAATATTAGCGGTTGCGTTTGCCGGCTGCGCAGACAGATGGTAATTCTCGTCATCGTTATTGCCCAGTGTGAAGCCTGCAAAGGTAACGGTTTTTCCTGTGCCGACATTCTTGTCGCTAAAAGCGGCTGTTCCATTAACGACGCTTACAGTATCCGTTCCAACTTTGCCGTCTACAACCGGGGTGCCGGCTACAACAGCATTAGTGTGGCCGTCATAAACCTTGTTAGCGGCGGTAACGCCTGTGATGGTAACGTTTTTTGGGTGAATTGAAAGCTGATAAAAAGCCGACGCATCTGAATATGAAGCGTCCTCGGCTTTTGCAGCGGTAATTGTAACAGGTGATGTTGTTCTTTTATGAATGGTTACTTCGCCTGTTGTTGGATTTACCGAAGCGACAGTTGGCTCGCTGCTTTCATAGGTAATTGCTCCTGAACCGCTGCCCTGAGTCGTGACTCTGGTAAACGGAGCATCGCCGTATGTTTTTTCTACCGTCTCGTTGCTGTCAAACGCGATGTTGTCAATTGTTTTATCTGAATGGGTAAATGTCGCGAAGAAGGTTATTGCACCGTCTGTCGCATGGTCTGCAACTACCGTGTAAGTTTTTGTGCCGGGATCGAAAGTTGTTATTGTTTCGTTGATACCGTGGCCTTGTAAAACAAGCTGATTGTTATTCTTGGTATCCGCCAGCGTGTAATAAATTGTAATGGTGTCACCGGTTTTTCCTGTTGTAGACGCGTTGTCCTCTGACGCGTGGAAGGAAACGCTGTCGCCTGTATCCTTACCATGAATACTAAGCTCAATGTTAAACGGCACTACATCGCCTGTCGCGGTTATAGAGCCGCTTGTATCGGTATGGGTTATTACACAGGTAATTAGCTTGCCCGCGTCGTCCCCTGTTGGGGTATAGGTTGCTATGCTCGAACCGACTTCTTCATTGCCGGCTTTCCATTGATAGATGAAATTACCGTCATCGGGTATGTTTTCTATTTCCGTTGTATCGACAGTAAGTTCAGAGCCTATTTTGTATGTGCCTGTGATTGTCGCCGTACCGCCGAGTCCTAACGGAACCAGCTGCCCTGCCGCGGTAACTGAGCCGCCTGTGCTGGTATGGGTAATAACACAGGAAATGAGCTTGCCCGCGTCACCTGACGCTATTGTATAGTTTCCAAGGCTATCGCCGACATTGCCACTACCGGCTTTCCATTGGTATACAATATTTCCTTCTTCGGGTACGTTTTCTAAGCCCGTAATATCTACAGAAACTATCTCGCCTACTTTGAAGTCGCCTGTAATTGCCGCCGTACCGCTGAGGTTATGCAGTATTGCTTTGCCTGTCGCGGTAATAGAGCCTTCCGCGATGGAATGGGTGATAACACAGGTGATAAGCTTGCCTATGTCCTCTTCCTTGATGGTATAGGTATCAGAGTCTGTTCCGATTTCTTCACCATCGGCTTTCCACGCATAGGCAAATACTCCTGATGGGGGAGCATTTTCTATTGACTTAGTATCTACAGTGAGAACTCCGCCTACCCCCCAGTGTGTAGTAGCGGTAATACTCGCTGTGCCGTCCAGAGTTACTGTTTGGTTGGGATCATACCAATTGGCTTTTACGGTAATACTTTTGGTAACCGTAGTAGTCTCGGTGAAAGCCGCGCCTTCGTATAACCAGCCCATAAACTCATGGCCTGAGCGTGCCGGATTTGCAGGCAGTGTGCCGACAGTGGTTGCCGGGTTTTTAACTGTTTTGGTCTTCGGATTCGCATCAGTCCATCCGCTTGAGTCATTATGATTTTTATCAAATGTGACTGTGTACGACCATGACTCCCCACCTCCCCCCGTCTGATTGTTTTCTTCGCATGAGGTGAATGCGAACAACACCGCTAAAATAGCAGTTGTGATAAAAAAACAATTTTTCATCATTTTCTTCATCATTTTCTCCTTAATTAAATAATTTTTATGAAATTCTATTTATTCGTAGAATTCTTCCTTATAATATATAACTTTTCTTTTTATAAATGCAAGTAGTTTGTATGGAATATATAAAATTTAGCCGCTAAATTGTATATATTTCATGATTTTTATTCAAAATTAATCTATGTTCCGAATTAATCCTGTCTTTAAACTCTTTTTCATAGCTCATAGAACCAAAAGACTTACAACGAACCAGTATACTTACCACGAACTACACGGACGAAGACGAACTTGTTGTTTGAAATCATTATTCAACCCTCAAGCTTTTCAAATTATTAGAAATCTTGAGGATAAAGAATAAGATATCAAAGTAAAAATTCGTATTTGTTCGTGATGGTTCGTGGTAAATTCTTATCAATCCGTGCCTCTGTGCGATATCCTCAAGTTTAATTGATTTTACCCGCCCGCTTCTAACTGAGAAGCAATCCCTTCCCACTCACGCGTTTTCGCTTCAAGGGCAGCAGCACATTCGTCGAGTTTGCGCTTAACGTCTTTTACTTTCTCTCCGTTTGAGTAAACATCAGGCAGAGCAAGTTCTTTTTCAAGACGCCCCCGCTCTTTTTCAAGTTCATCAAGACAGCCAAGAATCTCCGCCTCCTGCTTCTCCAGCCTGCGAATTGCCGCCTGCTTTTGCTTTTCTTCAAGCCGCTTCTGCTCATTGCTCAATACCGGCTGATCTAGCCTTTGGTTCTCTGTCCTTTGTTCACTGTTCTCTGTTATTTGCTCTTTGTCTTTTCTCTCCAGGTAATACGTGTAATTACCGTAAAAAAGTTTCGCTGCGGTGGGAGATGAGCCGGAACCGGGAAGCAGTTCAAGCGTTTTTGTGGATAGAGCTTCCATAAAAGAGCGGTCGTGTGAGACAAAGATAATCGTGCCTTTGTATTTCGCGAGGGCATCGAGAAGGATGTCTTTTGAATACAGGTCAAGGTGGTTTGTCGGCTCGTCGAGAACAAGAAGGTTCATCGGTTTTAAAAACATTTTTAAAAGGGCAAGGCGGCTTTTTTCTCCGCCGGAAAGGACAGAGACGCTCTTGTAAACATCGTCGCCGCGGAAAAGGAAGGCGCCTAACATGTCGCGTAACTTGGGGATGAGAGCTGTCGGCGCTTCTTCTTCCATAAATTCAATTATTGTTTTAGGGGAGTTAAGCGCTTCAGCCGCGTCCTGAGAAAAATATCCCGCTGAAACGCCTGTTCCGTATTTTACAGAGCCTTCAAAATTGCCGTCAACTCCTGCGATGATCCGCAGCAATGTTGATTTTCCCGCGCCGTTGGGGCCGGCGACAACAAGGCGTTCTCCCGCGTTTATATTCAAATCTAACGATGAAAGAACACGCCTGCTTCCGTAACTTTTACAGATACCTTCAAGCGTTAACGCGACATTGCCCGAGTGGGGCGGGGGAGGGAATGTTATGTTAATTTTTTTTAATGTTTCGGGGATTTCAATACGTTCCATTTTTTCAAGACGGCCGATCAATTCCTGTGCGAAAGCCGCTTTGCTTGCCTTGTAGCGGAAGCGGCGTATCAGAGCTTCTGTTTTTACGATTTCTTCCTGCTGCTCTTCATATCGTTTAACAAGGCTTTCAAGCTCAACGCGGCGCGTTTTTTCGTATGCTGTGTAATTTCCGGCGTAGCGTTTCAGGCTGCCGCCGAAAAGCTCATAAACCTCGTTTACGCATACGTCAAGAAAATATCTGTCGTGGGATACAAGAAGATAGCCGCCCGCAAAAGTTTCAAGCCATTTTTCAAGCCAGTAGCGCGCTTCTATGTCAAGGTAATTTGTCGGCTCATCAAGGAGGAGGATATCGGGTTTTTCAAGAAGAACTTTGGCGAGAGCGATACGCATCTGCCAGCCGCCGGAAAATTCCTCAGTGTTACGCGCAAAATCTTTCGTTGAAAAGCCAAGCCCTGTCAGCACAGAATAAATATCCGCTTCACGCCTGTAATAGCCTGAGTTTTCAATCTGCTCCTGTAAATTGTGATGCTCTTCAATAAGGTTTTTAACGGAAGCCTCGTCTGTTTTTGATTTTTCCAGTAATTCGCCGGTTTTTTCAAGGCGTTCCATCAGGTTATGAATGTATCCGAACGCGGTTTCAGCTTCATCACGAAGACTTGTTCCGTTATGCGTAATGCCGGACTGGGGAAGATACGATATGCGCGTATCTTTCTGCACGGCTCTCTGTCCTGAATCGGAATCGATAAGACCGGCCATAATTTTCATCAAAGTGGTTTTTCCGGAGCCGTTCGCCCCTGTGAGGCATGAACGTGAGCCTGAAGCGAGGCGCAGCGATACGTCTTTTAGTAAATCCCTGTCCGCGAAACTCAGGCTGACCCGGGAAAACTGAACAAAAGACATTTTTATTCTGAATCTTTAAAGAAGTAGAAATTTACCGGAGCCTGAGATCGCCGCACGACAGTTATATCTTCTATGCAGGACGCCGGCACAGATTCAAGGCGCAGTCCCTGATTGTCAATTCTATATATAAAATAAAATGTGTTATTCGTTCTGATGTCGGTAAAAACAAGAGTAAACGCTCCTGTGTTATTGCCTTCAAGAGATTCATCAATATGAAGATCCATGTTGATGCGGCCTGTTCCGCTTGTTTCCTCGGGAAATAATTGCGGAACAAGAATGTCGAAACCTGTCCATGTAAAATTTCCCGTGCTCATCAATGTTAAGGTTCCGTAACTTGTGCTTGAAAAAACAGGCCCCTGATTAAATATTGTCCTGAATTGACTGTCGCGCCGGGCGTTTTCCTGTAAAATAATATTTCTTACAGTGGAAGTCAGATTCACAAAATTATAATTTCGTCTCGCTCCTCCTCCTTCCGTTAACTGCACAGTAAGACCTGTGTTCGACGTTAAAATCATCCTGAGATTTGTGCCTTCAAAAATCCACGCGCGCGGTCCGTCAGGCGTAATTTTCTGGTATCTGAACTGCCTTTCAAGATCGGGAAGTATGATTCTCGCTACGCCCGTTTCCTGTCCCGGATCGAAACGATAATTTCTTTCCATCGCCTGAACGTTTATCTTGTTTGAGCTTACCATCTGCTGATACGCTTCGGCGGACCAGACTTTTGAGAATATCAAATCAAGGTTTGAATCGATTGCCGCTTCTCCCTGTTCAGCTTCCGCTATCTGCATATCCGTATCTTCGGTCTGATCAAATAATCTAAGCCTGTATGAAAAACAGTAGCCGATAACTCCGTCGGATGTAAGAACCCTAAGCCAGTCGCCTGGCAGAGGATCGCCCGTTCCGCTTATCGGAGGGTTTCCCTCAACCCTGTTCAGCACCTTGACTATTTCTCCAAGTCGGAGGCGGTAGACGCGCCTTGCGTTGTTGTCGGTATTGTCACGGATTGGGAGCGCGTCCAGCAAATTTTCCGCGTAAGTGTGGGCGTATTCCCCGAACTCGGCGGCTCTTGCCTCCGCTTTTCGTTTATTAGTGAAAAAATCAAGCTGAAAGAGAGGCACTTCTACTTTATCCGTGCCGTCTTCGGGGATAAACTGGGCAGGAATGCCGGCAATCCATACTTTTTCAATATTTGATCGGACATAAACCGGAAGCACAGAACCGGACAAAACAAGCGGATCCTCAACAGACCACAGCAAAACGCCGTATCCTATCACTTTAGAGCAGGACGACAGAACCAACGCGGAAAGAATTAAAAGAAATATTATTAAACTATTTTGTTTTAATTTCATATTATTGGTATTCTACCACGAACCAAAGAATTAATCCCGGTTCGCAGAAGAATTTTGTCTGCGCTTACTCAACAATAGCGATAATGTCAGCCATTCTGAGAATCAGGTGTTCCTCGCCGCCGATTTTTACCTGAGTTCCGGCGTATTTGTCATACATCACCTTATCGCCGATTTTTACGGTAATCGGATCTTTCTCGGTACCGAGGCCGGCTGCTGTCACAGTCCCCTGCTGGGTTTTTTCCTGTGCCGTATCGGGAATAATTATCCCGCCCGCGGTTTTCGCCTCATTTTTTCCAAGTTTAACCATTACGCGGTCTCCCAAGGGCTTCACATTCATATTAATCCTCCGAAATTATATTTATTGTTGAGATCACTATACTAAAATTGAGATATTGCGTCAAGAGCGCAATTTAATACATCATCCTCTCGAGCTCCAGCTTTATGCTCAAATTTTCCGGATCAAGTTCGATAGCATCCAATAGCGCCTTTATCGCTTCACTTTGCCTTCCTTGAGCGTTATAACTTTTTGCGATGTGCTGCTGAATCCTTGCGGCGTTTTTTTTGCTCTGCTGTGGCAAGCCTGCGCTGTTTATACTGCGAAGTTTCGCGGCTGCCTCTTCGTATTGACGAAGGGCGCGCGAATTGGAAAGCGTCTGCTCGTAAATTCTTCCGAGGTTAGCGTTGACATACCATCCGGCTTCTTCTTCAGGAATTGAGAGCAGTATAGTTTCTGCGGATTGAAGCTCCCCGTTATTCATCAATAAAAGTGCTTTATAAAAATTCACCCATGATGATGAATACTGCAGGATGTTAAACCGGTTGATTAAAATCGGTATCTCATCGTATACGCGCTGAAAATAAAAACGGCGCGCCGCCCATTTGTACAGCTCTTCGTTTTCGGAATGGCGGTCAAGAAGAAGCCATATTTCAGACACCTGCCTGTTTAAATTCCGTTCCGGAGAAAGACGCTTACAGATTTCAAGATCGATGTAAGGATATTTTGAAGGAGGAAAAGCCGCGCTGCTTTGCAGAATAGCCGCGGCGAACGGCATTTCACGCATACGGCTGTACCTGATAAGACCGAACTGGGCGCAATTCAGTGTATAACCGCCGGTGTTTGATACGTCGATTTTTATCAGCCTTTCAAGGAAGGAGTCAGCGTCTTTTAAATTATTTTTTTCCAGTGCGATAACAGCAAGATTGTAAAGACTTGACACGGTTTGTATATCATCAACGCCTGTCTGCGCTATCATGTTCCAGAGATATTCCGATATGTCATTGAAACCGGCAAAGTAAAGAGCGTCAGCCTGACGGCTCATCGCCTCTGTATCGCTTAACAAAGAAAAAATTTCCGCGCTTCTTTCCAGACTTCCAAAATCATAATGAAATTCCGCCGCGAACCTCAAAGCCGTTTGTGAAAGCCCGCTCTCTTTTTTTTGCCCACCGCTCTCCGCTTTTAACTCCTCTCTGTTTTCAAGCAGTTCGTTGCCATCGGCAAAAAATTCAACATACTCCGCTAACTGCTCATCGTTTTCTATAAACTGCTCATTGTTTTCTGCTAATTGAACCTCCGGTTCAAGTTCACTGTCCGCTGTATTCATCATCGCCTGAATATCCGAAGCGGCTCCACGGTAATCACCGCGTATGGTTTTAAGCACCGCTAAATCAATCGTAATAACTTCTGAGCCGTCAGATAAAATGTCAGGCGGAATAAAAGCGGCGTTTTGAGGATTTTTAAAGTCTCCGATAAGTATATGAATACTTAACCGCAGCATATTAAAAAAAGGATCGTTGATAAAAGGAAGCAGCTGCCGGATGCGGGTTTTGTCTTCGCTTGTAGGAGCGGAGTCTTTGACAATAGCCGCAGCGGCAATTGCGTTAACAGGCGCCGATCCGGGAAAGGCGTTTAACGCCCTGTCAATCGATCTGTGATAATTAGCAAGAGACGGAGGATGCTTTAAAGTAAGCGCTCTGCGTCTTTTTAAAATTGAAAGCCATGATTCAACGCTGATTGCTTTTTTTTCAAGTTTATCAAGCGCCTGGTGGAGCTGATCGTATTCTCTCTCCGTACCGTAAAAGGAAGACAGCGACAAATCGTATTCACGAAGCACCGTGGAAAATGCGTTCTGCCCCCGGGAAACGGCGCTTCTGTTTACAAGAAAAAAAACTGTCAATATTATTCCCGATATCGTGATTAGGATAAGCCCCGAAAGAAACGTTATGCGCAATAATTTCGCGCCGTCAACGGCCTTCATGGCGATTTGTCCCGCTGTTCAGGGATTTTCGCCGCCTGAAGAAGCGTCTTTTTAATGCTGTCAAGAACACCGTTAACGAATTTATATGAATCGTCCGTGCCGAATTCCCTGCATATACCGATTGCCTCGTCAATAACGATCGAAGGAGAGATGTCGTTCTGGAAGAGAAGAGTGTAAGACGACATTCTTAAAACAGCGAGGTCTACGCGGTTAAGGCGCGATATATCCCAATTTTCAAGATGATTTTGAATAAGCGAATCGATTTCTTTAATATTTTCGATGGAGCCCGCAATCAGCGCTCTTGCGAAGAAGGACAATTCTTCGTCAAGATTTTTTAATTTATTTTCTTCGAGCCACGCGAAGGCGCAAAGTTCCTCCACCGAAACGCGGTTCGCTTCCCAAAAATAAAGAGCCTGAAACGCAAGGATGCGTGCCTTCCGCCGCGATGCCATTTTTATTTACCAGTTCAATCTGTCTTCAAACACCTGGAAAGATCTGTTTGTTCTTATTTCAGATACCAACTCTTCGCTCGCCTGAACAAGTATTGCCTGCTGTCTTTGCGTCAAAAGAAATTGTCCGATATAATCCCTGACTGTAATTCTTGTTCCAAGCTGAATAATATCATTCATCTCAAGATTTTTAACAGTGTAATTTTCGGTAACCTTGATAATTTGAAACCCTTGCAGACCTTCAATTAATCTTGATACCTGTCCCTGTCTGAGGTTAAACGCGACGTCAATAAAATTCTGTCCGAGCGCCTGTCTTGCCTCCGGGTTTCTTGGAACATAACCGGCGTCTCCCGCCTGAAACCCTGAATTGGGCGCGACGCTCCTTGTCATAACTTCGTCAAATTTGGAAGGATCTGTTCCGATTTCGCGGACCAGGCTGTCCGCAAGAGTTTTTGCTTTTGTTCTGGCTGCGGCATCCGGTCCGTAAGGAACCTGTATCATGGAAAAGCGGATTGTTTCCGGGCGGACAAGCTCGGTTCTTCTGATATTGTACTCCGCTAAAATCTCCGCGTCCGTCGGCCTTTTTACAGAATTGATTAGATCGCCCTTTTTCGACATAAGGTACTTTTGTACGATCAACTGCCTTCGAAGCTGCTCTCTGAAAGCGGGAACTTCCAGTCCGCTCTCATTCATTACAGCCTGAGCGAATTCGGCGTCAGTCGGCTGCCGTCCCAGCTGCTGAGCCAAAGCAGCTCGTAATTGCTGTACTTGCTGGTTTAATTCACTTTCCGTGAGAGTAACTCTGTCGCGCTCCGCGGCCTGCATAACCAGCCGCTCATTGATAATAACATCCAGCACCTGGCGGCGTTCTTCGCGTGTTAATGTGCGATTGGTAGCTTTTTCCATCCGCTCAACTTCAGTCCGCAGCTGCCCAACGGTAATTTGTTCTGTTTTGATAAGATTTACAGTAGCCGCAGGCTGTAAGTTCGCCTGCGAAAAACCGGAAACCGCTGTAAAAAGCGCTAAAATTGCTATAACTGCTATTCGTTTCATATTTATCCTTCAATTATAATATAACACTTACGATATATCATTTCCAGCATATCATAAATTATAACAAATGATAAGGGTAAAGGTTAAAGATTAGGAGTGGGGAGTAATTCCTAGTGTTCTGTAAAGTCTACTAGTCCCCACTCCCTATTCCAACACTGCTCTAATTCTTCTAACCCCAGCCGAGGACGACTGTTCCTTTTGAATCCTGAAAACACCAAGCAATCCGGTCTTTTCAACATGAGGGCCGCCGCAGACTTCTTTGGTGAAGAAGTCTTTTGCCGAGTTGCCGATGGTGTAGACTTTTACCTGCGCTTCGTATTTTTCGCCGAAGAGGGCAATCGCGCCCGATGTTTTGGCTTCTTCCAGAGCCATTGTTTCCATAAAGACGGGAAGGTCGTTTTTTATCTGCTCATTGACAATATCTTCAACTTTTTTGATTTCTTCCTCGGACATGGGAGCGTCGTGGGTGAAGTCAAAGCGAAGGCGCTCCGCTGTGATATTGCTGCCTTTCTGGGCGGCATGATCGCCAAGCACCGTCTTGAGAGCCCTGTGGAGGAGATGGGTAGCGGTGTGGTATTTAACAGCCATTTCACCCTGATCGCCCAAGCCCCCTTTGAAAGCCTGACCGCTCTGAGATCGCGAAAGTTCCTGATGCTTTTTGAATGCTTCCTCAAATTCATCCCTGTTAACTGTCATGCCGGATTCTGACGCAAGTTCTTCTGTCAGTTCAATCGGGAAACCATAGGTGTCGTATAATTTGAAGGCAAGCCGCCCCGACATAATTTTACGGGGGTCTTTCAATAAATTGGGAAGGAGTTTTTCAAATTCATGTTCGCCCTTCTGCAGGGTTTCCATGAACTTTGCCTCTTCTTTAGTTAGTTCAGTTTTTATAAAGGTGAGATTTTGCTCGAGCTCAGGGTACGCTTCTTTAAACTGCCTCACCACAACTTCCGCGATTGGCATGAGGCTTAACAATGAATCATTCCTTGACAGCTTTCGTCCGTGACGGACAGCGCGCCGTATCAATCTTCGAAGCACATAACCCGCGCCGACATTGGAAGGGCTTACCCCTTTGGGATCTCCTAAAATAAAAGTTGATGAGCGCACATGATCGGCGATGATTCGAATCGATCGATCTGTTTCACTGTCTGCTCCGTATTTACAGCCGGCAGCCTGCTCGATAGCAGTAATTATCGGCGCGAAGATGTCGGTATCATAAACGCTGTTCTTGCCGTTGAGGACTGTTACAGTTCTTTCGATACCCATGCCAGTGTCAACGCATTTTCGCGAGAGCGGCTCGTATTCGCCTGACGCGTTTTTATTGTACTGCATGAAAACATCGTTCCAGATTTCAAGCCACTTGCCGCAGGAGCAGCCCGGCTTGCACTCGTCACAGCAGGGAGAGTCTCCTGTATAATAGAACATTTCCGTATCAGGACCGCAGGGGCCTGTTGTGCCGGCCGGCCCCCACCAGTTGTCTTCACGCGGCAGGCAGGCGATTCTGTTTTCAGGTATCCCCAAACTTTTCCAGACATCAGCGGACTCGTCGTCGCGGGGTACTTCTCCTTCTCCCTGAAAAACAGTTACTCCCAATTTTTCAATCGGGATATTAAGCCATTCGCTCGAGGTTAAAAATTCAAAACTCATCCTGATAGCTTGATCTTTAAAATAGTCGCCGAGCGACCAGTTGCCGAGCATTTCAAAAAAAGTGAGATGGCTCGCGTCGCCCACGCTTTCAATGTCCCCCGTGCGGATACATTTTTGAAAATCGACAAGCCTCTTTCCGGCAGGGTGTTCCTCTCCTAAAAGGTAGGGAACAAGCGGATGCATCCCCGCGGTTGTGAAAAGCACTGTCGGGTCATTTTCCGGCAGCAGGGACTTCCCCTGAATTTGAGCGTGTCCTTTGGATACGAAAAACTTGACATATTTGCTGCGAAGTTCATCAGCGGTTAAACGGTTCATGAGGGTATGGTAACATATGCGGGGAAAAGTTGGAACATGGATAAATACGGATTTAGCGTTGTGATATAGCAAAGTAATAAAAGCAAAGCTCTCTGTCCATGGGCTGGGCGGCCTGTGGTCTGCGGGGGTGAAAAACATTTGCTAAGAGTCCGCCTACGAGCCCTGACCGCAAAAACCAAATATATGTAATTGATACATATTCGTAACCAAGCTACTTGTTAACATAAATTAAATATAGTAGATCATTTTCCTCTACGGTTTTTGCGGCCAGGTCTCTCCAGCGGGGAATCGCAAAAATTGTTTTTCACCCCCGCAGCCCGCCTGCCGCCCAGCCCATGGACACATGGATTAGCATTTTTTTATTTCACATAGCTACACGGGATAGAGAGGTGTATAGCAACACACTATGTGTATGCGGCAGTGCCGGCAACAGACCCAGAAAAACATCTTCAGAAATTCTCCGCTGTAGAGACCTGGCCATAAAAACCGATAGAATAATATCCTACTATGTTTAATTTATATGAATAAAGAG
>Ga0209755_10006071_pt1 | contig 13500 bp, 8 predicted proteins | sample TergutCo191P1_FD_187301 | JGI IMG/M metagenome (GOLD analysis project Ga0209755, IMG submission 187301) | Cornitermes sp. P1 segment gut microbial communities from Petit-Saut dam, French Guiana - Co191P1 (SPAdes) (version 2) | ecosystem: Host-associated > Arthropoda: Insects > Digestive system >... | reverse complement strand
TCGGGCGTTACCGCCACGCTTGCGGATCTGGGCGACCTGAGCGCCTTTGGTTCTATCACAGGCGTAACGTTTGGGGATGTGGTTGATACGGCAGCAGGCTTTGATTATAACCTAGAAGGTGACGCACCAGATGTCACGGCGACAATAACCGTTCCGTTCGGCGCCACAGCGCAGCAAATCCAAGCCGCCCTGACCGCCGCCCAAGTAATTCTCGACGAAGCCAACGCCCCCGACCTAAAACCGTTCATAATAATAGAAGGAATCCGTTTCTATGCCGAAGAAGGCATTGATGTAGCGCCCCTAAAGGCAGAGCTGGCTATTACTAATGTAGCGCAATTTGCGCCATTCGTCTCAAGCTGGACCCGTACCCATTCCGGTGGAGTGCATTTTGAAATAGTTGAAAACAGAGTTGTTATTAAAAATGATGGCTCTGATGGTGACAGTATTGGGGTTGAGTTGATGAACGGTGCTTTATATGTAATGAGCAGACAAGGTCGAATAATTGCATCAAGCCAGAACCAGCATTAATTTCTATTCGGCGGCGCGAGGGTGTCTGGCGGCGCGATGGTGACAGTCACCAATTTTTTTTAACCCTTCGCAGGGTGACAGTCACCATTTCCAATCCGCCCTCCCCGGGGGTGACTGGCACTTTTTTCCTGCCACGGGATTACTAGCACCATCCTATCAGCCAGCATTGCGGCAACCACGGCCGCACCTGCGTTGTAATCCCACCAGATAGCCCTCACCCCGGGAGGCGATGCGCACGTTCTGGGCATTTATTTCATGCCCAGGGCGGGCGCATCGCCTCCCGAGGTGCCGGGGGACTTTCCAATGCCCCTCCTTACGCACTCATCCCAAAAAATACGCCGTACCCTCATCCAATTTCAAACGAAAATTGATTTCCGTGTTCCATGACGTTGCCTTATTGCAGGTTTCCCGTCATGAATGGTATAATAGACCTCTTGAGAAACTCCATAAGTTTCGCAAGGGTTCCGCAGTTTTGCGAGCCAGAGGCTCCTAAAACTGCATTTTCAGCGGAAGTTCTTGCAAAATTGAAATTTCGCAAGAACTCTAATAAGCAATGGTATCCTCGTGGGGCTGGGAGATAGGCAAGATTACGCTCCTTGGTCGCATAAGGGGTACGAAAAGAGCAGGAAGAACAAGGGGAAAACGTGGCGGATATTTTTGAAGGCACTGTTATTGAGGACATCGATCTACAGGAAGGGCAGAAGAATTTCTCTGCCGATGTGTACATTGACGTGCTTAGGGCTTGGTGCAAGCATGTTCCCGGAAATCTGGAAAAGCTACGCCTTTTGGTGGAGGAGCTGACCGACAGCGAAAAACTCAGGGAATATACCATTACGGTTCACGGGCTGAAGGGGTCAAATTACGGAATATGCGCCAGCGGTATCGGTAAGGATGCGGAAGAGCTGGAAACCGCAAGTCGCCGCGGGGACATCGAGTTTGTCCGAACCAACACCGGGCCATTGATCGAGACCGCAACTCGTCTGCACAAGAATCTGGAAAGCTTCCTTGCGGCCAACACGAAGCTGGCGGAAAGGGGCACCCTAGTGGCTTCGCCAGATACCGCTCTGCTCACCCAGCTTATGGAAGCCTGCAAGCAGTTCAGGTCAACCGCCATGGAGGACACCCTTAAACAACTGGAAGCCTTCGAATACGAATCTGGCGGGGATTTGATACCGTGGCTTCGCGATCAGATGGACAACCTAGAATACGACGCTATACTGGAACGCCTTGCTAACGAGCTAAAGTAGCGGGTAGTTTTTTCTCCCTCCTGTTGACCCCCTTGATTTTTTTCGCAAACCTTGCTATATCTTGACATATAGGGGTATATTCTGCGGAAATAGGTTTCGCTAGGAACTTTACTTGGCCCCAAGTTTTACAGGAGATTAGTACACAATGGGCAGCGACATCACAAAGATGCGGAACATCGGAATTAGCGCTCACATCGACTCGGGGAAAACGACCCTGTCGGAGCGCATTTTGTTCTACAGCAAGAAGATTCACGCCATTCACGAGGTCCGGGGCAAGGACGGGGTGGGGGCGACCATGGATCACATGGAGCTTGAAAGGGAGCGCGGTATCACGATTCAGTCCGCCGCCACCCAGGTTACATGGAAGGATTACACCGTCAATGTTATCGACACGCCGGGGCACGTCGATTTTACGGTAGAGGTTGAGCGTTCGCTACGGGTTTTGGACGGGGCGATCCTTGTTCTTTGCTCGGTGGGTGGGGTGCAGTCCCAGTCCATCACGGTTAACAGGCAGCTTAACCGTTATCACGTTCCGCGTATTGCGTTCGTCAACAAATGCGACCGTACCGGGGCCAACCCTTTCAAGGTGGCGGCCCAGTTAAAGGAAAAGCTGGGCCTAAACGCGGTTATGATCCAGATTCCCATCGGGCTGGAAGACAGGCTTGAGGGCGTTGTGGATCTGGTTGCGATGAAGGCGGTGTACTTCGACGGCGATCAGGGCGAGACCCTGCGCTTTGAGGACATTCCTGCGGGGCTGAAGGCCGATGCGGACAAGTACCGGGAGCAGATGCTCGATGCGATTTCCATGTTCGACGACGAGCTTGCCGAACTGTTCCTTGGCGGCGAGGCAATTCCAGAGGACATGATCCGCAGGGCGATTCGCAGTGGCACCCTTTCCGAGCAGTTCGTTCCGGTTATGCTTGGTTCGGCTTACAAGTTCAAGGGGATTCAGCCCCTGTTGGATGCGGTGGGTTACTACCTTCCCAACCCAACGGAGGTCAGCAACCATGCGCTCGATTTGGACAAGAACGAGGAGCAGGTCGAGCTTTCCTCCGATGAGAAAAAGCCGACCATTGCGTTGGGCTTCAAGCTGGAGGACGGGCAATACGGCCAGCTTACCTATGTTAGGATTTACCAGGGAACGTTGCAAAAGGGCGGCGAGCTTCTGAATACCCGCTCCAAAAAGAAGTTCAAGATAGGCCGGCTTGTCCGGATGCACTCGAATAGTATGGAAGACATCAACGAAGGTTCGGCCGGCGACATCGTGGCCCTGTTCGGCATCGACTGCGCTTCTGGCGATACCTTCTGCGGTGGCGGGCTTAACTATGCAATGACCTCGATGTTCGTGCCGGAGCCGGTTATCTCGCTGGCACTGAATCCCAAGGACAAGAAAAGCTCCGACCAGATGGCCAAGGCGCTGAACCGCTTTACCAAGGAAGACCCCACGTTCCGCACCTTCGTGGATCCCGAATCCAACGAGACGATCATCAAGGGTATGGGGGAGCTTCACCTGGAAGTGTACATCGAGCGTATGCGCCGCGAGTACAAGTGCGAGGTGGAGACCGGGCAGCCGCAGGTCGCTTACCGCGAGACCATCACCCAGAAGGCGGAGTTCAGCTACACGCACAAGAAGCAGACCGGCGGTTCGGGCCAGTTCGCCAAGGTCAATGGGTACATGGAATCGTTCACCGAGGGCGACTACGACTTCGTGAACATGATCAAGGGCGGCACGATCCCCACCGAGTTCATCCCCAGTTGCGACAAGGGTTTCAAGGAGGCGACCAAAAAGGGAAGCCTTATCGGGTTCCCCATCGTCAACATCCGCTGTCTTATCAACGACGGGCAGTACCACCCGGTGGACTCCTCGGATATCGCCTTTCAGCAGGCGGCGATCGGCGCATTCCGCGAGGCGTACAACAAGGCAAAGCCCTGCATCCTTGAGCCAATCATGAAGGTCGCGGTTGAAGGCCCCAGCGAATTCCAAGGGAACATTTTCGGCTCGATTAACCAAAGGCGAGGTATAATACTTGCGTCCACCGAGGACGGGATGTTCTCGCGGGTGGAAGCCGAGGTTCCGCTGAGCGAGATGTTCGGTTACTCCACGGTTCTGCGTTCGATTACGCAGGGCAAGGCGGAGTTCACGATGGAGTTCGAAAAGTACGGCAAGGTTCCCCAGAGCGTTTCCGAAACGCTGATGAAGGAATACGAAGAAAAGCGTAAGCGCGAGCAGAAGTAACAGGAGATTTGGCATGATTAAGGAAGAACTGATACGGCGCAGTCCGATACGATTGTTTGAGCGATCCATTCAGGGGGGGCTTCAACCAGGGGAGATGGGGATTATCGCTTCCCAGCGAGGCGTTGGGAAAACGTCGGTGTTGGTGCAGCTTGCAATGGACAGGCTGCTCCAGGGGAAAAAGGTGATCCACGTTTCGTTCGCCCAGCTTAGGCAGGACTTGTTTATCTGGTACGAGGATATTTTCGAGGGGTTTATCGGCAGCAAAAACTTGGAAAGCAAGGACGATGTGAAAAACGAAATCGTGAAAAACCGCGTGCTGATGAACTTCAACCAGGACGGCATGACGCTGGATATGGTGCTTAAGAGCCTACAGGCGATGATCTCTGAAGGCGGTTTTGCCGCCGACACGCTTATCATTGACGGTTTCGATTTTACCCGCGCCAACAATGAGTATGTTTCCAAACTCAAGGATTTTGCCAAGGACATGGGGCTTTCGATCTGGTGCAACTGTACCGTAAACGGCGATGAGCCGCGGTACGACGGGGCGAATATCCCCATGATTGTGAAAACCTTTATCGATCTTATCGACGTGGTTATTGTGCTGGAACCAAAACCAGATCATGTCGAGCTTTCCGTTTCAAAAAACAGAAACACCCCCTCCGACAATAATTCGGCGACGCAGCTTGACCCTAAGACGCTGTTGATTTTGGAAGGGTAAAACTTAACGATCGGGCTTTCGCAAGTTTATGCTTGCGAGAGCCCGATTTCGTTTCTTTTTTTACCTGGCATCTTTCCCCACATCCCCTTTGAAAGCATGTTTTTCCCTGATGAAACGCTCAAGATACACATTGAGTTTCTCGATATCAATGGGTTTGGAGATAAAACCTGAAAAGCCGTTGTTCATGAACATTTTCGCCGCATCCTTTAGGGCGTTGGCAGTAAGTGCAACGATGGGGTGGGTATAACCCATCTCCCGCATTCTTTTTGTGGCTTCCACCCCGTTCATGCCCGGCATCATATGATCCATGAAGATGATGTCATACTCTTCCCCGTTTTTTATCTTGTCGATGGCTTCCTGACCGCTTTCGACCATTTCAACGGCAATCTCATACGTTGACAAAATCCCCTCAGCCACATACAGGTTGATATCCACGTCATCCACCACCAGCACCCGACCGTACGGCATAGGCTCAAGGGAGAAGTGATCCGGTTTCTGTTCGAGCTTTTTCGTGATTTCCAGTTTGTTTAAACTTGCGGCCGCATCCTTGCCCAAGATGCGGTCGTCTTTTCTTTTCTGCGGCAGGCGCACGGTAAAGGTGCTGCCTTCCCCCAAGATGCTTTCCACCCTTATTTCCCCTTGCATCATCGTGATAAACGAGTTCGCAATGGACATGCCCAGCCCGCTGCCTTCGATGGTGCGGTTACCTTGCTTGTTAAACCTTGTGAATTCATGCAAAAACAAATTGTCCATCTCTTCGGTTGTCATTCCCTGCCCTGTGTCACTGACACGAATTACCAGCATGGTATCGCTGGTTTCCGGATCGGCTTTCGGGATACTTTCCGCCTCGAACGACAAGCGCACCTCGCCTTTATTGGTATACTTAAAGGCGTTCGACAAAAGGTTGTTCAACACTTGCTTGATACGCAGATCATCGCCTATAAGACTGGCTGGCAAGTGCTCGTCCACCTCTACGTTAAAGGCGATCTCTTTGCTGCCAAAGTGCACGAGGTTGAATTGCACGATGTCGCCAATCATGGTTGCCGTTTCGTAGGTGACGGGTATGATTTCCATCTTGCCCGATTCTATCTTGGACAGATCGAGAACGTCGTTAATGATGAAACGCAACAGGTTGGCCGAGTTGTAGATTCGCAAAAATGCTTCCTCCGTTTGGGGCGATGGGTTTCCTTTTTGCAACTGTATTTCGGCGATGCCCAACACGGCGTTCATGGGTGTGCGGATTTCATGGCTCATGTGCGCAAGGAACTTGGTTTTTGCGCGGCTTTCCTCCTCGGCGATTTCCCTGCGCTGCATTTCGGCGGCCACCGTAATGCGTTGCGTTTCTTCCATGGCATCTTTAAGACTGTTCCGCATGTACTGAACCGTGCGGGCCAAATCGCCGATCTCGTCTTTGCGATCCAGACCAAACAGATTCGTTTTTACGGTCGCGCTTGCGGCCTCCACTGCGCTTTCGGTCAAATTGGACAGGGGAATCAGCACCGAGCGGCGTACCAGGGTGCTGCCTGCCAGCACAGACAAAATCAGCAACGTTATCACGCTCAAGATCAGGGGCATGTACCGCGCACCGTCAAAAACGCCAAAGTAATTCGAAAGCACAACCACCGACCAATTCGTCCCAACGATGGGCGCAATACTGGCGTAGCGAAAATCTCCCTGAAGAGAAATTGGGTTGCCAATCTCCCTGCCGAGTCGGAACGCTCCGTCAACCATCGTTTGCAAATGCAGGTTGATCCTCTCCGCCAGAACGGGGTTATCAACTGCTTCAGGCATTACCGCGGGACGGGACAGCCCCTCGTCAAGAACCTTCAGGAGCTCGGCGCTATCCACACGAACCAGTCCGTTATAGTCGATGACATACCCTCGCCGGTTGCGAATGTCATAGTCGCCGAAGATGGCATCAAACACGGTCTGAAAAGGGGATCCCGCGGTAACAACCCCAACAAAATCGCCTTGGTAATACATCCTGTGGTTAGTCCACACATACACGTTAAAGTGGCCATCTACAGGTCTGCTTCGCTGTATGTTCATGTTAAAAGGTAACAGCGCATACTTGGTGTTGAAAAACCATAAGGCACCCGCTTCTATCTGCCACCAGGGAACAAAGTCATCCTCCGTGAAACCAACGCGTAAATCATACACGTCCGATGATATATAGGACGTGAACATTAGGAAGATATACGGCGTAAAAGCCGCATAGCCCATGATTTCCTCGATGGCTCTGGCTCTGATTTCCTCGTCGTACCCATGAACCATCCAGCGGGATATTGTGGTGGAGTGGGCGAGCTGTTGCGCCAATACGAAATGGGAGTTGGTGGCGGCAAGAAAATTCCCCGCCGTCTCGATGGAGTACTGCCTAGCCAGCCGCTGGGCGGAATCGTTGGCGAGGTTTCTGAATATCATATAGCTGATACCCGAAAGGAGAATCAAGGCCAATCCTGGAATACCCAAATACAACACGCTGGCACGGGTGGATAGCCTACTTGTGCGTTTGGCTGGGGTAAGAAAATGCTCTTGCGACATAAATACTCCTCCTTCTTTGTTGAACGAAGTGCTTTGTTCTACTCTGCCACAAATCGTATTTTATACCAACTGGTGACAAAGGGAAATTCGGCATTTGGCAGAAAAACGCGTTACCTTTTCCTCTTCCAGCGGATGTAAACCTGTCTACCTGTGCCGCTGGCTTGGGGCCTTTCCTCGGTTTCGAACTGGGGAATCGCCCGGAACATGTCGCCCAGCTTTTTGAAACCGTAGTTGCGGGGGTCGAAGTCCGCGGAACGGTGGTTGATCTTATGCCCCACTGCGCCAAGGTACGCCCATCCGGATTCCTCGGCAATGTCGTCCACAGTTTCCCGCAGCAATTTCAGCAGCTTTCGGTCAACCTTGAATTCCTTTTTGGGTTTCGCGACAGATTTGGGATCGTCATCGTCGGCTTCCTCATGAATGTCCTTTAGTATCTCGGTATAGATAAATTTGTCGCAGACCGAGACGAAAGCCCGGGGGGTTTTCTTTTCACCGAAACCATAAACCGTGCGACCGCTTTCGCGCAGCCGCGCCGCAAGTCGCGTAAAGTCCGAATCGCTGGACACGATGCAAAAGCCGTCGAGTTTTTCGGAGTAAAGCAAATCCATAGCATCGATTATCATCGCCGAATCCGTGGCGTTTTTGCCACTGGTGTACGAGAATTGCTGGATTGGCTGAATGGCGTATTCCAGCAAACGATCTTTCCAAGAACGCAGACTGGTGTTCGTCCAGTCGCCGTAAATGCGCTTTACGCTGGCAATGCCGTATTTCGCAATCTCGTCCAGAAGGCCCTCGATAATGGCTGGTTGAGTGTTGTCCGCATCAATAAGAACGGCAAGTTTTGCCTGTCGTATTTCGGTTTGCTGGGCTTCCGCGATCTGGTAACCCGAAAAAGGAAGTAGTGGCATAAAAGCTCCTATACAATGTTGGTCTCGAAAATAGACCGTTTAATCCGCCGCAGCAGACTGATTTTTCCCAATGGGATTCGCACCACATCCTCGTCATCCTCGCCGTCCATTGGCTTGATGATAAGAATGCTTTCGCTTCCCGTTTTGTCCAGAGCCTTGGGAATTCCAAAAACACGCTCCCGTTTCTGATTGACCGGCCAGACAACTTCCACGAGGGACTGTAGGCTGATTGCCTGTTTTGCAATCAGGGTCTTGCCATTGTAGTCCAGCCCCCGCGCCTCCAGTTTTTCGTATCGCAGTACCGCATCCTTGAGCTGGGACTCGCAGAGGATCAACCTTCTGTTGATGCGGGCCTCCAGTTCATCCTGTTTTTCCTTGTCCATGCGCATTTTTTTCAAGGCGGAGTGAAAACTTTGGGTCAGATCCCGTGCGGCATCGCCGGTCTCGTCATTAGCCGACGAATCGCCTTCCGGCTTTTCGTTTGGCGGAAGTCCGTTGGGGTATATAAGGCTGTTGAAATTTACGGAGGGAAACGACGGGTAAAAGTTGCTGGAATAACCATCGAATCTGCTGCCGTCCGAGAGCCTGTTCTCGTCGGACTGTTCCCCATGGCGGGCAATGATGCTGATACCGGCTTTCTGCAATGCCCGGACTACCCTTTCTTCCAACGTTGCTGGTAGCATGTAAATTCCAGGCGCAAGGGTTTCCGTTATTAGCGTTGACAAAGGTCTTGTTTCCGCCAAGTACTGGCGCTCTGGGGAAAGGGTCAGCACCAGCCCTTGGCGTAGAATTACTTCCCGGTGGCTCTTTTCCCAGTCGCGCAACGCATAGATCAGATTGTCGTCAATCCTGTTTTGCGAAAGCCGTTGCAACAATTCGATTATTGAATTCGCGCTGATACCCATGTTGAAAGCGGACACGGCGGAGTCCCGGTTCAGTTCAAAACGCACGTTTAGACCAGCCTCAGTGACATGAGAAAAAGCCGCAATTTTTACAAGATCGTTGTATTCGATTTCAGGGTACACCATCAAGCTGAACGAAGCGTCCATTGCGATTACCGCCCTTCCCTCGGGAGCTCCTCCCCCCATTGGGAATTCGGCAAACGAGTGTTTCCGCACATATTCGTTCGATACCGAAACAAGCAGACCCGTTTGCTTCATCGTGTCAACCAGTTTGTTTATGGAAATGTCGTTATTCTCCCGTTCAAGGGCATACGCCAGTTTCCGCAGGGTTGCAATGGAATACAGCCTGTCCGGATCGAGCAACATGCAAAGGCGATGGATGAATGTCGCGCAAAAGCGCACCTTTGTGCGCATGAGCCAGGGAGAGACGGCACTGTCGGTAGAATCCGCGGAATCTGCGCCGTCCTTGAATGGCGCGGATTCCCGATACCAGAAAATGCCCGCGGTATAATATTCCGCCCTTTCCTGCCGGTTTAGCCTACCAAAAGCGGAGAAACGCCTGTAGTCAGGAATCAGCCTGTCGTCTTTGGTAAAAAGCAATCCAAGAACTTGTAGACCACCGATAAGCGCTTCCATCGGCAGGCTGGGAAACAGGGTTTGGGAGGCGTTTAACACTTTCTGGCGTATCCCCCCCCCCTTGTTCTTGAAAAAAGCATCGTTCATGGAGACAAAGGACAGTAACACCGCCGGGGTTCGATCATCGTAAAGAAGCGGGAACTCGGTGTTTTTGTTGGTCTGGTTTTCATCGGAGGTTGTTTCGCCCATGTGAACCGAGGGAAACAACAGGGCGGTATTTGCGATATACGGTAACAGGATCGACTTGAATATGGGGTTCAGGGTTAGGTGTTTGAAACCTTGGCTTTTGTCCTCGTCCTGAAAGCGGTACAGTATGAACCGTTCCTCCAGATTGACAAGTTGATCGTTCAGTTCGGCGTAACTTAAATCGCCCAAAAAAAAGGTTTCCAGATCGCTTGGACAGGGCTCGTTAAGAAAGGCCACCGCCGCAATCATACGGGCATCCTGTTTGTTGATATAACTGGCAATGTTTTTTTGGATATCGCCGCGCATAAGGAACTTTTCAAGATCGCTGGCCAGAATCTGTTTGTTGAAAGGCGTGTTCACCTTGCCGAATACCGTCCGTATCAGTTCAAAAAATGCATTGTCTGGCAAGGTCATTATCGATGCTTTCCAAAATTCGACGGATCGAAAACTATAGGTCTTAGAATTGCTCATTTTATACCCCCGCACCTGTGTCCCAGTGCCGTATCGAATATTTGTATCCCTGTTCTGCCAAGAATTTTTGCCGGTTCGCCGCAAAATCTTCTTCCAGAGTGTGGCGAGAAACCAGCGTGAAAAACCTTGCTGCAAGGCTTTTCCGTCCGTCCGCCCCACCCTGCATTCGTTTGGGTCGCAGGATACGCCCCAAACGCTGGGCTTCCTCTTGCCTCGAACCAAATGAACCCGAAACCTGTATCGCCATTGTCGCACTGGGCAGGTCTATGGCGAAATTGGCGACCTTCGATACCACAATAACCCTGGACTCGCCGCGCTTGAAACTCTCGTAAATCCGCTCCCTTTCGCTGTTGGGCGTTTTGCCGGTAATCAACGGGGCCTTTAACAGTTTTGCGAACGACTCCAACTGCGAAAGATATTGACCAATTACCAGAATCTGATCATCGCCGTGATCTGCGATAAGTTGTACGACAACGCTCTCTTTAAGCGGGTTTTCGCCAGCTATGCGGTATTTCTCGCGTGGCGTTGCGACCGCATACGGTATCTTCAGATCCTGCGGCAAATCCATCCGAATCTCCGTGCAGGTCGCCTCGGCTATCCAGCCCTTGCCTTCAAGTTCTTTCCAGGGAACATCGTAACGTTTTGGCCCTACAAGACTGAACACCGCATCTTCCGCACCGTCCTCCCGCACCAGGGTCGCAGTCAGCCCCAGTCGCCTTACAGCCTGCAATTCCGCGGTTACGCGGAACACCGGTGCGGGCAGTAGGTGCACCTCATCGTAAATGATAAGCCCCCAGCGTCTTTCGCGAAACAACTTGAAGTGGGGAAAGTCCGCACCGCGGTCGGCTCGCCAAGTGACCACCTGATAAGTGGCGATCGTTACCGGCCCCACGGATTTAGAATCACCGGAGTATTCGGCGATCTGTTCCTGGTCCAATTCCGTCTTGTCCAGAAGCTCGTTGATCCACTGGTGCACCGCCGCGACGCTTGTCGTAAGAATCAGCGTGTTGGTTTTTAACATGGACATTATGACCATGCCGACCACGGTCTTGCCCGACCCGCATGGAAGCGACACCACGCCGTAACCCGTTCCAGGGCCACCGTTGCCAAGCACGGCGTTGGCCGCTTCCACCTGGTAATCCCTTGGGGTGAAAGGCGCACCGGAAAGGCATTCGCTCCGCAGAGTGACTTCCAAGTCATCGCCTTTGACAAGCGGCGCCTCATCCTTTACGGGCCAGCCCTGTTGGATAAGTTCCCGTTTGACCGTCCCGCGGTTTACCAATTGCAACAAAAACCCCTTGTCGGTTTTCTGCAAATATTTCTTCAGCGATTTTAGCGATTCGACTTCGATCCGTATTGCGTGTTCCTCGATCTTTAAAAGCAGATCATCGCTGTTGGCAGAGGCACCGTTGGCAGATTGCATCTTGATCTTGCCGTAGCGGGACATGGTGTCGGCAAAGCCCTCGGCAATGCCAGATGGAATCTTGTAGCGGCTGTACTCGTTTAGGGCTCGTTCGATGTCTGACGGGACGTATCCAGCACTGGCCGCGTTCCATAAGGACAGCGGGGTGATGCGATAGGTGTGGATGTGTTCCGGCGATTTTTCCAATTCCGCAAAAGGAATTATCGCGGAGCGGGCTTCCTCGGCCCTTTCCGCATGAACATCAAGTAACAAGGTTCTGTCGCTTTGCACTATCAGCGGGTTTGTTATATTTATACCGTTGCTCATGGCAAGGTCCCCAGAATCATCTCCCTAGTATAACCGTCTTCCCGCACCTTACAAATACTTAACAAGTGTGTAGTAGTTACGAGAGGGCAGCAGATTGCTTGTCTTCGTTCGAAACGAAAAGCCTTCCATAGACCGCTTGACACAAGCTGCCAGAATATCTGATAATTGTTGAACCAAGCCATGAGATACGTCGTCACAGAAGGCCACAGAACGGAATATCCCAACCCGATACAGTTGAAGCAGGGGGAGAAGGTGATCCTTGGGAAAACCTCCGAGGAAACCGTGGGCGAGACGCCTTACGATGAAAATTGGACAGGTTGGGTTTTCTGCGCGAAACCGGATGGCTCGAACGAAGGCTGGGTTCCCGATCAGATCATCAGGCGCGAGGGCGAGCATGGGTACGCGGTCGAGGATTACTCTGCGCGGGAGCTGGACGTGGACGAAGGGGCGATCATGCAGGGGATCAAGGAAATGAACGGCTGGCTATTGGGGGAATGCGACCGCGAAACGGGCTGGGTTCCTCTGGACAAATTGCGAAAAATGGATTGAATCGAAACAAGACCAAATCAAGGAGAGAGCTATGATCAAGACTGTGGAATCCGCAGACTTAAAGGGCAAGCGGGTTGTTATGCGCGTTGACTTCAACGTGCCGATGAAGGACGGGGTGGTGCAGGACGATACCCGCATTGTGGCGGCGTTGCCTACCATCAAATATATTTTGGAACAGGGGGCGAAGACGCTGACCCTCATGTCCCATCTTGGCGACCCTTCCAAGGACGCGAAAAAGGCCAAGGAAAAAGCCGAGAAGGACGGGAAGTCCTTTGACGAGGCCGCGTACATCAAGGGCAAGCACCGGATGGCTCCGGTCGCCGCATATCTTGAGCAAAAGCTGGGCAAGACCGTGGTTTTCGCCGGCGAGGACGGCTGCTTTGGCAAGAAGGCGTTTATCGACGGGCAAGCGGACGGCGCGGTCGTCATGCTCGAGAACACGCGGTTTCATAAAGAGGAAACCTCGAAGGAGGCCGCGGATCGGGACAAACTGGCGCAGGAGCTTGCCTCCTACGGCGAGGTTTTCGTGAACGACGCTTTCGGCACGGCGCACCGGGATCATGCCTCGACCGCCTCGATTGCCAAGTTCGTGCCTGTCGCGGTTGCCGGGTTCCTTATGGAAAAAGAGGTGAACTACCTTGAGCCGATTGTCACCAGCCCGCAGAAGCCGCTTGTGGCGATTATTGGCGGTGCGAAGGTTTCCTCGAAGATTGCCGTGCTGGAAAGCCTTCTTAAAAACGCCTCGGCGCTGATTGTCGGCGGCGGCATGGCGTACACGTTCCTGAAAGCGCAGGGGTACAAGATCGGTAAGTCGCTTGTCGAGGACGACCAGCTTGACACCGCAAAGAA
>Ga0209755_10006070_pt1 | contig 13502 bp, 8 predicted proteins | sample TergutCo191P1_FD_187301 | JGI IMG/M metagenome (GOLD analysis project Ga0209755, IMG submission 187301) | Cornitermes sp. P1 segment gut microbial communities from Petit-Saut dam, French Guiana - Co191P1 (SPAdes) (version 2) | ecosystem: Host-associated > Arthropoda: Insects > Digestive system >... | reverse complement strand
GTGAGGAGCAACTTCTCTGTACGCCTCAACCAGCGCATGATAGTAAGGAATGAGGTGTTCGTCCCACATTGCCCATGTCAGAGTGACCTCTTCTGGTTCTTCATCCTGCGGCGGTGGTGGTGGTGGTGGTGGTGGCGGTGCTGGCGGCGGCGCTGGTGGTGGTGCCGTTTCACCCGTTGCGGCATCCACAGGTGGCTGTACAGGAGTTGGAGTCTCCGGTGTGCAAGCAGTCACCATGGCAAACGCCATGACAAGTGCTAACAAAATAGCTATTGACTTTTTCATTTTATATCCTCCTATTATTCTGCAAGTTGCAATTTACTGCAATTGCTACAATCATAGTATAGGCATATATTAATTGTAATACACGGATTTCCGAACAACCTGCACAAATCATCTTTTCTACACGTATTTTCTCAAATGCGCATGTACATTTATTATAATGCTGCAAAATTTTAACTTTTTCCTCATATTCTATTGACAGACGTAACTTCCCATAATAGCATTCAGTGTAAAAAGGCAGTAAGTGTACAACAGTCAGAGGATTATCATTGCCATGCACAAATTCCATAACTCCATAAAAACACAGTTAACTCTTATTACTGTCTCCTTCACACTCCTTGCGACCATTATCATAGTCTCGGTGAGTCTCATTCAGCTGCAACGCATGGCAAGGGCAAATCTTCTCCAGTCAGTTGAATTTAATCTTCATCTTGTTACTGAGATAATCAGTGAAAACATTCGAGGACTAGATACGCTCCGGCTTATGGCAAGCGCCCATCCTGAAACAGTAACCTTTCTCATCGCTGATGAACCGCTTCCCGGACCCGCTGTCAATTTGCATGCCAGACTGACAAACGATCTCATCCACAACCCAAACTCCAGATATGTCAGGCGGCTAATTGTGACTGACAATGATTTATCACGCAGAGTCCAAGTCGGAAATCATATGGATAAAGTAGCAGTGACCATATATAGGCTTGAACTGTTAGGAGATTTTTCTACATACCCTGAAGCAACTTGGATTGGGCTGCGTGAAGATCCTTTCTCTATTGAAAACAGAGGACCTATTATTCCAATAGTTGGACACGTCAAAATGGACGCAGGTTCAAGAGTTGGGTACATATACCTTGCTTTGTCGGCGGATATAATTTTAGCGCCTCTTTCTGCATATCAGTTTCCCGAGGGCGGAAACCTATATCTGCTGGCTGACAACAGCTATTTCAAATTTGAAGGAAATCAACTTGTTCATTCTGACTTACAACTGCTTAATGTTAGCCCAAAAGAATACAACACCCGAAATGCCGAAACAAAAATAATTGAATACCGAAGTGATAGCGGCAATCGTTATTTAGCAGTTTTCAGCCCACTTGGAAACACAGGCATGGAGCTTGTTCAAACTTTCCCTACACAGCTTTTTTTCCAAGAAGCGCTAATAACCCTTAGCTTACTTATCCAAATATGTGTTGGCGTTTTGATTTTAGGTATTCTTGTCGCACTCTATTTGTCTCGGATAATCAATCGCCCAATCGCTCAAATAAGTAAGCATCTTAGAGCCATTGCGGGAGGAAACTTCACCCCCGACCCAAGCATAGAATTTGATAATGAGTTTGGTGAGATAGGGTGTAAAATAAATCAGCTTGCCAGAGACTTGGAGGCTTTGATGGATGCAAGGCTTGATAATGAGAAAAAAAAGCGCGATTTGGAATATAAAATGCTCCAAAGTCAGATAAATCCTCACTTTTTATATAATGCACTTAATTCCATTAAATGGATGGCAACCATTCAGAGCGCTGACGGCATTGCTCAAATGACAACCTCTCTGTCACGACTTCTCAAAAGTTTGACAAAAAGCAGCAAAACTATTGTTCCCCTCAAACAAGAACTCTCCCTACTTGATGACTATTTCATAATCGCTCATTATAGGTATGGAGGGTCAATTACGATGTCACAATCTGTACCGGAGGCATTTCTTAATGAAAATGTTCCGGTTTTTACATTACAACCCCTTGTTGAAAACGCAATTTTCCATGGCATCGAGCCAAATGGCGGGGTCGGTGATGTTCGCATCAGCGCAAAAAAAGCATCAGACGGAAATTTTGAAATAATTGTCGAAGACAATGGTATTGGAATGGACGAGCCTACAATATCTCAAGTTTTTTTGGAGTCCTCTACAGACAATTTAGGCCTTTTTCACCATGTCGGCCTATATAATGTGCACACTAGGATAATTCACGAATTCGGTGCTCCATACGGCCTTAGAGTTGAGAGTAAAAAAGATGCCTTCACCCGTGTTATTGTTTTATTGCCTCTGAACACTGGTGGACAAGATCAGACAAAATTGCAAGCTGATAAGGAGGGAAGTGACTATTGAAAAAGCTATTATTGGTTGATGATGAACCTTTGGTTCTTGTTGGATTACAGGGAATGCTATCTTGGGAACAATATGGAATTGAAATTTGTGCAACAGCCCGCAACGGTGCACAGGCAATGCAGCTAATTGAACAAAAGCGTCCTGATATTGTGATTGCCGATATAATGATGCCCGTACAAAGCGGACTGGAACTCTTGCATGAATGCCGAAAAAAATATGGACGCTTGCCGCTGTTTATAATACTAACCAGTGTCGAGAAGTATCAGTTTGCACGCGAAGCACTATCAGGACAAGCTGTTGAGTATCTTATAAAACTTGAGCTGACACCTGAAGCGCTAGGTCAGGCCATTGCAAAAGCCGTTGACCTTCTTAACAACATGGATATAGAAGACGCACCCATTCGTATGCCAGCTTCAGATCGGCTACGAATAAACTCGCTTTATGACCGTTTTTTTGTGCGTCTTTTTAACAATCTCTTTGAAAGCGAGGAACAGTTTCTGCGGCAACAAACAGAATTGGGTATAGATTTTTCGTTTGATTCCTATGTATCCTGCTACTGCGAAATCGGCAGTTTTGGCAAAAATGGTATGAGTTCAGATCGCCTTATTGGGTTATACACCTCAACGACTCGTATGGCGTGGGAAACCGTGACTAGATACATGGCCTGTTATGTCACAAGTTTGGAACTTGGACATTTTGTTATCACATTTTGCCTTTCTGAACAAGAAGCGCCTGACTACCATAATGTCATTGAAAATGCATTGCAGCAAACATTTCTCATTATTAAAAATTATTTCAACGTAAATCTAACTTGTGGAGTAGGCAAGAAGGTGGATAGCCCACTTTCCATATGTGAGTCCTTCCGCACCTCTCGTCAGGCTCTTTTTGCCTGTGAAGGGAAGGCCATTAATTTCTGTACCGACGATAGCTCCGATAACGTTCTTCCATATACTTTTTCTGAATACAAGGATGATTTGCTCTATGCTACCAGACAGGAGGATTATGAAAGTGTTGAGTTAATCCTTGAACGGATATTATCGGCACTAAAACGCAGTCCTGCCGGTCACAGGCTTGTTATGGAAACAGCCTGCAATCTACTTTTTCTAGCCTCCACTCACCTAGACGAAGGAGAGCGTCTGTTGGAGCAAATTTTTTCACATGAACCTGATAGCTATAGAAACCTCTATACCCTTAGCACACCCAATGATGTGCTAAGTTGGATAGAGACCTTTAAGCTAGGTATTGTCCAAAGGCTCCAAAACCGCAATAAAGGCAAAAAAAATAAGACTATTGAGGATATAAAGGAATATATCGAAAATAATCTTAATAAGCGAATCACACTAAACCAAACTGCCGCCACATTTGGCTTTAACCCTAATTATCTTAGCCAACTCTTTACAAAACATGTAGGCTGTAGCTTTATTGATTACGTAAATGGTCAAAAAATAAATCGTGCCAAGATACTGCTTTCAGACAGCGATACGAAAGTCTATGAAATTTCAGAACAAATGGGATTTGATAGCGCTTTTTATTTTAGCAAGGTATTTAAGAAATATACGGGGCTGTCGCCCAGAGAATATATGCGAACACAGCTAAAAGGCGGTGAATAACTCTACAACTCACCGCCTATTTTCTCTACTTGATTAAATTACCACAGAAGTACCGTGCCTATCTCTGTTTCACCAGCCGAGCGATCAAAAACAACACAGTTACCGAAACCTACACAGCCGTCAGCATTAAATGTATCCGTTGGGCTCGCATAATCCTCATGTGCAACAGCCAAAGTAAAATGCTGATCTCCCAGTTTTATATTCAGTGCCTCAATTTGACTTTCAGAAAATGTAATGCCTTTAAAGGTTGACTTTACAACAAGTTTCTCAACTTCAAGCTTTCGGTTATCCTCAGGATCTGAAAGTGCAAAAACAGTATATGCACTTGTAAAACCTTTCCCTGTAAATGATGTAACCACTGCCCTGCTAGGTTCTTCCTGATTATAGTGTTTTGAAATGTGACTCTCTGCCACTTCACTGCTTACCTCATCTACAATAAGCCGCATCTCCGCCCTAACCTTATCACTCCTATATTTGTAACATTCTTTACCAACAACACCCGTCCGCTCTAAACTTCCAACATTGTTAAAATGGAAAAATTGGTTGTATGAATGCTCTCCCTTTGCGTAAAACTCGTCAGCAACCACAACTATATCCGGCTTTAAGAAAATCACACGCCTGTTGACATAAACACCTCGGTCATAATTTCCTAGATGTCCACCCTCCATATATGCATACCGATTACCAGAGAAAAACCTCTGATTAATTCCCCTAGTCAAATCACTGCATTCCCAACTGTCTTTGCATACATAAAGGTCTTTTTCGTCAACCATAAGAACGTTATGTGCTTTTAGCTCTTTATATCTTATTCTATCCTTCCCAAACACATATGTATATCTGCCTGCATCAACAAGAATATCCTCACCGCGGCTTGTCAAATCGATATGAAGTTTATCTGCGTGACCATGTCCTGCACCAAGAGTTCCACAGTGCATGTGTAAAAACGTTGCCTTATCGTCCCAACTGCTTCTAGCATAGAAGTTTCCGCTATCAAAAAACGCTTTATCCGTACTCTCAGGAAAAGAAGTACCAAGGCTCTCATACACTTGTAAGCCAGCTTCTCCCATATCCCAAACAGAATCAAAATCAGGCTTTTTGTATGCCCTCGATTTTAGCATTTCGTCAGTGAATATCGACGCACCTCTGGTCAACAAGTCACGTTGATCAACGTTATCGCTATCACCCATCATAATCTCATGGTGGTCAGGCTTCGCTGATAGCATACTAAAGTAACACATATCATGAGTTTGTCTAAGCACATTATCAGGCATTTTAATATCATTTCTAAGTCCTAATGTCACAACATCAAGGTAACACTTTAGCACCTCATTGTGATACATAGGGCTTTGCTCCCATTGCATTCCGTCTCTATATACTTGCATCTGTAAATTAAGCGAGAGCCGACGAATCGCTTCTTCGGCATACTGTTTTGTACTCGCGGATTCAGGGAGCATGACACCAGCCATAAACATGCCATGATTTGCAAGTACACCCCAGTTGCTCATGAGATTATAAGGATTCCAAATTTTCATCAAAAACTCGCAATGCTCAACTATACTCTCGCAAAACAGCTCAACTACTTCATCTGTCATAGCTGGACTGCTTTTAAAATAACATACTGCTTTAAGCCAATATTCAAGCCTTAGACCCACTTCAATACTACGCCAAGCCTTTTCGCATGTCTGCGGAACTGTTTTTATCCAGTGCTGCAACTGGGAAACAAAAGCCTGTGCATATTTTTCATCCTTTGTCATAGCATAAGCCTGACCAAGACAAATCCAAAAGGCCATCCGATTAAATGCATATATCCACTCCGGATCATCACCGGGCTGATGCAACCAATCAATTTCATCTTCAAATACAATATAGTCCCATGTGCGCTCCATATCCCAACGCAAATTGAACTTAAATCGCTGCTCCACTACTTCATTTGCAGTAGCTATTGTATTTTCACATTCATCCGGATAATTTTCTAAAACATACTTCGCTACAACAAGCGGATCCTCAAAAAAGAACTTTTTATCCGGTTGACCAAAAAATATTTTATTACTCATAAAAAAATATACTCCTTCATTCCAGCACTAAACTATCCTTTAAGTCCCGTGGTCGAAATACCTTGCACAAAGAATTTTTGAAGTGCAAGAAATACTACAAGAATAGGAATCAAAGAAACCGTTGCAATTGCCATAATAAGTCCAAATTCCGTTGCGTGCTGACCTATAAACATGCGCATACCAATCTGAATTGTCCATAACTGCTGAGAAATTAGGTAAAGCCTTGGACCTAAAAAGTCATTCCAAGTCACAACAAATGTAAAGATAGTGAGTGTCGCCAGCACAGGCTTAGACAGCGGAAGCATAATTTTTCGCCATATTTGATACTCGCTCATACCGTCAATTCTTGCCGCTTCAATAAGCTCATTTGGTATTGAATCATAAAACTGTTTTATAAGAAAAACGCCAAAGGCAGTAAACGCCTGTAGGACTATAATTGCCATATGTGTATCTACAAGATCCATTTGCCTGAACATAACAAACTGAGGTACCATGTATGCCTGCCAAGGCACCGCTATAGAGCCCACATATAACAAGAATAAAAGGTTACGGCCTTTGAATTTGAGTTTTGAAAAAGCATATGCGGCAAAGCTGGATGTAAGTAGTTGCAGAAGTGTAACAATAACAGTCAGTCTTGCAGTGTTACTCAGAAAATTCAGCAGCGGAATTCGTGTCCAAATATTGAGATAATTGCTCCAAACCGGATATTCCGGCCACCACTGAATCGGCATCGTAAATACATCTGCATCATGCTTGAGCGAGGACTGAATCATCCAATAAAAAGGAATCATCAATACAACAGCAGAAATTATAAGCAACATATATATGAGTACTTTAGTACTTGTACGTTTTTTTCCAAGAGTTTCCATTTTTCCCCTTCTTTCACTTAAACGTTCAAATTCCCCGTAGGCATGCTCTAGTCTCTTTCATTTCGTTTTTGGATGAGAAATTGAACTATAGTAATACTCATAACCAAAGCAAGCAATACAAGCGATATTGCGCTAGCATAACCAAAGTCCCAATTGATAAACGCAACTCTAAATATGTGCACAACCATCGTTGTTGCACCGCTCCCCGGGGTGTCTGAGTTTGTAATCATGAGCACTTGGTCAAACACTCTAAAGCTCATTATAGTCAGCATAACACTCACAAAGAAGGTAACAAATCTAAGCTGAGGAAGAGTTATATATATAAACCGCTTCCAGCTGTTTGCACCATCAATTGCACAGGCTTCATATAACTCCTTGGGAATACTCTGGAGTCCTGCAAGGTAAATAATCATAAAATATCCCATGTTACGCCAAGCTGTAAAAAAAGCAATATTGGGGATAACCCAAGGGGTTGTAGTCCATTGCGGACCATTTATACCAAGCCAACCTAAAAGCTGATTAACAGGTCCCCACGATGGATGAAAAATCTGATTCCAAACCGCAGCCATAGCAATAAGCGAAGCTACATATGGAAAAAACATTACTCCGCGAAATATTGCTCTACCTTTGAGCTTGTTATTTAGAAGCAGGGCAAGCGACAGTGCAAAAATCATCGTCAGGGGTACAGAAATCAGAGTAAACTGAATCGTATTTCGTACCGACGGCCAGAACAGATGATCCGTGCGCATACGAGCAAAATTGTCAAGCCCGACAAAAGTAAATGTATTGTCACCTAAATTCCATTGCATAAAACCCAAAATAAGTGCAAACCCCATAGGAATTAGAGTGAAAATACTAAAACCAATCAGATTTGGAGCAATAAAACTATATGCTATTGCCGTATTTTTTATTTTGCGGCTTCCGCTATTTTGCGAAGCTCCCAAAAAATATATTACCGGAACTGCCAGAAGGAAGATGGACAGATAAGAGAAACCACCTGCAAAAAATGCCATAATAAGCGCAAAAAGATGAAAGCCAAATGCAAAAACACATATCAGCGCCATTGGCTTTGCCATTTTTTCCGATTTAGAGAACAGTATGCCGAGCACACCCAGGGCTATGTATAGCACAGCAAAAACAATACCTATGATTGCCATATGAGTTTCCTGTGAGCCATAGGATATCATTGCGCCAAACCACGGCAGATCAACGAGCATAATTATAATTACAAGTGATGTTAGTGCACTAAGAAGTTCTGATATACCCATAATCAGGCATAATACACCCGAAAGTCTCAGAGCCCAAATGCCATCCATCTTGGAAGGCTCATATGACTTTCGTTCTAGTACATTGGCTGACAATTCGATAAAGCATCCCTACTTTCTCTTGCTTACTCCATCTTGAATTTAAGAGGAGAGGGGCTTGAGCCGCCCCTCTCCACCAAAAATCGCAAGGGTATGGTTTTCTTTGTTAATTATTGACCAAGCAGGTCGCGACCGATACGCTGGTTCATCATTTCAATGCCCTGCTCAATTGTCATGGTTCTGTCCATAATTTCCGTATGTACTTCGTTACGGATGGCATTAATTTCTGCCGCAAACTCGTGCATCGGCATTTCTAGGAATATGTTATTCGGACGCATTGCCGCTCTTGATGTTTCATCCTGTGGGAATCCTGGCGTCGCAAAGATCAAATCAAGGGCTGCATCTGTCATCCAAGCTGGAAGCTGACCCACGGAAGCCAAGATTTCTGCACCTTCAGCACCTGATACAAATGCGATGAAATTCATTGCTTCTTGAGGATTTGCTGCGCTGCGCGGAATTGCAAGCTGTGTCACCTGACCAAGTGTGTTTCCTGCATATTGAGCAGAAGGTACTGGATATGATGCAATTCCCCAATTAAATTCTGAATTCAGTGCATCTGCAAAGAACCATGTACCCATGTTAACTTGTGCAGTTTGACCTGGCAGCCATGTGTTTCTGTGGTGTATACTACCTGCAACAAGATCTGTTCTGCGCGGTACATATCCGCCGTCTTCAAGTGCCAAAACAGCTTCGTAAATCGGAATCAACCAGTCATAGTTTCCGTCAGCAATTGTGTGCTGTCCGTCAAGAATTCCGAATAGTGTTGTTGTTGATGCCCAGTTATGGAAGTGATTGCCCCAAACGATGTCAGTGCCTTCACCATGTCTTACTTGTCTGATAATATCAAACCACTGATTCATTGTCATATTGTTTGTCGGATACGCAACGCCGACTTCATCAAATGCATCCTTGTTGTAGAAAACAACCCAGAAGTCACTTCTGAAAGGAAGTCCATAGAGGTTACCGTTTACTGTAAACTGCTCTGGGATTCCCATGTAGTTTGCAAGGTTAATGTCAGTCGTTGCAAGCAAGTCATTTAGTGGCGTCAGTAGATTTGCGTTTACATGCATTGCATAGCTAGGTACGTCACGGATTTTTATAATGTCATATGATGCGCCACCGATTAGCTGTGTTTGAAGGATTGTTTCAAAGTCAGACGCACCCAAGTCAATCATTTCAATTGTTACATGAGGTGCGATTTCTCTGTATCTCGCGATGAGCGGTTCGTAGTAAGCCACCATCTCGATATCCCATACTGCCCATTGGAGTGTTACTGGTTCTAGTGTAGCAGGTGTGTCTGTTCCGGGAGCTGGTTGTTCACCGGGTGTAGGTGCAGGTGTTGTTTGTGCAGGTTGGGTGTCCGGAGTTGTTGGTGGTTGCTGATCGCCAGGTGCGGCAGGCTGTGCCGGAGCCGGAGCGCAGGCGGCCAGAAGACCAAGCAACAACACGGATACTAAAATTAACGCTATTTTTTTCATTTAAAATTTACTCCTCTCAAATTTTGTGTTATACTCCTTAATTGTACTGCATCTTCACCAAAGGTGAATGGAAATTTTCCTAATTAATATATACAATTTCCCTAAATTATGGACAGGTGGCACAATGAAGGCAACTTTTCGACTTATAAGCACACGTTTGACTCTTGTTACGGTTTCTTTTACACTTTTGGCAACCCTCATTTTGGTCGCGGCCAGTATGGCTCAGCTGCAAAGTGTTGCCAGAGCAAACTTGCTCCAGTCCATCGAATTTAATTTACACCTTGTATCCGAGTTAGTTCAAGGCGATATCGTTCTCTTAGACAGAATACGCCTATCTGCAAATATTCATCCTGAAACCACTAATTACCTACTTGATGACAGTGACGACCCAAGACTTATCCGCCAGTTACACGATAGACTTTCTGAGGATATTAGGCAAAACTTAATCGCATACCGATATCTGCGGCGACTTGTTGTAACAGACTCAATGCTGACTCGTCGAGTTCAGGTGGGTTTTGTTGCCAGCGGTTATCCATTAATGCCTGACAATTTACATCTGCTCGGTGATTTTTCCGAAAGAGCACACGTGCATTGGGAAGGCATTAAGTCCGATCCGCTCGATATGGTGCAAAGGGAACCCGTGCTTTATAAAATCAGCCCTGTCTTTCATGATGGGCAAATAATCGGATATCTGTACCTATCCATATCGGCAGATGTTCTTTTAATGCGGCTTTCAGGTTATCGGATTTTAGACCAAGGCGGACTTTATATTCAGGTAGGCGGTTTAGGCTACAAGATAGATAATGATGAGTTTACCGAAAACCCGCTTGTTTTTAAGGACGCGCAGCCAAGCGGTGACACTGCACTCAATGCTGGAACAGAAATACTATCCTTTAGAAGCCCGCAAGGCAGGCGCTATCTTGCTGTCTCAACCCCTCTGGGACAAGCCGGTATAGTCTTAACTCAAACCATACCGGAAGGACTTATAATGCAGGAAGCTTTTTTTGTAGTAAGGCTCCTCCTCCTTGTTTGCTTGGGTGTTATCTTAATGGGGGCACTTGTCGCGTTTTACCTATCTCGTATAATAAGCAAACCTGTCGGCCAAATAAACAAACAGGTCATCGCAATATCTGGCGGTGACTTTGAAATAAATCCGCAAATTGAATGGGATAATGAATTTGGCGAAATAGGCCGTGGAATCAATAAATTGGCGCGAGATGTCAACGCTCTAATACAAACTCGTCTGGAAGATGAAAAACGAAAGAGCGCATTGGAGTACAAAATGCTTCAAAGTCAGATAAATCCCCACTTTCTCTACAACTCCCTCAATTCGATAAAATGGATGGCGACAATTCAAAACGCAACAGGCATTGCTGAAATAACCGTATCTCTGTCTCGGCTGCTAAAAAGCATCTCAAAGATAAATCGCACCGTTGTTCCGCTTTCACAAGAGCTCTCTCTTTTGGAAGATTATTTCGTAATTTCCAGAGTTAGATACGGCGACTCTCTAACCACCCAGATAAATGTTCCTGAGAATCTTCAAAATTGCGAGATACCTGTGTTTACCCTGCAGCCAATAGTAGAAAATGCCATCTTTCATGGAATTGAGGCAAATGGCGGAGTTGGAATGGTCAAAGTCAGCGCAAGAATGGTTGGGGACATGATTGAAATTTCAATTGAAGACGATGGCATAGGCATGGATAATGATACCATTCGCAAGATTCTTTATTCAGAGGCTGACGATAGCAAGAATCTATTTTCCAAAATCGGAATTCAAAATGTTGGTGCACGTATTAGACATGAGTTTGGACCCGGCTATGGAATCAGCATTGAAAGCAGCCAAGGCGAATATACCCGTGTAATTGTTAGACTGCCATTTAGGAAAGAGGAAACATAAAATGATTAAGCTATTGATGGTTGATGACGAACCTTTGGTTTTGGCAGGACTACAGTCCATGATTCCGTGGGAAACGCATGGTATAGAAATTTGCTCTACGGCAAGAAATGGAGCTTTGGCACTTGAAATTATTGGCAAAGAGCGTCCTGATATAGTAATCGCCGACATTATGATGCCGCTTATGAGCGGCTTGGAACTCATGGATTTTTGTAAGGAGAAATATGGGCGAATTCCGCTTTTTATTATCCTGACAAGTGTTGAGGAATATGGATATGTTAAGCAGGCTATTAGCGGACAGGCTATGGACTACTTGGTAAAATTAGAGCTAACACCAGAAAAGCTACTTGAGACGATAAATAAAGCAAAGGACGTTTTGCGCAGTCTTGGCAGAACCCAATCTGCAACAACAATAGAACATGGAATGCAATTCTTGTATGATCGCTTCTTTACAGGACTCTTTACAAACCAAATCAAAACTAATGAACAATTTGCTGAGCAGGCTGAAAAACTCAAAATAGATTTATCCTATGACTCGTTTTCCGTTTGCTGTTGCCGCCTTGAAGGTGCAAGTGCCAATACGCAGGACACAGGGTGGCTAATCAACCTGTATTCAAATACAACAAAAGCAACCTATGAAGTCATAAGCCAATATATGCCATGCTATATTGCAAGCATTGATTTACACCAGTTTGCAATAATCTTCTGTCTCAATAGTCAAGAGGCGCAAGACTATCAACAACTGCTCCAAGATGTACTTGAGGGGGTTGTTTCACTTGTAAAAAACTACTTCAACGTGACCTTAGATTGCTCTGTCGGCATAACGGTTTCGTCTCCACTTCTCCTCAGTGATTCATACCACTGCGCACAAAAATCCATGCAAAATCCGGAGCGCTCACGCCCCATTCATTTTTTTCAAAGCGATCCTAAAAAGAGCATCGTTGTCGAACAAGTTAAAGATTACATCAAAGAAAATCTGCACAAGAGACTTACTTTATCCCAGGTCTCTGATGTTTTCGGATATAGTCCAAAATACATAAGCCTGCTATTTGCCAAGCATGCCGGACATAGTTTCGTTGAATACATAAATTTCCAACGAATAGCTCAAGCACGTGGGCTACTACTGGATAGAAATGCCAAAATATATGAAATTGCAGAACAGTTAGGTTTTGAAAACGCCTTTTATTTCAGTAAAGTCTTTAAAAAAGTCGAGGGCATTTCACCCAGAGAATATATTAAAAAGAATACTATGGATTAACGCTCAAGCAAAAGTGAAAAATTCCACTTTTTATTATCAACTGGCTATTTGATTTTTCGCTGTAAGCGAAATCAATCGACTAGGGGCGATGCAAGCATCGCCCCTAGTGGTTTTTGATTTATTAGTTTTGTTTACAAAAGTGAAAATGTCGCAGTAACATAGACAAACACAAGCGATACCGCTGATGAAAGGGTTATGAGAATATTAAACGATGGCCCAGCAGTGTCTTTTAGCGGGTCTCCAACTGTATCGCCGATAACTGCTGCTTTGTGTTGTTCACTACCCTTACCGTCATGATTTCCGGCTTCAATGTATTTTTTTGCATTATCCCACGCTCCACCTGATGTCATCATAAACAGTGCCAATGCAAAGCCTGTCACAACAATGCCTGTAAGCATCCCTACCACACCTGCGGCACCAAGTATAAGACCGGTAATTATTGGCACTACAAATGCGAGAAGTGATGGTGCAACCATTTTTTTAAGTGCACTCTGTGTACATAGGTCAACACATTTTGCGTAGTCCGGATCGGCCGTACCTTCCATAAGTCCAGTAATTTCCTTAAACTGACGGCGAACTTCCAGAACAATACTCTGAGCCA
>Ga0209755_10006069_pt1 | contig 13504 bp, 13 predicted proteins | sample TergutCo191P1_FD_187301 | JGI IMG/M metagenome (GOLD analysis project Ga0209755, IMG submission 187301) | Cornitermes sp. P1 segment gut microbial communities from Petit-Saut dam, French Guiana - Co191P1 (SPAdes) (version 2) | ecosystem: Host-associated > Arthropoda: Insects > Digestive system... | reverse complement strand
CCTGTTGTGTCAGGAGCATTTCCCTTGAGAACATAATGGAGGCCCCATGTGGGGAGGAAGTATGCGAAAGCTTCAAGAGCGTTTCCGTTTTCATCTCTGAGGTTTCCGTTCATACCTGCAAACCAGCCTTCTGACCATTGTCCGACGCGGCCGTCAAAGCGGTTGTCGTTGATGGTTTTGCTGATGTCCATATATTGTTCCATTGCGGGGTCAATTACGAGCCTGTTGTTTACAACCCAAGGATCTTTGCGCGCGCCGAGATAGACGTTATAAAGATCGCCGCGGCTTGCGACTACTACCGCAGTGCCGTTAGATGCGTCTTTGAGCAATTGAGCTGTTTCAAGGAATTTGTCAAGGCTTGTAAAATATTTCTGTACTTCGGCAGGATCATCTGAGCCGAGATATTTCTTTGCAATACTGCGGCGATAGAACATCGCGCCAGGGCATGCCTGCCATGACATTCCGTATACTCTGCCGTTGTATGTTCCGATTTCTACAGGATACGCAAGAAGTTTTGACCTGTTTCTTTCATAAATATCGGTGAGATCCAAAAGAAGTCCGGACTCAACATATTTACGAACGAAAGCCGCTTCCAAAGCGAAAATATCCGGCGCGCCGCGGCCTGAAGCCAATACCGGGTCTAATTTGCTCGGAAACTGTTCTGTCGGGGTTAACGAATATGTAATTTTGACCCCTTCGTGGGCTGGTATATAGTACTTATGTACCATAGTGTCCAATTCATCTGTGAATGACCACACAACTAACCCATCATTTTTTGTACAGCCGCTTACACTAAACAGAATAAGAACTGCACCCAAGATAACTAGAGCTTTTTTCATCTTTTCCTCCAAAATACTTTTTTTTCCCAACTTTTTTTGGGTTTAGGTTTACTAGGAACCATGTTATCATAATGTTAATTAATGGTCAATACAAATTAAATCAATTTTCATAAATTTATTGAAATAAAAAAAATCGATAATCCGGCTGTTCAACTTGACTGTATTTTTTAGCAAGCTAAATAATAAATTTATTTAATACTGATTTTCGCCGAAACCGGCTCCGGGGCGCCTTTTTCAACAGCCGCCGGAACAGGCGCGGCATCCGCGGCAATGACCGTGTAAACGCCCGGTATCAATATTGAAGAGCCGTCATCGCTAACCGTTTCAAAAGCTGATAAAGGCAGCGTAATTTCCGTTTTTTCGCTCTTTCCGGCAGGAATAAACACGCGGCGGAAGCCTTTAAGCGAGAAAAAAGGCTCGTTATCGCTCTTTTTATCCCTTGAAACATAGATTTGAACAACTTCGTCAGCATCATATTTACCTATATTGGATACTGTTACCGATACAGAAACAGCTTTTGCTGAGGAAGAAACTTCAGAATCAGATAAATTGATAGAATCAAAGCGGAATTTTGTGTAAGAAAGCCCGAATCCGAAGGGAAATTGAGGAATTTCTGTCATGTAACGGTAAGTCCTGCCTTTCATCGAGTAATCTTCGTAAGGGGGAAGCTGCGCTGTCGAAGCGGGGAAGCTTATAGGGAGTTTTCCCGATGGGACTGTATCGCCGAAAATGATGTCCGCAACCGCTGTCCCGCCTGATTCGCCCGGATACCATGCGAAAATCACCGCGTCGGCGATATTTTCCGGGAAAGCGATGGGGCTGCCGCCTGTCAGCACTAAAATAATCTTTTTACCTTTGTTTCTTATTTTTTGAAGGAAATTCAACTGCCAGGGCGGAAGCTCGATTGCCGCCCGGTCTCCGTTGGAATCGGAAGCGATTGCATCCCCCTCTTCGCCTTCCATTGCGCCGTCCAAACCCATTACAACGATGACTACATCGGAAACATTCGCTTCGCCGTACTCGGCGGTTGATTTATTAATTTCACTGTACATTAAACAACCTTGACGGTAATCAATATTGATTCCGAATTTATCTTTTACCTTTTCGCCTAAGCCTTCGAGTATGGTGACAAAATGAGAACTGACCCCGTAATAATTTCCGAAAAGCGCATGAGCGTTAGCTGCAGAAGGGCCTGTAATAACAATTTTTTTCAGTTTTGAATCAAGGGGTAAAAGATTGTTGTCGTTTTTAAGAAGGACGATGGATTTATGCGCCGCTTTAAGAGCGAGAGCGCGATGTTTTTCGCAGTTGATCACTTCGCGTCCAAGCTTGCCGTATTTACCGGATTCCGGCGGATCAAACATCCCTAATTTAAAACGGGTGCGCAGCAATCTTTCAAGAGCTGTGTTGATCGCCTCTTCTGTTACAAGCCCCTGTTTAAAAGAAACGGTAAGCATAGGATAGGTGCAGCCGCAATTTAAATCGCAGCCTGCATTTAAAGCGAGAGCCGCAGATTCTTCCGGAGACTTTGTTATCTTATGATATTCGTGGAAATCGCGGATAGCCCAGCAATCTGAAACAACGTGCCCTTTGAAATTCCATTTGTCTCTTAAAATATCTTTAAGGAGTAAATTGCTTGCACAGCAAGGTTCGTCAAGGGTACGGTTGTATGCGCCCATAACAGATTCAACTCCGCCATCAACAAGAACTTTAAATGCGGGAAGATAGGTTTCCCATAAATCTTTTTGCGTAACGATTGCATTAAAAGTGTGCCGGTCTTTTTCAGGCCCTGAATGTACGGCGTAATGTTTAGCGCAAGCTGCAAGTTTTAAATTTTCAGAATCGTCGCCTTGCAAACCCTGAACTAAGGCAAGACCGATTTTTGATGTAAGATACGGGTCTTCGCCGTAGGTTTCCTGCCCCCTGCCCCATCTTGGATCGCGGAAAATATTAATATTAGGAGTCCAAAAAGTAAGACCCCAGTACTGACCTCTGTTACCCTGTTTAACAGCTTCGTTGTATTTTGCGCGCGCCTCGTCAGAAATAGCGTTTGCAATTTCTTTTACAAGACCCTCATCAAAAGAAGCCGCCATCGCTATTGCCTGCGGGAAAACCGTCGCAATACCCGCTCTTGCCACACCGTGAAGACATTCATTCCACCAGTTATATTCGGGTATCCCGAGTCTTTCAATAGCAGGGCTTTTATAAAGTAATTGAGATACTTTTTCTTCCAGTGTCATCTGAGAAATTAATTCCTTTATTTTTGATTCGCGGTCCATGACGCTCTCCTTATTAGGTGATATTTTATTATAAAGGGAAAAAAGACGCTGAGTCCAGATAAGATATTTTAGCTTTATATAAGTTTTTGTTTTATTTTTAATTAAACCGCGTTTTGTTAGAAACGCACGGTTCTTTTGAAACGCATGGTTCGTTAGAAACGCACGGTTCGTTAGAAACGCACGGTTCGTTAGAAACGCACGGTTCGTTAGAAACGCACGGATCAATCCCCTTAACCGAGCCGCAGGTAATTGAAGCTACCTCCCTGCATCCGCAATCGCAGATGGAAACATCTTTGCATGAGGCGCATTCATCCGGTATATAATCGCGGTTTGCAAAAGTATTCCAGTAATCAATATCGTCAATTAAAGAATCGTTAAAAATATGCCCAACTTTACGCGGCGAATGATTGCAAGTGCGAATGATGCCGCTCGGATCGATCACAAAAAAACCTTTCGCCGCCGCGCACAGATAGCCCATTCTTAATTGCTTGTATTTGCTTTTATTTTTTTCTATTAAACACAAAGGCATTTCCGTCCCTATACTGCCCCATCGTTTTGCTTTTGTAAGTACATCTTCCGCTGTGTCTAACATTCCGTTTACTTGTTCCTTGCTTAATGTCAATTCATTTTGATATTGTATACCCCTGCCGCCAATTAAAAAACGGTTTAAAAGCAAAGTATCCGCGCCTGCGATAAGAGCGTAAGAAATTGTTTCGTATAACTCATGGTAATTAATATTTGTAACTGTAATATTTACAGTCGTCTGCACTTTTTCCTGCGATGCGCGCCGCAGCCAATGCAGCACGCCGAGTGCGTTATCGTGTCCTGTATGGCGCTCGAAAGTATTAATACCGGGGAGAGAAAGCGAAAGATGCACTTTATATTTTTTAAAAAGCTGCAAATATTCTTCGCTCATTAATAAGCCGTTTGATATAACTACAATGGATTTGCCTTTGTTGAATTTTTGCTCGCGCAGATATTTTAAAATTTCCGGCAGCTCTGGATTAAGGAGAGTCTCACCGCCTGATAAAGAAATATATTTTATGTTATGCGATTTTAAAATATCGATTGCTCTTTTCCATTCCGATAAATTAAGTTCTGTTCCTTTTTCATATCCTGCTTCCCAGGGGCAGGAGCAAAACAAACATTTGTGATTGCATTTATATGTAAGTTCTAAAACTCCGGTTTTCGGAAGTTTGGGCTGTGTTTTCATTTAATAGTTTTAATTACCAATCATTATCATTTTTATCAATCCAATCCCTGGGACCCATCTCATAACACATAGCCAAATCGTCCAGATCATCATCGTTGTCTTCACCTTCACCTTCATCTTCATCATCGGGAGGCAAAGCGGAAAGCGCTTGTTCGATTGTAATACCGCTGCAAAAAGGACATTCATCAATTTCTGAATCGTGTATATGCCCTGCAGAACATTTTTTATAAATCATATAATCCTCCTTAGATATTAGGACCTCTTAAATAACACATCGCTAAATTACTTAAATCAACTTTTTTTACTATTTTTTTCGCCGCTTCAGAAAGTTTATCTTCTATTTCTTCTTCGCCGTTACAAAACGGGCATTCTTCCAGTTTGGATTCGTAAACGTGACCTTCGGGGCATTTAGTAAACTCTTTTTCATTTTCCATAAATATACTCCTATAACAGTGATTATAACCATATCAACTAATTATTTTCTATAATGTTCAAATGTATCATTATAACTAAAAGATTCTCCGCTTGCGCCCCCGTCTATGTCACAAGCGTTAATTAAAATACCGCTATAAAATGCAAGCAAATAATACTTGACAAATGTATATATCTTTTTTATACTTAACTTATATTTAATAATTTAAGGTAAAAAATGGGAATGGTGCAAACAGAAATTACTTTAAAAAATTTATATGATGAAGCATATGTTCAAAGCGGACAGATTAAACCTGAAGATATCAGAACAGTTACAGTAACAGCGATAGCAGATACCGGTTCAATGTATCTGGTTATCACAGATGAAATACGTCAAAAACTTGGGCTTAATATTATCGATGAAAGAATTGCGCATATAGCAAACGGACAAAAAGTAACTTGTCAAATTACAGATTCTGTAAAAATACATTGGAAAGATAGAAAAACTGTTGTACCTGCATTAGTTATTCCTGGCGCGACAAAAATATTATTAGGCGCTATACCTATGGAAGCTATGGATCTCATGGTTAATCCTGTTACTCAAGAAGTAGTTGGAATTCACGGCGAAGCAATGGAAATTTTAACTTTATTTTATGAATAAAATATCTCTAAAAATCCGCACAAACAAATTTTACAGACTTTGAAAACCCCGTTATCTGCTATTTAAAAGAGCGTCAAAAGCGGCTATAACCTGCGGCGTATCCCATTGAATACTGCCTATAAGCCTCCCTATAATTTTTCCTCTCCTGTCGATAATAAAGGAAGTCGGAAAAGCTTCGATTCCATAAGCGCTGCTTACATTGCCGTCATTGTCAAGCAGGACAGGGAAAGTATAATTATTACTTCTTATAAATTGAAATACAGAGCTGGCTCTTTCTCTTACATTTACTGCAAGTATTTCCAAACCCGCATCTTTATAGCGCTGATACAATAATTCCATAGAGGGCATTTCCGCACGGCAGGGCGGACACCAGGTTGCCCAAAAATTTAAAATTATTACCTTGCCTTTATAATTTGCAAGTGACGCATTACCTCTGCTTAGAATCTGTAAATTAAATTCATAGGGTTCTATTTGTTGATCTAAAACTTGTATCCTTGCGGTTTTAAGCAAGCGGGACGCTTCCTGCGATACTTGAGCAGAAACATTTTGCGTTAAAAAAAAGAGCGGAAAAAATAAAAGTAAAGAAAAAGTGAAAATAAATTTTTTCTTAATGAAATTCATTTTTAATCTCCTTAAAACTAATATATCTTATAAATTTATCATTTTCAAGCAATTTGCGATTATTTTAAAAAATTGATTCTTATCTTCCGCCCAAAAAATAAATTGATATTGCCATCTTTGCATCGCGGAATTTAATGCGGAAAAACTTCCTGTCATAATTAATATTCCAATAATAATCAAAACACATGCGCTGATTTTTTTTATTATCGGCATTTTATCACGAAACCATTTTGCGGGGACAAGATATTTGTCAAAAAATAATGCCGCTAAAATAAAAGGAATACCAAGCCCTATCGAATAAAGTGCAAGATATACGGCTGCAATTCTCGCTTTGCCGCTTTGCCCCGCTAAAAATAAAACGCCGGTAAGGATTGGACCTATACACGGTGTCCACCCCGCTCCGAAAGCCGCTCCGGCAAGAAAAGCGCCGATTAATCCTCTCGGTTTATTTTTTAGATTAATTTTCTTTTCATAATTAAGTATAGAAATAAAATCAAATAAAATATTTAAACCAAGTATAATTACGATTATCCCTGCGGCTATCTGTATATATTTTGATATTCCTCCCATTAATAAAAAGGTAGCGGAAATTATTATACTAAAAATAATAAATATAACTGAAAATCCGAAAATAAAGCATATTGAAGTTAATAAAAGCACATAACGTTTTTTATTAACCAAAACAGGGTTTGCATGATTTTCTTCTAAAGATATTTGTATTCCTCCTGCGCCGCCGAGTATGCTCAAGTAAGAAGGTATAAGAGGAAGCACGCATGGAGAAAAAAATGAAAGCAATCCTGCGATGAAAGTTAAAAATATTGAAGGGTATTCATTCATTATTATTTAAATCTTTCTTGCGAATCTCCATCCTTTTAATTTTACCGCTGATTGTTTTAGGCAGTTCGCTCACAAACTCGATGATGCGCGGGTATTTGTAAGGCGCTGTTACGTGCTTTACGTGGTTTTGCAATTCGCGGATTAATTCAGCGCTTGCAGAAAATCCCCGCGCAAGAACGATTGTGGCTTTCACAACCTGTCCGCGCATCGAGTCGGGAGCGGCTGTTACGGCACATTCAAGTACTGAAGGGTGTTCCATAAGAGCGCTTTCTACTTCAAAGGGACCGATGCGGTAGCCTGAGCATTTTATTACATCATCGTTGCGCCCGACAAACCACAGATAACCGTCGCCGTCCTGCCATGCCATGTCGCCTGTTTGATAGGTTCCCTTACTCCAGCAATTTTCAGTAACTTCTTTGTCTCTCCAATAGCCGCGGAAAAGCCCCGGAAAATCAGAGTTGCCGATAACAGGCGGTATACTTGACGGATTACAATCACCGCTTTCATACATATTTTTTCCAGCCGCTGTTATGCTCATGTTACCGACTATACCTTCATCGCAGACTTCTCCGCTTTCGTCTAACAGTTTAAGATCAAAAAGAGGAGCCGGCTTTCCCATAGAGCCCGGTCTTACAGGCAGCCATTTAAAAACAGCTGCCATTACAGATGTTTCGCTCTGTCCGAAACCTTCGCGGATTTCAAGCCCTGTAAGCTCTTTTAATTTATTGTAAACTTCAGGGCTTAACGGCTCTCCTGCCACAGAGGTGTGGCGGATAAAACTAAAATCGTAACTTGAAAGGTCTTCTTTAATTAAATAGCGGAACACTGTCGCAGGCGCGCAAAAAGTAGCCGGTTTTAATCTTTGAATTGCGTCTAACATTCCTTTTGGTGTAAATTTTTCCGTATCATATACACCGATTGCAGCCCCGCAAATCCACTGACCGTAAATTTTACCCCATGCGAACTTTGCCCAGCCTGAATCTGTTTGCGTCAGATGAACGCAATTATCTTCTGCACAGTGCCAGTATTTTGCGGTAACGATATGCCCTAAAGGAAGAGAGTGATTGTGCAGCACCATCTTGGGCATTCCTGTCGTGCCTGAAGAAAAATAAATCAGCATCGGGTCTTTTAATGCGGTGGGCATTCTTGAAAAATTTTCTGACGCTTTTTCTATTTCACTTCGCATATTAATATAGCCGTCAGGAATCGTTTCTCCTATAATTGCGATCTTTTCCAGTTTCGGGCAATTAGGACGAGCCAATGCGATGTTATCAAGTAATTCTTTATCATCAACTGTAATTAAAAGTTTTACATCTGCGATATTACAACGGTATTCCAAATCTTTTGCCGTTAGCTGATATGTGCCGGGAATGCAGATTGCGCCGATTTTTGCAAGAGCGCACATCAGCACCCACACACCGGGGCGCTGTTTTAAAATCAACTTTACCACATCTCCTTTTTTTACACCTAAGGCAAGGAGAGCGTTAGCCGCTTTATCGGAGAGGCGTTTCATTTCAGTGAAGGTAAATGATTTCATCACCTGCGAATCGTCAGTCCATAAAAGAGCGAGTTTCTCAGGCTGTAATCTTGCCCATTCGTCAACAACATCATAAGCAAAATTAAAATCTAAGGGAGCGTTACATTTATAATTTTTATAAAAATCTTCATAAGTGTCGAATTCTATCCGCGGACAGAAACGTGAAAGTATTTCGTTCATATTATATTCCTAAAATATTTATAATTTAATCCTTATCATTTACATTAAGAAAAATTCTACGAATTATTCTCAAGTATTATAGTTAAAAATTGCGCTCTTCCGTTCACCGCGCATTGAGCGTGAGGGATACGCGCATCAAAATAAATCGAATCACCGGGCGAGAGTATATGCTCGCCCTTTCCTACAGTAACCCTTACTTGCCCCTCTGTTACAAAATTAAATTCCTGTCCTAAATGAGAAACAGGCTGTGACTGCGGTTTAGAAGAATCAAGGGATACAAGCAAAGGTTCCATTATTCTGTGTTTGAAGTTATACGCAAGACTTGAAAATTCATAACCGGGGTAACGTTCTATCTGTACACCCTTGCCTTTGCGGCACACTGCGGCGCTGTCCATTCTCGCCTCTTCACCTGTAAGTAAAACTGTAACATCTGTTCCCAATCTGTTTGCGATTGTATATAAAACGCTGATCGGTATATCAAGATTACCGTTTTCATATTTTGTATATATATCAAAAGGAATGTCTGTATCTTTCGCCATGTCTAACGCGCTGATTTCAAGAATCTCTCTTAATTCTTTTATGCGTTCAGGCACATGAGCTGCAAACTCTGTTTGCGCTTTTTCGTTCATATTAAATCTCTCCAATGTTTGCCGGTTATATTGTCGTTTTCATCTCGTACTTCAAAAGGAATTTTTATGTTTTCGTTCCCCTTAAAATCCAGCCTATGATCTTCTGTTTTAACACCGGCTACATTATTATTTAAAATCATCTTAACAAAATCATCAATACTATTTAATTCTTTTTCTGAATATACACCGTAAATTTCGTCATATAACAGGGAATCGATGCTATGAATATCACTTCCCGCTATCATGGGCTTTCCAAGTTTTTGCGCGTAACGGAAAGCAAGAGCGTCATAAGCGACATCATCATGCCCTCCGTTGGCAACCTCTACGCCGTCTACACAGCCTGTAGAAAGGATAACGCGGTTAATATAATTTCGCTGTCTGAAAGGATGCGCCTGCACGACACAGCCGCCTGCTTTTTTTACAGCGCGGTACATCTCGCCTCTTGTCCATGTGCGTACCTCGGGATGTTCTTGCAGCCATGCTTTATTAAGCCCGTAAACAAGATAATCATCGCAACTGTCAAAGGTTTCCTCCCAACCGAAAAAAACTTTTAATCCTCTGCGTTCCCCTTCGTTAAAAGCCGCTTCATATCCGCGGCAAAAATGGTTGACCCATTCTTTCCACGGAAATTTTCGGGGAATTGCGGTATTTCCATTAAAAAAGTGATCTGTCACGATGATACCGGAGTATCCTTTTTCAATGTAACCGGAAATATATTCCGCTCCTCCTGAAACGGAACATCTGCTTGCCTCCGATGTATGGAGGTGAGTTTCATATAGATATGACACAATACTTTATTTTAACGTTTTTATGTAGGAAATGACTAGTGGGTCTAACCTGCGTCTTCTATCAAGTTCTTCATGATATACTCGCGCCTCTCTGGGGTGTTTTTGCCCATGTAGAAACTTAAAACCTGCGGGACTTGTTTCAAAGTATTAACTGAAACCGGCACGAGGCGGATATCTTCTCCGATAAATTGACCGAACTCTTTTGGGCTGATTTCACCTAACCCTTTGAAGCGGGTTATCTCGCAGGAAGAACCTAAAGCGGCGGAAGCTTCGTCTCGTTCTTTTTCCGTGTAACAATAGCGCGTTTCCTTTTTGGTACGGACGCGGAAAAGAGGCGTTTCTAAAATATATACATGGCCTGCTGTTACAAGTTCTTCAAAATAAGAGAGAAAGAAAGTTAATAAAAGATTGCGTATATGAAAACCGTCAAAGTCAGCGTCTGTCGCAATTACAATTTTCGCATAACGCAAGCCGTCAATATCATTATCAATACCGAGAGCCATCATCATATTAAAAAGTTCTTCGTTTTTATAGATAGCCGCTCTTTTTTTACCGTAAACATTTTCCACCTTGCCGCGCAGAGCGAAAATCGCCTGCGTCATTACATCGCGGCTTGAAACGATTGAACCTGCCGCAGAGTCGCCCTCTGTAATAAAAATGGTTGACTCCTCCCCTTCTTCACCGTCTTCAAGATGGAATTTGCAATCTTTAAGTTTTGGTATCTTAAGAGCGATTTTTTTCGCCGCTTCCCGCGCCTCTTTTTTTACCGCGTTAAGTTCTGTGCGCAACGATTCGTTAGCGATTATTTTTTGTTCAAGTTTTTTACTTGCTTCTTGATTTTTATGCAGCCAGTCTTCTACAGCGTTACGCACTTCCTGCACCACCCATGCGCGGATATCGGAATTGCCCAATTTATTTTTTGTCTGGCTTTCAAAAACAGGATTTTTTAATTTGACAGCGATAGAAGCGATCATCCCTTCGCGTATATCTTCGCTCCTAAAATCTTTTTTAAAAAATGTTTGTATACCTTTTAAGAAACCTTCTTTAAATGCAGATAAATGCGTCCCGCCGTCTGAAGTATACTGCCCGTTTACAAAAGAAAAATATTCTTCGCCGTAATTATTTGTGTGGGTAAAAGCGATTTCAATCTGACCGTTAGCCGAATGTTCTCCGCGGTAATATCCTAGAGGGTATAAACATTCTTCGCCTGTTTCTTCATATAACAGATCATATAAGCCCTTATTTGAAACAAATTTATTCCCGTTAAACGCAAGAGTAAGACCTGCATTTAAATAAGCATAATTTTTCATACGCTTATCGATAAACTCGGTATTAAAAGCGTAATTTTTAAATATCTCAGGGTCAGGGGTAAATTCAACTAAGGTACCGTCTTTTATTTTTTCTTTTAATTTTCCTTTTCGCTGGCTCTTTAATGCGCCTCTCTCGAAGATCGCTTCTGCAAATTCCCCGTTACGGATAGCTACAACCCTGAAATAAATTGAAAGAGCGTTGACAGCTTTTGTCCCCACGCCGTTAAGACCTACAGAAAACTGAAAAACATCGTCATTGTATTTTGCGCCTGTATTTATAACAGAAACACATTCAACCAATTTACCTAAGGGGATACCCCTTCCAAAATCGCGCACCTTAACGGAGGCAGCGCCCGCTTTTGTAATATCCTTAACAGCAACCTCGATAAGTTTCCCGTTACCCATGATAAACTCATCGACACCGTTATCTATTACTTCTTTTAATAAAACATAAATTCCGTCATCAGGATTCGAGCCGTCTCCCAAACGCCCGATATACATACCTGTACGAAGCCTGATATGTTCAAGCGAAGATAGAGTTTTAATTTTTGATTCATCGTAAACGGCAGACTTTGTTTGCGTGGACTTTGATTGCGCGGATTTTCCGGCAGGAGCATTTGATTGCGCCTTCGGCTGCATTTTTGATTCAGTTTTTACAGTCTTTCCAGCCGATTTTTTTACAACGGTTTTTGTTTTAGCGCTTGTTTTTTTTACAGTTTTTTTCGCAGGCATATATTATAGATGACTCCTTATCTTTTATTTATTTTATATTTTTTTTTAGATTCGGTCAATCTGTTTATTTATACTGTTTTTAATTTAAATCATTTGATTATTTATTTGCTATTTATATTTTTACCAATACTTTATTCTCTTTTTTAATTATTTGAATTTATTTATATATTTTCTGTAAATTTCTATACATATTTTTTTTGATGAGCCAAACGGTATACTTTTCCATATTATATCATATTTTAATTGAAATATTTTTCTTAATGAATCCAATTGTTTAACTGCTTCTATTATCTCCAAACAATTTGAATTTCTTAAATATTCGCAAATGTGCAATTTGCATTTTAAACTCTTTACATTACATCCGTTTTTTGCATTATGCTGTTTTCTTTTAATAATTTTATCATTAAAATCCTTCGGATACTTACAAGTGTTTATGCAACATCCGTCAATTTCAATAATCGGAGGATTACCTTTATGTGAATTAATTCTATTAACAATACAAGAGACTGTCCCATCATCATTTTTTATCCATTGACATAAATTATATTTACAAAATATTATTCCTGCTTGTTTATATAGTGAATCATAATCTTTTACAAATTCTTTAATAGAAGGTAATATCATTTTTAAAAACCTACCGCAGTAAAAAGATCATTCTACAAGCATTTCGTTTATAATACTTTTTAATTTTGCTATATCATTTTTATTAAGATTTATCCAAAAAATTTCGTATTGTTTAACCGTCACTTCCATTCCCATTCAAAATCGGAATTGTTTTCAGAAAAATAAAGTTTATCATCTCCGTTCTGATGCATTTTTAAAAACGCTTCATCCCAATTCTTTCTTGAAGAGTTACGTTCGAAGGCAGTTATTACTATTTCGTTTTGTCTGGTCTCCATAACAATTTTATCATTTATTCCAAAAGAATCAATTACAGAAGAAGGAATACACACCCCTTTTCCTCCCGTCACTTGAATTATATCTAATACCATACCACCCCCATTAGATTACAATTTATCGTGATTTCACCTAACATTTTTTAATTTCTACAACTGCTTTTCCAGCTCTTTGATATATTTCTCGCAATCACGGACATTTTCTTCCAGATCGGCAATCGTAGCTTCGTGTTCGGCGATACGTTTTTTCTTGTCTTCTATGGACTTTTGGTACTTTTCAATTTTTGTTTTTTCTTCGTCGATTGCAAGGGATGCTCTCAATTTGGAAACGGCTTTTTCGTTATCTGCAAGAGATTGGTTTAACCTGACAGCTCTGCCGATAATCTCCCCGTCTTCTGCGGTAACTATCGTATCAATAAAATATTTCCGATCAGGATTGATTTCTGCGTCCATAATCCCTGATGCCTGCGATCCGAAATTTCTGTATAAATTATTTAAGGTATCTTTAATTTGCGTTATGTTATTTTTAACTGATTGAATTTGTTTTTGCGGGTTTCCGTCAATTCCAAAA
>Ga0209755_10006068_pt1 | contig 13506 bp, 16 predicted proteins | sample TergutCo191P1_FD_187301 | JGI IMG/M metagenome (GOLD analysis project Ga0209755, IMG submission 187301) | Cornitermes sp. P1 segment gut microbial communities from Petit-Saut dam, French Guiana - Co191P1 (SPAdes) (version 2) | ecosystem: Host-associated > Arthropoda: Insects > Digestive system... | reverse complement strand
AGAACCAACGCCAAGCCCAACACCAGAACCAACGCCAAGCCCAACGCCAGAACCAACACCAAGCCCAACACCCACACAATCCCCGGGAGATAGCCCAACACCGCCTCCAAACGGAAATCAGCCATCAGATCCAGACCCAGGCCCGGATCCTGGCCCAGACCCAGACCCTCCGATAATACCGCAGCTTTGTTATGATGCTAACCTACAAAGAGATCAAAACTCTCAAACGGTCGAACTTCATTGTGCTGCTTGTCTACTATACATAAGAGACAATTACGATGCACCGTTCATGCAATGGGCAACCATAAGCCTAGTAGCAAACATAGTAATGCCGCCAGAGATAAATTTCACAATCCCGACCTTCAACGGAGTTTTTAACGGAGTAAACAACTTCGGCTCAGGAAGCCACTCAATCACCTTTACGGCGGTAGGAACCGAAAATGTAGGTTTATTCGGCACATTAACCGGCACGGTACAAAATTTGAACGTAACCGCAACCGTAACAGGAGACAACAGGGTAGGCGCCATAGCCGGCCGAAACCACGGAGGGACAATAAACAATGTTGTTACAATGCATGGAACAACAATAAGCGGAAATAACAACGTAGGTGGCATTGTTGGTTACAATGAATATATAGCTTCTGACGGAACCGGGCATGTAAACGATTCAACCTTTCAGGGAACTATAAATGCGCCAGTTGGTTCCGATTACGGCTATTTTATCGGAGGCGGCGAAGATAGAGGCGGGAATAATACCTCAATCAACCCAAGTATAGTGCATCCAAGCTACGATTCCATAGCAGATTTCTCTATTGTAATGGAAGAATTTGAGCTACTTCCTTTAGAATACTATTATGTGGAAGAAGATATTCCGGACATCAAGGAACCAGACTACGAAGAAACAGACCTAAAAGAGCCAGAAGAAGATGATGAAGAAGAAGAGCCGGAAGAACCGAAAATTAAAGAAGAGGACGAAGAGGAAGAAGATAGCTCTGACGAAGAAGATACGGAAAATGACGATGATCCAGACGATGACGACCCAGACGACAGCGATACCGCCCCAATAGAGGATAGTTATGAGTTTGACTATAGCTACGCAGGTTCTGGGAAATTGGTGCAGATTTAACTTGACATCCCCCCACATAGGTGCTAAAATCCCACGTGGATTAGAAAATGGGCGAATGCCCGTTTTTTAATGTCCTATCACATATAAATTTGAAGGAGGTGAAAAATGCCAACATTCAACCAGCTAGTGCGTAAAGGCCGTAAGGCTTCCAAAAAGAAAAAATCAGTTTCACCAGCCATGCTGACCGGTCTTAACACTATCCATGGCCGCACAATCAACAAGCCATCCCCACAAAAGCGCGGTGTATGTACCTACGTGCGTACCGCTACCCCCAGAAAGCCTAACTCTGCCCTACGTAAAATCGCCAGGGTTCGTATGTCCAACCAAATGGAAGGTACATGCTACATTCCCGGCGAAGGCCATAACCTGCAAGAGCATAGTGTTGTTCTTGTACGTGGCGGCCGTGTGCGCGATGTTCCCGGTGTACGTTACCATATCGTTCGCGGTGCCTTAGATACCGCTGGCGTAGCTAACCGTAACCAGGCTCGTTCCAAGTACGGAGCCAAAAAAGCCAAGAAAACTTAATATCAAATGTTTCAGCCACTAAAGCGCTGTTATTATATACGGCGCGAACGTGCTGTTTTAACAGGCGAGTACCTGCGGGACATTTCCCGCAAAGGAGGGAAGATCGTGCCACGTAAAGGCCATATACCAAAAAGGCAAGTTCTGCCAGATCCACTTTACAAAAGCAGAACAGTAACAAAACTAATCAACACAATAATGCTGGACGGCAAAAAAGGCGTAGCAGAGCGTATCGTTTACTCTGCCTTTGAGAAAGTAAACGAAAAACGCGAATCTACGGCGCTGGAAAGCTTTGAAGAAGCGCTAAACAACATCATGCCCGTTCTGGAGGTTAAAGCCAGAAGGGTGGGCGGCGCAACGTATCAAGTGCCGATTGAAATTAGAGCAGACAGACGTCAAGCCCTAGGTTTGCGCTGGATGGTTCAGTTTGCCAGACGACGCAGTGAACGCACCATGGAGGACAGACTGGCTAACGAAATTTTAGACGCACTAAACAACACAGGCGGTGCATTCCGCAGAAAAGAAGAAATGCATAGAATGGCAGAAGCCAATAGAGCATTCTCTCATTATAAGTGGTAAGCAATAGAGAAAGAAGGAATATAATTGTCTAATCGTGCTTTCCCCTTGGAAAGAACAAGAAATATAGGAATAATGGCACACATTGACGCCGGCAAAACGACTCTGACAGAGCGGATTTTATACTACACCGGCCGCACCTACAAAATAGGCGATACCCACGAAGGTACAGCCACCATGGACTGGATGGAGCAGGAGCAGGAGCGGGGAATAACCATAACCTCTGCCGCCACAACTGCCGAGTGGGAAAACCACCGTATCAACATCATTGATACCCCTGGCCACGTTGACTTTACCGTGGAAGTTGAGCGTTCTTTGAGGGTGCTGGATGGCGCTATAGGCGTATTTTGCGCCAAAGGCGGCGTAGAGCCTCAATCTGAGACTGTATGGCGCCAGGGCGACAAGTATCACGTTCCCAGAATGGCCTATGTAAACAAAATGGACATAATGGGCGCGGATTTTCTTAATGTTGTGCAAATGATAAAAGATAGGCTGGGCGCTAACGCCGTCCCTGTACAACTACCCATAGGCGCAGAAGATACCTTCGTGGGACTTATTGACCTGATGGATATGAAAGCCTACAAATATCAAGATCAACTGGGTACCGATGTATCTGTAGAAGATATTCCGGCAGACATGCAAGAGGCGGCAGAGGAACAAAGGGTCACTATGGTAGAGGCCATAGCCGAAACCGATGAAGATTTAATGGAAAAATACCTCTCCGGCGAAGAGCTTAGCGTGGACGAGCTTAAATTGGCCTTGCGCAAAGCTTGCCTGGCTACCGATATTACACCGGTCTTTTGCGGTTCTGCCTATAAAAATAAAGGCGTGCAAAAGCTGCTGGACGGCGTGGTAGAGTATTTGCCGGCCCCTACGGATATTCCGGCTATACAAGGTACCAAGGTGGGTTCTGACGAAGTCATTACCCGCGATAACTCTGACGACGAGCCGTTTTCGGCCTTGGCCTTCAAAATTATGAACGACCCCTTTGTGGGAAAACTGGCTTTCTTTAGGGTGTATTCGGGAAAACTTTCTTCCGGTTCCTATGTCCAAAACTCAGTTAAAGGCAAAAAGGAACGCGTTGGCCGTATTCTGCTGATGCACGCCAACCACCGGGAAGAAGTGCCAGAGGTTTTTGCCGGGGATATTGCCGCCGCAGTAGGCTTAAAACTTACCACAACGGGCGATACTCTTTGTGACGAAAACAATGAGGTTGTTCTTGAATCAATGAACTTTCCAGAGCCGGTTATATCTGTTGCCATCGAGCCTAAAACCAAGGCTGGCCGCGATAAAATGGGCATTGCACTCAGCAAGCTTTCCGAAGAGGATCCTACATTTAAAACTTACACAGACCAGGATTCCGGCCAGACAATAATATCCGGCATGGGCGAGCTTCATCTGGAAATCATTGTAGACAGACTGCTCCGCGAGTTTAAGGTAGAGGCCAATGTCGGTAAACCGCAGGTCGCCTACCGGGAATCTTTCTCGAAGCCTGTTGATGTAGAGGGCAGATACGTCCGTCAGTCTGGCGGGCGCGGTCAGTACGGCCACTGTAAAATTAAGTTTGAGCCTATGGACGCCAACGATACAGAAAAACCTTACGAGTTTATTAACCAAATAGTAGGCGGCGCTATCCCGCGTGAGTATATTCCGGCGATAGACGGCGGCATACAAGAGGCAATGCTGTCTGGTATCATCGGTGGTTATCCGGTGCTGGGCGTTAAAGCCACTTTGTACGACGGTAGCTACCATGAGGTAGACTCTTCCGAGATGGCCTTCCGAATCGCTGGTTCTATGGCGTTTAAAGACGCTATGAAGAAAAGTAGCCCGGTTCTGCTAGAGCCTATCATGAAGGTGGACGTTACTGTTCCGGAATCCTATATGGGCGATGTTATTGGCGATTTAAACAGCCGCCGGGGTCGCATAGAGGGCATGGAAGCCCAGGGCAACGCGCAGGTGGTGCATGGCTTTGTGCCACTGGCAGAAATGTTCGGCTACGCGACAGATTTGCGTTCTAACACCCAAGGGCGCGGCGTATATGCCATGGAGGTTCACCATTACGAGCCTGTTCCTAAGAGCATACAGGAAAAAGTAGCTGGCATGGCCGCTAAGGAATAGTTGAAGTTGTAAAAGATTTGCATTTTACTGGAATTATGCTATACTGCAAACAAATATAAGCGTGTACAAGTATTTGATTTTTGTAAAAAAAAATTGTTATGAGGAGGAAATTTAACAATGGGTAAGGCAAAATTTGAAAGAAGCAAGCCGCATATCAATATCGGTACCATAGGGCATATAGACCATGGTAAAACCACATTGACAGCCGCTATCACAAAAACCCTAAATCAGCGCTATGGAACAGGCCAAATTGTTGATTTCGACAAAATCGACAAAGCGCCGGAAGAAAAAGCGCGTGGTATCACAATTTCTACAACCCACGTAGAGTACGAAACACCTAACCGTCACTACGCACACGTAGACTGCCCAGGCCATGCTGACTATGTTAAAAACATGATTACAGGTGCCGCTCAAATGGACGGTGCTATCCTGGTTGTTGCCGCTACAGACAGCGTTATGTCACAAACTCGTGAACACATTCTGCTGGCTCGTCAGGTAAACGTGCCTTATATCGTAGTTTTCATGAACAAATGCGATATGGTAGACGACGAAGAAATGCTTGACCTGGTAGACATGGAAATTCGTGACTTGCTCAACGAGTACGAGTTCCCTGGCGACGATACACCTATCGTTCGTGGTTCTGCCTTCCAAGCACTGCAAGACCCAACCGGCGAATGGGGCGATAAAATTGTCGAGCTTTTTGAAAAAGTAGAAGAGTGGATACCAACCCCTGAGCGCGATAACGAAAAGCCGTTCCTTATGCCTGTTGAGGACGTATTCTCTATCACAGGCCGTGGCACTGTTGCCACAGGTCGTGTAGAACGCGGTACCCTTAAAGTGCAAGATGAAATCGAAATCGTTGGTCTTACTGAAGAAAGCCGTAAAGTTGTTGTTACCGGTATCGAAATGTTCCATAAGCTTCTTGATTCTGCCGAAGCTGGCGATAACGCTGGTTTGTTGCTTCGCGGTGTACAGCGTACTGATATTGAGCGTGGTCAAGTTTTGGCCAAGCCAGGCAGTATCAAACCGCACATGAAGTTTACAGCGCAGGTTTATGTATTGTCAGAAGCCGAAGGTGGTAGGCATAAGCCTTTCTTTAACAACTACCGTCCACAGTTTTACTTCCGTACAACTGACGTTACCGGCGTTATAACATTGCCAGACGGCGTAGAAATGTGTATGCCAGGCGATAACGTTGAAATGACTGTTGAGCTGATTACCCCTATCGCGATGGAGCAAGGTGTTAGATTTGCTATTCGTGAAGGTGGCCGTACTGTTGGTGCGGGCTCTGTTGTTACGATTTTGTAGAATTAAATGATATAAAAATGCCTGCCGATAATGGCGGGCATTTTTTATGTCATAAAATAAAATCATCTTTCTTTCGAGCAGAGAAGTTAAAAACCTTTTTTGCGCTGTTGATGGCTCTTTTCGCGATTTGAGAATCTTTGTCATAGCTGTTTTTGGGTTGGGGGAAGTTGATCGGCTGATGCCAGTTACTCAAACAACAAACCATATTTCCTGGCAATATCCTTAGCATGGCTGTGTCCTTCCGAGCGTCTGCGGCTAACATTATAGATTCGCTTGCCATCTTCGGTAAGAGTGACAAGGCTGTCAACTTTAACTACGGATTTTTCACTTTCGTTTATTATTTTGACAGCCTTATCTAAGTCATGAATATGTGTAGAAAAAATGCCCTTACAGCCAATACTTGCCAAATGGCTTAGTATGGATTCCGCTAATATAGAGGCATCGTACGCGCTTGTTGAAGAAAATGTTTCGTCCATCAGTACAAAGCTGGTATTTGTAATTTCCTTTATTGCCTCGCTAATCATTTTGCATTCTTGCTCTAGTCTGCCGCCGTCATCGTGCATGGTTGCTTTGTTGGGGAAATATACACTTATATGTTCTGTTAGCGTCATTACGGCCTCTGCCGCCGGTATATATAGGCCAAGCTGAAATAAAGCCTGTGAAATTCCGACAGATTGCAAAAATACGGATTTACCGCCGCTATTTGCGCCTGTTAGTATGTATAGCATACCATTTTCGTCAAAATTAATCTCATTGCCTTTAATATCTTTGTTTTCCTTTGAGGTTAGCAAATGTGGGTTCTTTAGGCCTTTTATATATCCGTATTGATTTTCGCTTATTTTTGGCTTGCAGATTACTAATCTGTCTTTCATTTCGTTTATGAAGTCTACTCCGGAAATAAGAAAGCAAATTTCCGGTAATAAATCTGCTAAAAAATCGGTACTTGTTTTAACATATTCAGAGACTTCAAACTCCAGTTGCTTAAATGTCTTTTTTAGGACTGTATTAATAGAGTTTTTGAAGCTTAAAACAAATTCATGTCTTGTGGAACCGTCAAGAGGGTCAAAAATAGGGTCTGTTGATACTTTATCCAGACGATTGTAAATGGAATTGATTGGCGTAATGTACTTTGGTGATCCTGGTATAGTGGGAATTTGCATAGCCTTATCTTTGGCCATTTCTAAAACATTTTTTCTGCGCATTAACGGTACATCATTATCCTGTTTCGGCCTTTGTTGGATACGCTCTAAAATATTTCTTCCGTCTCTTATGCGATATTCATTTATAGATAAAATTCCCATATCGTCAATAAAATCGTAACCTGCGTCCATATCCAGGTTTATGCCAACGGTTATGCTTCTGATCGGCTTAATGTGAAAGCTCATGCTCTTTAGCTCTGATTTTAAAGCTTGGAATTCCTCTGAATCATGAATGTTTTTGATGTATTTAAAAAATGTATTCAAGCCATCTGACTTAATTTGCGTTTTTAAATCAGTAAAAGCATCGTGAATATTGATTATACTGTCTATGTATAGCTCTACATCGCGTATGCAATATAAGTATTCTATAAACTTGTAAGGCTCTTCCTGGCGCTGGCTTACTTCCCTTAAGCTGCATATAATCGGTAATATATCAACCAGTAATTGGTATATTTCTTTATGTTGGAGTAAATCATCAAAAATTTCTAGCCTATGGTGAATGGTTGGCAGGTCTGTTACAAAGAAATCTACAGCTTTAAACTTGATGGCCTTTCCAGATATATAATGCGGTTTTATTTTTAGTAGACTCGAAATTTCAAGCTCGTCAAAAGCGTGTGTACAGGCTTTTAGCGAAGTTGTTTGCTTTGTGGTTTCTAGGTTGATTATGCTTAGTTTGGACATATAGTCACCTCAAAAAAACAAAGCGAAGCAAAAGCCCCGCTTTACATAAATTATCTTTTAGAGAACTGAGGTGCGCGTCTTGCGCCCTTAAGGCCGTACTTCTTACGTTCTTTCATACGTGGATCGCGTGTCAGAAAACCCGCTTTTTTAAGCGCTTGACGGAAATCGTCGTCTGCCTGTAACAAAGCGCGGGATACTCCGTGGCGGATAGCTCCTGCCTGGCCTGTATAACCGCCGCCAAATACATTTACCTTTACGTCAAACTTACCTAAGGTATCTGTCAGCTCTAGTGGCTGGCGAATAATCAATTTTAGGGTTTCAAAACCAAAATAATCGTCAATATCTCTTTTGTTTACCGTAATTTTACCGCTACCGGGCATTAGATACACCCTGGCTACGGAGCTTTTTCTGCGGCCGGTGCCATAATACATTGCCATTAGTTACCTCCTGCTAATTCTAATACTTCCGGTTTCTGTGCTTCGTGTTTATGGTCAGGCCCGGCGTATACGTGGATTTTGGATAGCATTTTCCTACCCAGATTATTTTTGGGTAACATCCCTTTTACAGCGTGCTGTATTACAAACTCTGGCTTCTTTTGAAGCATGGTACGCAGGGAGGTTTCTTTTCTGCCGCCTATATAGCCTGAATGGCGTACATAAATCTTTTGATCCATCTTTTTGCCGGTAACCTTAATTTTTTCGGCGTTTACTACTATAACATAATCGCCAACATCCACGTTAGGGGCGAAGATGGGCTTATGTTTACCGCGCAGAATATGTGCGATTTCTGTACACAAGCGGCCTAGATTTTTGCCTTCGGCATCTACTACATACCATTTGCGCTCTACTTCCAAGGGCTTGGTGATGAACGTGGTTCTCATTATCTGTTCCTCTTTCCTAATTATAGTCCGGGGCTAAGTGGTGTTAGCGGACTCATCAGGCGTTATGATAGCCTACACAAGCCCTAAAGTCAAGCTTTTTTTTCATTGACTTAAGTCAAAACATAGTGTATGTTTTCCCAAAGGGGAGGTCTTAATTATCATGGTAATTAAAAAATCTAGCAAGCTAAATGACGTCCGCTACGATATTCGTGGCCCGGTGGCGTCCCTTGCCGGGAAAATGGAACAAGAAGGCGCTAATATAATAAAACTTAACACCGGTAACCCAGCCGCTTTCGGCTTTAGACCGCCAGATTTTGCTGATATTCTCGGAAACGACAAGCAACTGACCGCCGCCTATTCTGATTCTAAGGGGCTAAGAAATGTGCGGGAGGCTATCGCCACATACGAGCGCAGTAAGGGGATACCTAACGTTCATATTGATAATATTTTCACGGGAAACGGTGTAAGCGAGCTTATTACCATGACTTTGCAGGCCTTGCTTAATGACGGGGACGAGATATTAATACCGACCCCGGACTATCCGCTATGGACTGCGGCGGCGCGTCTAAGCGGCGGGACGGTAGTGCATTATGTATGCGACGAGGCCGCAGAATGGCTTCCAGATATGGACGATATGCGCCGCAAGGTGACAGCGCGCACCAGGGCTATTGTGGTCAACAGCCCGAATAATCCTACCGGCGCGGTATATCCGCAAGCGATTCTTACGGATATATGCAATGTAGCGCGGGAACATGATCTGCTGATATTCTCGGACGAAATATATGACCGTATGCTGATGGACGATAATAAGCATATTGCGATAGCGTCGCTTGCGCCAGATTTGCCGGTTATTACCATGAACGGGCTATCGAAATCGCATCAGTTGTGCGGGTATCGTGCCGGCTGGCTGACCATAAGCGGCGATTTGGCAGGGCTTGAATCTTATTTGGAAGGCTTGACTGTGCTGGCCTCTATGCGGCTTTGTTCTAACGTGAACGCGCAGGCGGTTATTCCGAAGGCTTTGGAGGATCCGTATTACAGCCGCGATACACTTTTGCCCGGCGGCAGACTCTACGAACAGCGGGAAGCCGCCTACGAGGGGCTAAAAAGCATAGACGGCTTTAGCGTGGTTAAATCGAAGGCCGGGCTTTATATGTTCCCTAAAATGGATATAAAAAAATTACGGATAAAGGACGATGAGCAGTTTGTTCTTGATTTTCTGCGGGAGAAGCATGTATTGTTGACCCACGGCGGTAGTTATAACTGGCAAGAGCCGGATCATTTTCGGATGGTTTATTTGCCTGAGAAGCAGGCGTTGCTTGATGTTATTGAGCGTTTGCGTGATTTTTTGAGTGGGTATAAGCAGTATTAAATTGGAGGTGATTTCCATTACGATCGACAAAAATGCCCTTGTTCCCATGACAGAGGCAAGCCAAAATTTTTCAAAAGTTGTTCGTATGGTTGATGAAGTGGGTATGGCGGTGATACTAAAAAATGACAAGCCGCGTTATATGGTGCTAAGTTTTCAAGAATACGATGAAATTCAAAAGGCGCGTAAAAAATTGTTTGCGGATGTGAGTGATACCGTTATCAACGAGAATATTGAAGCCTTAAAAGAGTTAGCGAAATGTTGACTTTAACAGTGGCGGAGATTATCGAACTTCATGACAGAATAATTATAGAAACAGGTGGATCGTCAGGGCTTAGAGATATTGGCTTACTAGAATCAGCAGTACTTTGGTTGTTATCAATCCTTTGATGGAGCAGACTTATATCTAACAGTTATAGAAAAATCTGCCAGAATGGCATATTCACTTTGTAAAAACCACCCTTTTATTGATGGAAATAAGAGGAGCGCCGTTATTGCTATGCTTGTATTGTTGCGAATGAATGATGTTAGATTGACCTATTCTCAACAAGAGCTTGTCTCTTTGGGTGTTGAAATGGCTAATAGTCAAATTGATTACGATGGAATTGTAGCGTGGATTAATGCGCGTATTAAAAATTAAAAACTGAAAGGATTTGAATAGATATGGAAAATTTCAAAAAATACCCGGCAGAGTTTATCGGGACTTTTGTACTTACTTTTATGGGTTGCGGTAGCGCTATATTCTTGGGCGCGGATACGGGCGGCGGGCATTTGGCGGTTGCCTTTGCTTTTGGTCTTTCTATTGTTGCTATGGCTTATGCGATTGGTGGGGTTTCTGGCTGTCATATTAATCCGGCTGTTTCCTTTTCTATGTTGCTGGATAAGAGGCTTTCGGTGACTGAGTTTATCGGCTATGTGGTTTCGCAGGTGCTGGGGGCTGTTGTTGCCGCCGCTTTGCTTGCTATGCTTGTGTCTTTCGGCATAAGCGACATGACTGGTGGGCTTGGTACTAACGGTTTGCCTATGGCTGGCGGGGTTGGCGCGGCTCTTATTATTGAAGTTGTTCTTACCTTTATATTTATTTTGACTATTTTATGCGTTACTGCAAATGAAAAAATGGCCAGCGTAGCCGGTATTGTTATTGGCCTTACGCTGACCTTTGTGCATATCGTTGGGATTCCGCTGACCGGAACATCGGTTAATCCGGCCAGGAGCCTAGGCCCTGCTTTGTTTGCGGGTGGTGCGGCGCTTAGTAATGTTTGGGTGTTTATTGTTGCACCGCTGGTTGGTGCTGGTCTGGCGGTTTTGGTTTATCGGAAGGTGATATTATAGCTCCTTCTCCCACAATTCCCTATAGCATATAGGTTCAAACCCAAGAGCGGTATAAAATTCACCGGTGGAACCAAAGCAATATTCCGCGCCCAGCGCTTTAGTTTTGCTCATGGCCTCTGAAAGCGCGATTGTGGCAAGCTTCATGCCTTGGTATTTGGGAGCTGTGGCTAATGGTTCGAGATAGGCATATTTATTGTACTCATCATACCACATGCCGAGTGCGCAAGCGTAATCGCCGTCCGGGGCAATTATGATAGTGTTTAGATCAAGACGGATATTTGGGGCATTCCACATGTGGATTCTGCAATCAAAGTTATTATCTGGGTCGTCTGTACCTTCAAAACTTTGCCAAAAACAGGTATTTAGCTTGCTGTAATCTATATCAGTGCCGTCGATTAGTATAAAGCCAGGCGATAGATCGTGTTTTTGAAAATCATTTTTATAGTCGAAGATATTAACGGGTTCGCTATTGTGCAGTTTATAGCCTTTGCTTTGTAATAATTCTTTTTTATGTTGCTCTTTGTCTGTGATCCAGCAGGCTAGTTTTTTTAGGCCGTCTTTTTCTTCGTATAGCGTACTTTCTGCCCAAGCTAAAGATTCTGGCAGTAGATGTTCGTAGCCTTTCTTAAGGTGTAGATGGCATTTGCCGGGATATTCGCCTGGGTACATTCCGTAGCATACGAAGCCTACAATTTCGCCACAATCTTCCCAGATACCGAAACGGTGGGTTAGATGGTGGTTAAAATTTCTGTGCGTGTGGCCATATTCAAAATATTGTGGTAATAGATAGCTGTTTAGCGTTGTTGGGTCGTAGGTTTCTGTTAAAAAGCGGTGTACGCGCTCAAAGTCTATTAGGGCTTTGTATCTTCTAAATTTCATATTAAGCTAATAACCTAGGCTGAGGCAAATCCTGTCCTAGTTCTTGAATCATTTCAATATGCAAGTCCATAGCTGTTTTAATTTCTTGCATGGCTTCTTCATAACTGTCACCGTGAGCCATGCAACCTTCCAATTCTGGAACGCTTGCAACATAACAATTATCATCATCGCTGTAGTGGATGGATATGGAATATTTTTGCATTTTCATCCTCCTTATAGGTTATGCCGTTTGATTATATCTCTTAATTGTTTGACTTGATAAGGTTTTGCTTTTCCATCTTTGGTTGGTTGTATGCTTATTCTTGCGTGGACTAATGGATGGTAGTACCCAGCGTGAGAGCCTTTTTGACCCTTGAATATAAAACCCAGTGCATGGACTAGATTTTTAAAGTCTGAAAATCGAATATTAGCATCTGAATTACCATTTAATACCGTATTGTATATCTTGCTTTTCATACGAAAGTCCTCCGCATAATAACATAGAAATTCCATGAAGTATATCTCATGAAGGAATTAATTTACCACCTTCGCAAGAAACAAACACGGATTATGCTCATCCCACAACAAAGGAAAAACCTCAAGCGGCTTAAATCCCATAGCCTCATAAAAAAGCCGGGTTTTTCTATAATGCTCATCCGGGTTTCTTTCGTCCAGTGTCTTTACCGTCAAAAAATCCATACCGATCCCGCGGCAGTAATCTTCGCAGGTTTGTACTAATCTGCGTCCAACACCCTTGCGATGGTACTTTTCTAGTATCCCCATCACGTAAATTTCCGCTGTGTATTGGTTGTGTAGCTTAATCGACACAAAACCAACAGCAAGCCCATCCTCAAATACCCCGTAGAAGGGCTTGTCCTTTACGCTTTCTACATAAGCGGCTATGGATTCCGGAACGCCGAACCAATCTGGCAAGGCGTTTAGTACCTCCTTGCATATATCAGATTTTGTGGCTGGTGCAGATATTTCTTTAATTTCCATGTTTACACCCCGTATAATCTAGCGTACTCACCGCCGGCAACACATAACTCCGCATGGGTACCTTGCTCCGCTATACAGCCGTCGCCCATGACGATGATTCTATCGGCATTATAGATGGTGCTAAGCCTATGCGCAATTATAAATGTAGTACGCCCAAGTGTTAGATTTGTTAGGCTTTCCATTACTGCTTGCTCGCTTTCGTAGTCTAGTGCGCTTGTTGCTTCGTCGAAGATAAGTATTGGCGGGTTCTTTAGAAAAACTCTTGCGATGCTTATGCGCTGTTGCTGGCCGCCGGATAGCTTTATTCCTCTTTGGCCTATATCTGTTTGGTAACCGTTCGGTAAGGCCGTAATAAACTCATGAGCCTTGGCGTTTTTGGCCGCCATTATGGCTTCCTTTTCTGTTGCGCCCTCTTTGCCGTATAGGATATTCTCCATGATTGTCCCGGCAAATAGAAATGTCTCTTGCCGGACTATGCCTATATTTTTACGCAGGGATTCTTGGGTGATGGCCCTAATATCTTGCCCATCTATGGTAA
>Ga0209755_10006067_pt1 | contig 13508 bp, 7 predicted proteins | sample TergutCo191P1_FD_187301 | JGI IMG/M metagenome (GOLD analysis project Ga0209755, IMG submission 187301) | Cornitermes sp. P1 segment gut microbial communities from Petit-Saut dam, French Guiana - Co191P1 (SPAdes) (version 2) | ecosystem: Host-associated > Arthropoda: Insects > Digestive system >... | reverse complement strand
TGTATTCAGTGCGGCAACTGCTCTGTGGTCTGTCCTCATGGCTGTATCCGTATGAAAAATTTAAGCGATGCCGAGGCTGGAAAAGCTCCGAAAGGATTTAAGTCAGCGGCAATTAAACCTAAACCTGTTGACGGCATGAAAGCGGCGCTTGCTATTTCCTGCGAAGATTGTATGGACTCAGGCGTTTGCGGTCTTTGTATAAAAATATGCCCGATGTCGAAGAAAGCTGATGAACCCCATGCCCTTACAAAGAAACCATATTCCGGTGATCTTGAATTCCAGAAAGAACAGGTTGCTGTTTGGGATTTCTTCCTTGGCTTGAAAGAAACTCCGGCGGAAGGCGAGCTTAACAACGCAAAGTCGCTTGCCTACAAACGCCCGTTATTTGAATTCTCCGGCGCCTGCGGCGGCTGCGGCGAAACTCCATATATCAAACTTATGTCGCAGCTTTTCGGCGACAGAGCGTTAATCGCAAACGCCACTGGCTGTTCCTCAATCTACGGCGGAAACCTTCCCACAACTCCGTATTGTCAAAACGCCCAGGGACGCGGCCCCGCGTGGTCAAACTCGCTCTTTGAAGACACCGCTGAATTCGCTCTCGGCTTCAGGCTTACAAGCGACAAACTTGCTGTCCATGCCCGTGAGATGGGAGAAAAAGCGAAGAGCGAAGGAATTGCCGCGGATATTATCGGCAAGCTCCTTTCCAATGCTCAGGAAAATGACGCGGCTATCGACGAACAGCGCAAAAATGTTGACGCTCTCAAAGCGGCTCTCAAAGGTAACAGCAATCCGACAGCGAAAATGCTGCTCTCTCTCGCCGACCACTTTGTCAAACGCTCAGTGTGGGGCTTCGGCGGCGACGGCTGGGCATACGACATCGGCTTCGGCGGACTGGATCATGTTATCGCTTCCGGCAAGAATGTTAATCTTCTTTGTCTTGACACCGAAGTCTACTCCAACACAGGCGGCCAGATGTCAAAGTCAACGCCAGTCGGCGCCATCGCTAAATTCGCCTACGCCGGAAAAGACGTTGTAAAGAAAGACCTCGGCGCAATCGCGATGAGCTACGGCTATGTTTATGTCGCCAAGATTTCGTTAGGCGCAAATATGGCGCAGGTAATCAAAGCGTTCCGCGAAGCGGAATCCTACAACGGCCCGTCGCTGATTATCGCTTACTCTCATTGTATCAACCACGGAATCAATATGTTCGACGGACTTGATCAGGGCAAGGCAGTTGTTACAAGCGGCTTGTGGCCTCTTTACCGTTACGACCCGCGTCTGAAAGATCAGGGCAAGAACCCCTTCCAGCTTGACAGCAAAGAAGCGACAACAGCGATTGAAGATTTCATGATGAAAGAAAACCGCTTTAAGAGCTTAAAAGCCGCCGACAAAGATCGCGCCGACGCTCTGCTCGCCAAAGCCAAGAAGCAGGCTGAACGCGTCTGGAAAGAGTACAAGTATTTAGCGGAAAGACCATTCTAAGTAAGGAATAGTTTATTTTCAACCCTCTGGTCACATAACGATCAGAGGGTTTTTTTATTCGCAGGCGGGTTTAATACCCGGCTTTTTGCGTTGGTTTGAATAACGTAATGCTTTAGTTATTTTGAACAGGGATGGTAATTAGGAATAAGATTCCTTTGCCGTCTTCTGATTTTAATTTTACGGTGCCTTTTACTTCTTTCACTCTGTCGCGTACAAGATTTAAGCCGATGCCTCTGCCGCCGTGAATGTCTTCGGTTTTTGCGGTGCTGAAACCGGGCGCGAATATTATTTTTAAAAGCGCGTCTCTGTTTTCTGCGTCTTCCGGTTTTATTAAATTGCGTTCAAGCGCTGTTTCGGCTATCTTTTTATAATCAAGACCTTGTCCGTCATCGCTTAGTTTTATATGAATATGTTTTCGATCGTCTGTCAATTTTATCGAAAGCTTTATAGCGCCTGTTTCATTCTTGCCCTTTTCGATTCGCGCATCAGGCATTTCAATTCCATGCACAGCGGAATTGCGGATAAGCTGAATAAGAACTTCTTTTATTATGCGCCTTGGACCGATGTCCATAGCTTCTGGATCGATGTTGTTTGCGGAAAAGCTTATCAATTTTCCCATGTCTTCCGCGGCTTTCGCTGTTGTTTTCGCAAGGGATTCGATCAGTACTTTTACATTCTGCCTTTCGGTTTCGTCAGACACTTTGTCTTTGCCGCTTCCCGCGTATTTTTGAAGCTTGCCGATAATAGTTCTGAATCCTTCTTTTTCGTTCGCGATTTTTTCGATATCCATTGTAAGATTCAGCATTTCGCTGAATGTGACATCTTCGCCCATTTCGCGTAACTTTTTTATTGTTGATTCAAGATTGTGCACTTTATTGCCGAAAATGTTTAAACCTAAAGTTACCGCGTTTGATTTTATTGCGTGCACAGATTGGTAAATTTTCACAAGCGCTTCATGGGTGGTTAAAACATCGTTCTTTAATATTTTATCGATATTATCGAATTCATACTCCATGTCCATCATAAAATCATTAAACACGCCCGGTTCAACCTGAATAAGCTCAAAGACAGCCTGCATTTCTTCCTGCCGCCTGAGTTCCTCTTCTTCAAGACGCTGCTGCAATTCCACTCTGGCGGTTATATCATAAACCGTTACCAGAATAAAAACTTCGCTGTGCGCGCGTTCGACTGTCGCAAACGCGAACTGGAATACTTTTTTTTCGCCGGCGCTTTTATTTATATAATGAAGCTCGCTCAAAGGATTGATATCATCAAGCATTTCCTGATCATAAGAACGCTCAAGAATCATCTTAAAATAATCCTTGATTGCGTCAAGCTCGCTCGGCGATACGGAATCTGAGATTATTTCCGTAAATTCCCTTCCGAAAAGCCTTGTATCCATCAGCATTTCTTCCAGATAACGCGAATAATGATCCTGAATGATATAATGCTTGTCCATGAAAAACAGGCCGATTTTCATGTTATCCTTCATGACCGCGATTTCATCGCGCTCGGCAAGATGAGTCATGTCGTACAAGCTGATTAGAGCGTCGCCGCTGCCGCCGCGCAGATTATGCGACGCCGCTTTAAAGTAACGTTTTTGTCCGTTAAGTGAAAATTCCCAGTCCTCGGCGTAATTGTCTTTCTCTTTCAGCATTTTTCCGGCGTATATTTTTAAAGTTCTTCCGGGAAAAAGATCCAAAAGCGGCCGTCCCTGAATATAACCCTGCTCATCAGTATTACTAAGCTGCGCCAGAGTCTTGCTCGCGTAGACTACTTCATTTTGCTGGTTTACCATCGCTACATAATTTTCCGCGGTATCAAGCAAATCCATGAATGATGTTTTGTATTCAAGAGCGTTATCCAGATGAACAGTCGCGGCCCTTGTCAGCACCATGATTATGATGCCTGAGAACATGAAAATGCTCCAGTTTATTATTGCGGCATGAACCGGCATATGGTAACCTGTAATTAATTCGCCTCTGAGAACAAATAACCCGATTGTCAGATTTTCTATCAGAAAAAATACCATTGTTCTTGTAAAATTAGAATATATGCAGCTAACAGCGGTAAAAGCAAAGCATAAAAATAAATAATAACCGGGTTCCCACGGGAAGAATATTACAAGAGATGTTATTAACGCGAACAGCACAAGCGGGATGCTGAATGATAATCTATGTCTTATAATTGTATTTCGAAGCAATACAATAAAAAATATCATCGCGGCTATGACAATCGCGGCGAAAGGTATATAATCAATTTCAGTTCCGGAAGTCAATGTGTCAATAATAAATACGGCGCAGATAAATATAAATAATATAACTGACGCAACATCCGCAATTTTCCCGGATTTATTTTTTTCTGTATTTTTTACCGCCATGAATTAAACCTTCCTTATAGAGCTGAAATCGAGCCTATTGGGTAAGATAAACCCGGCGCCGCGACAATCTGTACCGCATTATGAACTACACTTAAACTGATATTGGTATCCAGAATAAACTCATTGTCTAGCTGGAACCACATTTGATTTATACATTGAATGGATATTTTTTTCCCCTGAAGAAATATGCCGTTTTTTGGTTTCTTTCCGTTTGAGAATTTTCTGATAGCTGATAATGTGCCAAACGGATTTGACGCTTTAATGAGCGCGATGTCCAAAAGCCCGTCATTAGGCGTCGCTTCCTTAAGTCCCGTTGGTCTTCCCGCGTAATATGGAATATTCGCGATGTGAATCAGGCTGAATTGTCCTGAGTATTTCGCGTCGTCCACCGCTATTTCATATTTTTGCGCCGCGCTTTCCTTATCAAACGCGACTAAAAATCTGTAAAGGTAAGCTAAAAATCTTGATATCAGCGGGAATCTTCCCCTGTTTACCTTCGTTTTTAAATCGGTTACGTTTTTTGACACTACCGCTTTTATACCGACGCAGCAAAAGTTTAGCGCGTAATTTACGCCCCATCTGATAACGTCCGTTGGCAGCGATCCTGATTTTACAAGCGCCGGTATATCTTTAAAAGTTTCTGTTTTATCTTTGCCGAAAATCCATAGAAAATCATTTGTTTCTCCGTAAGGAACCGACGCAAGCTGAATCGCATGAAAATGGGAAACGGCGTTAAGACAGTCATAAAAAATTTCTTCCCCGCCAATCGCGTATATTCTAATATCCTCGACTTTGTTGGATTTTTCCGTCTCATCATTAATTATCGCCATCGCATTCCTGCGGTAGCGTGAAAATTGTATCGAGAAATCCACCTTTTCCTGAGTTCTGAAGAACTGCCCTATGCCGTCAAGGATGTTATCCATTTTCCATTGCTGATTGAAAAAGGCTTTTGGATCGAAGACAAAAACGTGCTTCATCTGATCTCCTTACATAAGGCTAAATTTAATTACTTTCCGCTTTCCAGTTCGATTGCCACCATTAAATGAAAAATATCGTTTTCAAACGCTTTATGCGGAATGCATAAAATACGAGTCTGTTTACTGGGCCATGCGATTGAATGTTCTTTTCCCTTTATTATTGTGGGAATTGAGATAACAATTCTGTCTCCGTTAGGAACCTTTGGCTTAATATTTCCCGCTATAATATTGTTAATCTCGCCGATAGCGTCAATAACATCGGCGTCTATCTCGTTATGTTCTGACCCTGTAAGCAAATCGGTTAATTTTATCGCCAAATCCGACTTCATGGATATAATTACGGCTCCTTTTACTACTCCTGAAAGCCCGATAACCGCGGAAATATCCCATTCAAAAGCCTTGTCCGGATCCAGAAAATGAGGATGCCTTGGGTTAATTTCAATACCAACAAACTCCTTAAAGGTATTGACTGTTACATCTACAAACGGTTCAACATAATTTTGTAATTCGACATTCATGATTACATCCTGAATAAGCGTAATTTCGCCAATTTTTGCTTGAATAAATCGAGTTTAATCGGCTTTGTTATATAATCTGTGGCTCCGTGTTTTAACGCTTCGATGACATTAAACTTGGCGGCCTCGCTTGTTACCATTATAATAGGCAAATCTTTGTATTGATCCATTGCTCTGACTTGTTTTAAGAAGTCAATCCCCGACAATCTGGGCATATTCCAGTCAAGAAGAATTAAGTCAATAGTTTGCGTTTCCAGTAAAGCCATAGCTTCTTCACCGTCTTTAGCTTCGATAAAGTTACATATAGAATCTACTCCCGTGAAAACGCCTTTTACGGTGTTTCTCATGATTCTGGAGTCGTCAACTATCATTATAGTTACACCGGCTGGCATAATTTCTCCTTGCTGTAAATTTCTATATTACAATGATACAAATTTATATCATAAAAGGAAAGTGGTATTAGCTATTTTTTTTCAGAAAAATTCGCATTTTTATTAATTTTTCGTTATTAATAATCGTAAAATTTGCGTATTGATGTTTTGGCTGCACGTTACCGTATTTCCAGCCGGTATGAGAGCGTCCACATCCATTTTTTTGGAAAATCCGGCGATGCGGCAGACAGGCTGATCCTTCCGTATTTATAGCCTGCGGAAAAGCTCGCGGAAATATTCCATTTGTCCTCTTTTTCCGCGAAATTTTCAAATTCCGTTTTTACTTTGATATGAAAAATACCCGGCGACCAAGTTATTTCACAGCCAATCGATGCCGAATCCCGGAACCATGAATTGTCCGGGACAGGAAAGATAAAATAACCGTTGTCTGACGATGTTATTCCTTTTATCGAACCTGAGAAATTAAAACTGAACGGTCTGCCAGCCTGAGTCTTCCATGGATTTAATCTCAGGCTGACTGCGCCTTTGAATGTGTCGGAAATTTTTTGCGGATTTTCCGCGCTGCGATCCGCTGAAAATAATATAACTGTCAGGCGCAGGAAATTTCGGTTGATGCTTGTGGAAGAAGGGAAGCGGTAGTAAACGCTAGTCGAACTGCCGTAAATAGAGCCGCCAAAGCTGTGTCCCCGCAAAATCATATCAAATTTTAACAATGAATTGTATCTGTTTCTCCATTCGATCTTTACTGCGCTTCTGAAATCTTCGCCGTGGTTTACGCCGTCCCTTGAAACAAAACGGTTTCCCGCGCCTTCCGCCGCGAACGAAATTGACAGCGGTCTTGTCCTGCCTGTTAAAGCGGTGACCTTTTCAAACTGCAGAAGCGGCGTTAGCGTGACGCCAAAATTGGCATAGATATCCGCGCCCCATGAAAACACAGTTGATGACGCAAAATCCGAGCTTATGGAAAAACCGGGACTTTTAAACAAAATTGCCGTGGCGGTAAGCCTGAAATCGCGTTCCGGCAGCGGCGGCGGATTGGAAAACCATGCGCCTGGTTTTTTCGGCGGCAGGGTTTTTTCCGTGAAAAATATTTCTGTCGATAAATTTATATTTTTGTTTATTAAAAAATTTATGCCGCCTGTAAAAGCAGGCGTAAATTCGTCGATTTCTGTCTGTGCGGAAATAAAACCTTCCAGCCGGAATTTTTTTGAAATCTCCAGACTCGGGCCGGACAAGTATAAATACAACTCATCTTCTTTTACCGCCGATGCCGATGTTTTTAATTCCGCGCCGGAAGGATTGTGATTTTCAGCGTAGGGCGCGGAGCGTATCCATGGATTTCGGATTCTCGCGGGAAGCCCGGATTCATCGATCACTCCGAACAGAAGCCGGGAGCCTGTCGCTTTGTGATACGCTCCGCCTGTGTAATTGGTAACCCATTTTTGCGGATCGCCCATAAAATCATTCCAGTGAAAATTTGCCGGATTAATTTTCAGCGGGCGTCTGTCTAAAATTTGTGCGCGCAGCAAAAGAGCAGCCGGAAAAAAATTCAGCTTTATCTCCGCGCGGTTATTCATAGTTCCTTCAAGCGCGGCAGATGCGGATTCATTCCATGAACCGCTGAAGAGCAGATTCCATCTGAATGTCTCCTGTTGTCCGCGCTTTGGCGTTTGTTCTAGCGCGGGAATTTTCGCGTTAGCCTCAGGCGTATCCTGCGCGGAGATAACTGCGCCGCATAAAAGCGAAACAGCCGCGAAGCCGGTAATGATCGCCCGGCGGATACAAGCTGTCCTGCGAAACCGGCATGCAACATGGCCTGGCCGGGTTTTAAAATTTAAATTTTTCATACATATATATGGCGCCAGGGTATCGATTTGCATGACCGAAATAGAAAATTTTTTTAAAAACAGTTAAAATTTAATCGAATCGGGATTTTTTTCAAAAAAAGGTGACAGTCACCATTACAAATGTTATAGTGTCACCATGAAAAAAAATTTTTTTCTTCTGTTACTGCAGCGTTTACTTTTAACAATTGAGCTTTTTAATAAAAACGGCATGATGAATCATGCCGCGGCCTGCGCTTACGGGTTTCTGCTGTCAGCGGCGCCGGCTTTGCTTTTTATCTCATTTATTATTTTTTCCGTTCTGTCTCCCGAATTAGTGGAAAGCATAATCGATCAAATGGGTTCTATTTTAAGCGTTTTTAACGCCGGGAATCTTATCGATAATTTTTTAAATACAACGAATACAAAAAATTTCGGATTAACAGGTTTAATTTCGATTATTACTATTTTCTGGACTACACGGTTATGCGCTCTTTCAATCCAGCGCGGTCTCGGCGTTATTTTTCCCGGCACGCGTTCAATAATAAAAAATAACGCCGCTACCCTGGGCCTTGGATTATTCGCTATGTTTGTCATTGTAATCGCTCTTATTGTGTTCAGGGGCGTTTTTGCTTTTATTAATACAATTGATTTTTTACCGGGCGGAATTTCCGAACCTGTTTTAATTTTATCATCAAGAGTGATATTTCTGTTCTGTCTTGCTTTACTGACGATGACAGCTTACAGATTTTTTCCCGCGAATCCGCCAAAGTTAAAAAGAATAATTACCGGAGCGCTTGTATGTATTATTTTTGTTCAGATTTTTACTTCAGTTTTCGCGCTGCTTATTAATCCCGATAGATATAATCTTTTATATGGAACTTTGGGCAGACTATTCCTTTTTTTGATAAATATTTATTTCTTTTTTGTGTTTTTCTTTTTCGGCGCTCAACTGATTCAAGTGCTGGACATTTCCGACGCGCTGCTTTTTATCCGTTTAAAGCAAATACATTCCAAACAGAATCCAAAAAAATCACTGGCGGATAAAATTTTTTCCGTTCTTACAAAGCCGTTAAAAAAATATAATGTGTTTTTTAAAAACGGAGATACTGTTTTTTCTCTGCATAGTCAGGGGCAGGAAGTTTACTACATACTTTCAGGCAAAGTTGGCGTTTATCTTGATAATAAATTCCGCAATAGAGTCGCTTATATAGACGAACATAATTTTTTCGGCGAAATGGCCGTGATTACGCATGACGGCAGGGCGGCGTCAATTAAAGCGGAAACCGATCTTTCAGTTTTGATTCTGCCGCCCGATCTCTTCCGCGTTATTCTTCAGCTTGATCCAAATACTGATCAAAATATTATAAAGACTCTTTCGGAACAATTAAAATCCATTAATCAAAAAATACCGGTTATTGATTAATTGCACGTAACACAGGCGCCGCGTTGTTTTTCCCGCGTAAATTCGCCGCATTATATGCCGGCGCCGTCGCGGGCGAAAACCGGTATGCTTAGAAAATCGTGCTTCTCGGTAATCCACCTGCCGCCTTTTACAACTTGGCCTGTTATATATTGTTTCCAGCCGCCTTCGGGCAGATAATAAGTTACTTCATTGTCCTCGCTGAAAACCGGCGCGACAAGCAAATCGCTTCCGAGCATGTACTGGCGATCAAGGTACGCGCAGGCAGGATCATCGGGGAACTCAAGGAACATTGCGCGTAACACAGGAATTCCCTTTTCATGAGCTTTTTTCGCTGACTTTAGAATATACGGCATTAATTTTGCTTTTAACTCCGTGAAGAAACGGCAGACATCCGCGGATTCTTCGTCTACGCTCCACGGAACGCGGTATGAATGACTTCCGTGCAGCCTTGAATGTGAAGATAAAAGGCCGAAGGCGAGCCAGCGTTTAAACAGCGCGGCATTCGGGATTCCTTCAAATCCGCCGATGTCATGGCTCCAAAAGCCGAATCCCGAAAGGCTTAAGGAAAGACCGCCGCGCAATGTTTCCGCCATTGCCTCAAATGTTGATTCGCAGTCGCCGCCCCAGTGCAGCGGAAATTTCTGCCCGCCCGCTGTCGCGGATCGCGCGAAAAGAATTGCCTCGCCCTTTCCGCGTTTTTTTTCCAGCAGTTCAAAAACCGCTTTGTTGTAAAGATATGAATAAAAATTATGATGCCTGTGCGGATCGCCGCCGTCAAAATAAACCGCGTCTTCTGGTATTCTTTCTCCAAAGTCGGTCTTAAAACAGTCGACGCCCATATCAATCAGCGTTTCCAGTTTGTCAGTAAACCACTTCGACGCGGCAGGATTTGTAAAATCGACGATTGCCATTCCGGCCTGCCATTGATCTGTCTGGTAAATTGATCCGTCTTTTCGCGTTAAAAAATAGCCGCCTTTTTTTCCTTCCTTAAAAAGCGCCGACCTCTGCGCTATATACGGATTAATCCATACGCTGATTTTTATTCCCTTTGCTTTTATCCGCGACAACATTCCCTTTGGATCGGGGAATGTTTCCTTGTCCCATGTAAAATCGCACCAGTTAAAACCTTTCATCCAGAAACAGTCAAAATGGATAACAGAAAGCTGTATTTTTCTTTTTTCCATTTCATTGATAAAGCTCATTACGGTTTTTTCGTCATAAGAAGTAGTAAACGAAGTTGACAGCCAGAGACCGAAACTCCACTCAGGCGGCATCGCCGGTTTTCCCGTAAGTGTGGTATAACGTTCCAGAATTGTTTTTGGATCGGGGCCGTAAATTATAAAGTATTCAAGATATTCGCCGCTTACGCAGAATTGAACGCGCGTTGTTTTTTCAGTTCCTATTTCCAGCGAAACTTTTCCCGGATCGTTTATGAAAACGCCGTAGCCTTTATTTGTCATATAAAATGGAATATTTTTATACGCCTGTTCGCTCGCTGTGCCTCCGTCGGCGTTCCAGATATCAACTGTTTGTCCGTTTTTAATAAATGGCCCGAATCGTTCGCCGAGACCGTAAACCAGCTCTCCGACAGAAAGCGATAATTCTTCCTTTACGAAAGAAGTCTGCGATTTATCTGACTTTTTTCCTTTTTTTATCATATATCCTGTAGAGCGGAAAAGATTTTTTGTCAATACTTTTCCATCACCCTTAAAAACGGGATTCCAGTTTTGTTTGACGCCTGCGGTGACAGAAAGTTTTCCGCTTTGAAAAGAAGCTTCTTTTTCTGTGATATTTACAGATGGTTTAAAAGATGGATCTTCTTCAAGCGGAAAACGCGGCCTGTTATCCGCGGCTCCTTCAAAATGCGTGATCCTCACTTTTATTATATTAGATATAGGGCTTGAATACCTGATTGTAAGAAGCTGTGCATTCAGCGTATCTCCCCTGTGGTTAATATGTTTTTCAGGCGCGTATATGACAAGTTCGTTTCCCTGCCGGTGCGCTTCCCATGCGCACGCCGCAAAATGAGGCTCTATGCCGTCTTTTATCATCCAATAACCGTTTGTAAATTTCATTATCAGCCTCTTAATTGTTTGATAAATTATACCATGTTTTTAGGTCTAGGAATTATTATTTTTTTTTGATAAAATGTTTACTTAACAATCGGATTATTTTTTTATGTAAGGAATCGTGTTTATGTTTTTTTCCAGAAATAATGATATGAAAAAGCAGGCTCGTTTGCTGGATACAGTGAATACAGCCGCTACCATTTTACTTACAAGCAATGAGATTAATTCATTTGAAAAAACATTATTTAAAAGTTTCGCGCTTGTCGGAAGCTGCCTTGATGTTGATCGCGTGCAAATTTGGTGTAACGAAACCATTAACAATGAAAGACATTTTATTCTGCGCCATGAATGGCTGAGTGACTACGGCAAGAAATGCAGACAAGTGCCGTACGGTCTTAATTTTCCGTACAGCATTAAAAAAGGATGGGAACAATTATTTTTAAACGGCGGACATATCAACTCGCCGTTATCTGAATTAACCGAAGATGACAGAGATTTTTGGGGATATTACGAGATGAAATCAATCGTGATGATCCCGATGTATCTGGAAGGCGATTTCTGGGGACTTTTCAGCATTCATGACTGCAGGCGTGAGCGGACATTTATGAATGAAGAAATCAGCATATTAACTTCCGCCGGTTTAATGATGAGCACTGCTGTTAACCGCAATCTCCAGACTGTAAAAATGCGCGATGCCGAAGAACGTATTCAATTGATGTTCGATGCCGCTCCATTGTGCGCGATGTTCTGGGATAAGAACATGAAAATCATCGACTGTAATCAGGAAGCCGTAAAAATGTTCGGCATGTTAAGCAAGCAGGAGTTTATTGAAAATTTCAACAGCCTTTCGCCTGAATATCAGCCTGACGGAGAAAGATCATCTTCAAAAGGCGGCAGGCTTGTCAATATGGCGCTGGTAGACGGCCACAGCCGTTTTGAGTGGCTGCATCAAAAACTTGACGGCGAGCCTATACCGGCGGAAGTTACCTGTGTCCGCGTTAAACATAAAGATGAATATACAGTAATTGAATACATCAGGGATTTGCGCGAACAAAAGGCGATGATTACCGAAATGCGGAAAGCGGAAATCGCCGAAGAGAGCAGTAAGGCAAAGAGCGACTTCCTTGCGAAGATGAGTCATGAAATCCGCACGCCGATGAATGCGATTCTCGGCATTACTGAAATACAGCTTCAGAATCATTTGCTCGGACAGGATGCAAAAGACGCGCTTGAAAGAATTTATAACTCCGCGGATTTATTGCTTGGAATTATAAACGACATACTTGATCTTTCAAAAATCGAAGCGGGCAAACTGGAATTAAGTCCCACTCAATATGATATTGCGAGCCTGATACACGATACCGTTCAATTAAACATGATGCGCTACGAAAGCAAGCCAATCGAATTTAAACTTGATGTTAATAAAGACGTTCCGCTGATGCTTTACGGCGACGAGCTGCGCATTAAACAGATTTTAAATAACCTTCTTTCTAACGCTTTTAAGTATACTCAGGAAGGGTCGATCAATTTTAATGTTTCATCCGGGTTTACACATAAGCAGCCGCGGACATCAGAAGGGGAAGCTCTGCTGTGTTCCGAAGACGATGACACTCCCGATGTAATGATTATTTTTTCCATTGATGATACCGGACAGGGCATGACGGAAGAACAGGTTCGCAAACTTGGCAGCGAATACTCGCGTTTTAATATGGAAGCGAACCGTAAGACTGTCGGCACAGGCCTTGGCATGAATATAACCCGCAACCTTTTGCAGATGATGAACGGCGAAATTGAAATTGAAAGCACGCCGGGCATGGGTTCTAAATTTACGGTTCGCCTGCCGCAGAGATCATTGGATGACGAGACTATTGGAAAGGAATTAGCAGATAACTTGATGCAGCTTAATTTCGCGGGCGCCGCGAAAATCAGGACAATACAGTTAAAACACGAATACATGCCTTACGGAAGGGTCTTAATTGTCGATGATGTTGAAACAAATTTATATGTCGCGAAAGGACTTATGTCGCCTTACGGTTTATCAATTGATACGGCAATGACCGCTTTCGAGGCGATTAACAAGGTCAGAGACGGCAGTGTTTTTGATATAATATTTATGGATCATATGATGCCGGGTATGGACGGTATAGAAGCGGCGAAAATTATCCGCGATATGGGATATAAAAATCCCATTGTCGCATTGACAGCTAACGCTCTTGCCGGACAGGCTGAAATGTTTATGCAGAATGGTTTTGATGATTTTATTTCCAAGCCTGTTGATATACGCCAGCTAAATAAAGCGCTGAACAAATTCGTTCGCGACAAACAGCCGCCTGAAGTATTGGAAACCGCTAATAAGCAGAGAGATAAATTAAGAGAGCGCCTTAAAAACCCGCAGATAGATCTGCAGCTCGCGGAATTCTTTCTGCGCGACGCGAAAAAATCCG
>Ga0209755_10006066_pt1 | contig 13511 bp, 9 predicted proteins | sample TergutCo191P1_FD_187301 | JGI IMG/M metagenome (GOLD analysis project Ga0209755, IMG submission 187301) | Cornitermes sp. P1 segment gut microbial communities from Petit-Saut dam, French Guiana - Co191P1 (SPAdes) (version 2) | ecosystem: Host-associated > Arthropoda: Insects > Digestive system >... | reverse complement strand
CATTTAATGCCCTCTCCATTTAATCTGAGCCTTTGTTTTACTGTTGTATTAACACGTATCTCTTCTGTCTTTGAGGAATTAATTTCAAGGCCAGCCTTCTTGGATTCCTTCCAGAGGTCATCCAGTTGTTTTAAAAATTAGTCACCCAAATTGTGCATGAAGTAAAAATGGCATTGCCAATGTACTCAGTACTCCAGTCTGTACTGCAGTGTTAAATATTACAGTAACTTTGGATACTGCTTGTTGCCTCTGTCCATAGTGCAGCATTATATTCAGCTTTTGGATACTGTTTCATGTCTCTGCTGATTATACAATTTTGGAAATGCTTGGTTCAGAGAAAGCAAAGCCACAACTATTCCTTAAGACTGGAAGCATGGGGAAGAAGAACATTTTTACTGTTGCAACAAACTCCTTGTTTATGAATATCATAAAATTCTGTTGGAAGTTATTATGGAGAAAAATGTGAGCCACAGCAATCATTGTTTTCAACTGCAGAAAGGAACATTGTATTGTTGTATCTTTCTATATCTGTAACATTGAATTTGATAACTTGTGTTGTTTCTTCATTACGGTTAACAATCAAGTTACCTGGGTGATGCTGATAGGCTGGTACTACAGTATTTGAAGCTGAATGTGGGCATATAGACTCTTTCATCATGTTTTGTACAATTCATTCAGCAGCTACTAAAATGTGGGTTTGCACCAGATACGTCTGTTGGGGTTGACTGATGCTTACCTAGTTGTAAGAACATTTCCTTAATATCGACAACTAAGAAAAGAGTATACTTGTATATTGCATTTCAGAATTGAAGCCTTTTGTTAGTTTCTTATTCTGGCTTCTTTTGGAACTGCTACAGCATAATTTCTAAATAGTGTGTAAGGTGTTATTGGTACACATTCTTGTAGGATATCAAGACATAGGTGAAGTAGGATATGACACAGCTGCTTCTGCAAGACTAATTAACCGTGTATTCTGTTGAAAATCTTGCATATATTTACAAAATGAGAGATGAAATTTTAGAAGGACTTGTAAATTTACCATATATTGTTAAATATTTAGTAAGACCAATAAGGAGAAACCTGCTTAGTTTGCTCATAGAGTGAATGAAATGGTACTGCCTAGGAGGCTTAGCTTGTGTAACATTTGTTACTGCATACAGGCTCCATACATTTGACCTGAACATTCAAATTAACATAATCCTAATTTGTTATTGACAGGTCCAGTTGTCAGTAGAAGACATGGAGACAATTCTAGATACCCTACTGTACGATGGAAAAGTTGAGCGATGGATAAGGGGAGACAATGACCGTTGGTATCGAGCTGTGGAGTCCTTACTGCCAGCTCCAAGTATTGTCCGTATCCCTTGTGGAGTTTGTCCCGTAAGTAGGCGTATATTAGGATAGAATAGAATTCTGAAGGGCAAGCATGAAGTGACCCATGCACATTGGCCACGATTGATCTTTAGTGTATCCCTTGAGGTCATTTATTCAGCAGTCTGTACCTTGATCAAAGTGCAGTACTTGTATCTTGCTGACAGAAATGTCTTCAAAGTCACAAGGTTTCATGACATGACAACCCAGGTGCCTATATCTTAATGTTGTCAAATCCTCACATTTGCAAAGAACATGTGGAGCCTTTTCAGATCTGCTTGCATCTGTTACACTTAGGACTGTTTACCAGCCCAAGTTTAAACAGGTGTCCTCTTAAATGACAGTGTTCTATTAGAAACCCTGTCATTATTTTTAACTGGGTTCTGCTCAGGTTAAGTAATTCCCCAGCTCTTTTTGCAGAGGGTTTTTTTAGGAAACCCTTAACCTACCTTGCCCATGTATGGACTGCCAATGCTTCTCACATCTCCTACATGTCCAATCCATGATCACATCTCTGGCAACCTTTGCAGATATACCAAGCACAGTCTTAGGTCCTATCAGTGGATGTGAGGAGCCTTGCCTGGCCAGTTCATCAGCCATCTCATTTCCATCAATTCCAATTTGTCCCAGCAACCATGCCAGTTGGATCCTGTTATGACTGTTAGTTTTTTCAGGGATTGATGGCAGTCCCAGACTAATTTGGAATTTATCTTGAAGCTTTTCACGGGCCTTAATGACTGCAGCATGGTTTTAGGATGTTAAAACTGTTAATTGAAAAACACGAGAATGCAATTTACAAATATGTATAGCATGTACAGGTCTCATCAAGGCATTTGACAGGGCGAATTGCCAAAAGTTTTGCAACCTGCTGCATGAAATAGGCTGTTTGTAGCTCTTTATGCTTGCAATAAAATTATTATATTATGGCACATTGTTGTGCTAGATTGAGGATGGCATATTCATAAACTTTTCTTGAACTTCTTCATTTCTTGGCTGTGGTCTTCAGCAGTTCAGTACTTGAAGATGACTAAGGGAATCTTTATGACAGACAGCTTCTAAAGCTGTCCAGATGCCATGATTGCCTCTTCACTTTTGCAGGTGTTCCTTTCTTGCTAGCCATTTAGTTGTACTTCCAATTCTGTCACAACCACTTCTGCAATGTGATGTTGCAAACAAGTGGCACTTGGTATCCATAACAAAATCGTCATTATGGTATCAGAGATGGTACCATGTTTCCTGCTTTTTTTACCCTGCAGCAGTACCATTAGAAAAACAGTTAACCTTGATCCAGTCTGTGAATCTGCAAAAAAGGAAGCTGCATAAATTACTTTGAAGCATATGCACAGCTGCAGTGTTGTGTTTTAAACAACCTGAAGTACCAACAACACTTTTGTGAAGTGTCATTTCATTTTGTGAATAAGAAGCTACAGATGAATGAAGAGTTGCCTGAATGCTGATCCAGTGACAATGTTTTTCATCATAATGTGTGATGGAGTAGTTTTCAGGAAAGATAAGTAATGATGGTATGTCCAGTTTTAATCTGATGTTTATTGGACCATGCATCATTGTGATAACTGAAGAATAAAAAACCAACTAGATGCCACTTATTATTTTATTGTATTTCTTATAGGCTCAACGTATTTTGGGCATTACTGTGTCCATCATCAGGAGCTCGCAACTATGATGTTGATTACCACATTGATCGTTTCTTTCTTGGTTTGCTGTATGTTGGAGGCTAGATGTGGTTAGGCTGGAGTAGTGTCCAGGCTGAAGGCTAAAGCTTTAGCCTGCAGTCTGGACACTACTCCAGCCTAACCCCACTTAACCTCAATATACAGCAAACCAAGAATGAAATGATCAATGTGGTAATCAACATCATAGTCGTGAGCTCCTGATGATGGGCACAATAATGCCCAAAACATGTTGAGCCTATAAGAAGTACAGTAAAATAATAAGTGGCATCTATTTGGTTTTTTATTCTTCAGTCCAGTTTTAAGTCTGAACCTCAGTTCTGTGGAAACATGAGTCCAGTCACACTGGTGAAAGGGTGATGAAGCATGATGTTTAACTTTGCAGCCAAAGACTCGAGAAAGTTGCTGCAAGACTGTATGCCTGTTGCAAAGTTGATCTGTCAGTATTCATCACCAGTCTGTAGATTATACTGTCTACATTTTTGTCTTCAGCCTGTGTTACATAAATGTGATAGGGTCCTGCTCCCTGGACACATGTCTCCCTGTAACATCTTGCACTTGGCACATCACATGTAGTTTTGGACAAGAAGTCATAACTTCTACTTAATTTGCAGTCAAATCATACAGTTTTCGACATGAAATTTTAGGTTAAGTCCTTCAACTAGTGCACAGTGTTGGGAGTTTAACTCTACAGATTTTTAAGAGCCTAACAACTTCTCCAGTTTCTGTACCTTAAAACTTTATATAGGCTTCCTTTAGGTGACATAGTATCAGTTGTTTCTAAAGATGACTGTTATCATCTCTTGAGTTAACACAAAAATAACTTTTGTCCATGGCATGATTCTGTTCATTGCATCAAACACATTGAAGTATACCATCTCAACTGTGACAGGAGGCAGCAGTTTTCCCAGTTTTACATTTGTGCTGGACCATTCTCTGAGTCATGGATTCTTGGCAGTCTTAAGCATGTTTTTGGAGGTCTCAGACTCTAGGATTTTCATAATGGACCTAATGTTCCTCTCCATCTCAGTCTGTTTATACCCCTTCCCCACCTTCTTCCTTTTTAATTTGGCCACCTTTGTCATCCTTACCTTTGTTCCTCCTGCTCTCTCAGGCTCATTTGCTCCCTGTAACTGTTTTACATGTTCTCTGACACTATTTTTCCTTCTCATTCCTTTTGTCTCTTTCATCCTTCACATCTTGCAAATGTTTTATTCTGTCATCCGTGTTATGCTGAAAGAGCACGGTGTAATGCCACACTGTATGCACGAATGCGGTCATGTCTGTTGCATACTGGAATTGATAGATTTAATATATACATTTTACAATTGGTGTGAAAGTTATAGTGAAACAACCACTGTTGCTTTTCATTTCAGGTTCTGGGAAACTGTAGTGATATTGGATCTATAAATCCTAAGAAATGTGTTTACATGAAGGAATGGTTGGAGTAATTGAAGAGGACAGAAATCTGTAAAAGACGAATAGATTAAAGATCTTTCTTTATGGTGTCTGCCCAGATTCACAGTACTTCTCATGTTGCACAAGAATGAAACTGCTAATCAGTCTGAGGAGTAGAGTGGCATGGCACTGAAGTTGAAAAATACAGTATTATCAGATTGTGGGTACACTTGTCCTTGTACACATCATGAAGGCACATGAGAGAGTCGAAGTAGAGCTCCATGCATTCTTAACCTTGATATTCAATTGACTTGAATGGTAAGCTTCTTGTTGCACCTGCTGTACCACCAAGAAAAGAGCCCCCATTTGCATGGAATGGGATGCTGGGCAGGCCTTCAAATGAGTTGGGATTCTTCAGTGTTGAGAAAAATCTCTTAACCTTACTGAGAATTGGAGCGTGATTCTTTTGTTGTCCAACCTGTAGCCCATCACCTTACCAGCTACACCATCTGGGCCCCCATATTATTGTTATGTGTATTCTGTGCATGTGTAGTGACATTCTCATGCCATTCTCATGGCAGACAGAGGGTTTGTTGTAATTCATTTTCATGTAACACTGTCACATAGAATGGGAGTGATGTATTTTAACAGTATTCCATTTCATGCGTAAATGCTCGTAATATAATTTAAATCCAATTTGCTGAACTAAACACTTTGTCCATCTGTTTACTTGTAAAGGGTAAATATGTGCAATATAGCAACCTGAAATTCAACACAGTGTAAATGTATATGGCCTAAATGTATAACAGTAATACAAGTCTACAAACAATACACCTGGAAACCTAAGCTTACCAAATGAAAGCAATGGAGTGACCATATACTATATGCATATATTTCACATTTTCAGCAGGGTACATCAAAGAAAACCAAATGCCCTTCTCACTATGTAGTGGTTTTCCATGGAGCAAACATGGATTGGCAGCAGACTGATATTAACGATTTTGTTTATTCACTTTGCCACAAAGCTGTAAATGAGCTTTATCACTCACTGTGATGTGGGCATTTGTGTTCTTATTGGTGAGTGCACATCTACTAGCCTGTATGTTTGCAGCTTCACATCCATGTACATTGTGGGCTGTACTGTAGTCTGAGAGGTGCCCACTGCCTGCACCACCTTCCTTTTACTGCTGCAGACTCCTCACGGTGGCATCTTGCATCGTATTCATGACCTCCTATGTTCTCATAGTCCTGGGTGTTCCTGAAGGATGCCTGTCATAAACCAAACATGTCTCTGACCATTGTGGTGCCCATTTCCATATTGACCTACAGGTGATGCTTCCCTACACCCGTACTCCTTGTGGAAGTGTCCATTTCCGTGTTGACTTCCCTACACTCATAGGGGTGAGGGGAGATAGTTGGCACTCTTTTCATCTTATATAATTTTTAACATTGTCTTGGTACCCATTAAGTTTAATTTCAGGGCATATGTTGGTAGTAACACTGTTGGGCTACAATCTGCTCTACTCAAATTTGACACTGTTCATAAGGAATAGGAGAGAAAGGCTTTTGCCCTAACCTGTGCACATATGCCAACTTGCCCCACATATGGGGCAAGTTGGCATATGGTAAAAATATATGGAAAGTTAAGATGGCAACTTTCCAAAGTCTAAAAGTAATGGACAGTGATTCTTGTAAAGTTTTGTAATACAACTATGTCAGACATAACTACAAAATGTTGTAATGATATAGTTGAAAAAAAAAAAAAACAAAAAAAAAACAGGCAATTCAATATATTTACTTAGATTGAAAAAGGAGATCGGAAGGTAGGGTAACTCAGTATTTCACTAGCCTACCACCAGCATTATACATTTTCATTTTCAATAAAGTATTCCAATTCCATTAGACTGACAATTAAGTAAACAAGTCTGGGACTGCCATCAGTTCACATGCCCACAATTTGCAATCTATGCACTTAATCCACACTTCTATAGATATTTCATGACAACAGACATCGGAAGTATCCTCAAAGTCGTCTTTGTCGGTGTCGCCTGGATTTTTTACTTTTTGTGTTTCGCTTTTATGAATCTCTCTTTATATATGTGGCACATATCTTGCTGTCTCTTTTTTTTAGAGCCCAATTCTTCCCTCAGTTTTTCCACGCCTTTTGTTGTACTTGCTGCAAATGAATTTTTGAGAGGCATATTACTCAAGATGGCATTTGTTCTTTTGTTTTTGTTTACATTCTTACTCTTTTTTGGTATTGTTTAGGAAGATTTTGAACATCCTTTGTGGTAGCAGGGTGTGATGCTATTTTTCATGTATATGATATTTCAGGAGAATCATCAAAATTACATGAAGTTCAATGTTGCTATTGGAAGCTGCTGCATCCACAAGAGGGGCAGCTGTATCTGAAACACATGCTTCCATGAATTCTTTGTCTTGAAAAATATTCCTGCTGAAGGAGTAAATTCCAGAAACATGGAAACCGGCTTTGGTATTGGCAGGAAAAGGAGCCAGATACGAAGATTAGTTAATGATACAAATAATGTTATATATTGTCATTGTGCCTGAATGGTTAGTTATGCGGGCATCACATGCATGATTCATTTATGTCATAAGTGGACTGTTGACAGATGTGTCAAGGGACTGGAGTTTGTGACTGCAGTGTGGAGGAAAGCTGAGGACAGACACACAATTCTGCCTGCAATAGTCTCTTGTTTGTATGGACATGTGCTAACTATAGTTGTCTAGTAAGCAAACTACTTGTTTCTCTTTTGAATGCTTAGTGTGTGCTGCATAATAGCTTACACACTGCTCTATTATTTACCCAGGTGGATGGACTTTGTGTTAAATGTGTTGAATGTATCCATTTCAATAACGGTTTTGGTGAGGTGCTTTTCATGTTACCCTCTCTTATTCAGTACAACAGTCACACACTTTCAATTATGATAACACCATCTTACCTTCTACTAAAATTATAAAGGAAACTTCTTTTAAAAAAAATTTCCTCTAATGGCATGCACACTATGTCCCACAAACCACATTTGCACCTATTTTATCCAATATGTGCCTCACCCATACTTCTCGCATGCGTCTGTCATTTTTCATGTGATTTGACTGTGATTCACCTTGCACAGAATAGAGTTTTTCTGCCCTCTATCACATACAAAACACACCCACTGAGCCGAGCCTCTACAAGTAACTCCATTATAGCCACTTGTGCTGCCACTAGTCCTTATTTTCAGGTGTCCATTGAACCTTCACTGGGGCTGGGATCCTTTGCCTCGGTTGGCATTGCATCATCGGTGGTTACATAAAAGTAACATATCGATTGATGTGTTATGTATGGAAATCACAGTAAAAGATTCCGTTGATTACCACTTGAATATTATGGTAATCCTATATTATGATGGCGCTGTTTCTAGTCATTTGTAAGTTATAAAGTCGGTAATGTAGACATAGTACACACTGATCAGCTGAGAGGTGGTTATGTTTAGGGATGTTTGACAGACATGCATAACCAGACCAACACTCTAGTTTCCTGTTAGGCAAAGCGGTAGGAAGGCAAGTGACTTCATGCTGCCATCTAATGGCATAATTAACAAATAAGTGGAACTTTATATCTAGCTGAATTGAGCTGTAACTTAACACATGTTTTGTGTTTGGGAAAAAGGATTCAAAATTTGGAAAAGGAGATTTTTTGCCAGAGTAAGCTTTTATCCTCAGCCACTCCAGGCAAATGCTGTGTGTAAATTAGAAAAGGCCACAATATTTTTTTTACTTTCATCCTCCCCATTGAGGCGTGGTGGGGGGGCGGGGCTGCAGGCTGGACAACTGAGGAACTCTTTGACTCCAGACAGGGCCAAGACATATTTTCTTTGAACCATCTAGATAGGGAATTCTTCCCGTGGGTGAAGCGACTGGGGTGTGAAGCTTACCGTTCACCTCCATGTAGTGTCGCGGATAACTAGTGAAACTGTACCTCCACTCAACTGTGCCTTCCTGGCATGCACACGGACACACATCACTTTTACCTTACCCACTTGTGGAGTAGGACGTCTGTAAACATGCTTCTTTTGTGCGGCCAAACAAACACTGTAACCATCAGGAGTACATTGGGTTTTATTGCTGGAGAAAAAATGAATGAAAATGGTAATGTTCTTCATGGTCCCATCATATGAGTTGCTTCTCCTTGAGCCCTTCCCCTTCTTCAATCATGCAGAATTTAATGTCAGTTACTTGAGCAATTGAGAGTAGTTATTTAAATGTCTTATGTTGTTGTGTGGGGGTTAACTTTGGTGCAGATGGTTGAGGCACTGTGACAAGCCGGAAGGTCGTGGGTTCGATTTCCTGTGGTTTCATTGGAATTCTTTATGACATAACCTTTGCAGCCACACTGTGACCATATGGTTGGTTCGGCCTCTAACAAATGAGTACAAGGAATATTTCCTGGGCATAAAGGTGGCCGGTGCCTACGGCTGACAACCTTAACACATTTATGTGCCAACTCTATTGTAATCTGGGAGCCTCAACCTTCTGGAATCCTCAGGGTGTGTGCAGAGATTGTTTTACCTTTTTATATTGTCACACTGGGGACTGAATGCAATGCCATTAAGCTGTCCTGATGCTTGGGATAGAATTATTTATTGAGCAGAGCTGATATGTAGTATGTACAGAGGCAAAAGTAATACACATCAACAGGAGCGGGCAAGAGGTTTTTCCCACATGTCACTAATGTGCATGGGCCACGAAATTCACCACACAAAGAAACAATGTGTTCTAATAGTGTTCTAAATTTCCAGATTGAAGAAAAATGTATAAGGTGACTGTATGAACCTCATTTGAGAACATTGATAGGTCAAACACAAAAAGCACAGGATATTAACTAACCAAGAAGAATCATTGAGCAATTTGGCCATTTTTTCCCATGACCAACTGAGAAAAAAAATGCCTGAATGTCTAAATTGCATCTCTAAATTAATGTCAAGAATTTGTGATTGGTATTTTGACTTGATGAGGCGTATCACAAAAAATTAAGATTTAGAATCAGAGAGCTTTATATTTTTGTCTCCAGTGTGGTACAGAAATTGTCTTTCATTTCAAGAATTAATTAGTTATGTTTTATTTTTGTTCAGTAACTTTCCTAATGTCATGAACATGTACTATAGTAGGGCAGTGTCAATTAAAAAAGTGAAAAATCTCGCTCTCTGTGGTAAGCTGAATTGTGCTGAGTATGCTGTTACATTAGCCCGGTACATCTGGGGTCCAGCGGGGTAAATCTATGGAGAGTGGAGTGCTCCCACCGGGCCCAAGCAAGCGACAGCGGTCGGCCAGGGGCACTCCTGGGGGGGGGGGGGCAAGCTAAGAGGCCCAAACAGTTTGGGCAACTTAGTTACTCCAGGGTTGCTCGGGAGGGCCTATGGGTGGCGGTTGTCTGTGAGAACTATCTGGAGAGTCAGATCTCCAAAGAAAACTTCACATATACCCAGCATGTGATTGGCCGGCTTGTGGATGAGCTCCCTGAATAGGGGTTCACCCCCAGGCTGGTTGATTGTTATTGGGCGAAAGGGGCGTCTATTATAGTCTGCCATGACAAATTGACCAAGGACTGGTTGGCTGTCAGGGTACCTACCGTCGTGGCCGGGGAGGGCTCCAGGCTCAAGTTAGTGGGCCTGGTTGCTCTTTTCACCTACAAGAGGGTGGTCGCCTGGTTTCCGGGCCCTGCGGAGGACGCGGAGCGCTACCTGTTGCGGCTTCGCAGGCTGAACCAGGGTCTGGGCACTAGGCAGTGGAGGGTCTATGAGCGCAGGGACGAGTCCAACGGGGTCCGCTTGGTGCTCAGTATTGATGCAGCCTCTGTCAGTGTGTTGGAGAGGTTGAGATGGAGGCCCTTTAGTGGTGTGGAGGAGGCCGAAAGGATATGGTGAGTACCATCTCTTTCATTCAGGCCAATTTCAAACAACAATGCTCCTTCTGGAATTCTTACCAGAACAGTAGGCGTTAAAGGAATAGACATGGCACTGGTGCAGGAACCGTGGTATCGTGAGGACTGTATCAGGGGCCTAAACATTCCTGGATATACCCTTTACTCTGCTAGAGGGGAGGAAAGACCTAGAGTCTGTATCCTTGCAAGGAACATGAATGAATGGGTGCTGCTGGGATTCTCTTGTAGGGACCTCGTAGCAATCCTAATAAAGTATATTGAGGATGGGGCAGAAAGGCGGTGAGTTGTTTGATCTGCTTAACTGTCGTATGATTCCGAGGATCCTCCCCGTCAAGGGCGATTGAGGAACTCGTGTGATACTGTGAGCATGAGAATCTACGCTTAATTGAGGGTGCGACTGTACACCATACTGCTTGGGGTAGCATCAAGTGCAATGGTAGAGGGGAGTCCCTGCTTGACTATCTCAATTCTTCGAACTTAGAGATTCCCAATCGGGGCAATGAGTCCACCTTTTGCAATGCTTCTAGGTAAGAGGTGATTGATATTACCCTGGGGACTTACGGACTTATAGAAAACATCACTGGTTGGGAGGTGCCTCGGGAGCGCTCCCTATCGGATCATAGACATATTTTGTTCACTCTACGGGGCTCCGTTCCGGTACTTCTGGTCAGGAACCCTAGGGGCACCAATTGGGACTCCTTCCGAGAGGGCCCAAGGGATAAGCTGGAGAGGGGACCCGAGATGAGCATGGAAGACGAAGCTGGATTGGGGCTTGCTATTCATTGGATTCAGCAGGCCCTTATCACCGCTTATGAGGATAATTGCCCTCTTAGACCTGCTAAGAATGGAAGAAAATCTGATGTGATCATCGGACTTAGAGTCCCTCAGAAGAGAAGTCAGACGGCTCTTTAATATGTGCCGGGCTGACAACAAATCATCTAGTTGGGAACAGCATAGAGAGGCTCAACGGAAATATAGGAAGGAGGTTCGTAGGGCTTCAAAGGAGACCTGGAGGACCTTCTGTAGCTCCGTTAACGATCTACCTAGGTCGGCTAGGTTACACAGGGCTCTATCTAGGGACCCTGAAACTAAGCTGGGATCCTTGGTGGCTCCTACCGGACAGCGTAAGCAATCCTAGGGGGAAACCTTGGATCTCCTGCTCGCTACTCCCCCGACTCAGCTGCTGTGGAAGGGGGTGTGGTACCCCCAGCTGTCTGCCGCGCCACATTTGTGGACTGCTGGGTAGCTGCGAGGACCATTACCTATCGCAGGGTGGGGTGGACGATTGATTCACTCACCCCATATAAAAGTCCGGGCATGGACGGGATTTTCCCGGCCCTTCTGCAATAGGGACGATAGATCCTTATTCCGTACCTGGTTGGGATCTTTCGTGCCTGCCTGGCGACTGGATATGTTCCAGCCTTGTGGCTCCAGGCTAAGGTATTGTTTATTCCTAAGCCCAGTAGGAGTTCCTATTGTGGACCCAGGGATTTTAGACCCATTAGTCTCACATCGTTCTTATTGAAAACCATGGAGAGGCTGGTGGATAGATTTTTAAGGGATAAAATTTTGGCACTTGAGCCACTTCACCCCAACCAACATGCATACCAAGCTGGGAAGTCTGTGGAAACGCTTCACCAGCTCGTAGTTCGGGTTGAGAAGAATCTTGATCGGCAGGAGATTGACTTAGGCGTCTTTCTAGACATGGAGGGGGCGTTTGACAACACATCCTATGACTCCATGTGCTCAGCATTGACCAGACATGGGGTAGATCAAACCATCATACGATGGATTAGAGCCACCCTGGAGGGTAAGCTGGCCACGGCGGCTTTCAAGGCTATCTCCAGGAGTGTCGCGGTGTCCAGGGGCTGCCCTCGGGAGGGATTATCACCCATCTTATGGTCAATGAGGCGAGCGTTTATTAACATGGATATGCGGATGACATCTGTCTTCCAGCGGTGGGAAGATTCCCAAACACGTTATCACTGCTCATACAGTGGGCCCTGCATACCGTTGAATTGTGGCGTGGCGAGCTTGGTATGTCGGTTAATCCCGACAAGACCGGGATTGTAGCATTCACTGGAAAGAGGAAACTCACATGGTTCTTCGAGCCCCGTCTGTTTGGGAAGACCCTCCAACATTCCATGTCGGTCAAGTACCTAGGAGTGATCCTGTACTCAAGTCTGACCTGGAAGGAACACATGGATGTTAAAGTGAAGAAGGCTCAAAACTCGATGTGGGCTGTAGTGTGACGTGGGGCTTGAAACCCGGCATGGATCATTGGCTCTACGTTCCTATCATCAGGCCGTCCGTCACGTTTGCATTCTTGGTAGGGTGGCCTGGCTGTCAGAAGGCCAGTGCCAAGAATAAACTAAGCAGGGTTCAAAGATTAGCCTGCTTAGGGATAACGGGAGCTATGCGCACTACTCGCACCAATGCTGTGGAAGCACTCATCTGCCTCCCCCGACTGAATTTGGTGGTTCAAAATGATGATATGTCAGCTGCACATCGACACTGGAGTCTTGGATGTTGGTCGTACCTACATCCCAATAGAGGACACAGCAGTATTTTTATTCGGCTTCAGCAGTCAGGTCCCATTATTTAATATGGGGGTTGAGGTTATGGGGCCAGCATACAACTTTGAACCCTAATATACGGTTTACCATGTTGACGAGGGAGGATTGGACTAAAGCAACTGGCGTTCCTCCTGCAGTCAAAGGGCTCATCTGGTTTACAGATGGGTCCAAGATGAGGGAGGGGGCTGGGGCTGGAGTCTGGGCAATCGGTAGGACGAAGGCTCAGCTTTTCCCTAGGTAGATACGCAACAGTCTTTCATGCGGAGATATATGCTATCTTAGCATGTGCCTATGAGATACAATCTCAGAATAGACCAGAGAAATACGCGAGCATCTGCTCCGAAAGTCTAGCGGCCTTGAAAGCCCTTAAGGCCGTTAGAACAACGTCTCCTTTGGTTCACGAGTGCCAAAAGGCGTTGAATGATATCTATCCTATATGCGGTGTGCCTTTTTTGGGTCCCCGGGCATGCTGGAATACGAGGTAATGAAATCGGCGATGGGCTCGAGATGGGCGGCACTTCTGTGAGGTGT
>Ga0209755_10006065_pt1 | contig 13512 bp, 5 predicted proteins | sample TergutCo191P1_FD_187301 | JGI IMG/M metagenome (GOLD analysis project Ga0209755, IMG submission 187301) | Cornitermes sp. P1 segment gut microbial communities from Petit-Saut dam, French Guiana - Co191P1 (SPAdes) (version 2) | ecosystem: Host-associated > Arthropoda: Insects > Digestive system >... | reverse complement strand
ATTAAAAAAAAAAAAAGCTTTCTTGGAGAATGTGCACTCAAATTGCAAATTTGTTAACAATGAGCACTCTGTTCCAGATATTTAATATATTCATACATGTAAGGTTTGCTTGGACAAACTTAGGCACATTATTTCTAGGACATGAAATTTTAAATTCATATGGCTTATGATGCCAATTTTACAATTGTTATTCTAACAGAAGATCTCACTTTTCTGAAATAACACAGATATCCGTTGAACTAGTTCACCAAGAATTGTTACAGAGTTTTGATTTAAATTCATAGCAAGTATTGGTTATATTATCTCAAAGTTTCCTACCTACTGACTATACAAATTATACCACAAGTTCCATGTTCACAGTATAATATTTGGATTTAAATGTAAAGTACGAAGATAAGTGTATATGCTTTAATCAAACTGCAGTTACTTATGTTCACTATATGTGAATGAAAAACATTAAAAAAAAACAAGAATTGTAACAGAAAATTATTATTTTCTGGGGTGTGACATTAAGTTGACTGGTAAATGTGTACCGCCATTTCGGAAGAACCATCTGCCTCAACTTCAGGGTATAAGAAATGTCACACATATAACACAGGATTCTGGGATCTATTGACATAGATTTGGTCCCATATTGAATTTAATTCAACCAGCTCTATGCAGCTTTCTATCTCTGAAGTATGAAATCTTACTCATAAAGAAAATTCACATAAGGCAACAAGACCTTCTGTAAGAAATATGATATATAAAGTTTTACCACTCAAAATATATGAACCACAAATTCCGATCATTATGATAACTAAGTAAGGGGATTTGCTTACTGCATACAAATGACATAATCAGTACTCTCGCATAACTGCTATTTTCCACCTTTTAACCAAACTAAAAACCACAACAACCATTCATTTTATAAAAAGAAATTTAAAAGAACACACAAAATGATTTAACTGTAACAGTGAAGATAATGCAGTTTCCAAATGTTTGGAGGATATGCTGAATTGGAAACCAATTTTGCCCAATAATTTAAAATGCTGTATCAATTTATACTTCAGCAGTAATAGAAGTGCACAAAAAAGTAACTTAACAGGAATTTCATACTATTATTTAAGTAATAAAACAATGCATAAGATTGTATGATGCAGTTATAAGCCAAGTCTTCAGCAGAAGAAACTTACTGCTTTACAAACTTACATCATTTCAACCCAATACATTCCAGCCAGGTACAAATACTTACTTGTCTGACACTGCAGTGTCTAAAGAGCATTAAAGTAGAAGTCAGTATTGAATTACACTATTACATATGTTAAATGCACTTGTCATACAATGGGAATATAAAGAGATGATGGTTTGGAATAACAGCATTGTGGCTAATGTTGATGTACAGTAATCTTGAATCCATAAAAGTAATAGTTTATTTTATAATTACTTCATTACTTCAAAAATAGATTAAGCATAATTGGTGCAAGCACATGTCAGCAACACCATTCATGCTTAATTTAATGGCATGCCTTGTGAAAGGAACAGTAATTTGGTGATGTAATTAATCTACAATCCTTCATATCCCATTCATTCTGGAATACATATTACAGTCATTGCTCTTGTATGACAGAACCTTTATTCTCTACAAAACCAATCCAATTAGACTTTGCATTCTTTTAGTCACATTCAATTAGTCGACCCACAGAACTTTAACCCCTTCTGGAAACTGACTTCAAAGGAGCATTCCACTAAGCTGTTTTTAACATGGATAATGTCCCACACATTTAAAAGAATATGAAACTACAAGGTAACATAAAAAAGTTGTAGAGCTTCAATTGTGAAATGGAAACTTCAGGTACACCACAATACCCAAGTATTAACATTTAAAACTTACAACGAATGGTATGGTTTCTTACTCTAATTAATGTGCAAACATTTACAGTTACTGGAACCATGTAAACAAAAGATATCTTAATGCTGCACATTGACACTTCCATACCAAATATACTATACATTTTGACCTGCCTACACAACCAGCACTGCATACAGTGAAGGTTGTGAGAACAGACACACACATATAGTATATCACAGAGAGCAAATATAATGCAAAAATACAATATTCTTGTACACCAATAACTTCAATGAAGCAAAACTGAGAATTTTAAAATTACTGAAATGATACTGGGTTAATGTCCTCTGGTATAGCAGGTTTCAAATACAACTGTTACCTTTCATACATGCACGTATTAGAGTTTTTAACCTAGCAGAGCTAACAACCCAGTTTCAAACATCATTAACTGCACCACATCCAACAGGCACAGCTATAACATTCACATTATTACGATAGATGTGTCAAATTATTTGCATTAAATAATATTATTTTAGAGCACTTCATACTATTTATGAAGTCTTGTGAGCTTTATTCTAATGCAGAATGCTTCAGCAAATGTAATGCCACACATGTAACAAACTTCAAGGAAGTGAGTCCTTAGAACACCAATAGTTTCTCATGGAGTCAAAAAATTCTCCATTTTATGGAATCCATATGCTCTTTACAGTGTTCACCACATCCTGTCACTTGTCCCTGTCCACAGCCAGATGAAAGCAGTCTATGCCCTCCAATCGTAGTTCTCTAAGGCTCATTTTAACATTATTCTCCCATCCATCCCTAGGTCTTCCAAGTGGCTGCTTCCCTTCAGGTTTCCCTATTATCCCTTTAAACCCCAAGTTAAATCCCATCTGCCATATGCTGGCATTATTAAGAGCTCACAATATTTTCCACGTTAGTGGGTTAAGGGTTATTATGTATACATATAAGGAGAAAAATAATACTGTTTGTCAAGAAGTAGGATCATAATTCATTGACAAAAGGCACAATAACCAAATACAATGAACATGTAACATGATCACGTATGAACTTAATGTTTGTTTCCATTGCAATTTAGTTTTCAGGTACTCCCAAAAAAACACAATAAAATATTTAAAAGACAAGGGTTCAATAGAGAACCGCAAAGAAGTGTATGTTGATGGGAGGCAGGGCAGCGAAGTTGGTACACTTACTGAAGCCTGGACAACTGAAGAATTGTGTTTCGATTCCCAGCAGGGATAAGAATTTTCTCTACTCTGAAGTGTTCAACCTGGCTCTGGGGTACATCTAGGATTGTATTCAATGGCTAATGGGGATCTTTAACCAGGACTACAGTGGCTAGGACATGGAACCGATTACTCATCTGCATCTTGTGCCATAGCTAAGAATGAGTAAAGCTATACTTCCACTCTGCCCTGCATCTTCATTGTGTGCATAGGCACCACTTTGCCTTTAGCAAGTATAGACGAAAATCTCAAAGTTTAATCCCACACATCCCTGTATCGTACTTTGTGACATTCTTACCCAATATGCTTGTATTTCATTTTCTCAATTGTTTTTACATTGCAGAAGTTAATGTTTTCTGTTGCAATGTGTACTTTGACACTGTTTACCTTCTACCATTAGCATAATCACTGTTAAAGCTTATGTTACGCGAAACAAGGCAGTTCTGAGCAGAATTCAATAAGAACTATTTTCTTACTAAATATATTTCTAGTCCTACTTTATTGTTATTGTTGCTGTCATTAAAGTTTATCGCTGTAAACAATGTATTACTGTACATATTCTGTGTAGATTACATTTATTGGATCTCAGCTTGCACTGCCAGCATATTTATAATTTTTGACTTACAGTGTTTTGTATGTAATGTGTAGGTATATCTGTGACCCACATCCACACCAAATTTCTTGTGCCTAGCCCTAATGCTTCATTAGTTATTGCCATTTAACAAAAGGCCAAAACACTTGCACACAGCTTCTATGTTCTTACTGCACATTCTTTGAGATCTTAACAGCTGTATATTTTTGCAAGTTATATTACCACACATAATTTCAGAATCAGACATGATTTTGACTCCGCCATCACACATTTCACATTTATCATGTTTTTATTGGTGATCATAAGAAAGCAGAAGAGCAGCCACTGGGGTGGCCTCCTATGACATAACGTTCAAACCAAACTTTGTGTGAAACTCATTTAATACTCACAGCAAGTCTACTAGGGCCAGTGCCGCAAACACACTCTTTGTAGCTCCGCAGACTAAGACAATGCAACAAAGTTACAGAGAAGCTAGTGACAAAAATTTGGTCAGTGTCAACACAGCAGCTGCAGCCCATTAGTAGGCAATATAAAATTTAAAATGGCATGGTATAACAGATACAGCAGAAGCTCTGCCAGGCTAATTCATCACCAAGTTAAATATGACAATGTATCAACTGAACCCAGTAAAACACTGTTTAAATACCAAGAGACACAACACTTTCCTATTCTAACCTTACAGTCCAACAAACAGGGAGTACTGTACACACACTGGTTATTAGACTAACAAAACCAGCATCATGAGGTTCAGGAGAGCCAAATTTCAAATGTAATAGACAAAGGACAATGGTGACATGTTGGTAAAATTAAAATAACTCAAAAAGACTAATGCGTGCACTGCGATCTGAGTGCAAGAAAAAAATGCAACACAAGAAGAACAGAAGCTTCAGACAAAAGTTTTGAATACAATACACACATAAGGCAACAGATAATTTACACAATAATGCATATGGAATTATATGTACACACATGTAAAAATTTTAAATAATTGAATATTAAATACAGCTGAATAAGTACAGTGATGAGTAGCATCAATATATATTACTGTACAATGCAATGAGGTAATATATGCTACAGTCATGTATGAATACATTCAACAGATTTCTACAAATAATGTAGTAAGTTCCAACTATTTTAAAAGTGCTTAAGAGTATAAAAATATAACTTGATAATCAGTGCAAGAGATAAAAAAATTAATGTAGTCAGTCATGTAACTTTTTACAGCTTTTCACACAGCTGAAACCCCTGGTACACACTGAGGACTAGTCAGAACATGTTCAGTGGAAAGATAAATAGAAGAAAGTGTTGTGTTTGATGGTATTGGAGCAATATTGAAATACAATGGCAATATAATCTAAAATCTGTTGAATAAACCCAATACAAAATGGTCACTGGCTCTCACACAGAATACGTATTAACAAAATAGTTTATTTATGCCATCAACACAACTAACTGTATCACTTTAAATTACATAAATACATGGCTTTAATATAAAGACATTTTATTTCATCTCTGATAAGCTTTTCCCGCACTTTTTTTCTTAGCTAATTTTGCCACTGGAATTGTGTTGGGAACTCTTACTTTTGCATATTTTGGTGTAATGCCTTTCTTGATACATTGTTGGTTAAAATATATGTTAGCATTGCAATTTAATAATTCTGCTTTTGTGTTTTTGTAGTGATAGATGTTTTTGGCTTCATTAGACACATATTTATATAACAGAACATGATACAATCAGTTGTGTTGATGGCATAAAAAACTATTTTGTAACCTGTGCAACATAAGGGGGAAGTCTATGCCCCCTCCTTTTTTTTTTTTTTAAGTATCACATTTCACTACAGTGGCAACCACATCAGTTTGGTTTCTTGTAGGAACAGGCTTACAGATGGAGCTGGATTAGTTTCTCTGGTTTATGAACACACAGTACCAGATCTTCGCACTTGGCACAAAAAAAAAAGTTATATTAGTTATTATACTTCTTAAGGGATAAATAAACACTGTAAGAAGAAGTCTTCAAATAAGGTCTTCTATCCATGTGCTGTAAAGTCTTTGAATGTCAAAAGAGTTTAAGCATTTACTAATGAGACTTTCCTACAACATAACAGAACAGGAATATTAAAATTTGAGATTTTGAAACATATTAATATAAAGTGAAATATCAATAAAATGAACACCAAGGTAACACAAATCGCACACACCTTTAATTTAAATTTAATAAGTACAAATTCAGTTTCCTTGGAGAATAAAATTTACTAAGTTACTAATACAAAAGTTTTTATCAGTACTGTTAATACAGATAGGAATAACTATGACAAGTTCAACAAAATGCAAACTATAAATCGTGTCACTATATTGTCATGGACAAATGGCATCAATTTAATGCTGTACTCATTACCAAATGAATAAAAGTTTCTCAGTAATGTAAAGCAAAAACACAGATGCAAGAAGTTAAATGCAGAATTATTATTATTGAGCCCGATGTCTATTAACACTGAACAGTTGAGGAGATGCCCTAAAAATCTAAACTTTTCAAAGCTGACTTACCCCTGCGGTCATTTAATCATGGTTGTGAGGTGATGCATAAAATATTGCATTTGAAGTGGCAAAGAGGTTAACAAAATACAGTCAGCATTACATTATGAAGCAAAATAAATAAAGTAAGACATGTAATCATTGCAAATGACATAAAATAAATACAAGCACTTTTAGCCCACTAGCAAACTTCAAAAGAGTACAGTCCTTCTTCATAACCTAATAGTTCCTCAACGGGTCAATAAATTTCTTGCATTTTATGGAACCCAAAGATTTATGACTGTTCATAAAAGCCCCCATATGTCCCTACTATGAGCCAGATTGAGTTTACACCCTCCTATCCTACCTCTTTTAAGATCCAGTTTAATATAATCCCCCCATCTATGCCCAGGTCTTACAAGTGGTCTCTTTCTTTTGTTTCCCCACCAAAAACCCAGTATGCATTTCTCCTCTTTCCTGTACATGACCCATGCCCCATCCACCTGAATTCTCTTGTTTTGTGCACTCAAATAATATGGTATTTGGTGAAAAATACAACTCATGAAGTCCCTCATTATGCATTTTCTTCAGTCTCCTGCTAACTCCTACCTCTTAGCCCAAAACATTTTCCTCAGTACCCTATTCTCAAATACTCTAAGCTTACATTCTTCCCTTAAGGTGAGCAATCCTGCAGATTTGACTCTGAAGGGTGTGCAATTTGTGCTAAAGGACGGTACAGAAGGTAAAGAGCAATGTACACTGCACGTGCAAAACTTGTCTGCTATGAACACAGGTTGAATGAACTTGTATCAAATGTACTTTTAGGTAAGATTTGATTCAAGAAATACACAGACTCAAATACTGGTGTATTAGCAGTAAAAACATGTAAGATTTTGCCTCAGGTTTATGAATTTAGTAAAACAATATGGGATAAAATTTTCTTCAACAATACACATTTTATATGCCAAAAGTGTGAAGGTTTCTTATAGCCAAAGTTATTTCTTTAAAAAAAGTTTGGTAGTGTAATTCACGTATACTTTTCAGTATTATGCAGTTGCTGCAAACACTGGTGCTGCAACAGTTAAATCTTAACATCAATACACCAACAAAATTAATGGAAAAATCAGTTGTAAAATATGAATAATATTAAATAAATAATAACAAATGGACTACACACATTAATACAAAGAAGAGTTGAAGATAAACTAAATCTTGGTATTCTCTCACTGCTGACTTTTACCCTAAAAGATGGCAATAAAAACATTAATGGTACTATGAACGAACTTCTGCCAGTAGTAGATTAGCATTTTGTGGTCTGGTACAGGCCTGTGTGAGACAGGAAGGTTACATTAATGTACCTTAACAACTGACATGTGTTCATACTACTTACACAGGAATGAGTGTTTATTAATTTAACTGGTACATCATGGTTTCAAACAAAATACTTCCTGCACTTAAATCCCATTCTTCAAATTTAAAAGATGCAGATAGTTGTAGGTTTGGAGATTAAAAAAAAGAAGTCATAGCTATACATATTCTTCAACACATCTGAATTACAACTGATATGGTTTCCATTCCTCTAGCCCTCTCAACACTGTTCCTTTGGCACATGAACAGCCCTCGTGTTAAACAAATGCACATCACAGATTGAAATGGTCCGTGAATAGTATGGACATACTGCCACCTGTTACTAATATAATGCTGCGCAAATGGTACAGACACTTGTTTACTTATGTGTGAACTGCCCTGTACTGAATTAGGCTTTCCCCTGTACTGAATTAGGCTTTCCATGCTTTATGCTAAGTACATTCATCACAGAGTTACATGATTCATAAATAATACTGACATACCACCATACAGTAAAGGCAAAGAATTAAAATAAGATTGAAGGCCACACATTTTCCCATATGTGCAGAGTTTTTACATTGTTTGTGCTACATAAATGTGTGCTATACATGAAACAGTCTTACCAGCAGCACAGAAAGTGTTATTAAATATGTAATGCTTCAGTGGCCATGCACCATCAATATTATCATAAGTGTATACCTTAATTATACCAGTTTCAAGAAAAGTGCCACTGGCAACAAATTATAAGAACAATGATCAACAATAAGTCTGGGACATACAATGTTATAACAACTGTTATCATTTTTAAATTCCATGTATGCTAATTAATACTCAAGTTAAAGGGGCATGTTATATAAATATTGCTTTACATACCAGCCTCCACTGGTGAGGTAGGAACTTCAGTTTGAGTCAACACATAACATGGAAACACTTAGCTATGTAAACCAAAGGGCACAATGAAATCCATAGTAATGACAATGCCTCATCCACAGCTAAAATAAAGATTTTATGGCTGTACTCTACAACAAATATGGGAAGTTAATAAAAGACTTGAACAATGTTAAATATGAGGTTCTTAACAGTGGTACTGCTAAAGATTAAGTCCTGGAATGTTAAACTGTGTAGACTGGTAAATAGTGCTTAGTGTTTCAGAGAATATAGTGTTTTCATTTTTAGAGTCAAGCCATTCCTGTATACGAAGACAAAGCAGTACTAAAAGTCAAGAACTACTTGTGGAACACAGCGTAATATCCCAGAACACCTAGATCTTCAGACTTATATAAGTTACAATACTTTGGATAAAACTTACAAATTGGAAAGTGATAATTTTGCTACAAAATGTCAGTCTTGAATTTGCCAAACTTATAACTGAACGCAAGATAAAGATAAAAACAGAGATAAAAATTTTCTTAAGCCAATGCCTGAAATATAACATAATGATTTTAAATCTGCTGACCATACAGTGGCCAGCTTCCTGATCATTGCCCAAATAAGACAAAAATCATAAGCCTGGAGGTTAACAAACAATAAATTATGAATGACCGTAAAACTTATAAAAAAAACTGAACTGCACTTTCTTTTATTCACAATTTGTTAGTTGAAGGTATTGGGTGTTATAATGAAAGGCTACTGTAATGTGAGAGCCAAAATGTTATTTTTAAGTGTGTTATTTAATGATGATATCCATTACTAGGATTATAACAGATGAATGAAGGAGTGAGCAACATTTATTGACAGGGGAAATTCAGAACATTCAGAGAAAATCCTACTCCACTGCCACTCTGTGGTGACCACAATTCCAACATAAACAGGCCTGGGAATAAACCCGGCCCTCTGTGAAGGGGCACCAACTACTAAGTGCCTCAGCCAAAGTGTCAGGTGGTAACCAAATCCAGTACACAAAAACTCAGCACAATCAATAATTTTTCACTTTTACTTATTAACTGGTGCAATGAAGCCATATTACTGACATGAGGCACATTAGACCACATCCTCAAAACAACACTGCTATATACCTTGAACACATTCCTATGCACAGTGAAATCCCAATAAAACAAACAATGAGTTTAAACTTCAAAATCACATTATACCGCAACACTCTTACAGTTAGGAAGGTGTGCAATAATCTATTTCCCTTGTGTGTTTTTTGCATTTCCACAGATGAACTCTCCCACTAATCCACTATAATAATTGTAGCCAGCGATGGACTGTATGAAATTACAGTCTCACTCACTACATATGCTGGAAAAATAGCCTGACAAAATAAGAGGTGCTCATACCTACAAATAATTTTCTACTGAGAAAACTCCAATGCTGCAATAAAAAACCACAGATAAATCTCATGAGTGTTTCAAGATGCCAGATTGTTTCCCATGATCAGTACCACTTGATATTTCTTTCCATGCAGTTTCAACTGTAGCTTAGTGTTATGTCCTCAGTAACTACAGAAATCTACTTTCTTCCATTAACAACTACTTTATTGAGGGTAACTGGATACATATTTTGGCACAAGCTGTGTGCCATCATCAGACCATACCACACAGCAAAGACAGTAGTACACCTCAATATACCTACACGTGGAGTGTGTTAAGGAGTGGGCACATCTAAATGTGGCATAAGATACACACCTGGGTTATAATGTGCATTTTGGGTTACAGACATAAATTTTTGAGATTTAAACTTACTTACAATTACAATCAAAACAGTCCTATACAAAATCACATTTATTTGTTGTTTAACAATGTGTTTTGTGTGTCTGGTGCTGGTCATATTGTAAACAGTCTATTGCAAAGTTTTATATTTTATGATACTTGGTGAGCAGATATTCAGGTAAAAATGCTACTGAAATACTGAATTTTGATAACACTCTCTTACTGGACCTAAAACGTTTTAGCAACATAATATCAAATAACTCAAAGAGATAGAAAATGCAGACCGTCTCAGTGGAAAGTGTAGGGTGTACAGTTAGATGTGCTATTCACTATGCATTTTACGATGTAAAATTATGTCAAAAACAGGTTTGGATATGTCTGTAGATGCCATTTAAATATGTATTCTTCAACACACATGCTAAGTTGTCATAACTTGTTTAGTAATCGTCCTTTCTTAATTAATCACAAAAACATCTCTTCACTTTCCCTTAAAAATTGCTAATTTATAACATACTGGTGTGCTGTCCACATCCAAACTTTGCCTCTCTTATGCACATCAGCAAAAATGCAAAAAGTGTCTATTAGTTTCATCATGTCTGTAAGTCAGTCTGTCTGTCTGTTAGGTCTGCCTGCATGGAACAATGTGGGTCCCACTGGACCAATATTCATGAAATTTGATATTTCAGTATTTTTTTAAAATCTGTCAAGGAAATTCAAGTACCATTAACATCTGACAAGAACAACAGTACTTCATGTGAAGACCTACATACAATTACGTTAATATCTCAATGAATTCTTCTAAAACGCAAGAAATGTTTCAAACAAAAGTTGCACAGAATATATAAAAATAAAAATATATATGACGTGCAACTTTTTTTTTTAATCATGCCGTTTATGAGATAATGTGAAAAAATATGGTACTGCCAGACAGGCCACAGATGGCATATAATGCAGCACCAAACAGATGCAATTGCATGCCAGTTTACTAAGGCAAGAATACAGATACATTCATAACAAGTAATACTTGTTGCTTCAATACTGATTAATTCCATCTGATCTCATACAACGTTTTACCATAAGAGTTACAAAAACTGAGAAAATGGGCAACAACTTTGCGGTCATTACGAACTGTTTAGACAAATCGTATGTCTAAAGAACGGGATGTGCAAACAAATATTCTTTTGTTTCAGTGCTGCATTGGGCACATTACATGCAGACCTACACATGTATTACTGTTGGTAACATCATACATTTGCCATAAAAGCATTGTTGTATGACGCTCACTATTTTTATACAGCTGACAGTAACATTTAGCTCAACAACACACACAGAATGCATTTTTATGATTCCACAGCAACAATGGCTACATTACACACGTATTGTCTGTCTTTGTATCTTATCCCGAATACTCTTTATTGTAATCTACAAACTTTAACTAGCATACACAGGTACGGTTTTGTATACTGTTTTTTGGGCACAGGTTCTTTCACATTGTGTTTCTTGCTGTGAAAGCTATTCCCAGATTAGTGTTCTTACACACACTGTAATTTTCCTACTTCACTCTCCCAGTCACACAAATCTGAAAAAGTTTCAAATTACAAAAATTCATACATTCATCCACATTATATGTGATGGTCCAATGATGGCATACAATACATGCTAAAATAAGCGCTCAATTACATCACACAGAAAAAGTTGTTCACAGAAAACAAGCAGATTGTATCCTGAAGCATCAGAATAACTAGGTACATATGGGAAAAATAATGGCAGCATTTCCACTCTTTGGGTTTTACATACACATATTTCTTCATATGACATATATTGCATTAAATAAAAAAAAAAATGTTTCAGGCAATACAGTTGCTCCTGTCTGTCACCAACAGACCTGAATGAAATAAATGCTTCCTTTGCAATGCAGTGTGTATTTCAAAGAAACTTGCAAAACAACATGTTTTTGAATTTATACTTCATAACAGTTTTTCTAGGTACATTTTGACATCTACTTATAACATCCACTTAGGAGGATTCTGTACAAACAAACAAAAAGTTGAGGATTCCATTTTTCTCATACCATTGGGTAATCAATTCCCATTGTTTTGAGTTAAAGGTACTTATGATTACCTTGTACTCAGAAGGCTTCACACTTCTTACATGTAATTTGGTCACATATTACTAAGTTGCTGTTGTGTCCATTTTGTTGCAATTACACATTTTTCCAATTCCCCCCCCCCCCCCCCCCCAAAAGCATTTACAGAGCTGTGACATGATGTTTAATAAAGAACACATATATAGGATCACAGTATATTTGAGTGATTTTACTGCTCTCACTTAACTGTGAAACCTACACATCCCACTTCTATTTCACTTCTCAGCAGTGTGGGCTGTTCTCAAACAATGGTTGCTGACTCCTGATAGTAAATGTTTTGTACAAAATTATATAACTATTGTAACTATAGATCTGTAATATGAATGAAACTGTACAACCATGGGCTGTATGTTTCTTTATCAGTCTATATATATATATAATTAACAAAATAAAAATTTTTCAGTATTTCCAAAAACCAAAATTTTGAATATCAGCAATACTTCATATTAAAAGTAGATCATATCCTTACTCTTTATGCCTTAAAGATAATGAAATATAAACACAAAACCACAGAAAGAGAATCACATATGCATAGCCAGATATATATCTGCCAGAATTAATTATGATGAAATACAAATGCAACTGCCAGGAAGCAACATACAGAATCATCAGCAATATCAAAATTATACAGCCAAACATTTAACAAAAATAATCATGGCTAAAATCAGTGCTTTGTTTTCTACAAACAGAAGTGTACCAACTTAGATGACAAAGAAAAGCAAAACAAAATAATAAACTTAAGTTAAAAGTAAAAAGGTTATCCTTCAATTTCCACAGTACTGCCGCATTCATGATATATATATATATATATATATATATATATATATATTTTGTCATTCCCATTACAGGCCTGGATGGGCCCTGAGGGTTCCAGAAGGTTGAGGTTCCCAAATTTCAAGACAATCGGCACAAAAAGGTGGCAAGGTTTTCAGCCCTACGCACTGGCTGCCTTTACCCCCAGGAAATATTCCTGGCGCTCATTTCTGTTAGAGGCTGAGTCAACCCCAGGGCCATAGTGAGGCCGGAAGGATTACATAAATGAAAAATTCCAGTGACACCATGGGGAATCAAACCCGCGACCTGCTGGTTTGTAGCACAGTGCTCAACCAACTGTGCCACCGCGTACCCTGCATTCATGATATTATTATCAGATATTGAATGTTTTATTTCTAGACATTACAAAAAAGAAAATT
>Ga0209755_10006064_pt1 | contig 13516 bp, 8 predicted proteins | sample TergutCo191P1_FD_187301 | JGI IMG/M metagenome (GOLD analysis project Ga0209755, IMG submission 187301) | Cornitermes sp. P1 segment gut microbial communities from Petit-Saut dam, French Guiana - Co191P1 (SPAdes) (version 2) | ecosystem: Host-associated > Arthropoda: Insects > Digestive system >... | reverse complement strand
TACAGATTAGTTAATTAACTCTATCCCCATATATGCCTTTCATGTATGGGGATCTTCATGTTTGCGGCAGTATGTTCAAATGTTTCGTTCTGATGCTCAAATGTTTCCGTTTTAGGTGTTCAAGTGCGACGAAATCAGCACATCATAGTGTGATAAGTTAAATGTATAATTATTGATAATGCGCGAAACATTCCTCGCGATATTGCATTTTGAGTTATAGTTGTTTTTAAATTATTTTCAATTACATAAAGAGTATAGTAATCAGATTTAATATTCGAATCCGAATATAAACCCTGTTTGATACCTATATCATTAATATTATTTAAAACTTCCTCTTTAAATTTATTTTTAAACTTTAACTCTCCGGTATAAAATACCTCGACAGGATTATCTGAATTGCCGTATTGTAAAGTCCATTCTTTATCAATTTTTATTCCTAATTCTTGATTCATTGATTTTCCGAATGTATAATATTGAACACCTTCAGCCCATTTATGGATTTTTTCTAAATATGGATATTGCAATTGATCTCTGCGAGAGATAACCGGTTTGTTTTCCGGTACTTGAAATTCCATGTTTTTTACTTCATTTTGCTGAGATGTTAATATTTGTCCTTTTCCATCAAATCAATATAATTGGGTATTTAAAGCCCATGATGATTTTAAAGATTTAATCGCGCTTGATTTGCAAAAGTTAGAATGTTTGAAGCGATTTTTCCCATTTCCGCAACCTCTTTTTCAAAAGTATGATCGGAATATCGAATTACCTGTTTTAAATCTTTATGGCGGGTTACCTTAGCAACTTGACGCAGATCACCGCCTGTATTATTTGCCCATGCGGTTGCCACATAATGGCGCAGGCTGTGCAAGTCTAACTTTCTTCCGGCGCAATTTATCTCAGCGCGTTCTACTGCACAATGAAAGTATTTTAAAACTGTCTGGGCGCTAATTGGTTTCTCTGCGTCTGCGCTCCAAAAAATAAATTGTTTTGCAGGTTCTATATCTTTATGCGGGGATTTATCAAGTAAAGACAAAAGAAGATTCCGCACTTTTGGCAGTACATCTGCAAGCCCCGTGGTAGCTTCTGTAGAAAGTGTTTTCGGTTTTTTGTATATTGAAACTCTTCCGCGTTTCCGATCAGGAATACCGTTCTTAACCCAATCAGCAGCCAAGAGAAGCGCGTCATCTCTGGATTTAGCTCCGGTATTTCGCGTACAGATTCTTTCCCCTGTCTGCGGGTTCAAGATTTCTGCAAGGTAGATGCCTTTTTTATTCGGATATAAATAATAAGACCGACCCATACTTTCTCCTCGGAAAGTTCAGGTTTCCCTGATTTCTTCCCCGATTTATTGAAAGCAATACAGTCGGTTCATCGATAAATATTTGCTAATTCTTTATGTAGTAAGAAATTATAAACATTACTACAAAAAGCGGGAAACGGGAGTCGGACCCGCGACATCGACCTTGGCAAGGTCGCGCTCTACCACTGAGCTATTCCCGCGCTTATTCTCTTCAAAGACTAAAATAAAAAAAAGGATTTGTCAAGCCCCATGTTCTCCGATCAATAACGATAATTAAAAGCGAAGCCAAATGCCCACGGGAGACCTTCCCCGGTGATTGTATTGGAAAATTTCCAGGCTCCCCAAAGATTCGGCTCCAAAAAAATGGGAAGGGCCTTCACGGGAATAATTGACGCTACAAGTTTTAAATTGAGAACCAGCGATTGAGCCAGACGGATATCGTTTATCGCAATTCCCTCGGCGCCTTCAATGCCTTGACTGTCGTATACTGCATTTCGCAGGGTAAGAGTGCCTAAAAACCTGTTATAATACGCGTGACCCAGATTATTTTGAATCTCAATCGAAAAAAGCCCAACAGACATTTCGCCGCCTGCGAGCCATTGAAGATTGAGACCGCGCGGAAGCGGATATTCCTTTGATGCGTTATTTTCAAATAAAGGCTTACCGTAAACGCGCGACGTTCCGTGAAGATTCATTCCTGACAGGTCATAAGCGCCGTATAGCGTTAGATTCAAAGGGAGGCGGATTTCCGTGTTTGCGCGCAAGCTTCCTTCAGCGCGCGGAAAAAATCCATCGGTGTATGAGGCCCACACTAAACTGCTCCCTCTCATAGAGAAAGAAAATCCGTTTCCGAAAATTTCATCTCTGCCTCTTCGAAGATTCGAAAATGACAAGCCGGCATTAATTACAAAAGCGCTTTTTGTTTCTTCCCATTCATAAGCGGAAGAGTCTATCCTCGCACTGCCTGATTCTGCGATACTTAGAAAACCTGCGCCTAAAGAAAGACTATAACCCCATCTGCCGGGATAATGATTGAAACTTGCTATTAGCGACACTCTTGTTTCACGGAAAGGATCTAAAATTAAATCATCCGTTACTTTGTCCGAAAATTCCAATTGAACAGGAAAACCCGGCACTGTAGTCTGCCATAAAAAAGTTTCAATCATAGCCATGCGGTATTTAATATCAGCATAAGCGAAAGCGATAATCATATTTCTATCTGTCGGATCCATCATGACTGTAAAAAGCCCCGCGCCGTCCGGATTTATTTTAAAATCATCATCGCTGATCATCATTCTCAGCAAAGGAAGAGGCAGCCAGAGTTTAAACGGATTCATATACGCGATACCAAAATAGGGACGAGAGATTGAGGAGTTGTAAGCGGAGAGCAGAGAGTCAGCACTCAGTTCCCGGTCTTCAGTCCCCGATACAGAATCTGATAAAGATGTTTGATTGTTTTTTTTAGCGCTTCCGTAATCAGCAGGATTCTGTTTAACCAAATTAATATTGACAACCGCGCCGGAAATTTTATCGCCCGGCTCAGGGAAACGTAAAAAGCTGTCGCCTGAAAAAAAGGCGGCGCTGTAATAAACAGTGTTGTCTGCCGATACGGGATAAAAAACGCCGCCCGAGAAATCGCGGCTGCTGAAAAATGCCTGCATCGTATCAAGATCAACTGACGCAAGTTTGTACATACGATCGTCACTATTATGGCTGAATAAAATTTTTCCATCCGACACATTTAAGCCGCGCATATAACGCCAGTAAGAGTGATCTGCCTCAACACTGCCGGCGGCGTAGTCTATTTGAAAAAGCTCCCCTGTAACATAATTGTAAAGCAAAAGAGCGCGCTCTCCTTTTCGCGCCGCGATAAAAACGATCCGCTCTTCATCAAGAGACTGTGGCCCTGAGAAAACCAGCTCTTCTGATCCTTGAAAAAGAATTTCGCTCATTCCGTTAAAATCTTCGAATACAATACAATTATTATGCAGTTCAGAACGCAGCCCTATAACGCCGCCGCGAAAATATCTTGCCTTGTAAAGTCCGCGGATTGATCTTCCCGTCAGCCGTCCCGTATCTGTCCTGTGCTCTGTTGCAATCGCGCTGTATCTATCCCCTGTCAGTTGATATCCCGAGACCAGCGCTGTTGAATTGTCAGCGGATACTCCTACATCGTAGGAAAAAAGAGAATCAGTATTAAACTCGCGGATAGTTTCTTTGTGCGTATCATACACGATAATCCGATCAGAATAGCTTTCAAGAATATAAATATCTTTTTCACCCGCGGCAAGAGCGGAAATGGAATTCTTTTTTTTGGAAAAAAAAGAATGTGCCGGAAAATATTTATTTTCTTCAAGATTATTCAATTCAAACGAATCTTTGAAAACTTTCCACGCCTCCAAAAAATCAATATTATAAACATTTTTAAAAATACGATAATAATCCGATCTGTATACAAAAAAAGAAATATAGATACCGTCTCCCATAGCGCGCCACAATTCCGTATATTTATCCATACCGTAAGTTTTTATAAGCCACGACGAAAAGAGTCCGCCGTAATCATAAAAAGCGCCGGCTTGATTAGAACGATCATAAACACCCGAGACCTGAAACGGAGTTAAAAATTTCCCCTCATGAATTGCCTGCCTGAGTTTCTGTTTAATAAGCGGATCATTTGCCCTGCCGAAACCTGTGACGCTTTCCATCGCGACTGTAACGCCTTCCACCATAAAAGCCGGAGCGTTGAGAGCGGAAGGGGTAGCCCAATTTCCGAAAATATTACGCAGCACGCGGAAGAACGGCCCGCGTGTATTCAAAGAAACAGCATGAGTCAACTCATGAATAAAAAGTCCTTCAAGGCTGTTGGAAAAATTTGTCCATTCCAAATCCATCGGCGTATCGAAAAGCACGATATGCGGAAACGGAAGAGGATTATAAAAACCGTTAAACATATCCGTATGAGGAGCAAAGGTGACAGGAATACGACCGGGAACCTCAATCCCGAAAAGCTGACTCAAATCCTGATAAACGCGATCCGCGTAAGAAGCCAAAAGCCTCGCCGAAGACTCTGACTCCGGAGGAAAGATAATATCAAAACGTTCTGTTTTAATCACACGAAAAGAAGCAAAAGGCTTAAAGAGCTGCGCCTCAAGCGGAAACGAAAAAAATATCAATAAAAGAAAAATGACGAATCTGCTCTTCATATTGAAATAATAAAGTAAAAAATAAATATTGTCATCTCACTTGAGATCCTAGTCCTTCAATTCATTTTTTGATACAATGCGTCATGGCTTTGAATTGCGGTATTTTGGGACTGCCCAATGTTGGGAAGTCCACGATTTTCTCGGCATTGTGTTCCACTCCGGCGGAGGCGGCGAATTATCCTTTCAGTACTGTTAAGGCAAATGTGGGGATCATCAATGTTCCTGATCCAAGACTTGACAGGCTGTCGTCAATTTTCAAACCGGACAGAACAATTCCGGCGACTGTTGAGTTTGTTGATATCGCGGGACTGGTAAAAGGCGCTTCAAGGGGCGAGGGACTTGGCAACCAATTTCTTTCACATATCCGCGATGCCGCAGTTTACGCCCACGTCATCCGCTGCTTTGAAAACAGCGATGTTATTCATGTCAACGATAAAATCGATCCGGTATCCGATATTGAAACGATCGATATTGAGCTGGCTCTTGCCGATCTGCAAACTCTTGCCAAACGGCGCGAACGCGCGGAAAAATCTCTGAAGAATCCCGCTGAAAAGAAAAACAGCGAATTTGTAATTTCCATTCTGGACAGGATCACTCCGGCGCTTGAAAACGCCCAGCCAATCCGCTCGCTTGGTTTTAACGATGAAGAAAAAGCGGCGATTTACGACTGCCATTTTATAACAGCGAAACCTCAGCTGTATGTTTGTAATGTTGATGAAGAGGCGATTCGCAGCCTCGCCGCGGGCGGTCACGGAAATATTCATGTAATGGACGTAAAGAAACGCGCCGCCGCGGAAAAAACAGCGGCTGTCTGCATCTGCGGAAAATTCGAAGCGGACCTTTGCGGTCTTGAAGACCCGGAAGAAAAAAAAGCGTTCCTTGAAGATTTGGGACTGGAAGAGACCGGGCTTTCAACTTTAATTCACAGCGCCTATAACCTTCTCGGCTTGCGGACTTTTTTCACCACAGGAAAAGACGAATGCAGAGCATGGACTTTCCACGCGGGAGACACAGCTCCCAAGGCCGCAGGCGTTATTCACACTGATTTTGAAAAAGGTTTTATCAAAGCGGAAGTTTACACCTGCGATGATATTTTCAATTACGATACCGAAGCTAAAATCAAAGAAGCGGGCAAGTATCGTCTTGAAGGTAGAGAATATATAGTTCAAGACGGAGACGTGATGTTTTTTAAGTTTAATGTTTAAATTAAACGAGTCAGGCTGACGCCGTTACTCTTTTTTCCAAGCAGAGAATATTTACTTTGAGTTTTTAATTTCCCTATTGTTCCCCGACAGTCCAGCTAACTTCCGCGCGCGGGAATCCTTCCGGTTCAATTCCGTAAGTGCCGCCGCCTGCGGCTCCTCCCCTGATCTCAATGCGATCATAAGAAACTTTACCGGGATACATTCCCGTGCAGGTTACAGTTCCGTCCATGGTTCCGTTGGAACTCATGTTCGCGGTTGTATTTGAATTTCCGTTCAGATGAAAATAAACGCCGTTGGCCGGATCGTTTTCGATGTAGAACTCCGCGTAATTTGTATACAGCATGATGATCCGCGCGCCGAGACCGCTAAGAGCGGCATTGTAATAAATAGTGCCGCTTATCGTGCCGTTCTTTGTTTCTGTTCCGAGCTTGTCGGTGCTACCCGGTCTGTGCATGATGGTAAGTTTTTTTTGCGACGCCTTTACGGTCTTGTTGTATTCAAGCATATACTGAGTATGAGTCAACGCACCCCAGCCGATTCTTTCATCCGAAGGAAAATTTCCCTGCTCAAGCTGGTTTAAGGACAGCACACGGAAAAAATATTTCCTGCCGACTCTCGCCTGCTCGTTTCTGTCAATAAAAGTGTAAATCCCTGATGCTTCATCATAGAAATAAACATTTGTCCACGGCCCGTTGGCTGGCAGAGCTGATTCATTAATTCTGGAAAAGCCCGTTTCGGATCTGGTTGATCTCTGCACATGGTAGAATGCCGGAGCGTCTGTTTCAGGTTTCTTCCATGTTATCCGCACCGGATACACATTGCTTGAATTGGCTGCCTCATTCTGAATAAATCCGTGACGGCTGGCATCAACAATAACGGCGGCTGAGGGAGCCGGAGAAACCACCGTGCTCTTGTCGCTTTCGACAGCTCCGTTGACAGTGGATACCCTGAAAAAAGTATGGCTTACAGCGTCGGAAATTAAAACGGAAACATACCCTTGCGCGTCTGTAAACGAACTTACATTATCTTCAACCAGATGAGAAAAACTTCCGCCAATGACGGCGTCAGAATAAATTTTGTATGTGTAACGGGAGCGTTCATTTTCATTGCCCATTGCCTGCAGCCATTTGACATTTACAGTTCCGTCAGAATTTTTTTCGGCGATTACCGTATCGGGGCTGCTTAAAATAAAACCTTCCGGGTCGGGAGACGACAATTCGCTTCTCAGCGCCCTGCCCGATTCAATATCGTCAACTATTGCTTGAACACGGTAGTAATAAAAAACGCCGGGTCTTAATCCGACATTGTCGATCCAGAAAGGATCTTCTGTTTTATCAGACAGCCTTGTAAGAGATCCGTCCGCGGAACTGTAGCGGAGGACAGCGTAATAAACATCGGCTTCATCAGCTTCGTCCCAAATAATTTTGATTGTATTTTTTGACTGACCTCTTCCGATGCTGTCGTCAAGTCTGACATTGGCGGGCGCTGACGGAGCACCGAAGATTCTGGCATAACCGTAAGCGGGTCTTGTCTGCAAAGTTTTGTTGCCGAAGCTGTTCCTCGCTATCACCATATAGTAAAAATCTTTTCCCTGCTCGGCAGCGCTTACTTTATTTTGATACCATGACTGATTTCCCAAAACAGTTCCCAACAAAGACGCGGCGGCGCCGTTAGGAAGATCGCTCCGCCATATTTCGTAGGACTCGGCGCCTGCCGACAAGTCCCAGCGCAGTTCGACATAATCAACCGACGCGCCGCCTGTAGCCCTCGTGTTAACCGGAGCGCGGAACAACATTGCCGGCTGCGGCACGGTTGGATCGCTTTCCTCGTATTTCTTCGCGGTGTTGAAGGAAGAAACACGGTAGAAATATTTATTTTGATATTCAGGAGAATCGAGAGAAGGATATCTTAATATCTCATCAGAATAGGACGTACTGTAAACAAAACGATCCAGCGGCTCATATTCTTCATCTTCCGGATCTGTCCACGCAGGAGGATTTGATCCTGGAATGGGAACAGCGGCAGCTCTTTCAATCATGTAATATGCGGCGTCTTTTGCCTCTGTCCATGTCAGACGTATTACAGAAGATGAATAGAAAGGCGCGATATACAACTGCCCCGGAGGATCGAGTTTCTCAATTTCATCACCGGTTTTAAAAAGATCTCCAAGAGAAGAAGGCGAATCATTTTCAGAAAACGGAACCTTTGGTTGAAACAAATCCGCGCACGAAGCGAGGATCATCATAATAAAAATAATAACGCTAAGCGGTAACCGCATTCTGATTTTACTTTTCATATTAATACCACGCATCGGTTTGATAGCGGCGGCTGTCAGTTGTAAGGCCGGTCGGGTTCTGCTGCTGGAAAGGCAGCGGCGTATTGTTTTGAGCGCTGGTAATATTTACCGACGGCGAACCTGAGGGATACCTCACCTCAATATTCCCGCCCGTCCATGTTAAATCCCGGAAACGCAACTGCCCCGAATACAATGGCGCGACACAAGCCGGTCCGTTTACCGATAAGAAGCTCCCGCCCCATGAGTCGTACGCTCCGTACCTTTGAGGGAACTCGCTTGTTCTCGCGGTAAATGCTGTGACAATCTGTCCGCTGTCTGTTGCCCCTGTATCAATTGATAAAAAGATTACCGAGTATGTCCAGTTTCCTCTGTTGGCATTGGTGTCCATATCCGGTTTATAGTTTTGAATATTAAAATAAAATCTTGTTACGCCGGCATTTGTTTCAAGTCCATGTTTTCCGCTTCCTCCGTTATTTCCGTTATGATCATTCCAGCGTATCCATGCCGATCTTGTAACCCAGTTTGTTCTGGCGTTTCCCGCCGCGGAATGTACAACCCATGAAATGGTCAAAGTTGAAATTCTCGCGAATTCCAGAGGAGTTATTTGCCGCGCGCCCCATTTTACATAATCGGTCTCAAGAAAGTTCGCTCTGTCCTGATTGTTCCTGTTTGAAGACTGCGCGAATAAAATCTCATAGTTCCAGTCAGGGTCGGGGCTGAAAACCTTCTCTCCGTCATTCAAAACATAACTGCGCACTTTAAAATAATGTTTATAGTCACGCATAACTTTGAGCAGGCCGCTCTGCAATGTATCGCCGCCCTGTATATCAGAAACTTTAACGCTCAGATTGATTTGATTTGGAATTGACTTGATATCGGCGATTGTATGCCAGGCCGCGTCAATGTTGCGGTTCATAACAAACACTTCGTATCCGTCGACGCCCCAGTTAAACTCCCCGCTGTTGTATGAATTGTCGATGCCGGCGCTGTACCACTTAACCTCTTCTGTAAAATTATTATGAGAATCACGCAGCTCGCTGCGGCTTACGCTTTCCATTCTTACCATGCTGAGCATAAACCCCAGCATATTCGGCCTGTCCCTTTCGTCACGCTGATTTGCGCACAGAGAAATAAAACGCCTTGAGTGCTGCGGCACAGAAGCGCTTGTGCCGCCGGCATTACTGATACCGACAGCGTATTCATACGCGACGCCGCGAGCCTGCGGAGCGTCAACGCATACTGCCGCGTTGTCAATACTTGTTACCGGAACCCATGTACTGCTGCCAGATGATCTGCGGTACACTGTGTAACGCGGAGTAAAACCCTGGACCGTAGAAAGACGCGGCGGCGGATTCCATGTCACAAGTATCCCGTCATTAGTATTACCTTGAGACGCGTAAGTTCCTTTGGCCGCTGTAACATTCTGCCCAAAACCGATCGCAAAACCTTCGCGCTCAAGGGAAGCCACGCCCGAGTATTGAATATCCGCGCCGCCTTCGCGCACAGTGAAGGAAGCGATGGATGTGTTTTTATTTTGTCCGTCTTTATTAAAATGAAACTCAATCATGTTGAGAGGATCGGGTACATTGCCTCTGACTATCACCGGCACAACAAAGTAACGGTACGGCATTCCCTGAATCAAATCGTTCTGTTGATCGCGGTAAATGCTTGAGTGCCTGCTGTAAACGGCGCCGTCATATTCATTGTCAGTCAAATACATATCGCGCAGGGTATAACGGGAGTTGGCGAAAGAAACGGACGCTTTCACTTCATGAGCGTCAATTTTTGAATTGGACGCGTCTGTCTCCAGATTTTTTCCGATAATGCTGACAGAAGAAGAAGTTGAAGCGGGAATATAGTACACAATAGATTCGATTCCTTCTTCCGCTGTGTTTGTCATGTTAAACTGGCGGCGGAACACATAATAGCCGCCCGCGCCGTGTACGCTGTCCCATGAAACATCAATGTACTGCGGAGAGACAGCCGTACTCGCCGTTAGTTTGAGCAATGCGGGTCCGACTAAAAAAGTTCTTACATCTTCCGACGAAGAGGTGGAGATTTCTCCGCCGCCCGCTTCAGCGCGCAAGCCTTCATTCAAAGCGTCTACAGTGATTTGAATTTCTTTTCCTGCCATGAGAGCGTTGTCATATCCCTCGGGGCTGAACGGAAACTTGAATCTTCCGGCGGCATCGAGGGAAAGCTCGTCCCTGCCGATCACTGCCGCGACTTTAAACTCGGCGCCGGCATCTGTGTATTTATATTTGATACGATAGACGTCCGCCTTTTGCGCTTCAGTCCACAGCGGAGTGATTGTGCTGTAAGAAGAGCCGGAGCCAAGTGATAACTCGGGTACGCCAAGAGTCCGCGCCGCGGGCGCATAGACCCGCTGGCCGTATTTAAAATCGCCAAGACCGTCAGAGCGGGCCGGCCTGATTCTGAAGTACGCTGTTTTCCCCGGCGTCTGTCCCGCAACAATAAACTTAAAACTTTCGATGACAGTTTCATCTTCATCAACAGGGTCATCATTGACAGAGTCGATTTCTGTCCAGCCGTCGTCCCTGTCTTCTCCGTCATCGGATTGTTCAATGATGTACTTCCTGTTTGAATAATTATCCCAGATGAGAACAAACTTGTCGGCGTATCCGTCCTGAATATGAAAATTTTCCACGACGATGGGCTGGGTATCCTCAGAAACCTGAATGCTGCCAAGAGCTTTAAATATATAAATCGTGTTGCCGCTTTCAGGAAGCTTTACCTCAACCTCAACAGAATAAATTCCCCGTCCGGGATCTGCTTCAGTACTTTTTTGCGTAAGATCCATCTCGATTGTATGGCTTTCTATCTCTTCATAAGCGAAAGGGCCTCTCTTAATTATGAAAGTATCATCGGGATTATTTTCACTATCATCATCAATGGGTACAACTTTTACATTAACAGCGTAAGAATAAAGCTCGCCCTTAGGATCAAAATTAAAGATGACAGGCAATCTGGCATACTCATAAAAATTCCCCGCAAGAGTATAAACCGTTTTTCCGTACGCAACCTCTCCGTTGCTTAAAGCCCAGCCTACCGCGCCTGCCTGTGAAGATGAAGAGCTTATAATTCTGTTTGTATTATCAACATAGGATTGAACCAGATACTCATACTTAACACCTCTTGCCGCGCTGTTGTCTGTCCATGAAACAGTTTCACCGGGGATATATTCGTCGAATGTTTTTCCTCCGGTTTTTTCCAAAGCCGAAGTTTCATTAATCCCTAAGTAGCCGCAGATAAGCTGATACTCATTGTTGCCGCTCTCACTGTACAAACGTTTTGAAATTGTAAAGTACAGCGGCTTGGGATCAAATGTATTGTCGCCCAGCGCGATGTCGACCATGTCGGGCAGAGCGAAAGTCAATTCAATTTTATTAACAGCGGTTCCGCGGGCGGCTCTAAGTTCAACAGGCGGCCCGGGCCTGAAGCGGCGCGCTGTCGCTGCGTCCATCTTGTCGCTCTTTTCACTTGCGCTCTGATTGCTGCGAAGATAAGCTTCAACCTGATAATCGTATCTTGTGTTCGCGGTTAAACCGTTGAAGACCGCGCGGTTTTCTGAAATGCCCGAAGCATCAAGCAGAACCTGCGCAAGCTCGACATCATTATAAAAACAATAAACGATATACAATAAATTATCTTTGTAGGTTCTGCCGGAAACATTTTCCATATACCATGTAACAGACGCGCTGTCTTCGGAAATATCCGTAATGTCGCTGATAACAGGCTGCGCGAGACTCGTTCCCATAACATAACCGCTTCTCGCTGACTCAACGCCGTCAGGCGAAACAGAACTAACCCGGTAATAGAGAGTGCTTCCCGGAGGAACATTAAACGTAAACTGGTTTGAGCTTGTTTCTGCGCACAGAATAAACTGATCAAGCGGACTATTTGCCCTATATATATAGTAGAAAACAGCTCCGGAAACAATGTCCCATGAAAGCGATATACTGCGCTTTTCCCCATGGCTTGCTGAAAGTTTTTCCGGCACCTTCCCGGCAGATCCGGCTGAGGCGCCGTCATGATTATTATCCGCCGGGAAAAACGGCGCGTTCAATACCGGCTCTTCACATGAAGCAAATATTAAAAAGAGCGCAAAGACAAAATACAATGTCTTTCTCATACATCCTCCTGTCAACGATCCAAAATAACCGGCGGACTTTCTTTCGGAATGAACAAAGCAGAATCGTTACGTTTTATTTTGCTGTACCGCACGCCTATACTGGCTTGATATTGATAAGTAATATTAAACGGCTCCATATACTGATTCATACCAAAGTTGCCGTTATCTATGGAAACAAATCCGTCAATCAACAGACTCCATCCGTAACTAAAAGCCAATTCAATTCCTGCGGCTGCCGCGGCGCCCAGGTTAAAATAATTCCAGCGGTCAGAAGAAAGAAAGAGCATGTGGAGTCCAAGCCCCGCGTTTAACCTGAAGATATCCCATCCTGTCCCTATCCGCGCGCCTGCAAAAAGATCCGTTCCAAAATGCAGCGGGCTTTTCGGCAGCTGCGGCACATAATTAAAAGACGAGTGCAGCGGATAGAAAGCTGTGAACCTTATTTCAGGAGTCACGCGCTTAATGTTTTGAAGTTCCGCTGTAAAATATAATCCCGGCAGAAAATCCCTTAGAACAAAATTGCTTCGCCCTGTCTGTTCGATAATCCTTGTAAGCCATGCAGCGGACGCGCCGTAATTGAAAGTCAGGTACGGTGAGCTTGCTGCGATGTTTCCGGCTGTGCCGGATGTATCGGCATATTCAACTGTTTCAGCAAAAAGCGGTCCAAGAAAAAAAAACACAGTTACAACCAAAGCAATCTTTTTCATAAGTACGCCTTAATTTGATATCTTGAACAGGGACAGAGACATCGCCTCACTGTCCGCAGATATCCAGTCAAGATACAGAATGTTGCCGCGGATATCCCATTCTGTAACAACCCTTAATTCAACATTGGCGCAGTTCAAAGTAAGGGTATTCATCAGGACAGAATAATTTCCGCTGTAATTCTGAACAGGGAAACCGGCTCTTGTTACTTTCGCGCTGAATGTATTGTCATCAAAGAATGAAAAAGTATTTCCCTTGTTGTCAGCCCATGTTCCGAAAAACGGAGAAGGTTCCGCGCAGGATGAGAGGAACAGGGGGAGGAGCAAGAGTGTCAGGATATTGATCTTCATCGGTTACCTCCATGTATTTGATTCGACGCGATGACCGCCGCCGCTATCATCAAACGGCATAGGCGTATCCTGACCTCTTAATGTAATTGATCGTTGAGCAGTACCAGAAGGATAACTAAAATGAACCAGACCATCTGTCCATGTTAAATCTTTAGTACTATTTCCGCCAAAGTGCATATAGCCTCGATACAAGTTAGGCGTATCAGCAGGTCCGGTTATTAAAAGCCTTCCGTCGTGAGTTTTAGGCGAATTACTATCTCCCTCATGTCTTCCGTACGCGGTAGGCCAGCCGGAGTGCTTATTG
>Ga0209755_10006063_pt1 | contig 13516 bp, 9 predicted proteins | sample TergutCo191P1_FD_187301 | JGI IMG/M metagenome (GOLD analysis project Ga0209755, IMG submission 187301) | Cornitermes sp. P1 segment gut microbial communities from Petit-Saut dam, French Guiana - Co191P1 (SPAdes) (version 2) | ecosystem: Host-associated > Arthropoda: Insects > Digestive system >... | reverse complement strand
ACATGGTTGCCCGAAACGTGTTGAGCAACTAGTAGAAGAGAAATAAAGAATACAAAAGTGACATCTAGTTGGTTTTTCTTATCCATCAGTTTTTCTAGTTATGGTAGTAGTTACAATACTTGGGGACAATCGAGAGGGACAAATACAAAGTGGCTGCTCTGATCTCCTGGACTTTAATTGTGGAGTACCCTAAAGAATGCTGCAGAACCTGAGAACTGAAACAGATTGCCTGTGCTGCTGTTCAGCTGCAAACGAGTGAAGTATACTGCTCTGTTGCATGTCTTCAACAGTGCATTGACACTGATGGTGGATATTTTGAAAGTTTGAGACTAAGGAAATCAAGACAACAATGTACTAATATCTGCCCCCTTTACTTGTTGATATATGGACAAATAAGTGTTTTTGGGATGGTTTGTATAAGTTGTCATGGCAGCATACTTATGTGTATAAATTATTGTCTTAACAGTGAAGCATAGACGAAACAATATCTACGATCTTGTTTGAGCATTGTTTATTGAATCATATGTTTCCAGTTTGTTCTGTGCACTGGAAAACAATTTTCCCACTGATTTTGTGTTTCAGCATTGATAAAGTGTGATATGCGGCTGGAGCAGCAGTTGTGCAGGACACCTTCGCCACAAAGTCCAATATGTTCTGTCAGTAATACCAACCAAAGTACTAGCCATGTATGTACACAGGGTGACAACAGCAAGTGTTGCTCTATTCAGGTATATATATACACACATATTCAGTACACACTGTGATCATGCATTGTTAAGTGCACATGCATATTGAAAAAATTTGTATGCATGTGCCGCACTTGTGGATGCTGGAACATTGCCAGCTCAAACTAATGCTTCAGAGTTGTGAAAATGTTTGAGCCATTGTAGTAATTGTGTTATACATGGGCCAGTGGTAAGGTTTTGCCTTTATACACTTTACTTTAATAATAACAACCTTATGGTACTGCTGAAATGTGAAATACATTGTTTCATGAGCTGTGTACTTGTACAGTAATAAAAATGAGCCAATAAAGTGTGTAATGACAGGTCTTTCAACATCTATGCTCGTTTTTCTATGCAGTGAAGAAATCACCACAGGTAAAGCATAGAATGAGGGACCAGTTGACACTTTTGCTAGTTATTTCATACATTAATGATCTAGATGCTATTAAGCTTAGAATAATGATCCATTCTATACTTTAACTACTTATTTTTATAGAATAATAACCCGAACATGGTTTTAGCATGAAAAGAATAGTCACACTTTGTGTGTTTCATATGATAGTGATCTCTCTCCAGTGACAGCATGGAATGAGAAACCATTCAACACTTTCTAGTTTTTTCATAGAAAACTACCCCAACCTTAATTAAAGTACAGAAAGACCTGACACCAATTAGAGCTTACAGTGAGGAACCATTACACTTTAAGTAGTTATTCCATACAGTGACCACTTGTATGAATATAAGGCTGACCTCAGTTAAAACAATCACTCCCAGGAATCCTACTGGCTGCTGAACAACTGGCTCACCCATTTTACGCTACACACTAATTTTACAATATAATGTGTGAGGTTCTTATCACCTTAGTTTTTTCCATATTCATTTCTATTCCACAGCACCTTCTCATATCAATTAGTGTTTCAATCATGCCCTGTAGCACTGCTTCTTCCTTAACCAGTAGGGCAAGGTGATCTGCATATTTCACAACACAAATTACATGTCTTCTATTTTGAAGTCTCCAAAGCCTTCAAAAGCTTCCTTAGTAAGGTATTCACTGTACAAGTTGAATAGAATCAGCAGCAAACAGCATTTTTGTCTAACTTCTCTTCCATTCTTCACTCTTCACTTCACTCTCTCCCTGGTCCAGTTTTAGTTTAACACTTTTAATCTAAGTTTCTGATAAATCTTCTTTCGTGCTAATCAATACCAGTTCCCTTTAGGCAGTGACAGAGACACAGGGATGGTTGCAAACTGTACAGGGACAGCACTGTTTCATTGACTTATATATTAGTGATGAGATGATGCAGACCACTGGGATTAGTTTTTCGGAGTATATATTGAATTTACCTATAAAACATAGAAGATTGTCAGTGGAGCTTAAATACATAATTGGAAAGTGAGATTTTCTATGGCAGGATTTATAATTGCATTAAACTTCCCCCCTGAATTCTGGGCTTGTGTGTTATTCGCTAATGCACGTTTTAACAACTTTGAATAATCACAGAGCAGTCTGTCAGAAGGCTGTATGTAATTAGAAGCCCTTAATGCTACTGGTCATTCTGAACTATTCCTTTAATGCAGATTACCATAGTGGATAGTTGATATCTGAAAATTAAAGTAACGGATGCTGGCAGTAAATGCTTGAGATGAAGAATTGTCGTGCTTATTTGATAGTAAGGGAGAATGGCACACAGTGATTCGTTTAATCTTATTCACTTTAGCTAATCAATGATATTGGTGTCTCCTACCTAACATTGTGAAGGGAATGGCTGAAACTTCTAGGTGTTTAATTCCAGTTTTCTGAGTCATGCACACTGTTATCTTGATTTGTCTTGTTCACAATTTCCTAATGACCCCCCCTTCTGTCTTTCACATAAACACACACACACACCAGACATACACATGTGGATGCATGCACACACACATGTACACACACACATACACATACATGCAGATTGATATTGTTTTATCAAAGTTCCTTTTCAGAATTGCCACTGGTAACCCATTCAGATGCCACAACTTTTGGTGGTAGTTGCTGTCAAAAACCATATCTTAGATTGAAACGGTGCATGTGGGCAAAAAAAGTGATGCCAATTTAGGTTAGTGGTGCCATGCATTCATTGGTACATGGTCGCCATGTTGTTTATCAGAAACTGACTATATTGTCTGGAGTTTTACATGTTTGTCCCTTGGTCACTCTAGATTACTACCAGTTTACTACATTATGAAAGTACTGTTACTGTTTTTAGATCTTTTGTTACTATTACTGCCACTCTGCATTGTTCTGCAGAAGATAAAATATTATTAAATAGCATAAGGAATCTGTAGATTTATTAATAACATAAGGTAGTTTGACTTGAGTGTTGTACAAGTACATGGCTCAAGTGGCAGATGGGATTTTTCTGTTTACTATTAGATCCAAATGAGTCCGGAGCCTTGTACAACCTCCCAGGAGACTTTTTCCCAAGGGTAAAGTGGTTGATATTTTAAACTGACCATTCATCCCCATGTGAGTGAGGTTTGGGATGTATGAAAGTGGATCTCCATTCTTCTGTGTGTCTTTCTGACACGGTGTTCATTTCATTACAGTGACACCTTTACTTTTGTGCAAGTTTACTAGTCAACAAGTTTTTTTTCTTTCATGTCTTTCCCTACAGGATTATGTTCATGACCATAATGTTCAGGAGACAAAGAAAGAGAAAAAGAACCTCCACCAGACTGAGGATTGGACAAATGGAGGATGTACAGATAAACATGTAAGTACAAACTGAGAGTGAAATACATGTTTTCTTGTATGGTGAAGGGCTGGACTCATTTGCATTGAATCATCCATTTTTTCCATATTCCTTCCCAAGTCCATGCCTTTGACAGAAGCAAAACATTGCCACTCATGGTCCAATTGGCAGCAGGTTACCTTTGCCGGACAACATCTTTGTCATTACCGCATCCGTCAGAAGTAAAAACAATCCTCTTCTTGCTAGGTGGGCAAACTGGATTCTGTAAAAATATTTTGAAATAGTGTGATTGAAATATTTTGTGAGAAGCATACTTCATTTATGTTACTGTGATTCTTTCCCCAAAAATACAGGGAATCCGCTAAGTGCCACTCTTTTCTCTGCTACTTTTATTTATTTATTTTTTTGCTTTCTCTAGGAACTTCCTTGTGAATTGTTCTTTTTCCAGTTCTTCTTTGTCTTGTAATTGTGTTCTTGTAAGTATCCAGTTCATGGAATTTTACTGATCTTTTTTTTTTCATATGTTCTACCTATTTCCATTGTCTTTTTTTAATTCTTTCTGTAATTTATTCCTGTCGTGTTTTGTTTCAAGTGATCATATTTGCTGTCATCTTAGAGTTCTTCTCAAATAGTGGTTTACATTTATCAGTACTTTATTATAAACAGTTTTATGTGTGTTTCATATTTCATGGTCACATAAAGGGAGTTGATTTGAGTGTTGGGCATTGCTTGTTATAACATAAACATCACATATTGTGCAGTGCTGAGTTCTGCTTGCATAATGCGTGCTGACACTTGTGCCACTGTTTGTCAAAGACGTGGGAAGAAAATTTAATCAGCTTCTGTGTTCTTGTAGGTAAGGAAGCTGTCTTTCAGATTACATGTAACCCAGTTTCCAGAAACTTATTATTTTATCATTCCTCTGACCTTGGAAGTGTGGATTGAATTATTTGAATTGTTGTTTTCATGTGTGTATAATCAGTTTTGTTCTCTGCCATAGGTACCTTAATTATTATATCTGGTGTAGTAGTGATATTTATGAACTTTATGAGGTTACATGCTACAAAGACAGCTAAGTGCTATAATCTGTTACAGGAAATTTATAATTATACAGAGCTGATAGTCAGTAGGGCGTAAAAATCAGTTCTTTTTCTGTCGTCCGGTTCAGTTTTGTTAATATTCACATTGTTATTTGAAAGTTCTGTTAGGCACCTATGAACATTGTGCTCAAATCTCCTTGTTTATCTGAAACTTCTTGTTGTTTGTAAGACTGCGAATAGATACTGTGTTTCTTCCCTCTTTGTGCATGTGTGATGCTGTGCAGACAAGGAGGAATTTTGGTATGTAAACTTGACCTCATTTGGCAAGAATGGTTTAGGGCCCATTGATATTTCAGGCATGTTATTGCACCCCACTGTGTTCCTTTGTTACCCTGCTGGAGTAAAAGACTGGGGAACAGAAAGGAGTGCCAGTTACCGTATGTAACGTGTATATGAAAGTCAAGAAAAGTAAAAATTTATTAAAGAATTATAAAACTAATAAGTTATGTACATGTTAAGTTAGAGTTGTCACATTTTGTCCCAGCTGATGGCTCGCTGCCTTTTTGTAACAAAATTAGATTAACCAAACAAAACCTGCTTGGTGTTGTGGGCTAATCAGTATCCATAACCATATAACTTACTCACCCCTTAGTGCTGAGGCAGGGACTTAAACTTGATCCCTTCCTGGTTTGAAAATTTAGAATTTTGGCTGACACATACTTTTGGCAGGTCTGTCCAGGTGAAGGAATCAAAGAGGAGTAACATTCAGGAGGGCTGAGGAAAGATAGGAGGAGATGGAATTAGGTACACATTGCATGTTTTTCGCACTATGGACTACATAGTGGCAATACTTAGTCCCCACAGCACATGTTAATGTGGTGGTTAGTAAAACTAGCTGATACTGTCAGACATATAGGTAAGCAGTCATGCCAACACCTGCCTGTTATACCCTGTAGATGGATAATTATTATAAGTCTCCAACTTTGGCTAATTTCTGCTTAACACCATCTGTGTGGGGACCATGAAAATATGCATGAAGGAACTGTTGAAGAAATGGAAAGAACATACCTGCAGAAGGGCAAGGTCATCATTTTGCAGCACAGTGGTCCTGTTGCTTCATCAGGTAGAGTGTTGAGTATCACATGGGAATGGTCTCAATTTAAACATGTTGCTGAGTTTGGGTACTCATAATAAGGGGGAAACAGAAACAGAAGCCTGTGTGTGAGACTCGTATAATCAACAGTTTGGTTGCAGTAGGAAATGACGTATCATGTGCTGCAGTTGTGTATAGTGGAGAGGAAAAAATAAATAAGTGGTACAAGAAGCTGTTTAGAAGTCTACTTAGTGATGCAGTTCTGATTTCCTTGATCATACATACAAGAAATATAAGGTGGTGGTGGTAATTATAAATAAAGATGAGTCATCAATGTTGCAAAGTAATTTGGCTCTTGGAGTCATGTCTTGCTGGCTCCTCAGGAATAAAGTGCAAGAGCTTGGGACCATGAGTGGGACAGTGGAAGAGAATGGCAGAGGCAGGCAAGATGAAGACAGTTTCATACCCGAAAATTTGTTCTGTACAGATGTGAACACAAGTGCAGATAATTTTTGCATGTAGTTCCTCCATAATATGGCCTCATGTATGTAAGGAAATGAATTTAAACCATTTTATGTTGAAAAATTCATGGTCCTTGGATGTGGTCTTCGAAAGTGCAGGGATTTTTCTTGTATTTTGTCCTCAAAAATGTTGCCTACATATATGCAAGGAAACAGGTATTGGAGACTTAGATAAAAGGGACTTCCTGTATTATGGAGTTGTTTTGTTTCCCTTTCTGAAGTTGCTCTTTACATTTGTGCTGTTAAGTCATGCATCCACTTCATTTTGTCTTGCCTTGCAGTTTTCTCTGTTTCCTCATTTTAACCCATAAATTTTCAGATTATTAACTCCTGTTCCTTTGTTCAACTTTTAGCCAAGATTCAATTAACATACAGTTTTTTGTGAAGACAATATGTCCAAAAACCTCTTTACTTGTCTTAGTGAACACGGCATTAGTTGTATTCCTTATATATCCCTTTTCTTATGGTTTATTTCCTGTATCATTCTGTAGTACTTCAAATTGGTTTCTGAGTTCTAAAGCAACTGTATCTCTTGTATTTTGATTTTGATCATGTGTACATTACATTGCTATTTATTATGTCAGTCTTGTGATAAAATTCAGTTGGTGCATTCATCCTAAATTGACCTATTACCTGGCAATGGTCAGAACCCAATTCTTTGTTTCTAACACCCTGTGAAGATCTTTCCCAGCACCTCTGTAAGTTCTGCTTGGTTTCTGGTGTGATAGTCTAGTGATGGCCTTGTCTCTTTATGGCAGTCTTTATGTGGGAAATTGTGTGCACAGTAATGAAAGTATGGTGAGCTCATGAATCCGCCAACAGTTCTCCATTTTCATGTTTAGTGATCACATATTTTAATCCTTCATTTTCTCTTCTAGTTTTAACATTTAAGTCTCCTATCAAGGCAGTGTTATTCATTTTTACCTAATTAAAAACCTGCTTGAATGTAGACTGAGTACAGCCATATCTCTTCGTGACAGTCTTGGCATGGGAATATTGTCCTTTTGAGAGGCAAGGCATATAGCTATTTGAAGTGTTCTATTTTCATTGAACCATACAGTCCAAATTTACTTATTAGTTGTTGTAATCATTTATTTAGTGATCCAGTTTTATCATGGGGACAGCGTTTAACACATCTCACTTTTATTTTGAACTTTACAGTATGTATATTCTGTGATAATATAAACCATTCGACTAAATATTGATTTGTTTCTTAAGTTAACAGGGTTTCAGCAATTTCTGCTTATACGTCTTACTCATTTACTTGTCTAGGGGTAAAGAAAATTAGTATGTATTCTCATCTGTTCTTAATTCTCTGAAGTAAGTGTATTGAACCTCATTTAATCCCAGAATTTTGGCCTGGTAGTTAACATTTCATTTTAAACTTTCTTCAGATTGTATACTTCAGCATGTCCTTAAATTTCAATGTGAATTTTATATTTTGTGTTTAGAGGGTCAACAACACAGAATCTTCCTCCATTTTTATTTGTGTGATATTTAACCTGTAAATGATAAGGTTGGTATTTAAATTTGAGCACTTGTTTTAAGAAAAACATATTATTTGAATAGAAAAGGTTAAAATTATGAAATAATTGGCACTTTGTAGACAGTAAAATAGAGATTATGTAGCATGTCTGAAAAATGCAGGAAATTTCCTTTTTGCCTAAACATATGAAATGAATTTCTTGGGGTGTTTTTTTTGCATGTATTTGCATATACAAACATAGGTTGTGTAAAGGTTAAATTCAAGATATGCAGGTTATTGCTTTTTATCTAGTTCTGGTACTGGAACTGCCTCCATAGCTTGTAGATAAGCTGACATCTTCTTCATTGTCATTCTTCCCCTTTGACCTTATCAACTACAGTAACCCTGCCAAGAGCCAAGACTAATTAATATTGCTCATGGCTTCATGTGTGTAAACCTTGCCACCATATCAAAGCAGCAGTAACATGTGGGTGATTTTAATTACCTAATTATCTCTATCCATGAGTGTTTTCATAGTTGGTCCTATGACAGCCTTTTGTGATATCCTAACAGAGAGTGAAGAAAAACGTATAGTTTGACAAGGACAAGGTTTACTTCCAACACTACCATCATTATCATATCATACCCTAAGTGAAATTTAACCATGCCACATCTGGATACAGGAAAGACAGAGTATTAAAACCATCATCATTATGCTGTTAAACAAATAATAAAAAAAAATGCCAATTTTAGTTAGTTAGTGTATTACCCACAATTAAATATTGCAGAACATCAAGACGAACCCAAATAGTTGTTTTCTATTAAAATATTTATTAAATTGCTCTATAGATTACTGTGAATAAAAAAAAAAAAATATAACTAGATTTTGCAAGAACTGACAAATACGAAATTATTCCATTTCTGTTATCATCAGGAACATGGCCCTCCCAGCAAGCTGTATTATTTATTTTGTCAGTGATTCTACCCTTATTCTGACATATTACTTAATTACTTAATTTCAATATCCAAATTTGTAAATTGTATGTAACTTTGCCAATAAACTTGACTAATGATTTCTGGTTACCTTTGCCGTAGTCAGTGCCAAGATTATCCTGTCCATTTCCAGCCAAATTCTGTTACAAAACAAAACATTTCATTCCTACCTTTCATTGACAGTAATTTTCACCTGGTAATTCATGATAACACATTGTTATAGCACCTCTCACAACACAGTCAACCCAAACAGTTTGAAGGTAGAGACCATAGTGAACTTGTGTCTCCAAGTCTTTAACTTGTTCCATACAGGTTGGTCATCTTGGAAATATGAAAGCCCCCAAAAGTAGCGATGTCAAATAAATAAATATCTGTAAGTTGCATATCTCACACCTTTACAGATGAAATTACTTGGCATGGTCTGTCTGCATATGTAGGGAGCATTTGTTCAGTAATGTCACTTGATACACAGTCATTATGAAATGCATAGATATAAAATAGTTGAATTACAATTAAGTAAATGCAATAAATTCATAAATGAAGTAAATGATTAAATGAAATAAATGCCATATTGCTGCACTTCCCAATCCTCCCAGTCCTCCCATAACTGCTGTTCTTACATCTGTACACTCTTCCATGTTGGTGTTTAGTACCACTTCCTACCTCTTTCCTTGTTTGTTTCCTTGACTTAGACCTTCGTTTCTCAGTAGTTGTCTTTTCCATTATCTTCATTTGTATGCTCAAAGGATGCTGTTGGCAATGTGTAATGAGTTCATATTGCCATGTTCTCAACTTCACCTGTATACAATAATTTTTGCTAATGTAGGACTACATCTTTCCTAGTGTTGTTAATACAGTTAAACAATAGTTTTGATGAGCTGAGCTTGAAACGTGGCTGGAGACAAAACATAAATTGTGGGAAAATATTTCATGATGAAGAAAAGTTAATTTCACTAGGCCATGATATGGTAAAATAGTAGAGTTTATTTACTGTAATATTAAACCATTGGATTGTAATGGTTGGTAATTATACAGGTTGTCTTTGTCAAATCTTCCTCATTTCATATCATCACTTTGGAAAAAGTACAGCAGCTGAAAAGATACCATTTATAATCCGAGGATGATAAACTGAAAGAAGTTACATGTGCAGAAAGATGTAACAGTTGGTGCTGGTAGTAAGGTATTTCATGTGGCACAGATAATGTCAATATTGTGCTCAGTTTCTTGCCATGACAGTTGTGGGCTCATAATGTTGGAAAGTCAGGCACAGGGTTGGCATACACTCGGTCCTGAATGTACTCCATAAAAAAAATCCAGAGGATTGACGGGCATGAATAGTGACCAAGAAAATAGTCTGCTGTGCCCAATCCAGCTGTCAGGGAAGGTGCTGAGAGATCCTGAAACAAACACAAGCTGGACGCCATTGGATATAGTACCTGTAGTTCCTTGGACACTTTGTGGAGGGATTTGGTTAGACCTTATGGATTACTTGGCAAATTTGTCTGACCTTGTCACCAAAAAACTTGTTGAACTGGGCCTTGAAAATTCTCTTATCTGGCTTATCACATCTGTGAACTAATTAAGAGTTTCTTTGCACTGTAGTGATTGACCTCATTTTTACATACCACACAACAGTCTACACCCACTGCTTAAAAGGTGTCATTCTTCATGTAGTGAAGGCAGTACTATGACAGACAAGAGCCACATCTTCAGTTATGCAGTGAAGTTCTTTGAGTTTCCATTTCTGTTGCCACAGTTTGTATTCATTTTAGTTCTTATACTTTCACCACAATGATAATCTGATATTTGGAAAGTTTGACAGGGTACAACCTGATATCTTTGCCCTTTTGGGATTTTGGGCAGTGTAGCATTGTAGTTTCGTGCCGACGCAATGTCCTGAAATTGGTAAGAAAGTATCATTCTTTGCTGCATAAAATCCCAAAAGAGCACAGCGTCTCATTTACACCATGGCTGAAGCCTGAAGTGACACAAAGTATAACCTGTGTTTTTTAACTTTGTTTTGGAGCCATTTCCATTGTCATTTTATTTTTAGGTATATGGAGAAAGTGCACAGAGTAATATGGAAGAAGTTCTTGGCCATGGAATGTTATACCAGAAAACGAAAGACATTTCACCTGGAATAAGCTCATATGTTGAGCGAGTGGGAAAGTGTAATGAAAGTAGCAGTTCGGAATCATCACATGGAGGTGCAACAAAACCGTCATCACCTTCATCAATATTGGGTCTGTTGAATTTAATTGATCGTCATTCAAATTATGATAGCAAATCCATGAGTGAACCAGATACTTGGAACTCATTGTGTGCTAGTAAGAAGAATTCATCTGTAGAGTACCTTCCAGCAGGAGCAAATTTAGGTGTTACTAATAAAAAGTCAAAAGATGCGAGAGAAACAAAAAGTACGCATGTAAGAAATGAACAGAAGCCTGTTGGTGTAATAAACAATTCCCATCTCCTACCGTGTAAGATTACAAACAACATTGATACTGTGTTAGACGTTATATCATCTCAAAACACAAATGCACCATTAGATGCAGAAACCAATGAAGTGCAAAGTTCGGTCAAAAAACATGCTGAACACTATGATAAAATTGCCAAGAAGAAACAACAGAGTTTAGTGTCATTGTTGGAATGCCTGAAAATGGAAGCAAACAGCATTAATGTAAATGATAGTTGTAGAACAGAAAATATTGGTGATGTGCCATGTGACATTACTGAGAAAGAAACGTCATTGTCTACAAGGAGCTTCTTTCAGGTTATTGCAGACAATGTGGAAAATTCAACACAGGCCAAGAGGCGAAAGATGTTTGATGGTGTGAAGAATAATTCTGTCTCCCCAGACAGTATTCCTGATATGAAAGCAAAACAACATAACGGTGCACTTGGAGCTGTGTTGAAGCAAGAATCATCAGGGAATGATACATGTGTCAGGAGTGTAAATTCTCTTGTAAGGTAAGGAACAAATACAATTTGTATGGTGCATTGAACGTGTTATGCTTATTTGTGTATATTAACCCTACAAGTGCCAGCTTTAATTTTTACATTCTCAAGTAAAAGCACTGCAGAACTGGTCCTCAACTAAACTACACACCAGTGCTGTAATTTTTAATCTGCATAGCACCTTACAAGTGAAATAAATTAAACTCTATAAAATAATGGCTTTTTATATGTATTGTTAAGATTTTGGACACTTCTGTAACGAAGGTCTGTATGACCTAAAATTCAAAGTGTACAAAATAATGCTTACTTAGTTGGTTAGTCACTGGTCTTTGTCTGCAGAGGCCCATGTTTGAACTCATGCCAGTCCGTGAAGGATTTGTGGTGGTCAAACTGGTAGTGGGAATGGTTTTATTGGTCATATTCATTTGCTTTTAATCCTGTATATGATCTTAACAATTGAGAGCATTGTTAAATTAAACATTTCTCTGTTTTAGCAGCTTGCTTGATAATTTTTTGACATATTATCTGTTACTAGTGTGATATTTTAAATCTCTGTTCATTCTGCCTTGCAGTGGTAAATTGCTGTATGAATCATTGGTCTTCATGTGCCTTGTTTCACACACTGAATTAAAGCACCCAACCTCAGAAACAATCATTTTAACTGTCACGTTTGTTTTCTTCACCATCACTATGTTCAGTATTCCTGAGGTCACATCTGCAGGTTTTACAGTTTTATTAGTGTCATTCATGGTGCCCTTTTGTAGCAACCATTTCAGATTGTCCTATTTCATGGGTAAATAAGTATATCAGAGAGCTTTAAATGCAAGAATACCTCTTGGTTGTTAATTTAGTTAAAGTGCCTACAGATATAGCAAGAGTTGTCATTTATTACTTTGGCACCACAGAACAGTGAGACTGAGCACTTGTAGGGTTAAAACTTTTGTTTATTGTGCTGTGTAAGGAAATGTTATAGCTGCTGGTGATGATCATACTGATTTTGTGGGATCTAACTAGTACATAGTAAATATTTGCATGACTAAATTGCCAATTTCTGGTGGAAAATTTGAAGGAAAAATGATTTGATTTGTGGTGGATGTTCAGTTCTGAAGTTGATGGTTATTAAGTTGGTCAAGAAATTTCTGGGTTTTTGTAACTTGAAGGTTCATTACCATTGCACAGGTATCTGCCATTCTTTGTCTGTTAAGACAGGTGGAGTCTTAGCACATGTTTTGTATCAGATGCATTCCTCATACAGGACCCACACTGCCGTAGCCCCACCAGGTTATTAGTTGTTAGCTCAAAGTAGAATGGTGTTTTGAAACACTCAGAGGAAGCACTGTGTGTAATAGGTGAGCTGTTCAGGATACAGGTTAGGAGTGGTTTTATATGTTTATGTTCTGGTTGCAAGATGCGTGCAGTGTAACAGAGTCACATTATGTTGATCATTACTTGAAGTCTCAAAACGCACCGTTCCATTACTCTAATAACTAGTGCTTCTAACTACCTACAGGACGATCCTCAATTCATACTTATTTAAATCAGTGCATGCACAGCAACCTTCAGCCTGTTAGGTTAAACCTCTTCTGTACACAAACTATGTGACATCTGGCAGCCATGGTGTAATTGATACTTGTAAATTAATTGTAAAAAAATGCTACATTGAAGTTTTTTGTACATATGGATTATTCTTTTGTCTGAGTGGTATGAAAGGTGATGGAAATATGAAATCACATCTAATGAATGTGGCCTTGTGTTACAAGCAGAGGTACTAACTGATTTTATAATTTCTAGTATGTACTTAAATCATGGTTTATTTAAATAATGAGGTGTCTGTAAGGCCACAGTGCCTGAAGTAATTCCAGATTTTTAGAAAGTGGCTTGAGTTAAATTGTCTGTCATTTCAAAGACATGAAGGAAGCAAGGGATGGGAGATTTATGTGAGCATCCCCCTGGCTATAGTGTGCTTCACATATTGTTGTTTCAGTATAG
>Ga0209755_10006062_pt1 | contig 13517 bp, 6 predicted proteins | sample TergutCo191P1_FD_187301 | JGI IMG/M metagenome (GOLD analysis project Ga0209755, IMG submission 187301) | Cornitermes sp. P1 segment gut microbial communities from Petit-Saut dam, French Guiana - Co191P1 (SPAdes) (version 2) | ecosystem: Host-associated > Arthropoda: Insects > Digestive system >... | reverse complement strand
TAAAACGCGCGGTCAACATACTGGGCGGCGCGAGGCTGGCGGCGGCATGTGCGGCGAGATGAGCCTGGATGCCTCCGCGGCAGGGCCCGCCCGTCTGGATTTTGTTGGCGTACTGCGCATTGTTTCGTTATGCCGCCAGCCAGCCTGAAAAATAAGGCTAGATTTGACACAGCCTCAACCGTCAGTCAGGCTTTGCACCCTTGGTGCGATATACGCTTTGCCCTCACGCACAATCCCCAAACCGCGCTGAATTCCCCGTACCCTTCCCACAGGTGAAGGTACGACCTCGCCCCTTCCCAGATGAACCACGGGGCGTTGCTCAAGGGAAAGTCATGAAGGGAAACCACGTCGATATTCAATTCGGGGAACAGCTTGAGCAACTCGCCAATTCTGCGGGGCGTGCCGTCCCGATAAAACCAACTGTCGATGATTACCAGCCACGGTTTCCTGTCGCAGATAACCGTATTTAAAGCGTTGTTTTTCTTGCCGATAACAATCACATCCTCAAAACCCATTTTTTCAAGCCACACCTTGCACTCCGCATGAAGCTCCATCGCCCCGGCCACCGCCAATACCCCAGCCATTATTTCCCCTCGCCGGTGTCTTCCGGCACGCCGACGGCCTTCCCTTCAACCCAGCGTTCGATTTCGGAAGGCTTGAACCGCACCGACCTGTTCAGCTTGTGGAAAGGTATTTCTCCGTTCACCACATAGCGGTAAACGGTCTGTATCGAAATCTGCAACGCCGCCGCCACTTCCTGCACTCTCCAGTAGTTCTCCATCATCATCCCCCAACGTTGTTCGCACTTTTTTCATGTGTTTAATGTGAATATATCGAGGCGGCGTATATTCGTGTTAGGAGAAAAAAACAGGGAAAAAACGGTCGGGGATATGTGGAACGGTTCTTCCGGAGGCTGAAAGTCTACCGAGCCGTTGCGACCAGGTACGACAAACTCGACATCGTGTTTTCCGCTTTCATCTGGCTGGCCTGTTTATGTATCTTTTTACGTAGTGTTAACACACCCTAGGTATACTCTTGAAACCCTGCCACCAGCCGACAAGGAAGACCTTGATCGGCTGGATGCGATTAAAGACGAAGACATCGATTATTCCGATATCCCCGAAACAACCGACTTTTCCAACTTTCACCCTTGGGAACAACGCCATATGTTCAAACCTGTAAAGGTGACCGTTATCTGCAAACTGGATGCCAACATAGTGGCGTGGCTCAAGCGAGACGGGAAAGGGTATCAGACCAGGATGAACGCCATTCTTCGTGAAGCCATGGCTCACGCACAATAGCCAGCGCCAGCAGACAAGAGAATTGGCAATATCGCAATCTCCCCCATGATTCGTATGGCGTTTACCTGCGGAACTTGTTCCGTCCACACGCCGGGGTGCGCCGTGTGCGTCACGGACATTCTCTTCATGGCCAGGGCGTGCATGGCGCACCCCGGCGTGTGGGGGAACAAAGGCCCTGGGATTTTAACCCCTTACCTGCCTACACGTTTTCTCGTACAAATCCACGTATTTCTTCGCGGACTTTTCCCAGGAAAAATCAAGCTTCATCGCCCGTTTGCGCATGGCATCGATGTGTTCAGGGTAGTTGTACCAGGCCCAGACCGCCCAGCCCACGGTGTCGTAAATCGCCTGGGGGGTAAGGTCGTCGAACATAAAGCCGGTGCCGCCGCCAGTTTCCTCGTTGTAGTTCTCGACCGTGTCGATAAGGCCACCCGTCCTTCTTACAATGGGAAGCGTACCGTAGACAAGCGAATACATCTGGTTCAGGCCGCATGGTTCGTACCTACTCGGCATAAGGAAAAAGTCCGAACCGGCCTCGATAAGATGGCTAAGGGTTTCGTCGTAGCCAATCTGCGCCCTTAAATTGGGAAGCACGGACGACAGGCTCCGTATTTCATTCTCGCACCAGGTATCGCCGGAACCCAGCACCACAAACTGAAGCTTCATCTGCGTGCAGATAGCCCAGGCGGAACCGTGACCCGCGCCGAAAAGCTCCCATACCCCCTTTTGCTCGGTAAGCCTGGATACCATGCCGATTACGGGCACGGACGGATCCTCGGGAAGCCCGAAGCGCCGCTGCAGAGCGGCCTTGGCCTGCACCTTTCCGGACATGTCGTCGCAGGAATAGGTCTTGGGTATGAATTTGTCCTTTTGGGGGTTCCATACATCGGTATCGATGCCGTTGAGTATGCCGGAATAGTCGGCACTGCGGTAGCGCAACACGCCGTCCAGCCGAAAGCCGTGCGGACCGGTCTTTGTCTCCTCCGCATAGTTCGGCGAAACGGTGTTCAGTTTGTCTGCACTGTACAGGCCGGCTTTTAGGAAGTTCATCATGCTCCAGTCCTCAAAGCCGGCCTGGTAGAACACGTCCCAGCCAAGGCCCGTGTAGTCATAGTTGCCCTTGCTGTAAATACCCTGGTAGCCAAGGTTGTGAATGGTAAGTATCGAGGCGGTTTCATCGAAACCTCCGGCACTGCCTGGCACACCCCTTTCGGCAAATTTCAGGTACACCGGCACGATGGCCGACATCCAGTCATGGGCGTGAATCACGTCCGGGTACCACCCCAGCTTGCGGCAAAGCTGAAAAGCGGAGCGGCTGAAAAACGTAAAGCGGCGGGCGTTGTCCAGGAAGTCCGGCTCGAAGCTTGTCCCGTAAATCCCGTCCCTGCCGAAATAAATCTCGTGATCGATTAGATACACGTCAACCGGTTTTTTCTTCGGCGACCCGGGCAGGGAAGTGGTATAAACCCCACACCATTCCTCGCCATGACCAACGGGGACACCCAACGCCCCAGGGAGCTGCGTGAGGTTGGCCCGGTCTATCGAATAATATCGGGGAAGCACGATTTTTACATCGTGCCCCATCTTTGCAAGGCTAATGGAAAGGGCGGAAACCATATCGGCAAGACCGCCGGTTTTAGCGAAGGGAACAGCTTCGCTACAGGCCATCAAAATTTTCATGCGAACCCCCAATCCAGTCTACACCGGCAGGGGGCTAAAGGCAAGGAGACAATCGAAAAATCTTGGTAGGCCCAGCACGAGTCCACGTCAGAAAATATTGGTTCGCAAGCCGATGCTCATCCTAAAAATAGCCTCCCCCTGTATGTCGGAACTGGCAAACCACAGTTCGGGCTGAAGGTACAGGGCGAAGTTCCTGAAAAACCTCCAGTCGGGAAAGATCGCCTGCATGTTGATATTGGCAAAATCCCACTGCGCGATAACGGCGCTCATGAACAGCGAAGACCGCTGGTGCGGATCATTCATGCTGAACCAGGAGAAGTTCGCCCCCACCGCTATATTCATCGAGAAAAACGACCAGTCGGGACCCAGGAACCAGGAAAACGGCAGGTTGAAGATGTTCGCCAACAGCCTTATCCCGATCACGCTGCCGGTATAACGTCCGCCCGTGACAAACGTCGATTGACGATGCGCAGGCGGCGTAATGCCGAACTGGGCCTGCAACCGCACGTTGTCGTCAAAGAAGCTAAGGCCAAAACCCACGTCAAAGTAGGTGGCCCCAAAAACCTTGAAATCGACGAAGGCCCCCTGCAAAAAGCCAGGAACCGAATACAGCATCTTGTCGCCGGTGCGAAGGCTAACGTCAACGGCGGCAAGGTCGTTGTTCTCGCTGGTAACGCCGGCTATGCCGTAGACCAGGATATTTTCGCGGAAAGCTGTCCCCTCCGACGGGGTAAAGGTCTGAACATACGGGGGCGTGGTGTCAACGTAAAGCATGACACGGCGGACCGCCTGCATACCGTTGGCAAACCTCGCCCTTACCACCACGGGCAGATGGCCCTGGGGAACCTCGCCCGTCTCAATCCGGAACCTCCAGTCGCCGTCGTCCCTCCCCCCCCTGGCATCCATGAAGGTATGACCGTTGTCGTAGCTTATCTGAACGCCGGCCAGGGCCAGTTCCCTTTCGACCCTTCGCCGCTCCGCCCTGCCCACAGCCCCGCCGTTAGCGGCCATCATATCCCAGGCCGCTACCTGCTCGTCGAAAACCCAGGCTCGGCCCGAAAGCCAGGGCCGCCCCGTGACTATGTCGCCGTCCCGGTGGCTGTCAATCGTCAGGATAGGACCAAAGCGGTAGTAGAACACCGTATGAACCGGGCTTGAAACAAGCTCGCCAACGTCCGAGTAGTAGAAAACGGAAATCTCGTGCGATTCCCCGTCCCTAAGCATTTGCTCGCCGACGACGTGGCGGAAAATTCCGAAACGGTCAACCTGGGCAATGGCAATGGGCCTGCCGTTCATCACTATCTGGACGCTTTCAGGTATGGAAGAGCCGGTAACGGTTCCCACTACGTTGATCGGGCCAGAATGAATCTCCCCGGGGAAAGGGCTGAAAAGGGCAATCTGAGCGTCCCCTCCGCCAAAGACAACCTCTCGGGAGACGACGCTTTCGTTGCCCGCAAGATCCCTGGCTATAACCCGAACGATGTACACACCCGGCGGAAAACCGGAAATGTTCGCGCCCTCGAAGATAACGCCACCGCCATGCCGCCTTTCAAAGTCCAGCCTGTAACTGGGGTCCGACGCGTTGATAATCTGGAACGTAAGGTTTTCCAAACCCGTGTTGTCAAAGACTCTGCCGGCAATATGCAGATCGGTGCCAACATTCTGGCCGTTCTCCGGGAAAGTCAGGTGCAGGTCGGGCGGACTGTTGTCGATGTTGATCATGGCGCTGGCAAAGGCGGTAACTCCATGGTTGTCCACGGCACGTATCAGCGCCGAGTAAACGCCGTCGGTGTATATCGCCGTGTTCAGGGAAATCTCCCAGTTGCCGTACTCATCCAACTGCACGCTCTGCCAGGTATTGCCGCTGTCCATCGAAAAGTAAACCGCCGCAACGCCGTTGGCATCCAGCGAAAGGCCCCTGACGGTAATCGTCTGATTGTAGAACCGCGTTATCTGCGGCTCGAAAATCCTTGTTTCAGGCGGCGCGGTGCTGATCCTTATCGTGCGTGAGGCAATCTCGCTACGCACCCCGTATATGTCGGTGGCGTATATCTCAAGCGTGTACTCGCCGTCGGTAATCATCGAAAAATCGATGGGGATGTTGAAAGTCCTGTCCGTAAGAACCTGGGCGAACTCGATGTCCGGGTATTCGGCAAAAGCCTCCGCAGCCAGCCTTGCCAAGTCCCCCCCCTCCCCTATCGAAATGGATTCCAGCGTTGGCCCAAGGATTCGCCAACTGACGCTTTGTATGCCCACCTCGTCATAGGCAATGCCGGAAATGTAAAACGGCGTGGTAAAAAGCTGGCCCTCCACCGGACTGTTGACTATAATCACCGGGAGGGGGGGATTGGGATTCATGGTGTAGGTGGGGGCCATGTAGAATTCCTCCCCCACGACATCGGTAATCCGGAAAACAAGCCGCCCTTCCTCCGCGGTAAGGATGGTGAAGTCGCAGAAATAGGTGAACCAGATCCTCTCGCAGCACGAATCGAAGGGAATGTCCGTAAAGTATTCGCCGTCAAGGGAGTAGGCGACATTCACGATGGGCACGGGATGCTCCACCGTCCCCACCACGGTCCTGTTGCCGTTTACGAAACGTGGGGGCCGCCCCGGATCGGGTTCCAGCGAAGGCGAGACGAAACGCACGGTCGGCACGGCAACCGCGACCTTGTTGAATGGATGGTATATGGGAAAGTTATTCCCCGTCCGAAGTTCCAGGTGCACCGGCCCCGACGACCGCCCGGCAATGTTCACCTCGATGCTAAAGTGTCCATACTCGTCGGTAAAAATAGGATGCCATGGCTCGTTCGGGGCAAGGCGGAACTGAATCGTCGATAATGGAGAGGCTTCGCCCTCGAACAAAACGGCGCCGCCTACGACCCAACCGCCTATCTCCGGACTGGTAACCGTAAGCCGGGAATCCGCAAGAAAAGGAGCCTCCTCCGCCTTGGTTATTCTAAGGCTCACGGCAGCCCCACCCACGCCCATCGAATCCACGGGACTAAGCCTGAAATTGACGTTCCTTCCCACAGGTATCTGCGACGGGGTAATTCGGAAGGCTGGGAAGGACCCGACCGAATCGACGTTGTTGCCGATAATCACCGTGGAAGGACCAAAGCCCATCTCGACCCGGCCGAATATCGAGGTGCCCGGCGGCATCTCGGCGAGCACCTCCGGCGATGGATAGTCGATGACGATCACGGGAACCCTGTCCCTGCGGCGATCGTCCAGCCTCTGGGTAACCCTGGTGCTGTTCCCGGCATTGTCCGTCACAGTAACCGTTACGCTGTTCCCGGAACCGGGCCTCTGTTCCAAAATCGTATGCCAGTAGGGATCGCCGGGACGGATCTCTATCTCGCCGCCAAACCTGCCCCATTGGTATTCGATTCTGGCAATGCCCACGGCGGAATGGGCGCGGCCCGAAAGCATGAACGTATTGAACAGCGGCTCCTCCGGCAGTGGGGATAGAATTTCAAGTTCCGGGGGGGTGTTGCTGACGAAGAACAGCACCGGTTTTACGGTGACAAGGCCCGTGTTGTCCACGGCCCGCACGAAGTAAACCATGGGGCCATCCGGCAACTCCCTGGTCCGTATCGGAAAGGAAAAGTCCAACGCCGTGGCACGTCGCCCTCCCCTCATGGCAAGCGGTCTTAGCCCAACACCGTCGTCGCTTAGGTGCAGGCCGCGAATGCCATTGGCGTCGCTCACCATGCCTCGGATGGTAACATTTCCGCTGATAATGTCGCCTATCTCGTGGGACGTAAGCTCTATGGACGGGGGTGTGGTGTCAAGGATGAAGCCGACCCTTTGCTCCGGGCCGAAAAGTCCCCCACCGTCGAAGGCCCTGACATGGAGGTTGTGCCTGCCGTCGGGAAGCCCCGACAAATCCAGATACCTCTCCCAGTAATCCGTGCCTATGGCAACGGCCTCGCCGTCGTCGTTCAGGCGAACCAGCACCCTTTCGATGCCGTATCGCCCCGAGGCGACGCCCATGACGCTTATATTCTGCCGGATGACATCGCCTTCCTCCGGAAACACCACGCGCGTAAGGGGAAGCGCGGCGTTGGGATCCACCCTAAGGTTGAACGGCCCGGAGACGGCCTCGTTGCCGGCACGGTCGCGAGCATGAATGATGATGTTGTGGGTGCCGGTACTCCATTCCGACACGTCAAAAGTGTGCTGCCAGGTTTCGTCGCCTTCGGCGGTAATCGTGTCGATCTGCCTGCGCCCTCCGGCCCAGGCTTCGGGCAGTACAAACGCGGACGACACAACCGCAAGCAAGGCGAACGCAAAAAAGCACCTCATTCATCTTCCTCCTTGGAAAACTAGAACAGGCTGAATCGAATACCGAAACCGATGGTGAACAAGGTTCGCCATGCCGCGCCAAGCGGATCGTTGTCGATGTCGGACGGGGCAAACCAGACACCCGGCTCCATGTACAACGAAATCGACCTAAAATATCTCCAAGCCGGGACAAAGAAACTCATGTCCGCCTTGATAATCTCCCACTGACCAAGGAGCTGGCCCATCCACTGCGGATTTACACCCTCCCCCATCATGAAGTACGCGAAATGCGCCCCCACCGCGACGCTGGTGGACCACCACTCCCAGTCGTTACCGAACCAACGGCGCAGGTTGGCGTTCCAGACGTTGGCAAGAACCTTTCCGCCGACGGCTATACCCTCGAAACGGCCCGGGGGGGCCTGCGAAAGATTGAACTGCAACTTCACGTTGTCGTCGAAGAAAGTCAAGCCGATGGCCGTCGTCCACCTAAGGCCGCCCATCATGCCAATGTCAATGTACAAACCCTCGACGAAACCTGGCACTGCGTAGAAATACTTGCTCCCCTGACGCAGGCTTATCTCCACGCTTTCCAGTTGGTAGTTGTCCGACGCGGAGCCGAACACCATTATCTCGTGACGGTGCGCCGTGTTTTCCGTTGGGCCGATGGTTACGATATGCGGAGCCTCGGTGTCCACCGTCAGAATTATGCGGCGCACGGCCTCCCTGCCGTCGCCGAAAGAGGCCCTGACAACAAGCGGCAGAAGGCCCGCGGAAAGCTCGTCCGTCTCCAGCCTGAGCCTCCAGTTCTCCCTGCCGCTGGCCGCCACGAAGGTACGCCCGTTGTCGAAGCTAACCTCCACGATCTGCGGACGAAGTGCGGCCCTTTCCTGCCTGGACGAGGGATTTTCCTCTTCGAATTCGGGGTGCAGCATGAAGGCCCTACCCGAAAACCAGGGCCGTCCGGTTATAACGTCGCCGTCGCTGTGGCTGTCTATGACCAGCACCGGCCCGTAGGTATCCACCACCACGACGTGCTCGACGGATTCAATCGTCTCGCCATCGGGGCCTTGGAAAGAGGCTTTGAACACGTAGTACGGGGAATTGCCGAAACTGCCGTTGGGCATCTCGTAACGGAAAACCCCGAAGCGATCGACATCCACGAAAGCCTGCTGCCGCCCGTTCATCGTAAGCATTACAAAATCCGGGACGACGGCGCCGGAGATCCTGCCGGAAACGGTCACCGGCCCGGAATGCGCTATGCCTGGCAACGGATTGATTATCGCCACCTCGGAGGCGGCCTTTCCCCTTGCTATGCTGATGTTGCGGATCACTATGGTCTCGTTGCCGGAATAGTCCACGGCGCTAAACTGGACTATGTAGTCGCCGTCGGGAAAGTCGGAAACGTCAAAACGTTCCATGACGACAAGCCTGGGAGCCAGCTCCCTGGTTTCCTGTATGTCCGGATCGTCGATATTCACAATCCGTATCGAAATGCCCTTTAGGGCCATGTTGTCGAAAACCTGCCCGGCGACAAAGAGTTCCGTGCCGGTCGAGTAGCCCTCGGTTGGGGAGGCAATCTCCACCTCTGGCACGGTATTGTCGATGTTGATTATGCCCGACGAATAGGAACTGATACCGAAGCCGTCCACGGCGCGGATGAGCATGGCATAGGTGCCGTCGGCAAAGGCCCTGGTGTTAAGGTTTATGGTCCACAGGTTCATGCCCCATTCGCCGTCCTCCCAGTAGTGGGTGTTTATGACATCGGCCCGTTGCCAGCTTACCCCGTTGTCCATCGAGACAAAAACCTCCCGGATGGCGTTAAGGTCGAACGTGGTACCACGAACCGTGACGTTCCCGGTGTTCCAGGTGTATATCGAAGGTTCGAGGGCGACGGTTACCGGCGTGGCATGGCTTACCCTGAACGGCACCCTGGTTACCTCGCCGTAGGTGCCGAAAATGTCCTGGGCAAATATCTCCAGGATATTGAAGCCGTCGTCCACCACATCCATGCCCAGGCTGACGAGGAAATTCTGGTCGGTCTCGAACCTTGTAAACTCCTGCCAAAAGCCCTCCTCGAAATCCTCATCATCATACGCCGACCGTGGCTCCCCACCGTGAACACGGGCGACGATCTCCTCGACGGTTTCCCATGGCGTTACGGGCCTAAGGATGCGCCAGTACACGGCGGCGACACCGTCATCGTCGTAGGCAAGGCCCGAAATATCAAAGCCCTGGGTGACAACCTCGTTCACAAGCGGGGAATTCAGGATAACCACGGGAAGGTCATGGGATTCGTCGAAACCAAAGGATGGGCTTGCCTCCGCCGTGTTTCCGGCTTGGTCAACGACCCTGACAATAAGGTTCCGGTCGTAGTGGTACAGACGGGAATAGTTGGCGATAAGGCTGAACTTCGCCCTTCCAGCCCTGGCGGTAAAGTCAAGCGGAGTGAACTCGTAGCCGCCGTCCACCGAATAGCTTATCTCGGCAATGGGTGCGCGTGAGTCAACCATGACAGCCGTGGTAACCATGCCGTGAATATCGCCAAACTCCCTGCCCGGCGACAGGAAGCTAATCCCCGGACCCCGGGCGGTTCTGTTTACGGGAAGAAACACCGGGAAGTCCCCCCTACCCTGCCTTACGGTGCGGAACTCCAGTAACAAATGCCCCTCCAAACCGGCAAGCCCTATAGGCTCCCCGATGGCGGCATAAGGTCGGCGATCCAGGGCGACAAGATGAACCGTCACCTCGAAACTTCCCGGCGGTCGGATCACCGCCTCCGTTTCCTCATCGCCTTCGACTTCCACGGCCTCATCCTCGTTAACGGTTACACGCCTCCACGGTTCGCCCGGGCCAAGGCGGTATTCCAAGGCATGCCCCGGGGTCCAGCCCTCCACGAAACCGGCAATCGTTATGGTATCGCCAGCCCAGGGCTGTGTGCGCTGACCTCGCCCCCAGTAACCAGCCGGGCTTTCAATCCTTATACGCGAATTTGCCGGCAGGGCAAAACCTTCCTCCGGCTCCCTTCTTTCCACGCGCATGGAAAAAGCCGGCCCTTCAAGGCCGTCCTCGTCTATCGCCCTTAGAACCAGAGTGCCGCGACCCGGGGGAATCACCTGCGGATCTATGCGGAAGCCCGGCTGGGCCATTATGATCGCGCCGTCGGCCCCGAGCCAGCCGGATTCCAGGCGGACGGCGAAGGGGAAAAAGCCCGGGGCTATGTGCCCGTAAATGGGCTGATCGTAGGCAAGCACCAACGTCCTGCCGGAAGGGGCCGGATATTCTATGACAATGACGGGGGCCCTGTCCGAGCGGCGATCCCGCAACTGCAGGGTCTGCCTGGTAACGTTACCAGTGCGGTCAATCGCGGTGACCCTGAAATTACCCCCCCTCCCCTCCACCGGGACGTTCACAACCCAGAAGGGATCCCCGGGCAGCAGGGGAATGTCCACCCTTTCGCCGCCCCACTCGTAGAAAAACTCGTCCAGGCCGGAAAGGGCAACCACCCGACCCGTAATCTGGGTAAGGCCGAAAACGTTCTCGCCAACCGCGGGCGAAAGAAACTCGACCACGGGGGGAGTGTTGTTGACAAAGAACAGGAACGGCTTCGTATTCGAGAAGCCCGTGGTATCAACCGCCCGCAGAAAATACACGACCGGGCCATCCTCGTAGTCCCTGGTGTTGATGTTGAAGCTGAAGCCCCTGGTGGTATCACGCCTTCTGCCAGACGGGCTGATGGGCAAAAAGTTTTCTCCGTCCCGGCTTAGGAACAGCGAGTCGATTCCGTTGGCGTCGCTGACCGTGCCGCGTATCCTTACCCTGCCGGAAACAAAGTCGCCGACCCCGTGGCTTGTAATCTCAAATTCCGGAGGTGATGTATCCACGACAAAGTCCACCCTGGACACCGGCCCCTCAAGGCCGTCGAGATCCACGATTTTCGCGAAGACGGTACTCCTTCCGTCGGGGAGTCCGCCCATAGCCATGTTGAGGTGCCAGAATTCCTCGCCCACTATAGGGAAGAAATCGCCGTCGTTGACCGCGACCAAAACCTGCATGACCCCGAAGGGCGCATGGGTAACCCCCACGACGTTGAGATCACCACGCACCACCTGCCCCGGGGAGGGGTACACGATGCGCGTGGTCGGAAGGCCGGCCATTGGATCGACCCTCATGTTGAAGGGGCCTGAAACCCCGACGTTGCCGGCCGAATCCGTGGCGCTGATTATGACGTTCCAGGTTCCTGGGCTTAGATCCCTGACATCGAATTCCGTCTGCCATATATCGGTGCCGTCGGCCTGGTGGGTTATGATTTCCCGACCCCCGCCGGCCTGGACGGGAAGCGCGAAGATAAAGCCAAGGACGACGGCGAAGGCAAACCTTCGCGCAAATGGCGGAAAAAGCAATATGGCTTTAGTATGCATGAACTCCCTCCGCTCCACGCCAGATGTACGAGCTTCGCAGCCATGCCATCTGGGATTGCCACGAAATTGTATTGTATGGAGTTCCCGAAGGGTGGGCAGGTATCCATTCGAATTCGTTCGCTATGCGGGTCTGCGTCGTCGCGGTGGCAAGCCACCGTTCCGTGGAGGCAAGCCTTCCCCGCTGTCTTTCGCTGTTATGATGGGCCTTCGCCCAAAGAAGGTCGGCCTGCAGGCCAAAGCTGTTCCAGCCGGCAGGCTCCGGGAATGTCGTCGCGTCAAGAAGGCCAGCGTGGTGCCTGGCGGTGTGGGCGAAGGCCCTCGCCTGGCTTAGAGGGGCGTACAGAAACGCCGGCTCGTCGCGGAAAAGCATGGGCCATGTATGTATCCACGCAAACGTAAAGGCGCCACTTTGGAACGGATAGTCACGCACCAGCGAGGCGCTCTTTTCCTGCCACAGTTCCTCGCCCTGCACGAAAACGCCGGGGCTTTCCTGCAAGAGCTGGCTGGTCCAGGCCTGCACCGCCTTGGGATCGTTGCCGGCAAGGAGAAGGCTACCCCGTGCATGGGCGCTGTTTAGGAAGGCCCGGCTGGGTTCCGGGATGTAGTGCCTGCGGAAGACCATCCAGGGGTCGAGGGCAAGCACCTGCCAGCCATCGAAGGTTCTCGTGCGGTTAAGGTCGGGGTATATGGCAATGGGGGTTCCCTGAACGGGATTGCCCTGCGGCCCGTTGGTACTGACGATGAAACCGAACCTTCCGCGCGGAAAGGGGGAATCGCCCACACGAGCGCGAACCTCGAAACGTGTAACGGGCGGCCTGCCGTCCCATAAAAATCTGTTCCATGCGGCGGTGATGTCTTCGTCCACGTACCACAACATGCGCGGACGGGCAAGAAAAAGGACGAGGCCGACAAGCAGCACAAGGCCCAGCGCGGACGAGCCTAGGATTACGGCGCGTTTGCGTTCCTCCGCCGAAAGGCTTTTGAACGACAAGCCTTTCGGCGACAGACCTTTGAAGCGATTATCCTTGATGTTTCCGTTTTTTCCGTTCCCGTTTTTGTGCTTCTGTCTAGCCATGAACACCTCTTCCGTTAAACTTCGACCTCCAAGCTCCCGTCCGATTGTCTGCTAGCCCTTCCGTGTTTCCCCCTACCCTGTCCTAATGCAGTATACCATGCCAAGGGGGGGACCACAACCGCTTATTGGCTTTATCCTGGCCCCGGCAGCGAGTCCAGCAAACAACCCTCCTCTTATGCTTAAATTTCGTCCGGAAAAAGGGCTGTGTCAAATTTTTCCCCACGCCACCAACCCACGGTTTGCAGAACAAAACAGGGCGTGGGGGATCGCTCCGCGCAGATGGACGGGATTCAATTTCAGTTTATGGTATTTCTGCGGCCGGCGTTTTCGCATGGCCTTGTACAGGGGCGAGCGTAAGGTGATACCCAAGTGAACGCGCAACCTTGTCAAAAGTGCTTATGCGCGGATCGCCGCCTTCCGCAAACGAACGGTAAAGGCCCGCCCGGTCAACGCCGGCATCGCGGGAAACCGCCAGCATCCCCCGCGCCCTAGCCGCAACACCCAGGGCGTGGGCAAGGAGGCCACTGAAAAAGTCATAAAGGCCGAAAAAGCCGCAAGACCCGTCGAGGGATTGCGGTTTTTTTGTTATAATGCGAGGAACGAAAAACAAGGGGAAAACGGGGGAGGAAATGCTAAGAACATGCGGACAACTGCGGCTGTCTGAATACGATGGGCTGTACGACCTAATCGTGGACAAAAACCACCTGCTAAGAAAAATAAAGGACCACATCGACTTCAGCTTCGTGAACCCGATGCTGA
>Ga0209755_10006061_pt1 | contig 13519 bp, 6 predicted proteins | sample TergutCo191P1_FD_187301 | JGI IMG/M metagenome (GOLD analysis project Ga0209755, IMG submission 187301) | Cornitermes sp. P1 segment gut microbial communities from Petit-Saut dam, French Guiana - Co191P1 (SPAdes) (version 2) | ecosystem: Host-associated > Arthropoda: Insects > Digestive system >... | reverse complement strand
ATATCTTGATCTTTAAATTTTTGGATAGCAACCTAGAAGACAAGAGATTCTGCACCGAATAATAGCACGCATTTCCTGACCTCAATCTGCTCTTAATTTCTTCCTGAATAGCATTTTGATTTGTTATCTTAGAAAATTTAGAAAATGTAACATAAATGGTAGTAAAGTCTCAGAGAGGCAGATATTCCTCCATTCTGGAACATTCCTGTACACCAGCCCATGCTTGCCCTAAACTTGCTTGTGCCTAAATTCCGAGCATTTGTCCTTTGTTCTATTTTAATTAACTCCCTTGTCATGGGAGTCTACTCCTGCCTCATATTGGTGAGATATTTTACAACTTCTACATCAGTTTCATTGCATCTTCCCTTCTCTGGCCTTTGGAATGCTGTTCTTAGGCCATTGATCTTAAACAAATCACTTTTCTGCTGTCACCATCATCTCATGTTTTCGGTTACATCAAACCTTCTTATAGCAGCAGAGTTGTTTATTTTTCCTGCTTTGCATATCAGTGTCAACTTTAATTTGAAATCATAACTTCTTCATATTTCTCTGTGAATCTGATGTTGGTTTGGAACACTAATTTTGGGGGTTTGTAATGTTGTATAAACTCAAACTGATGTAGAAACACAAAGTCACACTGTGAATTAGGAAAAGATGTGTACTACACTGCAGCTAATACTAAAATTTTTACTGGAATCCTGTATGAGAAGAACAATGCTACAGCATGTCTTTTTAACTGCTGTCTAATAGGAAGTGATGTGATCCCAACATGTTACTAGGAAATATGAGGCCTCACTCACAAGGCAGCCCCCATTTTCCTGTGGCCATTTGCAGAAAAAACTTCTTCCTGTAGTGAGGCAGTGCAGTATTCACAAGTTGGGCAGTATGTCATGAGTCATGTGACGTTTTAAATTTCCTTACAGACAAACCCCTAGCTTCAACTGGGATATGTTTCTTGAGAAGGTGGTTGAATTTTGGGGTATTATATTTTTTCTTACAGTTAAATGTTATGATGGGCTGCATTCATAACCACCCAGAAAAGTAGGTAAGTTTTTCCCTGTCCATGCTGTGAAGGCATACAGAGGAGCAGTGATATAGTTGTACTCATTCTTGACCTTGATGCTGTATGGAGGTGTGTGGTCAGCTTTATTTTCCAGTCACTCTTCTCCAGGAAAGAACCCCAGTACCCACTGGGTAACAGGCTGGGCAGATCTCAGAGCTGGTATGGACATCTTGGAGAAGAGGGAATTGTACTTGTGTGTTAACATGTCACTATTTAATAATAATGTGCTTGAAGAGCATTGAAAATTACAGAAATTAGGAATACTTTACAGTACTGAAAACCTGAAACTAATGCTCCAACTGCTCAAATGGTTAATCTGGGTGAATACTCATCTTTGCAAAGTAGTGTAGTCTAAAGGTTTTATTTTCACGCATTCTAGTACTTATTTTAGGCAGATGGACAGGCATCAGCCACTTTGGTTACTGGGATATCACCTATATTTACATTTGAAGTTATGATAGGTAATTGGTAGTATACACATGGAATACATTATTTTATTGTTTGTGTACCTGTTTAAACATTTCTTTCCCTGCCTTTGTGAGATTTTCTTCTGCCTTGCTGTCGGGGAAGATTTTATTCATAAAGACTCAAAGTCATTGTCACACCAAATTGCTCATTTTGAATGAATCCGTACTGTTTGCAATTACTGTTATCTATTCAGAATGATTTCACCTGTGTTTAGCATCAAATTTTCATTCTAGTTGTGAGATTGTCATTAAATAACCACCTACATGAAGGTGTTTACGTGCATATCCATGAAATTGTATAAGAATCAATTCAACCTGTCTGAAAGAAGGAATTTGTATTAGTAAACAAAGTCTTGTAATATCATATCGGTGTGTCTGTTATTATACATTTGTTCTTCAGCATGCCCCACAAGAAAAAATTTCACAGGTTCAGTTACAGTGAACATGGAGGCCATAATCCCCTGCTTATTATTTTGTTGCCAAAAGTTACTCTAAACAATACAGTGTGTAAAAAATGGTGTCAGAATATGTGTAATATATTGATGTGAATTTGTGATCCCAGAAGGGAAAAACAGGGCCCAGTAATCATATTTGCACACTGAACACACAACACACCAACCTTAATGTCGTGTAATGGGGCTTTGTGGATTGACAATGGATTTCCTGCAGACCAGTAGCAGTTATTATGAGAGTTCACATGTGTGCTGAATTGAAACAAGCTTCATCAGTAAACAGAACAAACATGGGGTTCTATGTCTCTATTGTGCTCCTGAAGACAGAATACAGTCACTAGATACTACAACCTCTCTGTGATGAGCATGCACAGGTAGCAGACTGAGTCAGCCAAATTCCATGCAGCAAGCTGACCAACAGGAGGAGACGAATGATAGTAGGATTAGTGCATAATGCTTTTGGAAGTATGTGGAAGGACATAATTCTGACCTTTCTTGAGGTAGTATCTCAATATTTGCCTGGAGGAACTGATGAAAGCAGTGACATTTTAGTCAGGACACTCAGGCTAAGATTTGAACACGTGTTCGGAATATGACACCAGGGTGCTTCCTACTCAATTGTGACATCTGGTGCCTGGACATGGGTGGGAGGTAATTTTAAAATTGTCTTAGAGAAACTGAGAATGCAAGTGTTGACTAAACTCAACCATTCCAGGATATGATCCATGATCTTTTGTGAGTGTCATTGAATTCTGTGAAGATATGAGTTAACTGTCAAGTTTTCAAAAAGAGTGTGCTCCATGGAGTGAGTGAAATATTGTTGGTGGGTCAGTTTGCTTGTAGGCAGTTCATTTGCTGAATGCATGTGACTGAAAATGTGGTTTGCCCTGCCAGTAAGACTAATAAGATAATGTAACAGTTCAGTTACCACCAGCAACAATGATGATAACAACAACAGTAGCTTGTGAGAAAAAAGAACTTCGAGGTGCATTATGGATTTACTGTGGTTGGTAATGTAATCCACCACCCTGTATGAATAACTTTAACGTTGCTTTCCAAAGAATATGCTAATGCCTGGTTGTTTGAGCAATGTAGCATTGTGAGAAAAGCTATCTGCACCTAGGCATCTAACATCTAAGGTGGGTGAATGTCTCTTCTATATCATTGGGTGGAATACTCAAATTGTGACCCTGAGACCAGCTACCATGACTAATTTTTTTTTTTGTGATGTTCTTCAGTCAGTCCAGGAAAATGGTGGGACTCTGCCTTCAACCAGATCTTTCCTAGTTCATTGGGCATCCTTTTCGATTCATTATTCACTGACCATCGTACCATATGACACTACATATATATAGTTTGGGCTACTGACTGCATCTTTAAATAAGCTTTAAAGAATATACATACACCAATTTGTGCCAAGTAGTCTTTTCCTCTAGAGGTGACTGGTTGTTTTAGTTCATTTAGCAGTGCTTTTGCATCTATAGATTATGGAGTGACAAACAGCAAGATGTATTTTAAAAAATATCACAGGAAGCTGTCTTGGTCAGTTGTAAATTTATGTTTTGGACTTTGGAGAAAAATTGCATCACTGTGTCAGCCTCCAAGCTGAGAACAGAAACTGGGACCTCCAGCAGAGGAGAAGTGCTAACCATTCAAAACAGTAATATTAAGTGTCATGCATTGTGAAGCTTGGGAATGATAAAATTACCACATTCAAAATGGAATGAAGGAAATATATTGTTAGTACAATTTTATAAATAGTTCTTACATCCTAATTTCTGATTAGTGAAATATCTGTGTTAATTGACCTACAAGGCTCTTTTGAAGCCTACATAAACAGCATGAATCTGACAGGTTGTTACATCTGTAAAAATGCTAAGTAGGTAAACAAACTTTGTACAACCATCAATTTGTGGCATTATAGTGTGTCTATTTGGCATATTGTTAGTGACATCCATATGTGGAGGCTTCAAGTAGTGTAACTACCATCTGAAACTTTGTCACATGTAAGGTTTCTCCTGTGGGCAAAGGAGCAGGGTAAATAAAGTTTTTGTAACACATCCATGTTAATCAATCAAGACGCAGGACCAACATAGCGAGAACCTGACTGGCTACCAGCTATAAGCTAGGTGGTTTGACAGGTATTCGTGTATGCATGGACGCGGCCTAACATCCGAGTTATTCAACGTCTCGAAGAGCACCGCGATCCTCTTCGCAAAGACCGGTAGGTGCAGCCCCAAGCCCCGACCCGTACAGCTGTTCGGGGAGCCAATTCATTGAGTCGACACCGCCCGTTATCTGGGGGCGACCCTTGATACACGGCTGACCTGGTCGCCTCATATTGATAAGTCGGAAATAAAGAGGCCCAGAGAGTGGGAGTGTTCGGTCCTGTCCTAAACATGACGAGTGGTCTGTCCATCAGAAACGGAGTTCTGGTGTATAAGCAGCTCATCCGTCCATTGATGGACTACACGTGCCCCGTCTGCAGGTCCGTTTCTCGCACCCATGTCAGGAAGCTGCAGGCACTTCAATCCAAGTGTCTTCACTGCTACCGGTGTACCTTGGTACACTGGCAACGGGCAATTTACGAGGATTTGCGAGTTCCATTCTTCGCCGACCACATCGAACCCTAACGGAGAATTTCGACTCAGAGTTAGCTGGTTCGGAATTCGACAGATAAGAGTGGGCCAAAAGTAGGTGTACATTATATAGTATAGCATCCTGTGTATACCTACTTTTGGCCCACTTTGTACTTAACGCTGATCGAGGGTTGATCCAGGTAGCCTCAAGCGCAGGCAGGGTGACTAAGGTCAGCAGGCCAGTCGAGGCCGCCCGAAAAATGGTGGTTCCAATCGAGACAACGAATCGTGCGCAACGTTGTTCAGCTAGGCACTTTTCGACTACCCTGACTGAGGTTTTTCCGTGATTTTTCTTTGGTGGTAATGCGAATGCCATGGTATAATGCAGAGACGGGGAACGGCCCGCACTCCCCTTCAGGCACGGTGGCTTCACCAAAGTGTCTGCTCATAGTCGCATGACTTCAGCATGCAACTATGGCACTCTGGGTTCAAAACCCAGAAAACTACCCAGCAGAAGTATGCACCCACCCCTCGGCCAAAATAATATAATGATAATAATGAAAATTAAAAATACTAAAAAGATCCTATTCTTCACCATTAGACCTTAATATGCCCAAGTCTAGGTCTTGTTAGCATAGATGCAATCCAAAGTTATAGTATTATGTGTCTGTTGTTGAACCCAGCGACGCAGCTAAAGTCAGGAATGGCTAAACAGGCCAAGGGACGTAAGACTTGCGGGAGCGCAAGCCTACGTCCCTTGGACAGCTCTTTGCTTGGTTCCGAGTTATTCAATTCCCTGACGACGAGAACAAAGATGGTTCTCGAAACGTTAGTTTACTCACCGTTCAACCACCTGATGTGACTCGTAGCCCAAGATATGTTTATTCAATTAAGACGCCTTGAAAGTTTTATATTTTTGGCCCAAATGTATTTTGTGTTGGGCTCAGAAATGTCTTAAACCGTTCCTAACTGCAGCGAACAGCACATTGTCTTCATAAAGGCTAGTTCATGATAAGCTATAACTACTTCCGCTGCAAAGAGAATGCGTATAGCAGTAATTCGCAACGTTTCCGAAAATGAGGACCCCTTCTTGACTTCAAATAATCTCATGGACTGTCGCACCCTAGTATTTGTTCTTTAGGCTCTTTTAATGAGGATAATACATGACAACAAGGTATTATGAATTTAGTAGCCGTTGCACATGAACTTGCGTTTCATTCATTGCAGAAATAGTAATAGTACACCAAGCGCTGGCTGAACGAACAAGACTTGGGAAAATGAATTAATTCGCGATGTACTTGGAAGAACCCCGCGACCCACAGTTTGTAAATCAATAATCTGTGGTAATTAAGGGGAAGTACATATTAGGTCAAGCGTTTTGAAAGATAATGCCGTGGAACGAGTTAAAAATTCAGTACCTTGCAAATACAATTTCTAGTTTTGGACAATCCGATCTGGAAAACATAGTCGGTAGTTTGAATAAAATAAATGGCCCTATTAGAAGAGACTCTGGGAAAACATCACACACTACTAATTCTCAACTATTTGTACTAAGCACCACATAATAGCTGTCGGTTACCCAAGGAGGTGGCGGTGTTTGACATTGTACATAATGCCAAAATGTTGTGAAAATATAGCACCCAAACAAATATTTTGACCGCCTGTAAGTGATGCGTCACTATTTTAGAATGCCTTACCGTGGCTGTATGCCCCAGCAGCCGCGTCAGATTTATCTCTTCCTGTTGTACGTAGAGCTACTGTCATAAACTAGCTAGCAAGCTAGCGAAAAACATAAAAGAAAATATGAATCTTTATCACCAGCTGTGTTCTTCTTAGCTTCTTTGGATGTGGTTCGCTATTTCCTCTGAGCCAAAAGGTGACCGGGAGATATTTCCGGATCAACAACGCCCAACCACCGAGTGGAAAATTAGTCCCAAGTCAAAAATTCACCGCTGACGACTAGCCGACCGTATTTTTCGAATCCTATGCACACAAACAAACAGAATTCTACCAATAAGTTATTACTGATACTAGCATGCCTCAAGAGATTTACTTACAACATTTAACATATTTTTATGTCCCTGGTACTAAAATCTGCTCCAATTCCTGAATATAAAGACACTCCTACATGTTTCGACTACTGTCCGTGGCCATCTTCAGAGATTAAAAATACTTAAAAGACGTATACAGCATTATTATACAGCTTTTCAATTGTAAATGGTAAAGATTATAATGCCTATTGTGTATACTATTAGAACATAAAAGAATAGTGTTATACTTCAATTATGCTAAAATTATTAAAAATGTAAGACAGTTATTAAAATCTACAAATTTGTATTAAATGCACAGAAGATGTACAATATTAAAACCTCTTTGTACATTAAATATTAAAAATTATGCTTATGAAATTATTTAAATAGTTATATGTATGCGCGTTCCAAGGACCTGGAGTCTGTAACTGGCTCTGCCTCCGAATTTCTGACAGGTAAAGCATCAGACCCCAAACCTCCATGCTGTTTTCGTCACTCCCCTGCCGGTCACACCTTTAACTATCGCAAGAATGAGACAGGAAAATCGTAATATTTGATACAGGTTAATCAATTTAGCATTTCAGGGTTTCACGGCGATTTACAGAGTCTTCGGAAGTTTTATTCTGATTTCTAATGCCGTACAGAAACTGAAACGTTCCCAGCTCTTCCGGTGATAACATGTCTTACACTACAACACTGTTTTAGAACTCAGACGAAAAATAAAGGAAACCTGTTTGCAAAGTATGTACTTATTCACCAAACGTAAAATGAAGGCACCAGTTTCAAAACGGTTATTTTTTCAGTTGTGTCAAATTTGTATATAATACTGGCAAATAAAATATGAATACAGCCATTAATAAAAACCTGCGGATCCATTGTTTGAAGAAATTGACAGGCTGGCTGCCCAAATACGTGGTTCTTGCATGCCAACACTGACCTGATTTTAAGAACGGCTTGCATCAAAGTTTTCCACTGAACCCATTAATTAATTCAACACAGTAAATTCATTTCTGTAACATCGATATTAATATACTCCTATATTCCTATACTTGTGTTGATAAAGATGGAGTTGTTGGCCAAGTTGTAAATTATTAATTATGTCATATAGGCTGGGTACACTGTTTAATTAGGTATTTTGTTGTGTGAATTCGAAAGGACAGAGCAGAATGGAGCATTGAAATAAAACTACGAGAAACTTCAGTAGGGAAGCCGGTGCCTCAGAGGAGATTTGAACTGGATACTTCTAGAGTACGTGTCAGAAGTGTTATGCTGTACTAGTCAAACGTAGTTTAAAGTGTGCGACAAGGGTGAATTTTAACAGCTTATAAAACGTTTCTTCTTTCTGTTGATCTGTCCAGCTGCATATTATATTCAATGTGAAAGGAAGTGTGGTGTCGCTGACGTATCAGGGAGTCTTATTCAACCCGTCTGGCATGATATCCAAGCAGTTTCAATAAAGTCCACGGGTTGTTGGGGTGATTTGTGAAATGGGTACTGAGACAATATAAACCCACACAGTTGTTACACAAACATTTTTATTATGTCGTGTAAAACAGCTGTTTCTACTCATATCCGAAAAAAAAACCGGTTATTTTCAAATTCCGGATGTTTCCCCTAGAGTGCAAATAAAGCCTCTGTAAATCTGATAAGCTACGTAACTGTGTTCGGAGTTAATAGCCTGTCCCATACGGCTGATATACCAGATCCATGGTTAGTATGCGTCAGTCTGTGGTGCTGGTGACATCTCTGGGAAATATTTCGTCATTTTTTGGACTTGCGCAGACATGCCAGCCAATTAGCTTCATCGGTAAGTACGAAACTTAAGTTGCATTAAACGGCTGTTCGTGTTAACGGATCTCGTATTAAAGCTGTTGATGAAAACATCGTAATTATTAAGGGTTGTATAGATGGTCAATAAAATGGCTTGACCATGTGCTCCCACGGCGGGAATGTATAGTAAAACACATAAAAACAACAATAACAACACATTTTCGATTGTACCGACAAATTTGCGTATGGAGCTTCTTGTTACTTTTGTTTAACTATCTTCTTATATGTATATATAAACACAAATACTCCTTTACATGATGTTACATTTAGTGAGCTGCAAATATATTTACATAAATGTATAAATCCAAAGACTCAAATTCATGGCGTGTTTAACATTTTCAACTGCGTAGATTACATTGCTGAATGACCTGACGGCTAAGAACAATAAATTGTAATGGATGTGGAATGGAGTGATGCAGTCCCAGCATTTGGCTGCATAGAGAGAAACCATGAAAAGACGACAGAAAATCTTGGGGCCAAGATTCGAAACAGGAGCGCCAGGAAAAAAAAAAAAAGCTGGATTATCGGATTTCCGGCCACGATATTCCTTTAAACGATTTAAATTTTTTTCTGCAACATCTCTGCCCGGATTTTATTCATTTAAAATAAATAAGTGTCATATTCAGTAGCAGAAGTGTCCACTCATTCGCTTCCATGTGGACATGTAAAGTTCTTGGAATCTGGTGTTCAAAGTTCTTTAAAAATATTCGTTAACCAAACTTACTCTACATGAATAAATATATATATATATATATATATATATATATATATATATATATATATATATATATATATATGTATATATATGTATATCAGCGAATACCCAGTTATCTGAAGTAAGTACGAGTAATCAGAAATAACTGTGTGTGTGTGTGTGTGTGGAGGCCTTCATTAGCTGCTAACAATTAATGTGAGCCGGGTGGAGTGCTGTTACGTGACTGAGGACCGGAAACCGTCTTAACGCTACAGATCAAAACTTGCTTAATGGCTATCAATTATTGGCACCGATTGGCCTTAATTTATTTGACAAAATGTACGTACATTAACGTTACAATTGGCGTATTTATTGATGTAGGCTGGATATCGTAAAATTGGTGCTCTCAACATGCAAACTGAATTATGTTAAGGCGTTAAGAAATCAATGAAACTTAGTGCGGTCCAGATGTGGCGATAGCCATGAACTTTATTTCTGTCAAAGTGTTGTGACATTCATTAAACGTAACCTGGCCACGGTGTTAACACATTCATTAAACTTAACTTACAGTTCAGGTGTAACAGCAATCACTTCATTCATTTCTGTCAAAGTTTTATGCCACTGAACTAAACTTAATACGGTTCAGAGGCTGCGACACTCAGAACAATTATTCCTGTCAAAGATTTGCGACACTTAACGTAACGTGGTTCAGAGGTTGCCACTATCAATAAACTGATTTCTGTCATAGTGTTACGACCCACTAAACTGCACCCGACCGCCGTGCTATGACATTCATTAAACTTAATGTGGTCCAGATATCACGACATTTGTCAAACTTGTAAGACGCTTAGTGGACTTAAGCTTATCGCAGTGTTATGACACCCATTAAGGTTAATGTGACGAATATTTTTAAAAATCCGTAATGTTAATCTGATCAGGTTCTTAAGACAAGCATTGAACTTAATCTGATCCAGATGTTAAGGCACTCAAAATATGGAGTGGCCCCCAACACTTGACAAGTGGAAATAGTAAGTATATATGCTAGGTATCAAACTGTGGTCAAAATCTCGAATTTTGTTACCATTTGCTGTTGCATTACTTTCTCTACAGTGAATCAACGTTAATGAAGACAGTGTTATTAGTCATATGTGAATGTCGTCGCGAATCCTCGATGTCTGCATTCATTCATTTGACAGCACCACAAATTCCATCTTCCTATTAATGAGAAACAGAATTCTAAAATCCGTGAAAAATTACCCTTAAAAATCTTAATGGGACGATTCTACTGGGGGTTCCTTTGCAAAATCAAGACTCTCTGGACGTACTACTATATCCTGGCATAACAGTGTTTGAAAACCATACTGCATACATTTGGCTACACCCTAATTTATGATTACTGAGATATCTGGACTCATCCAGTATGTACATATCTGTGCACGGACGAAATCCATGAATGTTATATTTCTAATTTTACGTGTATTACATCAGCGTCAGAATATTTTTTTAGTTAAATTTAAAGTACAAGGTGGATCTTCGAGTTGATGTTATGCCATATGTGTCATTCTGTGCAATCGTAAAATGTTGCAGTTGCTTTGTAGAGGGTGAAGACCTTGGGTAACTAAAAAGAAAAGGAAACGTTGTGTCTGATATAAAGGAAATAACTGTTTAGTTGCTGTACTGCTACATACTATGTACAGTTTTCTCTTCCTCCCATCCGTGAACTGGAGCTGAAAACTGTAATGTTTACCGCGACGTTGTAAGGATTGTAACATAGGACACGACGCCCATCACACATAAAGCTGATCTCATATTGTGAAGATCAGCAAGAAAAGAAGTTAACATTGCACACTTTAGGTTCGTCACATTCGTATCTAATAGGAACACTTCAGATTTAATGTTGATGCGTTTTCATTACTTTTCCACAAAGTTCCCGCAACAGCTGATGCATCTATAACATCGTGCGTTGAACTTTAAAATTCCCTGTTGATAGCAGTCCGTGGCGTGTGTTATCAGCCATCACGTCACAGCAGTTTACACTTCGTGATCATCTTTATATGTATGACCATCAAGATTTAGCTGCAGCCCTGGCAACAGATGGCAATCGCACGGCACCAGATAAAGGCTGTTTGCTGTACGCGGTACGCTGTATGTGCCAAAGATCTGTAACTGCGAAATTATGAAGCATGCAAAACTTATTAGCTAACAGCTCAGAAGCATTTTACGTAAGAATCCAACTAGTATATGTTAACACAACTTTATTGACATTGTTATACTCCGACATGTTCTTGCCCTTCAGGGGATATCCTTAGGGAGTACTGATACGTTTTGTGAGCATGGTCAACAACATGCGTGTCCAAGTGTAAATATCTGGATGTCAAGACATATTTACATGTAAGTTATACTGACTATAGAATGTAATATAAATGATGTATATACATAATCCAACATCATAAAATATGAAAATAAAAATACAAAACAACTAGCACGTAACATACAGTACGCTGCTCTTTAATCTGGTACGAATTACCAACTTTCATCATACCATTAAATTCTAATGATTTTATAATCATAATTTTATATTTTATTTTCACACTTAATTATTTTAGATTATGTATACACATCCTTTTACTATATTCTATAGTCACTATAACTTATATGTAAATATGTCCTGACATCCAGATATTTACATCTGGACACGCATTTTGTTGACCTGCTCACAAAATGTATCAGTACTCCCTAAGCGTGGCACCTTTAGGGCTGAAAAGTGTAGGAATGTAATAGTGTGAATAAAGTGGTGTTAAAATATATAGTGCATTAGTCGGATTTTTACTTCATATAGTGGCGTCAGTGCACGGATAAGAACACGATGATGTTCAGAAGTAATTGTATTGCTATCCCGCTATTTTTCGACAAAGTTCCCTCCACAGCTCATTCATTTAGTACAATGTGGGTTGAATTTTAATATTTCCGTTTGATAAAGTTAGTGTCCTCCGTTATTAGCTATCGTGTACCAAATGATCTCTACCTCGCGACCATCTTTAAATACGTGGTCGCTAAGAAATTGCTTTAGCGCCGGAGACAACATTCACTGATCGAAAGATCAGTGCTGCATGTAAGATGTTCCAGTGTTCTTTAATTACGAAATTAAAAAGCATGTAAACTTATTCTTTGAGTGACTTCCTACACTGAATTTTAATATTTTCCCTCTTAGTGGTTTATGTTGTGGCAGTGTTAGTAGTTCAGACTCCATAGAGGTGAATCGTAAGATGACAGTAAACAATAAACTGAAAGGGATGCAGAAGGAAGCAGCTGTGGCCCAATATGAGGCATTATTCCAGTATTTCCCTGGATAGACGGAGGAAAGCCAACTACACACCATTTATGATAGTTGGTATTCCAGCAGAGATTCGAACCGGGCACTGCCGAATATAAATCAGAAGCGCTAATTACCGAGGCAGCTTTCTAGGTCGTGAAAATTTAGGGACAGTGGTATACTCATGGTCTGTTAGTGACATAGTTTGGATACAAGTAAAAGTCGTTGTTTGTGTAGGAGAGCAATAAGTGATATTTATATCTTGCAAATGAGTCGAAATTCATGAAGCAAGCAGAAGATAAAGTCCTGTGTTGAAATTCATTAGCAGCTGATACAATGGAAAATAACTGCATCAGATATGTGTTTAATCTGTGGACCTCGTAAACAAAAAGTAAAAAAAAAAGCGCTTACAGTTATTAATTCAAAAGAATTATTTTCGTCTTGTCCGTTGTCTGTGGGCTTAAGAAAAAAGGTTACAAAGCTGGAAATGTTGCCGTTTTTGTGTGATTAAAAAATGTGGGTTTTCACTCCTAGAACGGTATAAGAATGGCAGAAATAAGCTTAAGAATACTAAACAATTTTGAAGATATTTGACATATGTATAGAAATGTAAAAAAAAAAGTGTCCCGGCATTAACCTGAAAAAAAAAGTAAATAAATTAGGAAGATGCATGAATTTCCATGAAGGATTTGTGCCGTGTTTTCATTCATATGCTTGAAACTATAGGATGGATTTAGCTGCAACTAACTTTGTTTAAATGCAGAGGCCTAACACGAGACGTGTTTTGTTTCACAAACAGGACGTATTTACTTTCAGTGTCTGACAGAGGCGTTACTGCCAGACGGCCTCAAAATGTATGTACTTTCACGTATAAGGGACTGGATGTTCGGTAGACTAGTAAAATGCCCCCTCGAAGAGACTTATTGTCAAGCAGTTTTTAATGCTTAACACACATGCAATGTATCATTCACAAATTGTGTTTAGCTGCAAATTTGAAGGAGGCCATCCCGTTGTGTATCGTCAACTATTTATTGTATTAGTACCGTCAATACACAACATATGCAAAGACCAGATGTATTAGTACAACTGGT
>Ga0209755_10006060_pt1 | contig 13520 bp, 10 predicted proteins | sample TergutCo191P1_FD_187301 | JGI IMG/M metagenome (GOLD analysis project Ga0209755, IMG submission 187301) | Cornitermes sp. P1 segment gut microbial communities from Petit-Saut dam, French Guiana - Co191P1 (SPAdes) (version 2) | ecosystem: Host-associated > Arthropoda: Insects > Digestive system... | reverse complement strand
CTGCGGCCATACTTGGTACCACGGAAATGATAAAGGCAATCACGGTCGCCACGCTGACGACTTTGTGCGTGTTTCTTCCCTTAATAATGTTCCAGGGTCTTTTGGAATTGGCCGGCGAGCTTTTTGCTGGCCTGGCGTTTACCATTGCAATCTCGCTTGGTATCTCCCTCTTTACCGCCGTGTTTCTGGTGCCCGTGCTTGCAAGCCATTACCTACCCCTGGTTACCAGGAAGCAGAAGCCGCTTAAAGGCGTTCTGGCAAAAATCGACGGAAAGTTTGAAGGTTTCTTTTCCTCGCTTGACAACGGCTACCGCTGGCTTGTGGACAAGATACTCCGCAAAAAACTTATCGTCGTCCTTTCCGTGCTTGCCATTTTTGTGGGAAGCGTTATCATGATCCCCAGAATCGGCTGGGAATTCATGCCCCAGCAGGAACAGGACAACGTGGTGGTAAGGGCAACCCTTCCCGTGGGAACCCCCCTGCGGTATACCGAGGCCGTTCTGAAGCAGTTCCAGACGATAGTCGAAAGGGAGATAAGGGGCTACGAGACGCTGCTCATCCAGGCTGGTGCCGGCGGCGGCATGGCTGGCATGATGATGGGCGGCGGTGGCGGCGGCAGCAACTCCGGTACCCTGCGGATTAGCCTGCCGGAGTTTGCGAATCGCATAGAGTCCGCAAGCGAAATACAGGACATACTAAGGCCTTTCTTCGGCCAGTTCCCCGACGTTGAATTTACCTTCGGCGGCGGCATGGGCGGATTCGGTGGCAGTGCGGTGGAAGTTATCCTTCGTACCGACAACATGGTTAGGGGTCTTGAGATGGCGAACCGAATCGCCAGCCTTCTTGGTGAAAGGATTCCCTACATTACCGAGCCGCAGGTCGATCTAACCGACGGCCTTCCCCAGCTTGAACTTGTCATCGATCGTGACAGGATGTATGCGCTGGGTCTTAACACCTTGGTCGTTGGCAACGAGATACGTGCTGCGGTGGACGGCGTTACGGCGACCAGGTTCAGAACTGGCGGCAACGACTACGACGTGGTGCTTATTCTCGCCGAGGCGGATCGCAACAATCGCCCCGCTTTGGACAGCCTTTTCGTCAACAGCCAGCTTGCCGGCAGGGTTCCCCTTTCCAGTTTCGTAAGCTTCCGGGAAGGCACGGGCCCACTTACCATTAACCGGGAGAACCAGGGGCGTGTTATCCGGATTACCGCCGGGGCCAGGCCTGGGGCAAGGATGAACGTTGTGCAGGAACAGGTCGAGCACCTTATCCGTACGGAAATCCCCCTTGACGATGAAATTATCATAGACTTCGGTGGCGACAATGCCGCAATGGTAAGGATGTTCACACGTTTCATTCTTATCTGTATCGTGGCGATTTTCCTTGTCTTTGGGGTTATGGCCTGCCTTTTCGAATCGTTCCGTGATCCGTTCATTATAATTTTTACGATACCGCTTTCGCTGATAGGCATTGTGGGTATTTACATGATCACCGGCACGATCTTCAACGTGCTTACCGCCGTCGGTCTTTTGGTCTTGTTCGGCATAATAACAAACAACGGCATAGTGTTGGTTGACTACACCAACCTGCTGCGCAAACGGGGTCTTCCCCTGCACGAAGCCTGCGTGGAGGCCGCTCGCACCCGGCTTCGCCCGATTCTTATGACCACCCTTACCACCGTCGTCGGCCTCATACCCATGGCCTTCTTCCCGGGCGAGGGATCGGAACTGGTTGCGCCCATCGGCAAAACCGTTCTTGGCGGCCTTTCCGTGGGCACCGTCATGACCCTGTTCCTTATGCCAACCATCTATTTCATCGTTAACAGGCGTTCCGAGGAGCGTGAAGCGAAAATGGCGGCATGGCGCAAAAAGGTCGCTTCGGGAGATGCCTGGAAAAAGAAAGCTGCGCTTGGCCCGGTAACTGCGGCAGGAATCGCCATTACGGACGCTGTGGGTACGACTTTAGGGAATTCGGAGGCTGAATAATGGTTCGTGTCGAGGTAATCGCCAACAGATCGGTCGAGGAAAACATCCTTGATGCGATTAAATTTGAGAATGTCGGCAAGTACTACACCAAGTACCCTGCCATTCTGGGGGTCGGGAATTCTGGCCCCCACATGGGCGACGCAATATGGCCGGAGGAAAACTTTATCTTCGTGTTTTGGTGCGAGGAGGAGGAGGCCCGTGCGATAGAACGGGCCGTGGCCTATGTTAAGAAAAAATTCCCCAACGAGGGGATCAAAATGTTTTCGCTGTCTGGGGGTCAAATTTGCGCACAAGTCGAGGAGGGGTCGGCGGAAAGTCAGAAAGGTGAATAGCGTTGATCAAAGATTTTTTTGAGGCGACCCAGGAAACCATTCGCGAGCTGAACCAGACCGAACGCCAGCTTTTTGACTATGTTGTTAAGAACATGGACAAGGTCAAGAATATGAGCATACAGAAATTTGCGACGGATTGGCTGGTGTCCACCACAACGATTTTTCGCTTTACGCAAAAGCTTGGGTTTTCCGGCTATGCGGATTTTATCAACAGTCTTTTGGTTACTTCCCACAACCAGCAAAATGCGGTTCTTCCCGATGTGGTTGTGGGTCGCCGCTATAGCGAGGAATACCTTAAAAACGCCATGGAGGCGGTGCGGGTTATGTCGCCGCAACGTGTGGAGGGGGTGATTACCACGCTGCTCCGCCAGCCGGATATCTACATTTTGACCGACGCAAACACCCATGCGATTGGCCAGTACTGCGAAAGGCTGTTTATCGGTTTGGGGTTCCATGCGTATTTCCCCGAGGCCGCCTACCAGATGCAGAACCTCGTCAACCACATTAGAAGCCAGGACATGATTATCGCCCTTTCATATTCTGGGCAGGACGCAATGATGATTGATTTTGTCGAAAAGGTCTTTCTGCGAGAGCGACCCTACCTTCTGTCCATAACACGGGCGGACAACAACCCTTTGGATAGCCTGTCCGATGCCAATTTCTATGTGTTTGCCGAGGAGATCCGCCTGCACGGCATGAACCTGACTTCCAGCGTTCCCATGCTGATGATTCTGGAACTGCTGGTTTACGAATATATCGCCAGATCTAAAGCCTAGGGGGGAATGTTATCTGGTAAATTGTGCCAGCACCTACATAGTAGATGCAGGTGCTGGGTTGCGATAGGCGAGGCTTGTTACCTCAATTCGACATCCATTTTAGCCTGTAGGTTCTGCTGAATGTACTTGCGTATTTTGGCACGAACTTCCGAGTCGGTGCGCTGGGAAAAGAGCAGGACGTAGATTTTCTCCTTGCCATCCATGCGAGAGCCGAAAACGATGCCCTCCACCTTGATGCGGCTTGTCTGGAGTATTATCTGCACGTCCTTGACCAGGGCATTCTTGGCTATCTCTGGGTTGCCATCAAGGGTAAAAGAGATACCCACGACGCTTATGTCCTTGATTTTGCCATTTACAAATGACCCCTCTATTGGAATGTTTACCGTGGCATGGGAACTATCGTCGATGGTTGCCCGTATAAACTTTCGGCGGCCTTTTGCTCCCACGGCCTGCAAGATTTCCACAACCTGCTTTATGTTTTTTTCGAGGTCGAATTTCAGCATGGTATAACCACAGGCAACCTTTATCGTCTGAAGGTATTTTTGCCTTAGTTCCTCATCGTGGTTGTCCGTAATGATACCAATGGAAACCGTCTTTGTGTCGGGGGAGTTCATTACCGCCGTAATCCAGGTTTCCCAGTCTTTTTCGGACATTTGCTGATTAATGTCCACGAAAACGATGGAATCTGGATATTTTCTGAGTACCCGCCTGAGTGTATCCTTGTTTCTGGTCATGTAGATCTCGTATTCGTGCTGAACCAGCTCAAAGATAATCCTGTTTTGCATGACAGGAGTGGGATAAAGGAAAAATATCTTTTTTCCCGTTATGTCTGAAGCAATAATATCGTTACTCATACGGACAGTATATACCGAAAACAATTGAATATGCAAGCATCAAGAAAGAGCATTAGCTCCAATTTTGCGATAGAAGGGCCTAAAATTGCCCTATGAACATCAATCCTGGTAGTGCCTGTCCCAGGAATGCCTAAACTGCTCCTTTGCCCTGACAAATGCGTCCACCAGCAAGGGGTCAAACTGGGTTCCACTGCCTTCGATGATGGCTTGCACGGCTTCCTCGTGGGAAAAGGCCTCTTTGTAGGGCCGGAATGACGTAAGCGCATCGTATACATCCGCAACCGCCATTATGCGGCCCAGAAGGGGTATTTCCTCGGCCTTTAGGCCCTCGGGGTAACCGGTGCCGTCCCATTTTTCGTGGTGGCTGGCGGCAAATATCTTTGCGTATTTTAGGAACTCGCTTTGCTTTGTAAGGACTTCAACCCTTTCCACTATCTGCTTTCCGACGATTGTGTGGTTTTTCATGTCGTCGAATTCCTCATCGGTGAGTTTGCCGGGCTTTCTTAGGATCCTGTCGCTTATGTAAATTTTTCCCACGTCATGAAGCTGGCAGGACTGGATCAGCAAATTGAGGTCCCAGTCCTTCATCTCGTCCATATAGATGCCGCTTCTTTTGAGTTCTTCCAAAAGGATTTTTACCCCCTGCTGGGTTCGCTCTACATGCTTGCCCGTAATGCCGTCCCGATATTCCACCAGCTCCGCTATCGTTTTTAGCAGGGCATTTTGTATATCAAGAATGTCACGGGTTTTGTCCTCAACCATTTTTTGCAGGCTGCTGTTAAAATATTGTAGCTCTTTCTGCTGGGCCACTATCGTAAGGTGTATCTCGATGCGTTTTAAAAGCAGGGGCGGCTGGAGGGGCTTGGTTATGTAGTCAACGGCACCAAGGGAAAGCCCCAAAAGTTCGTCGGTCGATTCGGCCTTGGCGGTAAGAAAGATAACCGGAATATTGCCTGTTTCCGGTTTTGATTTTAGAACCTGTATTGCCTCGTACCCGTTCATTTCAGGCATATCGATATCCAGCAGAATCATTGCCGGGTGGTTGCTTTCCAAGATTTCGAACATTTTTTCTGCGGAAGGGGCCGTAGCCACACGGTACTTTTCCGACAAGATATTTTTCCCGATTTTTAAATTCGTCGTATTATCGTCCACCAAGACGATAAGTTCTTTTTCCTGACTCACTGTCCGTCTCCTTTAATCGCCCTGCTTTTTCGTGGCAACCAATTCATCGATGGCCTTAAGGGCATTGCCGAATTCCGCCACAAGCACGTCATCGGATACTTTCTCCAGCGTTTCCCTTGTTTTTTGATCCAGCGGTTTTTGGTTAAGGTCATCCATGATGCGATCGATTTCGGAGGCATCTTTGGCTTTAAGGGCTTCGGAAAGTTCGCAGAGAACGGGAAGGTATGCGGAGATGTCCACGGGTGTTCCTGCTTCCTTGCTTTCGTCTGTAGGAGCATCTCCCCATGCGTCGGAGATATCCAGGACAGTGGCAATGTTTTTGACAAGTTCGGAAAGGCGTTCCGTAAAGAGGCAAAGGTTTTTTTCGATAAACACCAGGTCTTCCGACAGTCCTGCGCATTCAAGCTTCGCCGCCAATTCCGAAACTTTCCCCGCACCCAGGCTTGCGGATGCGCTTTTAAGTGCATGAACTTGTGTGATAAACGTGGGTAAGGCCTCTGTCCTAGGAATGGTTTGCAATAGCAACAACCTTTCTTCCGCATCCTTGCGGAACATGGACAATACTTTCTGGTAGCCAGCCAATGTACCGCCCGTATTGACGATGCCCTTTGCCGTATCGACTCCTGGAATAAAAGGGAGTGACGTATCGGATGGCGACTTGTCAACGGCATTCCCAATGTCGCCAATCCTGTTCCTGCTCCTTTTTTCCTCTGGAATCCATCGTTCAAGCATTTCGTCAAGCTTGGAAATGTCGATAGGCTTGGCGAGAAAATCGCTAAAGCCCTGTTCGATAAACAGTTCCCTCATCCCCGATACGGCATTTGCGGTCAATGCAACGATGGGAATTGCGTCCCGTACAAGCCCCTCGTTTACAAGTTCTTTTTCCCATTCCCTTATGATTGCCATCGCCTCTATGCCATCCATATCCGGCATCATGTGATCCATGAACACGATATCGTAACATTTCTGTTTTACCAGTTCGACGGCTTCGACTCCGCTTAGGCAGGTGTCCACTGTAGCTTTGTAAGGGGACAGAAGACCCTGGGCCACTTTAAGGTTTGTGGAAATGTCGTCCACTATCAGCAACCGTGCATCGGGGTAGGTGTATTGGATCGTGCCGGTACTTTCAAAATAGTCATGGCGATCCGCCTGGCCATTTAATACGTTGGCGATGGAAAGTGCCTGCACCGGCACGGACATAAAACGCACCTTGGGAATATAGGCCTCGTTGCCCAGTTCCACCATTAGGGCCAGTGACGGCTTTTTTCCGCCATAGAAAAACGCATCAGGGCGATCCAGTATTGGCTTTACTGTGGTGTACATACCATAGCTGGAGAAGATGAAGAACCACTCCTCTCTGGACAGTGCCTCGGCAAAACTGTCCGGATCTACCACCAGGGCGTAGGGGACTTTCATGTTTTCAAGAGACCAGCACAGCGACTGGGTATAGCTGTTGCGGCGTTCGTACACCAACACTTTTTTCCCCTCGGGTTCTTCCACCGCCGCAAAAGGTTCCGGCAAATCAACCCCCTGGGGGATCAGCACCGTAAAGGAACTGCCCTTGCCATACTCGCTCTGCAAGGTAATGTTCCCCCCCATGGCCTTGCAGAGTTTTCTGACGATGGAAAGACCCAGGCCGGTACCTTCTATGGTTCGGTTCTTTTTTGTGTCCACCTGCACGAAATCCTCGAAAAGCCTTTTTTGATCTTCGGGCTTAATGCCGTACCCAGTGTCGTTTACGGTGATTTTAAGCCAGACTTTCGGCGAGGCCGCATCGCATTTCCGTTTTTCTTGAGTTATGATAATGCCGATTTGCCCCTTTTCCGTATACTTCACCGCATTGGTCAAAAGGTTCAGCAATATTTGCCGCAACCTTACCTCGTCGCCGATAAGGCTGTTGGGGATATTGCAGTCGATGTTGGTATAGAAGCGGATGGGCTTTTCCGCAATCCGCATTCTTATAATGCTGACAACATCGTTGATTAGTGACGCAAGAAGGTACCTTGTGGGAATTATTTCCAGTTTGCCGGCTTCGATTTTGGAGAAGTCCAACAGATCGTTGATGATGGATAGCAGGTTGGCCGACGCATGTTTTATGTCCTGCACGTAACCACGGGACTCGTTGGACAGTTCCCCACGCAGCAGAAGTTCCGCCATGCCGGTGATGGCGTTCATGGGGGTACGTATTTCGTGACTCATGCTGGCAAGAAAATTGCTCTTGGTACGGCTAGCCGTCTCCGCCTGTTCCCTTAGTTCAACAAGGCGGCGGTTCTGAGCCCTAATATCGTCAACGATGTTAAAGACATATTTTCCCGTTTCCTCCACGTTGTTCTGGCATACGATGATCATCCCTTCGATGTCTTTTTTCGACACATTCGACAACTCAACCATGGCATCCAGCCTTTTCGTGGCTGCTGCGTATTTTGCAAGGAGTTCGTCGCCTTGCCGTGAATCCACGGTTTTCCAATCCACGGATGCAAAGTCGTCATCCATTCTATCTTTGAACTGCGAGATTGTAATGTTCATAATTTCGTTCCGGCTGATAATATCAAAGACCAGGGTTTTAAGCTTGCCGTCGATATAATGAAAAAGCCGCTTGGCTTTGTAGGGATCCGTGGAATCTTCTCTTATCGGGTTTCCAAAAAACACCGCCGTCAAGGTCTGGTTGTGGTGCGTAAAAAGTTCCTCCCCATAGGTGTTAAAACCAATCATCGGGTATTTATTGAAAACATCGTTGAAAGTGTCAAGCTTGTTCAACTCCTTGAGTTCCAGGTAACGTAGTACGCAGTTAAAAAGAAGACAGCCCTGTATGCCGGGAAGAAACTGAGCCGCACTGGTCAGGGTTTGTTCCGCATGGGAAATAATTTCCCCCTGTTTTAGCAGGTGCACCTTATTGCCCGCCTCGATGTAACAGTAAAATTGTAAGCCTCTGCCGTCAACGACCGCCCTGGGACTACGGGCATAAACACTGTCCCCGAACTTTAGGCCCACGGGATTTTTGGAAAAGACCGACGAATCCAGCTTGCTTACATCGTCAATACCGACCTGCCTGGCATAGAAAGCCGCCGCAGGCTCCCCGTCTATTTCCCAAGCGATCCGCCTCATCGTTTCCACCTTGTTTATGGTAAAGGAGATGTCGGTCGGAATGTAATGCACGTAATGGTCGAAGAAGAAGGGGATTTTCATCTTTAGAATGGCAACGGCAAGGCCATCGCTGGAAAGCCTGTCACCGATGCCGACAAGGGTTTTCGAAAAAGTCAGTTCGTCCGCGGCGGCCCCTCCCACAAAGGCCATGTTGAAGCTCCGTTCCAAGGAGAACTCCTGCATTATAAGTTCCCCAAGACACAGGCCGTCAAAGAAAATAAGCCCCAGGTATTCATCGGGGTTGATGTTTTCATTTACCGTTTTTTGCTTTAGTTCCGTGATGGCGGCTTTTGCCGCCAGGGTCGCATTTTTATTGACCCCTTCATGCAGGGACGTATAGACTTCCTCAACCTCATCGGCGGAAAGGGACATTGCGGTAATGCCGTGTTCGACGGCACCGTAGCTTGACCAGCCCCCGATCATGGAAGCGCCGATACATGTTGCATTAGGGAAGGCATTTGTCAGGGCTTTTTGGGGTTGGTATTCTTCAAAGGCCGGTGAAAAAAAGTAGAGCACCACCTTTACGTCGGGCTGCTGTATTCCGTCGATGACCCCGTCGATATTCCAGTCCTGAAACGAAACCACTTTGATAGCCATGTTCATCTCCTTCAAAATGTGAATGGAAAGTTCTTATGGCGCTGCTGAATTCGGTTGTCAGCACGTTGTCAAATATCGTCCGAATTATACACTGATTTAGGTGGTTTTTCTCGCAAAGTTGAAGTTTTCCAGGAGCCTTGGCCCCTGGGTACAACTTTCCTCTCTTCAATAGTACCCTAAGTATAGCGCAACAGGGATGTTTTTTGCTATACCTGCGGAAGCCCTCGCATAAAATTCAGCAAGGGCTCTTTCCAGCTTCGTGCGTTTTTTCCCTCTTCAAGAAAGCGTCGGTAGGAGCCGGCAATGTGGGCTTTAATCTCGGCAATGTCCGCCACGGGGAGCCTTGTTTCGGGTACGGCGAAGGGGCACGTTTTGCACCCTGCCGTGTTGCAGGAAATGTGGGTGTTGGTGGCACGAAGGCAACCCGTCTGCGGAAGAACGGCAGGGGGCAGTTCCACAAAAAGCCAGGAGCAAAAGGCTTCGGCCTTTTCTGGTGGGAACAGGTCGGGATCGAAGCGAGTCATGGCATAAAGGGATGCGCCGATGCAGTTGACGCTGTGCTGCTTAACGAACAGAATCGCCTGGCAGATGGCGACCGCCCCACGCCTCATCTCCTCGATCTGCTCGGCGCAGTTTTCCGCCACGCCAAGCGAGCGGAGCATTGCGGTGAATTTGGTGTAGGTGTAAACGGCGACCATTACGTGCAGACTGGGTATGCACATTAGGTGTGGATCCAAAAAATGGATGAAAAAGAACCTTAGACGGGCAACGTAAAAGGGCCTATACGTCGTGGAAAGGTTTTTGCGGTACACCTCGCAGGCAAAAACGTACAGCTTTCCCATCGAGGCGACAAACTCACGCACCGCACCGAGAGACCTAAACCCGTAATTCCGTAGGATAAAGGCCACAGCCCTTATCCAGTAGGGAACGAAGTCGATGTAAACGTTCACCCACGAGGGAGTAAAGGGAATTTTTCCGTCGAGGGGATGATCCACCCTGCTTACAGGGACACGACCAGGCAACAGGGCAAAGCAGAACTGGCGAAAGAAAAAATTGTTGAAGATCGAGAATACGCAACGAAGCGATGTAGGGCGCAACGATGAATTACCAAACGTTTTGGTAAAAGCGTAGGCCGTGGATGAATTATATACACTTTTCACTTTTGTCATTTTAACACAGAAAATCGCAGTTTGAAAAGCATGTCCAGGGTAACAGCACCTTTTTTCTACCTCAATTTTGACGACATTCGCTTTGCGTCATTTACCAATGCGAATACACATTCCAAATTCTTTCGAGAATTTTCAGAATAGCACTTGACAATAGTACATTTTGGGACTATTATTTAGTCTATAATGATACCAAGTATGAGGCATGGCTTATGAACATGGAGGCCGATTTAGCTATCGGGGCTATCGCCACCGTGGTCAACAGAATTGACGGGCTGTATGGCAAATTCGCGCAGAAACATGGAGTCCCATATGGGATTATTCGGGTGCTATATGTCCTTGGGCCTCATAGTCCCGTAACGCAAAAACGAATATCCGAAATATGCGAAATACCTAAACAAACGGTAAACAGTGTCATAAAACAACTCAGGGCGGATGAGTATATCATTGTCACGGCAAGCAAGGAGGACAAGCGGGAAAAGGAAATAAGACTTACTCCACTTGGCGAAGCCTATGTCCAAAAGACCCTCAAGCCGTTTCTTGACATAAATAAAATGGCCGTGGACAGAATAGGCTTGGATTTTGTTCGGAATTTATCGCAGAGGCTAACAACGCTAAGCGACGCATTGGAACTGGAAATGGAATTAAAAGAAGTATCATCAAAATGGGAAGAAAAGCTGAAAAAAGGAGGCACAGGGGGAAACGATGAAAAATAAAATAATCCTAGTCACAAGCTCCACCGGAAGAACGGCTATAGTTTTCGCAGGAAAGGGGATAGAAAAACCATGATCTTCACCTATCTTTTCTTTGGGCTACTCGCTATAGTTGTGCTATTTGTGCTTCTCTTTGGGCTTAGGATTTATAAAGGGTACTTGAAAAAGCGTGGCACCGTAAACACTTATGCAATCCAAAACGTAAAAACAGGCAAAGACATCAGATTGCACGATGCAGGTATTGATGATGGAAGGAAAATCATACTTTATCCACACCATAACTGGGAGTGTATAACTTGGCAGTTAATACAGATAGAGGGTGATACGTTTTTACTAAAAAATCTATACAGCCAAAAATCCTTTCAGCCCTCTAAGCCTCCCCATGCAGGGGTTACTTTATGGCAACAGCCCCTTGGAGGGAACAGCCTGCAATTTTGGGAATTTATTAAACGTGAAACCGAAACTTATTTGATACGGCTAAAAGGCACCGAACTATATATCACGATTTCCTCCGATAAAAACAATTCGGATATAATTTTAATGCCTTTGCAGGATTCAGACGATCAGCAATGGAGAATCATTGAACAGCATCCTATTTTTTGATATCGCTGTTGGGATTACTGCGAGCGATTGGACTGCGTATAATTTTTAAGACAGAGGAGATATAGATGTTTACGAAACAAAACATACACAAAATATTTTTGCTAACAAGTGCGGTAGTGGTTATAGCTGGTGCGATACTTATAATGAACCTGGGGGATTATTTCGATGCTCAAGGCTTTTTGTCGTTCACCGTACAAAGCAATTTGCTCACAGCAATCGGCTTCATGCTTATGGTTGCTTTCTACAATAGCGAAGGAAAAAGGGGTAAATTCAGAAGCTACATAACCTTTAGCATTATTATAAGCATCAGCATCACGGGATTGGTTTACAATCTTGTTCTTGTTCCAACCATAGAAGAAGCATTGCCCATAATTTCAGACTTCCCAAATTTTTCAACACATTTTTTGTCTATGGTATTGGCATTGGCTAACTATTTTGTGCTTGAAATGAAAGGAACATTTACTTTCAAGCACATTATCGCAGGATTGATTTTTCCCATGGTTTATTGGATAGTGTTTATTTCTATCGGCGAAATAATCAACTATTTCCCATATTTCTTTATGGAACCACAAGTGATAGGCTGGCCTATGACATTCGCTTGGTTTGGTATCATACTGGTCGTGGTTTCAGTGCTAGGTTTTTTGCTGGTGCTGTTTGATAGAGTGCGTGGGAAAAAACAAGGACAGGTAAATATGCGCTAATAGTGCGCCAACCCCATCAACATCTCCAACCCAATCCCCATCAGCACCGCCGAAAAGAACAAAAATATACAATACGCCACTAAAAACAAGGGGGTAAATAACGTGGCCATAGCCATAAGCGGCGCGGGGCGTGTTGCGGGGCCAACCAAGAAAAACGCAAGCGCGGTACCAATTCCCATGCCGTTCGCTATCATTGCATTGACAAACGGTATCACGCCGCCGCCGCATGTGTTCATCGGCAAGCCCACCAAAGCTCCGACAAGTACGGATCGCATCCTGCCTGCCCGGAATAAGTAAATCAACAGATCATCGGGTATAAACACCACCACGGCCGCGCCCATCAATACGCCGATAACCAAAAAAGCCCCCACGCTTTTTATAGTTTTAAGGCAATTCACAAAATATTGTTTGACGACCAATAATTTCTTCTCCCTGTTAAGAATTTTGCTGGCACCGTCATCATAATGTTTAATGCTTTTTCTGACTAAAAATCTTTGGGGGATGCAATATACCAATAGCCCTGTTACGACACTGAAAATAAACACGGCAATTATACGCGCGATTGCCATATCCGGTCCGATGCCGAAAAATGTCATTACAAAAAGCTGTGGGTTCATTAGGGCGGAGCTTGCCAAGAATGCGACAATCGGCGCGACATGGACTTTGCTTTTGTATAATTCAATTACTATGGGAATTGTCCCGTAAGTGCAAAGTGGGGATATTATACCTATACAGGATGCCAAGACCACGGATTTGATTGGCGACTTGGATACCCATTTGTAAATAGTTTTTGTCCATGACGCAAATTTTAACAGCTCGCCCAGCATTATTCCCGCAAGAAAATACGGAAGGAATGCAAGTAAGGTATCCAAACCTTCCTGTAGAAAAATAGGGATTAACGCTAGGAATCGCTCAAAAGTCAAAATTACCTGATTATTGTTGTGTACGCTGACGCATTTGCCATAAAGCGAGTATACGCATATACCCTTATGTTATCGCCGCTAGACAATTCCGAAGCGTCCAAAGCTATTGCATCCAAAACACCGCTAAACCTTCCGGCAAAGTCCCCGTTGACATAAACTGCCACTGTATTGGTATTGGCGGAAACAGCAAGATTTAACACAAGGTTTTCGTCGGCAAATACCGCCGATTGAATCGCCACCGTAGGCGCGGCTAACTGTCCCGCTGTAAGTCTGCTTCCGCTAGTCGCTGGCAAACCCCCTGCAAAGTTTTCCCTTATATCATCGACTTTGATATTTCCGCGAACGGAAATATTTTCAGGATCTCCGCGTACAGGTATTCTTGGCCTGTCCGGGTGTGTGCCGACCTCGCCCCTCTCTGCCACAAACATTAAATGCTCGATTGTAGAGTAGTTAAAATTCATTATATTTGCCTGGACAATATCGGCCGCAAGTGCGTCCCTTGAGGCAAGTATACTGCGCATATTTTTCTGGGCTGCGGTTACTG
>Ga0209755_10006059_pt1 | contig 13523 bp, 9 predicted proteins | sample TergutCo191P1_FD_187301 | JGI IMG/M metagenome (GOLD analysis project Ga0209755, IMG submission 187301) | Cornitermes sp. P1 segment gut microbial communities from Petit-Saut dam, French Guiana - Co191P1 (SPAdes) (version 2) | ecosystem: Host-associated > Arthropoda: Insects > Digestive system >... | reverse complement strand
TGCTTTCTCTTCTGCGCTTTGAATCTCACGTTCTGAAACCTTCTTACGGTAAACGATACCTAAAAAGAAGAAAACGACAGCGGCTACGACTACAACAGCCGCGGAAATACCTAAAGTTAATAAAGTGGGCATTGCGTATATATACACCTCCATTCGGAAAATATCACCCTATTTTATATCTTTACACCCCTGCATGTCAAGAAAAAAACATATATTATTAGCATTTTATTTCTTCAGGCGTATGTAAAACTATTTTAACGGTATTTGACACTCACTATAATTGTTTGGTATAATAGCTTTCGAAAACCTGCAAAGCACACTCGTTGAAGGGAATTACTCATATCTATGAAACGATTTTTTCAATTTATCGGCGTTCTTATTATAATGGTAGCCATATTTGCAATCGGGGCGTATGGAGACCCTTACACAGATCCTGTTCCGACTCCTGCTCCTACTATCTTGCCGGATATACAACAAGCCGAAGAGCTTGATCCAACAATTCAAGCCTTAAATGGACTGATTCCGGCAACCATTGAGTATGGCGTACCCACAATTATTAAACACAACAGCGACCCCCTCCACGCATACATTCGATTCCCACAGGCAGGCAACCAAACAGACAACACTATCGCCGAATGGGCACATATACTATTCAATAACGTAAGCGATGAAATGGATGCCGTTTTGAACACCAACCCAATGGAAATTGGCGAGATTAATGTGCATTTTGACTCATTTCTAATAGACAACAGATACGTCGGAATTTTCCAGCACGGATTTTATGTACATACACTGGCAGGAACTCCTATAGAAGTTTTACACACGTTTAATATTGACCTACTAACAAACGAATTTCTTGCGCCAAGCGATATACTCAATTTCAATGAAATGGAAAGCATACTAGACCTACTCGACCTCAGATTGATGGTAGAGCATCCAGCCACCGTTGGAAATATACACAACATGAATGAAAATTGGCTCTCGTACATCTTCATAGGACACGAAGGCATTGGCGTAATAATCCCACAGCACGCAGGATTTCTGCCTGAGACATTTGATACAGTGGTTGTTACATTGCCATATGAGTCCTTGGGTACAAATCTCATGATTAGAAATGAGCCACCCCTCCCGCCACCGACAGATGCACCGGAGGAACCACCGGAAGATTACCCCGAAGCAACTATTCCGCCAATTTGGGACGACATAGATGATGGCGCATATTACTACGATGAAGACGCCTTGGATGAAGATGGCTATAACAATGAAAACGTTCACAGCGATGAATATAATTACGACCAAAACGCTGTATTCGATGATGAGGTCGTGGAAGAAATTGTGGAAGAAATAATGCTTCCCGATCCCACAGCACCAACAGTATATCCGCAGGACGACTTTATAGACCCATCACTTCCCATGATTGCTCTAACTTTTGATAATGGTCCAAGTGCGTATTTACCGAGGTTTTTGGACTTATTGGAACGCTATAATGTGCGTGCAACGTTTTGTGTTGTAGGCAATTTAGTGAACACCCAGCCCGACACGCTTCTCCGTGCCGTTGGTTCCGGCAACGAAATTATCGGAAATTCTTGGAACCACAGGAATTTGGCGAAACTCACAGACGATGATGTCAGAGCGCAGATTGAAAAAACCGCTGATGCCATAGAAGAAATCACAGGGACTAGAACACAACTTTTCCGCCCACCTTACGGACAGGTAAGCGACACAATGCGGCACATATCTGAAGAATTGGGTTTTGCCATGGTAAATTGGAGTGTCGATTCCCACGATTGGCGAGCCATGGATGTCGATGAAATAGTTTCGGCTGTTATGGATTATGCCTATGACGGGGCTATAGTAATGGGTCACGAGGTGTTCGGCACAACACTGGAAGCATTTGAGCATATTATCCCTGAGCTATTGATGCGCGGTTTCCAAATTGTTACAGTCTCCGAGCTTCTTATGAATACATTTGATGAAATTGAGTCTGGCAGAGTATACTTCAGCACATTAGATGTTAGCTAAGTAAGCACTGATACTTCTATTTGATCAGTGCTTACTAAGTATGTAATTTGTTTAAGTTCTAGTAGCTTACTTACCGAGATGCTACGTCGACAATCTCAGCAAGCTCCAAAGGATGCAGAGCTTTTCCATTTTGTGTAACACGCATGTTGCCACCCGAAATTTCATCAATAAGTGTGAGTTTACCTAAACGGTCAATACCGAACTCGAGCTTTATATCAAGTAGTGAAACACCCTTGTCCGCCAAGTCGCTGCGAATGACGGCACACATGTTTTTCGTAAGCTCTTTAAGTTCACCATACATTCCCGGCTGAAAAATGCCAAGAGCTATCAAAGAATCCTCAGTGATGAGCGGGTCGCCTCGCTCGTCATTTTTTATTGTCATTTCAACAATAGCATCAAGAGGTTTTCCATCCTCAATGTAATCACCGTATCTGCGAACAAAACTGCCCGTTGCAACAAATCTACAAATGACCTCAAGTCCCTTGCCGAAAACCGTGCAAGGCTTAACCGTCATGGTGTTTTCCTCTGAAGAAATGTATTGAGTGTTAAATCCTTTTTCTTCAAGTAGTTTGAAATAGTGAACAGACATTCCGAGTCCCGCAACACCTGCACCGTCGACAGTAAGCCCAACAGTGTTAGCACCGGGGTCAAAAACACCATCTTCACCAGTCATGTCGTCTTTAAAAACAAGTTTAAAGTTTCCGTCTGCAAGTTCATAGACATCTTTTGTTTTTCCTGTGTATATTTTCTTCATAAAACGATTATTCCTTTCATATTTCCATAGGGCGTGTTTGAAACAAAAAGCGACCAAACAATCTAATCTAAAATCTAACCGCAGTGGCACCTCTTTGCGCCGCTGTTTGCCCAATGTCGCTTCTATATTGTGCGCCGCTAAAAGTAATGTTTTCAATATCACGATACACCGCTTTTCTTGCTGAATCAAAGGTGTCGCCTGTAGCCGTAACGGCAAGAACTCTTCCGCCGTCTGTAAAGAGTTTACCATCTTCAAATTTTGTCCCCGCATGAAACACGGTACTCCTTGTCTGTTTTACCTCAATTTCGTGTCCGGGTTCATACTTACCGGGATATCCGGCTGAAGCCATTACAACGGTAACCGCCTTATTATTTTTCCATTTCATTTTGCATTCAGCTAAACGCTTTTCTGCAACAGCAAGAGCTATTTCATAAAGGTCCGTATCTAAGCGAGGCAACAGCACCTGAGTTTCCGGGTCTCCAAACCTTGCATTATACTCAAGAACCTTGGGTCCGTCACTGGTAAGAATTAAACCGATATATAATACACCCTGATAGTCGATACCCTCTGATTTTAATCCGGCAAGTGTCTTTTCAGCAATTTCATCTCCAAGTCGAGGAGTGTAATAGGGTGATGGAGATATACAGCCCATGCCCCCGGTGTTTGCGCCGAGGTCTTTGTCGAGCGCTCTCTTGTAGTCACTCGCAGTCTCCATAGGCACGATAATATTTGAATCCGCAAAGCATAGCAGTGAAACTTCTTTACCCACAAGAAATTCCTCGATAACAACTTTATTTCCGGCATCACCAAATACATGTTCATTCATCATGTCCTCTAAAACAGAGACTGCCTCGCTTATGCTGTTACACACAATGACACCTTTTCCTGCGGCGAGTCCATCAGCCTTTAAAACTAGTGGGAATCTCCTGTTTAAAAGAACCTCTTTACCCTCTTCAATACTTGAAACGCTGTCATACTCGGCAGTAGGGATGTTATACTTCTTCATAAAATCTTTTGCAAAAGTCTTACTACCCTCCAACCTTGCCGCAGACTTGTTTGGTCCGAAAATCTTGAGTCCTCGCTTATTAAATTCATCGACAACACCGAGGGTCAGTGGAAGTTCGGGTCCAACTACAGTCAAATCCATTTTATAGGCCTCTGCAAAGTCAGCGAGTTTTATTATGTCATCGACTTTGATATCAATATTATCACCAATCTCGGCAGTTCCGCCATTACCGGGAGCAAAAAAGAGCCTTAGATTGGGGTTTTGCTTTAATTTCCAACCTATAGCATGCTCTCTGCCACCGTTGCCGATAATAAGAACATTTGTCTGCTTGCCGCTATGATTGCTCAGGTCATCGCCATCATTATCTAGCTCAACTGGGTTTTTAACCACTTTATCTATGTCTCCGGAAACCATAACTTTCACCGCCTCAACCAATATTTTATGTTCTACAGTTAGTACTCTTTTCTGCAATATATCCGCTGTGTCATTTTGCAAAACAGGCACTCTAGCCCTTACCAAAATTTTTCCAGTATCTACACCACTATCAACCAAATGCGCCGTTGCGCCAGTGCAACTCACGCCGGAGCGCAAAACAGCTTCATGAACTCTCAGCCCATAGTAACCCATTCCTCCAAACATTGGAAGAAGTGCCGGATGGATGTTTATTATTTTGTCTGAATACTGCTCTACAACCGACGTAGGCAATATGGACAGGTAGCCTGCAAGGATAATACCATCTACTTTGAACTCTTTGAGTAAACTTAGGAGTTTTTCAGGCTCTTTTTTACATATCACGGCAGTTTCTATGCCATGCTTTTCAGCCCGTTCAAGTCCATATGAACCGATTCGGTCAGAAATGACGATGCTCACCTTTGTGTTTGGAATCACATCACTTTCAACAGCGTCAATGACAGCCTGCAGATTAGTGCCGCCGCCTGAAATCAAAACAGCAAGAGAAAATGAATGTTTATTAAACGATGACAATGTTATCTTCTCCCTCTGCGCGCTTCTCGATGCGCCCTATAGTATATGACAGCTCAGTTGTTTCAGTCAGATTGAGTACTTGATCTCCGGACTCTGAGCTATCAAACTCATGGCCGCTGAAATTATAAACCGCATCATGCACAGCATTTACATCTTTTTCATCGACACATATGCAGAGTCCAATACCCATATTAAAAGTCTTGTACATCTCGTAGTCATCTATGTTGCCCCACTTTTGAACTACCTTGAATATTTCATGAGGCGGAGGGCAACTCCCTGTATCCACACGGATTTTCAAGTCATCAGTTGCAAGCATTCGAGGAATGTTTTCAACCCAACCGCCGCCCGTTATATTTGCAACGCCTTTAATGTTGACCTTAGAGGTCAGTTCGCTGAGTAGCTTTGCATAAAGTTTTGTAGGTGTAAGAAGCTCTTCGCCAAGTGTCTTGTCGCTATAATCAAGAGGAGATTTCCGTGAAATACCAAGAGATTTACAAAGATCACCCATCGTAACATCGTAAGATGTGCCCGAAACCTCTCTGAGTTTTCGCACCAAAGTATAACCGTTGCTGTGTAGACCCGATGAGGCTAAACCAATAATAACATCACCCTCCGCAATATCTCGTCCCGTGATAAGACGCTCTTTCTCAGCAACACCAACAGCAAAACCCACAAGATCGTACTCGCCGGGCTTATATATATCAGGCATCTCACAAGTTTCGCCGCCAATCAAAGCACACCCGGACCGAACGCACCCCTCACTGACACCCTTAACGAGTTGCTCCGCAAGATGTGGATCAAGTCCTCCAATTCCGATATAATCAAGAAAGTAGAGTGGCTCAGCACCCATGCATATAATGTCATTGACACACATAGCAACACAATCAATACCAATAGTATCGTGTTTGTTGAGCTCAAAAGCAATCATAACCTTAGAACCAACGCTATCAGTACCGGAAACGAGAACAGGCTTTTTATATCCCTCAGGCAATTCGAAAAGCCCACCAAAACTGCCAAGCCCCTCTAGCACACCAAGAGTTTTAGTGCGAGCCGCATGAGCCTTCATGCGCCGAACAGCATCATAACCCGCCTCAACACTAACCCCGGATTTCTCATAAGTCCATTTTTCCATAGAAGGTATCCTTTCAAGATTACAAAAATTACCAACTAAATCTCAAGACGAGCGGCGAATCTACTCTCCCTCGACCCGTACGATAGCTTTAAGAGCCTGTGCCTGCTCCATTGCTTTATCTATAGTGTCTGCAATCACTGTGAAATGGCCCATCTTTCGGGCGATTCTCGACTCAGATTTTCCATACAGATGCACACGCACACTTGGATTTTCATAAGCTTCGTTGAGACCAACAAGATTTGTTTTTCCATCGCTTTGACCGAGCAGGTTAACCATCACAACAGGACTCATGAGTTTTGTGCTGCCAAAAGGCAATCCGACTATTGCGCGAATATGATTTTCAAACTGGTCTGAAAAACAGGCCTCAATAGTGTAGTGACCTGAGTTGTGAGGACGAGGAGCTACTTCGTTTACATATACTTCACCATCTTTGCCAACAAACATTTCCACGCAGAAAGTGCCGACTCCATCAAAGATAGACATGACCGCGTCAGCGATATTTGTAGCTTTTTCTTCAATGGATTTATTTATTTTAGCAGGAACAGCAGTGGTGTCGAGTACACTGTTTGCGTGAGTGTTTTCAGCTATTGGATACACCGCACGTTCTCCATTAATGCCTCTGCAAACAATAAAAGATATTTCTTTTTCAAAATCTAAAAACGCTTCTACCATAAGCTCAACTTCGCCGCCACCAAGCTCATTATAAGCTCTTTCGACATCTGCCTCAGTTTTGATGAATGCATTGCCCTTGCCATCATAGCCCCCTCTAGTTGCTTTGAGCATGAGCGGGTAGCCAAAGTTTTCGGATTTACCCATTTCTCTAATGTCGTCTGTCGTGGTGACTTTAGAAAATGCGGGTACAGGTATGTTTCCATTTTGCAGTGCAGTTTTTTGTGAGAATTTATTTTGTATTGTGGTAAGAGCCTTTACAGATGGATAGACATTATATCCCTCTTGTTCTAGTGCTGCAAGCCCTGCGGTATCTATATGCTCTGACTCATATGTGATTACGTCTGAATACTTTGCAAGTTCAGGATAAGCTTTTGGGTCGTCAAGTGGCGCCACGATTAGGTGGTCGCAAATACTGCTGCATGCGCAATCATCTGCCGGGTCTATGACTGCGACTTGATAACCGAGCCTTTTTGCCTCTAAAATCATCATTTTGCCAAGCTGCCCGCCGCCTACTATGCCTATTCTTTTTTTTATGGATGTTAGTGTGTTCTTGTTCATATAAATACTCCTCATAACCTATTTCTTCTAATTTATGTGCTTTTCGCGTAACCATTTTCTTGAGTTCGCCCTTTAAATCCGATATCCTGTAGGTAATATCTTTATTAAAGATTGAAAGCATTGACGCAGCGAGAATACCGGCATTTCTCGCCCCGTTTATTGCTACTGTTGCGACCGGGATTCCCGGAGGCATTTGTACGATTGAGTACAGTGAATCCAGTCCATCGAGTGATTTTGACTTTACGGGAACTCCGATTACAGGAAGTGTCGTTAATGATGCGACCATTCCCGGAAGATGTGCACTTCCACCTGCTCCTGCGATAATCACAGATATTCCTCTGGCGCGAGCCTTATCGGCATACTCGTATAGTCTCTTAGGGGTTCTGTGAGCTGATACTATAGTGAGTTCGTATTCTATTCTCAGCTCTTTCAAAACATCTGCGGCATCTTTCATAACAGCTAAATCTGAGTCACTGCCCATGATGATTGCAACTTTCATTGTCTGCTCCTCACTTTCTTAAAATTTTACTTTCTGCACAAATAAACCCCTTGATTGCTTTTACGTCCTCCGGCTCAAAATAATTCTTTGAGATGTCTCGCCGGGTGGAGGTTCGCACATATCTAGGGGATTAGTGTGGTATGCTATTATTTTATTGCAGTCGGATTGCACAATATTACCTTCGATATCATATTCGCCAATAAGTCTTACTTTGGTTACTCCATATAGACCAAGTATGTCTTGGATTTTACTCAGCAATTGCTTTTCTTTATAGCGAAACTGTTGTTTTATTTCAACGAGTATTCTTGTCATATGTTCCTCACTCTGCAAATACAGGATTTTTTGTGATTTTTAGTTTAAAAAATAAACTAGGCGAAGCATAAAAAAATTCACCTATACTAATTTACCACGAAACTGTCAGAATATCCAGTAGTAATTCTTAATAATTCTGTAAGAATTTCATGCGCTCATTTGTAAGATTTTTACTGTATCTTTGAATTATCTTTTTTATGAGGATGTGGTATAATTGTGACAAGAAAACAAGTTAACTGATAGACGAAACGAAAGGACTGGTTGAAAAATGGCGGGAATACTGATTTGTGATGACGACAGAGAGATTGCAGCGGCTATTGCAGTATATCTAAAAAATGAGGGCTACGAAACTTTTTTTGCCCATGACGGGCGAGAAGCGCTAAAAGTTCTCGATAATAATGAGATACAGCTTATCATTATGGATATAATGATGCCGAAGATGGACGGGATTTCCGCAACAATGGAAGTGAGAAAGAGCCGCAACATACCAATAATAATGCTCTCCGCAAAAAGCGAGGACACAGATAAAATCATAGGACTATCCGCCGGAGCAGATGACTACATCACAAAACCATTCAACCCTCTAGAGCTAATAGCTCGAGTGAAAAGCCAAATCAGGAGATTCACGGTGCTTGGCAGTGCGCCATCACCCGAAGATGGGGTATTCACAGTCGGTGGTCTCACAATTGACGATAACCATAAATCCGTGACCGTAGACGGCGACAGCGTGAGACTGACCCCGCTTGAATACAAAATTGCACTTTTACTAGTACGCAATCCGGGGCGTGTATTCTCAATCGAACAAATCTACGAAAAAGTATGGGGCGAAGACGCATTCTGCGCCGATAACGCAATAGCCGTACACATCAGGCGAATTCGTGAAAAAATTGAAATAGACCCAAAGAATCCCAGATACCTAAAAGTAGTCTGGGGGTTGGGGTATAAGATGGAGAAAAAATAGGAGAAACAAAAATGGAAACTATAAAAAAGAGATGGACTGCTATTAAGCCGGTTAAGATAGCCAGCTTTGCACTTATAATACTTGCGTGTTTTAGCTTTTTAAATAGAGCGCTTACATTCGCACTAACTGCGGAAAATGCCGGGGTTAATCCTGATATTATTTTTACAAATGTGGACTCATATCAATACTTTCGTGACCAGAATATGTGGCGTGTTCAAAACGATGCTTGGTGGGTGTTGCAATATGGAGGTGAAGAGGTGATTTCAGCCGGATTAAACCTGCGCTGGGAGCGTCACCGTCATCAGGGGTGGAGTGATAAACTGCAAAGTGAGCGTATGTGGCAGACATCTGAATTGGTTGATGCTGTTTCCGGGGAACGCTTCGGAGCTTTGATTGACCAAACTTCCGTGCTTAGGTATCCTTGGCATGATCCTAACGTATATTATGGCATCGAGCCTCCATGGGAGCTTGGCGATGACTTTGATGTGGAGGATATACCAACCATATATTCTGAAACGTCGGAAGTATGGAAAATTGACGACCCTGATTTTGACCATGAAACTCACCAAGAGCGTATATATTCTGAATTATGGGAAATGTGGCAAAACGAATATCCGGAGTTTGATGCAGAGCTCGGAATAAAGGTCTTTACTCCAGAAAGCCGCGCAGAGCTTGAAGCAAGAGCAATAGAGTGGCAACTCGCTAATTTTAGTCAGGCGCTTGAATCCATTCAAAACACAGAGGGGCTTTTATTCTATCTCCACTTTCCATCACCCGCCCATGCCGATGTTGGAAGTGCAATATACAGCAACGTGAGTTCAGGGAATCAAACAGCCGAGTTTTTCTTAAGCCACAATGTTTCCCATGTCGAAGATAACATCTATCTCGCCTTTGACAACAGTTTTGTCGCCGCAGCTATGGTGAGGTACGCAGCATTTCAAAGTACATTCACTTGGTATGTGATTAATCTGTTATCCCTAGTTGCTTTAGCTATGTTCCTTTTTGTGGCTTTACTGTGCGGCGCAGGCAGGAAGTATCGTACTGAAGGGGTTCACTTTACTCCGATTGATAAACCATATTTGGATATAAGCCTGTTTGCAGTAGGACTTTGGACTGCTATAGGATTCGTTCTTTTATTAGAGGAAGTCTTTGGCTTTGCTTGGAGATATGCCAACATAGTGGCTCTTAATGTAGTATTTGCTATTGCTTCAATCGTCATTATCTCACCCATACTACTTTGGTTTATGAGCTTCTTCAAACGCATAAAAGCAGGGGAATTCTGGAAGCACACCCTAATCTATGCCATTTTGGCAAAAGTTATATACCGTAGTCTGCGCTTTTGCGTAAGAGGAACCCGAAATCTTTGGGTAGGAACAAAGCTAACAGGCAAAGTTGCGATTATATCAACCATTTCCTTTATAATTCTCATGTTCATCGGCATTTTTTCTCTCGGTGTAGATTTTCGCGGACTCTACGTCGTATTCCCAATGGTGCTATTTATAACTGCCGCTGTTGCCTTTTTACTTCTTCGTTATGCCAAGCGAATCCGCTTACTTGAAATAGGTGCGCAAAAAGCAAGCGAGGGCGACTATGGAACCCCAATTGAAGTCGGTGGTGGGGAACTCGGAAGTATTGCCACTTCGATAAACAATATCTCGGTAGGTATAGGCAAAGCAGTAGATGAGCGCATGAAAAGTGAGCGCATGAAAGCCGAGCTTATAACAAATGTTTCGCATGATATCCGCACTCCACTAACATCTATTATAACCTACACGGATCTGCTGAAACATGAGGGCTTAGACAGCGAAAACGCATCCGAATATCTCGACGTGCTTACACAAAAATCGCAGAGGTTAAAGACGTTGACCGATGAACTCTTTGAAGCTGCAAAAGCCGCCAGCGGAAACATCGACGTTGACCTTTCCGATTTAGACATTGTGGCACTATTAAATCAGGTGCTGGGGGAAAGCGACAATGCTATAAAAGCATCAGGGCTAGATATCCGCACGAAGTTCCCGACAGGAAAACTAATCGTACGTGCCGACGGAAGGCTAATGCAACGTGTGGTGGAAAATCTCTTGTCAAATGTCTGCAAGTATTCACTGCCGGACTCCCGAGTGTATATTGACGTTTCAACGACAGAAAACTCGCGCATGAAGCTTGACATAAAAAATATATCAGCAACAGAGCTAAACTTTGACCCAAGCGAACTCACAGAGAGATTTAAACGCGGCGACGACTCCCGCTCAGACGGCGGAAGCGGACTCGGGCTATCAATAGTCCAAAGCTTCGTACTGGCGCAAAACGGCAGATTCGAAATATCAATAGACGGAGACCTATTCAAGGCAACAGTAACCCTACCATTAAATTAAGTTTTCCTAAGACAAAGCAGGTGATGGGCAGTTTATATCGGTTTTGCTGAGGGCACAGGTTCCGAGGAAAACCGATATAAACTGCCCATCACCTGCGACAACCAACGGACAAAGAACTTAGAGAACCCCGCAATCGTCACCGTCCCTCAAGCCATTCATCAATGCGCACAATAGCCTCATCCATTTCACCGCAGAGGATATGATCTGCCAACTCCTCTAAAAGCTCTTTTGTCTGCGCCGAACAAGTGGCAGGGTCAATCTCTAAAACCGCCTTTTCCGCAACTTCAGTGTCAAAGTTATCACAAGCATCCCTCACCATGTGAAGTTTCTCTTTGACAAACTGTGGGTTTTCATCAGTATCAGAGCTAATATCATCAGATTCAACAGAGCGGAGCGACTGCGCAACCTTCAAAGTATCGGTCAGAAACTGAGGTGTTTTGCCATAGATAGAGGTAAAATCCTTGCTGTTGCCGGCCTGTTCCAATTCCGCTGCAATTTTCGAGAGGCTTGTTTCCCCAACGTTATTGAGCGCATTTTTCAGACCGTGGACTCGCACGGTGTAGTTTCTGAGTCCAACACTATCAAAAGTATTGCTTTTCAACAGCGACTCGATGACATCAACTGCGTTGTCAACATCTTTAAGGAAATACTTGACCAGCTCTTCAGATAGTTTCGCATCAACTTTAAAAATCTCAAGACCCATGGCACCGGTTTCGTTTTCAGTATCATAAGACGCATTTTTGTGCCTCACATATTTGGTGAGAATTTTTTCTATGTGAGCAGTATCTATTGGTTTAGGTACAAAATCATTGAATCCACTCTCCAAAAACATCTCCTCAGCTCCTCGTAGCGCATTCGCAGAAAGTGCAACAATAGGCGCATTATAATTCATTAAGCGGAGCAAGCGGGTTGCCTCAATGCCGTCCATAACGGGCATCATATGGTCCATAAAAATAACATCATATACATTCCCGTTTTGAATTTTAGAAATAACCTCGTTTCCGTCAGAGGCGGTGTCGATGGACAGTTGATAGGGTTTCAAAATTTCTTTTGCCACATATAAATTTGACTCAACATCGTCTACTATAAGTACTTTTCCGCCCGGTATAGGCTTATAATCAATCGCCCTGATGCTTTTAAATGATTTAAGCAGAGCGTTTAAATCCTGCAAACGCTCTGCTTCCTGTTTTCCGAGCACTTCATCACTGGCTATTTTTTGAGGCAGCAGCACCGTAAACGCACTTCCTATGCCTTTCTCACTTTCGACATAAATCTCACCGCCCATCATTGAGACTAGCCGATTAGTAATGTAAAGCCCCAAGCCGCTGCCTTGAACATTGCGGTTTTCATTGCTATTAAACCTTGTGAACTCATTTACAAACAAACTGTCAACCTGCTCATTGGTCATTCCCTGCCCCGTATCACTAACCCTGATTTGCAGCATCAACCTATCTTTTCCGATCGACTGATAGACGCTGAATGTAAGCACAATTTCACCTTTTTTGGTGTACTTAACCGCATTCGAGAGTAAATTATTTAAGACTTGCTTAATACGAAGTTCGTCGCCAATCATAAAAACAGGTAAATTCTTACCGACTGCCAACTCAAACTTTACATCGGGGTTGTCAAAACTCCTGAGGTTTAATTGCACTGTATTCACAATTAGTTCAGCCGTTTCGTAGATGGATGGCATTACTTCAAGCTTTCCGGACTCAACTTTGGATAAATCAAGGATATCGTTGATGATTGATAGAAGCAGGTTTGACGAGTTATAGATTCTTAAAAAGGCATCTTCTGTTTCCGGTGGATGTACACCTTTTTGTAGCTCCATTTCAGAGATCCCCATAACGGCATTCATTGGTGTGCGGATTTCATGGCTCATGCTGGTCAAAAACCTCGTTTTTGCCCGACTTGCCTCTTGCTCTCTGACGACAGTCTCTTCGAGCTTCTTAATCATGTCCTTTTCCTTGCGCATATCGCGGGCGAAGCAAATGACATTATTATTATTTCCGCATGCATCGAACTTGATAGCCGTTAAATCGCATGGGATAATTTCACCACTTGTATTTAAGTGTATCCATTCATGGTGACTAATTCCTCTATTGTATGCTTCATGGTACAACTGTTTAGCTTTTTCCTTGCTTGAACTTCCATCAGCCTGGAACATAGGACTGAGATCAACAAAATTGTTACTCAAAGCATCCGCAGAAGGCACCTCAAACATCCTCAAGGCCTCTCCATTACTCTCCCG
>Ga0209755_10006058_pt1 | contig 13524 bp, 9 predicted proteins | sample TergutCo191P1_FD_187301 | JGI IMG/M metagenome (GOLD analysis project Ga0209755, IMG submission 187301) | Cornitermes sp. P1 segment gut microbial communities from Petit-Saut dam, French Guiana - Co191P1 (SPAdes) (version 2) | ecosystem: Host-associated > Arthropoda: Insects > Digestive system >... | reverse complement strand
ATTAAGGAAATTAGGAGAGTGAACATTGTGTAGTTTGCCCCAGTGTTTTAGAAGAACCTGCTGCCTTCATCTTCAGGATTGACTGGCATTTCATGTTGGAGAATTTTGTCAGCACATTCAGGTTATCATTAAAATCAGACAACAGTAACAGACATTTTGCATGAATGCCTATGTGAATTTCTGGCTTTAACTTGCTGAATATTTATTGGTGTGAGAAATATTTTTTGCAGATATTTAAGGGGGCAGTGAAAGTTGCTGTGTATGTCCAGTGCTGCTTTGCTACAGGTGTTTGACATAATAAAATGGAGTGAATGAGCCAGAATTCTTATGTTGTGTATTTCATTTCTTCTGGGATGTGATGCCATGTAGTCTGGTAAATAGATACCAACTTTACAAAGGAGCTTGTTTACCTAACTACCCAGTGTCACATCCTAGAAACTTGCAGGTCCTAATATTCACCACTATTACATCTGCCCTCCTACACATGAATATTTGTACATAAAGCTTGCATATTTGTGATGTGTCAGACACACTGCCTACTTTGTTAAAGACATCTTATATATAATTAGGTTTGCTATTAAATAGTATCTGTAAAACATAATGGTAAATGACTACCATATTTGGGTTATGATTTTGGTGTGGCATCAATATTATGTTGCAGGTTTCACCAACCGATTATCACCGTTTCATCTACAAGTGCCATACCTGCCTCTTGGGGTTTAAACGCCGTGGAATGCTAGTTAATCATCTTGCAAAACGGCATCCTGATATCAGCCCAGATTCTGTTCCAGAACTTAACTTGCCGATCCTGAAAACTACACGAGATTATTACTGTCAGTACTGTGAAAAGGTGAATACAATGCTAGTCAACTCTTGACCTTGATAGGGCTTGATCAGGAAGATGTGATGTTTGAGATGCGTAGGTTAGAATTTGGCACTGACAGCCACATTTGAGTGGTCAGCATTTCTGTTTCATATTAGGATTTCATGGCTTAAAATATAAGGCAGAGACCAGATAAACTAACTGCAGTTTTCAGTGCACTGTTCCTTCCACTGGGCAGTTGCTGGGATATCGCTAATGATGTACTGTATGAAAATGCTCAGTAACAACTGTGATGCCATGTGGGTTGATACTGTAGCATAGAGAATGAGGAAGAGATGTAGGGTGAGAAGGAAGGAAGGAAGAAAGGAGGATTAGCAACATAGGTCAAAACTTAGGTAGTTACTTGTCAAGTGTTGTCTTGTGTCATTTGAACAGAGACTAGTTTGATTGTTGCGAATGTAGTTAACTAATTATTGGTATGAGGTATGGCTTTTAAGCAATGAGCCTAGTTTTGAAATAGTACTGTATTCATGAAATTATTATATCTGCCTATTTTTCCCTTCAAAGTAATTTCCATTGGAAGCTACACACTGCTGCATGTAAGCCTTGTGGTCCTCGGAGCATCCTGTGATGTTATTTCCTGAGTGCTTACAATAAATCTGCCATATTCTCCATTTATTCATTTGCTTGCTGACTGCATAGTCTGTATTGCAATAGGTCTGTAGCTCCTGTAGCTGCAATAGGTCTGTAGCTGTAGAATTCAGTCCTCCAGACTGAATTCTCCCTATAGGTTCGGCTAGTGGTTCCCCTTTCAGTTTTCAGTATCTTCTCTTTCCTCAAGGTCATCCACTAGCATCTTACATCTTCTTCATCTTCCCATTCCTGCTGTCTTTCCTTCACTAACGTATTTCAGAAGGCATTTTGTATGCAAGATGTGACCAATCCAGTTAGCTTTCCTTCATTTTATTTTATGTAGAATGTTTATGTCCTTCTTGACTCTTTGTAATACTTCATCTTTTTTCATGTGATCAGCCCAAGTGATCTCTGTCCTTCTCTGGCACCAGTAGCATCGACAGCCTTCTCCATACACATTATGTAATAGACTGAAGGTTTCAATGAGAGTGTTCTTCGTTTTCTCAAGAAATTTGTATGTTTATTCATTGGTCAGTTTTTTCATAAAAAATTGTTACCCAACATGATGTCGTGACAGAATGTGGTTTGGCACAAAACTGGGAGAAGTTTTGGCAGTAGCTGGTATATGTTTACTTTGGCAATCAATGGTGAAGGTCGGAGGCAGCGCACACAGCCTTGTTGTTCAGTAGTTACACTTTTGTGTACAACTGTGCAGTACAGTGATTTCAAATAGAAGGTATATGGAGCAGTTACATTAGTACAGGAGTGACTTTGTTCTCACATTTTCAAATCTGTATTTCAGATTTATAAAAGTAGTTCCAAAAGAAAGGCTCACATCTTGAAGAATCACCCTGGAGCAGAGTTGCCAATGAGCAATAGACGAAAGGTAAATCATATTCACTTTCATGGCAATTGAAAATGTTATCACAGTCCTAAATATGAAAGCATTATTGTGCATGTCCATGTAGTTTTTTAAGTTATATCAGTGATATTAAGTTAAAAAAATCTGCACTAAACAGTTGATTACATTTTTTTTTCATTGTCTTGTGGATTCTGTAGTGTATTATTATTGAGAGTTATGATTTTCATCTTTGTAGTAAGGAGTATGTATGTAAACACAGAAACCACTCCATAAGTCCTTTATCTTTTATTGTGTTGCTTTCTAATTTCTTGGACTCTGTGACATGTTTCTTCTTTTTTCTTTTACCCACTTTCACACAGTTTGTGTAGCAGCCAAACTTTCCATCTCTGTCATGCCCAAGGCCTCCTCCTCATTTTCCTGCAGTGTTCTTCCTCCCTTTTGCATGACAGTTTTCTTAACCTTTTGTGTCTGACTTGTTCTGAGCCCTGTTTTTGGGAGTTTACATTTTAGTTAATGTTCAAAACTTTTTTTCAATTCTCTTTCTGTTCCTTCTTAGAATGTGTTTGTGCCATCTTTTTATGTTTATTAATTTATTCTTAAATTCTGTCTTTTATTGCCTTCTGTACTTCTTGAAAATCACGCCACACCTGTTGTTAGTCTACAGTGTGTATAGGCCTACTCATGTTCTTATAAATTGTCAGGACAGTGATTGATTGATTGATTGATTTGCTGTGATTATCACATAGGGAGGTGTTCCAGACATACCAGGACTGCCAAATCCAACATTCTCCCAGACTGTGGGTAGTGTAACAACACACCCACATGGTTGTCCCTGGTGTCACAAGCAATATGCATCAAAAGCAAAGTTACTGCAACACCAGCGCAAGAAGCATATTGACCTACTGCCTCAAAGCCAACAGGTTTGTAATGTCTGTTTGTCTACATTGCTTTATTCAGAATCTTAACAGGCTTTTGTGGAAACCAAACAAAGCATAAAAGTGTCACTGCTTCTCTTATAATAATGACAGTTTCAAAGTAACAATGTACTGACTGACCATGCGTAATTATGTTGCTCTTTTGTAACAGTTAACTGCAAGACATACACCAAACTTTTTATTCTGTCATAGGATATGAAGTGAACCCTCTCCATGTCATGTGCTTGAAACTTTAACCTGCATGTTGTTTCTGACATACTGTGCAGGTGCTTTCTCTCTCTCCCTGTTGTGCATGATATATTCCATGATCTGCCATTGATTTGCGTTGCTCTTGAAATTTAAAGTCTAGGATGTTGTGTTATGTTAACTGATACATAGGTAGAGCTACAGTTTGGTAAATAGATACAGCTACGGTTCACCCTAGAATAGGCCATGAAGGCCCAGAGGGAGAGTAGAGTTATAGCTGTACTCTTTATTTAGCCTCGGCACTAGAAGGAGGTGGGTAGTCGATGCCACGCCCTGGCTGCTTTACTCCTGGGAAAGACCCGGTTCCCATTGTATAGGAGGCTGGGTGGCCCCCAGGGCCATCTGGACAGGTGTGAAAAATCTCACCACTACCAGGATTCGATCCCCAGACTGTCCAGCATGTAGCAAGTTGCTATACTGCCTATGCTATCCAGGCTCTTGCTGGTAAATAGTTATTTTTCTCTCACTACTTGATCCTGAAGGTGGAGGCAGTGTGCTGCTGTGAAAAGTCAGTAACTTGTGACCAGTGAATGCTGTGTAGCATCCTAGAATACTGCCATTTTTATCAACACTTTTGTGGAAACCTAACATCTTGCTTTACATTGATGTTGTTCTAGTTCTTGTGCATTGTACTAGATGACAATAATGGACTGATTTGGACACTGTATTGTACATATGTGTGTGAAAAAACAGCACTATTTGAAATTTCAGCTGAAAAATGAACAGAAGTTTAAATTATTAGTAAATTTTTACAACGTGGAAATAGTTAATAATTTTATTAATTTTTTAGTTACTATAGGTAAACAAGGATTATACTTCAGTATTTTTTAAATTTAAATTACCCACAGGAAGTGCCTAATTTTTGCAACATGTTATTTTAGTCACCTCGGGTAATGAAGAACCCCAACTCTCCAGGAGGACCTGAAGGAGGGAAGTTTTTGCCTATGTCAGTTACTCCGGCAGCTCCGCCAGCCTGTGAGGCACAAGTGGTGCAGTTGCAAAGCACCGTGGACAGTGTGGTCACTTCACAAACCATCAGCATTATTCCAGGTATATGTGACATTATGTTACCAGCATGTGATTGTAAATGAGATCATAGGTAGGCAGAAAATATTATTATGTGCTGTGCACGGATCCACAGCGTTTTTAAAGCAACTGAGAAAATTTGGGGGAAATGCTGACTTGGATCATCCTACATTTGATACGGTGAAGTGCAATATGAGTGATTCACTCTTCTCCTACTTAGTTCATTTTAAAAATACCATTCTGTAGTGTAGGGGACTGGAAAGTTTATCCAGTGTAATTTCATTTTTTGGGCACATTAACCATCTTGTGCAGAATGTCTTTGAGCCTTTTCTTGTCTGTCTGTCCATTTGTCTGCAGGTGTCAGCTTGACTCTCACTGGATGGATTTTCATGAAATTTGATATCAGACAAAATGTATGTGGCACTATGCATGAAGACCAAAGTGTGTTTTATTACTACATTATTTTTATAACTAAGCAGCAGTACTAAAGAGAATGCATTGTTGTGTATGCATGACAGTATGTTCAGTATTGATGTTGTTGACAGAAACATGTATGTCAACAATAGTTGAATTTCCATAGCAACTACATTTTACTAAACAACACTAAGATTGCATTACTGCTGGCAACAAATTTGCCAGTTTCGGTGCTGTATATGTTATTTAATATTGTTGACAGTGACACACATAGCTCAAAAACACACAAGGGAATGCATTGTTGTGTTTCCATGGCAACAGTGGTTATGCGAACATGTGCCACAGTTATGCTGTATGTGCAGTCCCTATATTGTTTGTTTTTTTACAGCAGAGTATCAGATCACAGGAACTGAAGAGGCCTTGAGGGAGTATCAAGAATCTGGAATAATAATAGATGCTTCAGCTTTAAAACGTCCACTGAAGGTACGTAAACATCCGTTTGAACCTGGGAAATTCAGATATTTATTCTCTTATGCTTTTAAAGTATGGTAGGTTTTGATTCAATGCTTCTTCATATGGTGTAAATGAGTTCCCCACCAACTGTGGATTCAGTTATCTACTATTTTCCACTTGTTTCCATTTTTGCTTTCTGGTTATGTGTTTTTTATGCATGTTCAGTTTTTAATTTGTGTACACATGGAAACAATCACTTTCTCATGCATCAAGAGATTCAAATTTACTGGGGACAGGACTGTAATAAGCATTTTAATCCATTGTACGTCTCAATACAGGTATGCATCGCATGATGATGTTTTGGTCAACAACAGACTGCATATATGATAGTGGTCCCATTAGATTATAATATATATAATAATATAATGTATAATATACATAATATATAATATATTATAATATTATTATAATACTTCCCATTGTGTTACAATTGCCAACATTATTCGGTGCAGTAACATGCTGTACAAGTTTGTAGCCTAGGAGCAATAGGCTGTACCATATAGCCTAGGTGTTTAGTAGGCTTTACTATCTATGTTTGTGTAAGTACACATTTGCACAATGATGAATTTCTCAGAAAGTATCCCTGTCGTTAAGTGACGCATATCTGTACTCCATTTTTATAAAGATCCATCTAGGTCTCCAAAGAGGTCTCTTTTCATCACGTTTTCCAATCAGAATGTTGTATGAACTGTGGCTTTGGTGACTGTTAATGGAAGCTTTGGTTCCCTGAACCTCAAGTTTTCTGTAAGATCTTGGTAATACCCACCCAGTACTCTGTCCAATGGGTACGTGGGGTAAAGCACCTGGACATGTGGCTGATCTCACACCTCACTCTAGTGCCAAGGTTAAGACTGTGGGAATCTATGTCTCCACTAGCCTATACACAATCTTGGCATGATGCTTGATTAATTTTACTTTACTTTACCCTTACCTTGGTTTTGGCACCCTTGATGCTTTCAGGAATGTAACTCCCTCATCTGGTAAAGGGTAGAGGTGTTAAAACAGATATGAAGTACAGTGTGTACACCTTTCTGCCACACATTACTCCTGCTTGGCACTGTAAATGTAAATACCTTATCTGTCATGTATTCTACTGCTGCTGTGAATATGGCAGTTCTGTCATAATGAGCTGTAATCATAATGGTCAGTTTGGTAATAGGTGTTATTGTCAGACCCAACTCAGTGCATGCTTCCCCACCATTTCACTTAAGGCTGGTAGCATTCACCTACGATATGTAACTCCAGATGATTGATGAAGTTTCACTCCGAGAAACTACAATTCTGGAGTGACCTATGAACCTAACACTTATTTGGTGCCTTTTCCTTGTTGCAAGTGAAATGATACACATTCTTGTATGGAAGGTAAACAACTGCAATAATTATGCAAAAATATTAGTCTCTACTGTACAAAATTGTCACCCATGCATCTAGGCACCCAGGATATATGCATCACTCCAGAATTGTGGTTTCTCAGAGTGAAACTTGCTTCATATCACCCTTCTGGTGACTCCTAGATTTTGGAACATTTGTGGACCCTGTCCTGTGTGTATTATACCAATATCATAATGCTGTAGAATTGAACTGACATAATGCAAATGGATTGGTTGGTCTAGAAATCTGTGCAGTAGGACTGTAGGCCATGTGAGCTTGTTTCAGAATTTATGTTGCTCATTATTTGTTTCAAATCGTACTTCTTGCAGCTTCATGTGTGCTTCCATTTCTGTTTCTCGTATGTAAAAGGTGATGGGGCATGCATGACAAATACATTGTAGATGCAGTTTTCTTCATAGGTTTAACTTTTGGACTCTCTAAACACTGCTCAAACTGGTGCAGTATGTTGCAAGGGATAACAGCTGGATGGTCCATAGTGTAATCATATAAAAATATTATTGTGACTAATAAACTGCAAATTTTAAATGGATATTTCGGTAGCATAGCATTCAGGTTGATTAGACACAGCAGTTCTTGTACTTGGTAACATATTGGAAATATTTAAAAGAAGTTTTAAAAAATCTTCAAAAAAGGCTTCAGAATGTTGAAAATAGTTCTGTATGTGGATGTAGTGCCGATCCCAGTGGCTGTGCAGTCTAAAGTGTGAGTCTATGGCCACTTGTTTGCTGGGATTATGGGCGAGTCCTGACGGGGCATGGATATTGTGTGGTCAGGTAGAGGTCTCTGATGGGCCAGTCACTAGTGTGGTGTGCCTGAGTGTGATTGTGAAGCCTTGACAGTGAGGAGGCCCTTGTCCACTAGGGGTTGTTGTGCCATGGGGGGGAGGAATATGGATGTAGTATATGTGAAAATATTAATTTAATGGATCTTTTGTAATTATTCGCAGAACCTTGCTGATGGTGTCTCGGCAGACCTCCTTACACAAGCCATGACCGAGTTGAGTCAGATCAGTGAATTTCGTGTATCCGTTAGTGGGAGTACAACGAACGGCCAAGATCACTACTTCAAAATTGTACAAACTTCTTCAAACCCTGTTACTGTAACCCAGGCAGGGGAACCTGGAAATCATCCTGATATATCAACTCCTCCAAATACACCTGGACAGGAGCGTCAAGATCCCATGTCCCCCGCTGCTGCCCCTGCCCCCACCACGACTTCTCACTTGCAACATCTCCTCACTTCTGATCAGTCCTACTCACTGCCGTCTTCTCCTGCTGCTACAGCACCACTTTCTTCTTCTCCTGGATCACGAGCATGGACCCAAGATCATGCTACCTACACTCCGTATACCGCTCGCTGACGCTAGCCGTTGCTGTCCATTTGTTTGTGCACTACTTCGGTTTTTGCCCCCAGAAACTCTGGAAGGAGTTGTAGAAGGGGTGCAATGAAGCCTTGGTCAAAGCTCTTGAGAGTTGAAAACTCGCTTGAGTGAATTCTGTATTCTGTTGCAACATTGGTTGTACAGAGATGGCAGATGCTGTTGTTTTGTTGTCCAGGCTGAAACCTGACAACGCAAACAGGTGGGAGAAAAAGGAGGATTGTTTGTGAAGTGCATCAAAAATAGGTGCATCAAGTTTTGTTGTTTGGGGTATGTGAGATTTGCCTTGGGTATAAAGGTTTGAATAGGTTGGTAATTTTTCTTGTTTGAGAGAGGAAAAACCAATTTGCTGAAAGGAACGGTTTTCAAGGTAAGAGGCTTCCAGTTGTCAGTTTTGTATTATTCCAGATTCAATGAAACTTGCTGGATTTTTTTTTATTGTCTTGTAGAGCCAGGCCTTTACTTTTCTAAACTGGCTGCCTTGGTTTTTGGATGGAATTATGAATAATACTGTTGTCATTTTTTTGCACCAGAAGAACAATTCACTCTGCAGACAATGTGTGAATTGGTTGTAAGAAGCAAAACTGTTGATAACACAGACAAGTATTGTTGGTTCCATAGGAGAATAAGAATTTTTAAGTGGATTATAATCTTAGAAGATTTTTTTAACAAGGATAAATAGTGACTTTATACCTGCTTTTGTCACACCGCACAAAATGTGAATTCGTTATTTATTGATGCAGTGGAATTTAATACTGCAGTTTCTGATGTATTTATTAAATGTATAGTAGTTTATTTATTTGAACTCTTGATAATAAAAATCTTATTTTTTTAAATTTTGATTCCATTATCAAGAGAAGGAAGAAAATAGATATTGTTGTTAAACATGTCCAGTAGGTAGGTATAGTGTTGGCGTATGAACAGTAGTTGGACTATTGATAAAATCATATTTTGGGGAGTGATGTAGTTGAATAGCATTCTTGCTTGGCCGTGTAGATTAAACAGACAGCTAATTTATTGTGTTTTGATAAATGAAATCATTTGTCCTGTAACTGTACAGGGGAATTTTAATTTCTCACAAGTTGGAAACTTGTAGCAGTAACCTTTTGTACTTATTTGTCTGTTTGTTTTTTGTTTGTTTGTTTGGGTTGTGATTGTATTATTAAGGAGCACCAGCTGGAATTTTGACAAACCAATTGTGAGACATGTTGTGTTTTTGAACGGTGCTGTTTAACCTCTACAGTGATTACACACAAAATGTATATGGCAGTGGAGCACAGCCTTTGAAAGGCAGAGAAATTTGTTCTTGCACTGGCAACAATTGACTCAGCTTTTTCATGTGCCATATGTAGCAGATGATTTTATTTCATACAAAGCCTTTGATCTTTGTATGGAGATTGCAGGCCAGTGCAGGATCTAGTTTTATTTTGCCAGTAATCTGGCAGTTTTTTGTAGTACTATATTTACTTGAATAGTAGACAGTATTTTAATTCTCAATTAGACATTTGTGGAGTTTTTGAAGTGTCTGATATTTTCGGTGGTCTGTTGTTCAAGTAAATGAAGTATTAATTTGTTCCAGTATAGAACTACTAATATCCTTCCAGTACATTATGTACGGATGTATAAGGAGTGGCCAACATCATCCATTTATTAACACATCATGTTGATTTATTGTCAGATGCTTTTGTAGTTGTTAAATATTGTGAGGTAGGGCATTGCTTTACTTCTATTGCAAGATGGTTTGCCTCTTTATTTTTGCCCCCAGCTGCTTCAGCTGCAGAGTAATTGTAGGTTTTTGTCTAGTCAAAGGACAAAAATTTGTTACAAATCCAGAGTGGATCAATGAGTAATATTAATATATTTGTATATGCTGCACTGATGTAGCCAATTCAGACTGAGACTATTATATACAGGTGTTTAATTTTACACCTTTGTCGTGCAACAGCATGCAATAGTTGTTTTAAAAACTGAACATGGTGTTTAAATGTTTTGTAACGTGGATACATTTTTATGGATTTGTTATTGTGCTGGTACATATTTAGTCTTTCATGTAGCAGTTACACACCACCTCCAAGTGTAATTTTGTTTATAAATTTAAAATAAACATATTAAAGAATGTAAAAGGAGAATCAAAGCATATATGCATTTAATACAATGTTGGTAGCAATATAAGTATGTGTCAATTGTAGATAAAGCAGATATTTCGTTGGCTGAATACATTCTATGTTTGGTCTCCAATCAGACTGTTCACAGTGCTTTGATTCTCCTGTTGCTGGCTTCACACAATTTACTTTTACTGAAGGTTTTAATATACATTTAAATAATGGTAAAATGATATTCTGAAAATGGTGGATTAAATCACAGTATTAATTTTCAGTGATGGTCAATTTGAACTGTTTTTTCTGCCTTTTATTATGCATCAGAATTACACATCAGCCATAGGTTTTTAACACATAACTGTATGGTACTTAATTTTGAAAGAAATATTTGTGAAGCAGTAGCTAAGGTAAGGGTTGAAAGTGCTTCAAGCATTGTTTGCACACCTTTAGGTTACAGCAACAACAAACAGGTATGGGCTGAGAAATGGCCTTGTTTCAGGCATTGTAATATTTGTACTTTTTTCATGATTGTCACATACGAAACGCCTTAATTATATTTTCTTGAGATACTTCCATCCAGTGTTCAAAATTGCCAATAATAAGTGACAGTATGGTCAAGCATAATCACATACATTCATTTTTTTTGACAGTTTAAGATGTGTTTCTGCATTATCGTTATAGGAAAGCATATGGGGCAGTTTATGAGGTTTAAAATTTTTATGAAGTTGCTTGCAATATGTCACGTATTCTCAGTTACTAGAGTAGTGTATTGACCGTGTTTCTTATATTTTAAATAATGTAAGTACATACATGACCAGTTTGTAGTTGAGCTTGGTGAACATATACAAGGAGAATGCAGATAATATTACAGGGTTTTGTGTCTCCCTATCATACTGTCCCTTGCCATTTCTTTTCGGGCATAGCTTTCCATGTTTAGTTTGAGGTAACTATTTTTGTTGTAACATTGTGAATGGCGTTTACCAAAAGCTTTAGCATATTTCAGTTACGTTAAGAATGTGAGGTGTACCCTGTTTTGCTCTCTCCTGGACAAATCATTGTCTTGTTGCTGTTATCAGAACACTTTGAAACACGTTGTGCTTTTGTGGGTAATTGGATATTCTTTATTCAGTTCTCTGACTTCATACAGGAACACTGTAACCATCCTATAAATGATTACAGCATTTCTGACACCAAGACACTGAATTGAGCATGTTGTTTCATTCCTGAAAAAGAAATATTGAAGGTCATTGGACTTCAACTGATGCTATTATGTTACTTTATTCCAGTGGCCTAGTTGACAATTCCTGATAATTATGGCATGTAGAGGTTGAAGAATGTGAGGGACTTGGTGTTATTTGTTTAGCAACTTCATAATCTTTACATATTTTGACCTATTTATGAATTGTATGAGAGTGCAACTATTTCTGCTGATAGTTTTTGGATCTGACAAATTGTGTGTGTTATTGTTTAAAACTGAATATATCCTGGATTAAATAGAAGAGATTTTAATTGGGAGTTTTTAAAATTAATTGTGTCTCCCAGGAATGTAATACCATATAATGTGGCATATCATTATTCTGAAATTTTTTCACAGTGTATTTGTCAGGTGGTTTGTTGTGCTTCTTTCCAGTGGATTTTAAAATTAAATGGACTGAGATGATTGGGCAGATAATTGCCTTTTGCTTTGCAGTGGCACCAACTTGTGTCCAGTATTCGCCGAAGCCGCACTTGCTAATTAGCCCTAAATATGTAGTGAATGGAATCATTGTATTATTTCCATCAAATAACAAGCTAAAAATTTAGAACTAATGTTTGAAGCTTTGATTGTTTCTCAGTTGTGTGGATTTCTAATCATATAATAGAATTGTTGAAAGAAATGATTGTGAACTTAATTTTATTCTTGTCATAAGTTTTGTGTGCACAAGGTTTAATATACCTTGCTGTGTGGTTGAATTAATGTTATTTTAAAAGTGTAATCTTTGCTCAAAATTGCCCTTTTTTTCTAATTTATTTACAGTACATATTAGAATTAGATATTGAATGTCATGTTGGTTATAATTTGCTGTTTCTTGAGTCCTGAAATAATGGTTTAAGTTTTAAAAGTAATTGTATGTTTAAATATTTCGCTCTGTTGGTCATTATCATGAAACTTTTCATGTTCTTCCAAAGATAATCCCACTGAAGTAATGAATTAAATTACTAGTTGTGTCAGCATACATAGTGTTTTATATTTTTAATGCTCCACCCTACTCTTTTCCACATTGCATAACATTTACACTGATGTACTACCATATCATGTAGTGCAACATTTGCACAGATTATCTAATCATGCAGCACGTATGACACATATTGTCTAATAGACAACAATTACACCTTCCAGAATCTTATTAGTGACTGCTAAATGTAGAATAGTAGTGAAAACCTGCAGCCTGTGTGAGTTTTTGAACACATTATGCTACCCTGCGAGGAGGAGGGACAACTTCTTGAGTAACTTGGAGAAATCTGCATACATGGTTAAATTTTGTGAACAGTATTTCAGTTGTAACAGGCATTGTATATATTGCATGGGAACATGTTAGAAATTTGCAAACCTTTGACAGTGGGACAAGTGAAGAAGTGTCCCTCACACTCTGTCAGTTGGAAGTATGTTTCAGTAATATGTAGTACAAGTGTATTTCAGTCAGTTTTGTAGGTAGAAGTCTGTATTTCTTTAAAATCATTATCAACAACATAGAAAATGCTGCTTGTCATTGATTCTTTTCCATTCTTCAAAAATAATGTGACTGTTGTATTAACTTTTAATGAAATAATACTAATAATTTATTAATAGTAATTTTGATCCCTGGAGGCTGTATTCCAGTTTTCTTAACCTTAAGAAAACTGTTGAAATTAGACACAGCTCTTCATTTAGTAACCCTTCCATACTGAGAACAAGAGAAGTATAATTTTTATGGAATTAAGATTGAACAGAGAACTTGGACAGTCAAAATGCTATATGTAGATCTCCCTCCTTGCACAAATTATTATTATTATTTCAGAATACAAAATTCCTGAATTCAAATGACAAAGCGTACCCTATAAGTAGAGGCATATACCATTCTTGTGTGCACAGTCAGTCAGTTGGTTCCATTCAGTTCCAAGTATTTCCTTATTTTGAAAATGTTGGATACAGCTAAATAGGGCTTTAGTATAATTTATAGACT
>Ga0209755_10006057_pt1 | contig 13525 bp, 12 predicted proteins | sample TergutCo191P1_FD_187301 | JGI IMG/M metagenome (GOLD analysis project Ga0209755, IMG submission 187301) | Cornitermes sp. P1 segment gut microbial communities from Petit-Saut dam, French Guiana - Co191P1 (SPAdes) (version 2) | ecosystem: Host-associated > Arthropoda: Insects > Digestive system... | reverse complement strand
TTTGAGCAGCGTGATGAAGATTTTGTTGAAGCGATGGTTGAAGTTTTGGAAGGCAGAGGAAGATCAGACGTAATCAGAATGGTTTTTTCTCCCGGCAGCGATAAATTAAAAGACGAGCTTGCGCGGCGTTTTTTGCTTTTAAGTTCGGTCGAGCCTGACGAGCTGTCAAACGGCGGTTTCCGTTATGAGAACGATTATTTATATGAAGTTGACGGACCGATTAATCCTATTGATTTTATGGAAATTTCAAATGTCGCGAACCCGGAAGAGTTAGGTGAAAAACCGTGGAAGATACATAAGTCAAATGATTTTAACGATGAGACAGGCATTTTGGATCGTATCAGTCAGGGTGATGTTATGCTGCATATGCCTTATCAATCTTTTGATCCTGTTGTTCGTTTTTTTCAGGAAGCGGCTGCGGATCCGCAGGTGATTTCCATCAGGACAGCTCTTTACAGAACGGGCGGCGCGATTCCCGGCATTGGTCTTCCTTCCGGTACAGCGTCATATTCACCGATTGTAAGAGCGCTTGAACAGGCCGCTTTAAACGGAAAGCACGTAACGGCGGTTGTCGAGCTAAAAGCGCGGTTTGACGAAGAGCGCAACATTTCATGGGCAAACCGGCTTGAAAAAGCGGGCGTTATTGTCGTGTACGGTCTTTCGCGCCTGAAAGTACATTCAAAAATTTCTTTGGTTGTCCGCCGCGAAAATGATCGCGTAAAACGTTATGTGCATCTTTCTACCGGAAACTATAATGACAGAACCGCGAAATATTACGAAGATTTCTGCCTGTTTACCTGCCGCGATGATATTGCTTATGACGCGGGCTTGATATTCAATATGCTGACAGGCTATTCCGCTACATTGTCAATGTTGCGGCTGTCAGTTGCGCCTAACGGACTTAAGCGCCGTTTTTTAGAGCTTATTGAAAGGGAAGCGAACAGGGCAAAGCATAATTATCCTGCGAAGATCACGGCGAAAATGAACGCCCTAACCGATATTGATATTGTTAAAGCTCTGTACGCCGCGTCTCAGGCGGGAGTTAAAATCTTACTTTGCGTACGGGGAATTTGCACTTTAGTTCCAGGTATTTCCGGTATTTCGGAAAATATCCGCGTTATCAGCGTTATCGATCATTATCTTGAACATTCAAGGATTTATTATTTCTCCAACGGAGGCGCGGACGAACTCTATCTTGCCAGCGCGGACTGGATGCCCCGCAATCTTGATAAGCGCGTGGAAATTTTATTTCCAATTCAGGATGATAAACTTCGTTCTCAATTGTTCGATATGTTAAATGATTATTTCCGCGATAACTGCAAAGCCTCAATTTTGGACAAAGAAGGCAATTGGAGTCAGTTAACTCCCGCGAACGGGGAAAAACCGTTCCGCGTTCAAAAAGCAATGCTTGCCCGCGCGGCAGCGAGCGCCGATATTCCCTCTCCGGCAAAAATGGAGTATACTGTAAGACGCAGCCCGCAAACGGGGAGTTGAGAATTATATAAATTTCTTATTGAAGGAGAAAATGATGTTTGGTGTTGATATTTGGTACATTGTCCTTGTGGGACCCACCCTGCTTCTTTCGCTATGGGCGTCATTTATGGTCAAATCTACTTTTAATAAATATTCCAAAGTTCCAAGCAGTAAAAGAATTACCGGTGTTGACGCCTCAGCTATTTTATTGAGAGCAAATAACATAAATGATGTTAAGGTTGAGGCTGTAGCAGGTTCTCTTACCGATCATTATTCTCCTTCCGACAAAAAATTGCGCCTTTCCGAGCCGGTATACGGCTCGACATCAATCGCGGCGATTGGCGTTGCCGCTCATGAAACGGGGCACGCTATTCAGCACGCAAAGCACTGGGGGCCGCTTGTGCTGCGAAGCACGCTTGTGCCTATCGCCAACATCGGATCGCGATTCGGCCCGATCCTCGCGATGATCGGGCTTGGTATCGCTGTCGCTACAGAAGCTTTTGCGGGTTTGGGGGACATATTGTTCACCGCCGGGATTCTGCTTTTCAGCGGTGCGGTGCTTTTTTATCTGATAACCCTGCCTGTGGAGTTTAACGCTTCTAACAGGGCTATCGCGATTTTACGGGCAAGCAATGTTCTTGACGTTAACGAACTGAGAGGCGTAAGAAAGGTGTTAAACGCCGCCGCGATGACGTATGTCGCTTCCGCTCTTACCGCCATCGCGAACTTGCTTGTGCTGATTTTGCGGAGAAGACGTTAAAAGCTATTCAACTTTGATGTTCATCGCGCTTGCAAGTTTATAGAATATATCCGTATTATCGTAATACCCGCCGAATATTTCAGCGCGCGCTCCGCTTGCGAAAGTTGTTACCGGAAGACCTGTGTGCGAATAAGTTGTCCAGCCGATACCGGCAGTCTGATTTAAAATTTGAGTTAGCTTAACAGTCAGCGGCTCATAACCTCCGTATAACAGATAACGATCTTCTTCAACCGGACGAATTCGTTCATCTTTCATGGTACGCTGAAACGCGAATTCAATCTGTTGTTTTTCATACGCTGTAAGCGAATCAAAATCGATACCGAATGATTCTTTTATCGCAGGGAGCAAATCGTTAAGCGACAGTTGCTGTCCTGTGGACAGCAACTGCGATGAAGCGGAAGCGTTTTCCTTGAAAGGTTTTAAAACCTCTTCATTAAAAGCGGCAAACGATCTTGTTTGCAAAGCTATTTTTTCAAAATGCGTATCGTAATGAGTTCCGGCAAAACCGATTGTCATGCCGCCTGTTTCATGATCGCCTGTAACAACGATGAGAGTGTTTTTTGGATTTTTTTTCGCGAATTCAACAGCCGCGCTGACTGCCGCGTCCAGCGCAAGCACGTCATGAATATTCGCGCCTGCGTCGTTTGCGTGTCCCGTCCAGTCAATTTTTCCGCCTTCTATCATCATGAAAAATCCTTTAGGATTATCAAGCATTTCTATTCCTTTTCTTGTTAAATCCGCAAGAGAAACTTCGCCGGGCTTTCTGTCGATTTCATAAGGCATTGTTTCTCCTTCCCGCAATTTTTCGCTGACGGCAATTACTTTTCCCGCGCCCGGTTTGAGAGCGTCAAATTCCGCTTTTGTATCGATATAAGTGTACCCGTTGTTTTTCGCGATTTCGATTGCGTCGGTTTGATCTTTGTTTCTGCCTGTTCTATGCTGAAACGCGCCGCCCGCGAAATAATCAAAATCGCTGTTTGCCGCCTGTACCGCCAGAGCGTACATATCGTTACGCGACGAGGAAAAGCCGTAGAAACCTGACGGTGTCGCGTGATTTAATGTAACAGTTGTAATAATGCCGATTTTTCTTCCCGATTCTTTCGCGTATTGCGCGATAGTTTTATAAGTTTGAGTTTTATCAGGACTCATATTAATAATGCCGTTTAACGTTTTTCTCCCCGTTGCTATTGCTGTCGCAGCCGACGCTGAATCTGTTATAAATGATCCGGCATCGTAAGTCGTTGTTAAACCCGCAATCGGAAACTGTGTGAAACTCAATTTAGCGGTTTTTATTTCATCTGATGAACGCGCTGCAGAAAAAATTTCCGCGGCAATAATCTGCGGCTGAGCCATGCCGTCCCCGATAAAAAGAAAGACATATTTTGCCTGTTCCTTTCCCGCGCAGGACGCGCCTAGAATGAGCGGTATCGCAAGTAATGCAAGTAACAGCAATCCTTTTAAATTTCTCTTTTTCATTGTAATCCTCCTGATTTATTTTTAAGTATTGTTAATTAAGTATTTAGAATTCATGAAATGTCAAGGCGGCTGTCTCCATCAATATGTCTGATTAACAATTTTGCGGACAGCGCTTGATAGATTTTTTATAAGTTCATTTTTTACTGAATTTGGTAATTTTGCTTTTTTGACAGACTGAGCTTTATGATTGCTTTTAATTTCAAACTCTTCAAAGAAAAGCTGATAAGGCTTGATCTCAAGAGCGAGCGCTATTTTTTCGATTAATTCCAGAGAAGGGAATCTGTTGCCGATTTCAATCTGTCCTATATAAGAAGTCGAAGTATTGCACATTTCAGCAAGATTCATTTGAGAAATACCCTTGTTTTTGCGGCATTTTCGCATATTTTGAATAAAAACATCTTTTAATTTCATTAGCTATTAGGACATAGGAAAATACTTCTATTGACAATGTACAAAATGCTAATATATAGTATATTAGCATTTTGCTAATAACAGGAGTTTGTTATGAAAGTTTTGTATTTTATGATTTTAGGCAGTAAAAAGATTCTTGCGGTTATGTTTATGTTCTGCATTCTCCTGAGTTTAAACGCGCATTTAAGCGCTCAAACAGCTCCTGACTGGATTATCAATCTTGAAAAAAGTTATCCAAGCCGTGAGTGGATTGCTGTTTCAGCGCAGGGCTCCAGCCAGCCTCAGGCGGAATCGAGTGTTATGAACGCGCTTGCACGGGTTTTTAGAACGGATGTCGCAGGTATTACTCAATCTTCACAGCAATTTTCTCAAATTATCAGTAATTCGGTAGGTAGTAGAAATATTAATTTTCAAGAGAGCAGCAATTTTTTGCAGGAAGTTGATGTCAGCGCAAATATTAAAGGGCTTATCGGTGTACAAATTGATGTTCACCGCGATACCCGAGGGACGGTCTATGTTTGCGCGAGGATGAACCGGCGCGAATGCGCGGCGAGATACTCAGGTATGGTCATAGAAAACACTGCAATTGTAAACAGTCTTCTTGCCGCATCGGGCGCAGGCGCGGCTTTCAATACATTGGAGACTTACGCCCGTTTGAGTTTTGCCCATGCTTTGGCGCAGGTAACAGATAATTTTCAAAATATTCTTGAAGTTCTTGATTCGTCAGCCGCGAACCGCCGTCCTTCTTACGGGGGCGCGGCTTCCATAAAAACCAAAATGCTGGAATGCGCTTCGCTTATTACGATTGGCATCGCTGTAGATACTGAGGCTACTGCAAACAAGACTCTTTTTATCCGCGCAGCCGGATCGTTTTTTAAGGATCGGGGTTTTAAAACAAACGATAACGGCGCGGGCGATTATGTGTTACGTGCAAATGTCAGGTTTGAAGATGTTATTCAAAGTGTGATCTCCTGCCGTTATTTTCTGGACGTCTCTTTGGAAAACCGGAGCGGAACAAGCGTTTTTTCTTTTACTGAAGATGATCGCAGAGCTCATCCCAATTCACAAAGTGAAGCGAGGCGGCTCGCGGCTCGGGCTGTTGAGACTTCCATTAAAGAAGAAAAGTTCGCTAAAGGATTTGATGCATGGCTAAATGAATTATTTTAATGAAGAATTTTTACCACGAACCACACGAAAAACACGAATTTGTGGTTTGAAGTAAATAGTTAAATGTCTTGCGTTGCAGGATTTGAATTTTTTTTTAGGAGTAAGAGAAATGAAAATGGCAAGGAATTTCTTAATAGGAATAATTGTAATAACAATTATTTCTGCAGCGGGCTGCGCTTTAGGTCCCAAAGTAAGGATTGTGGAGCTTGAAAACAAAGGTACGTCAATGGGAATTAGCGCGCCTGACTGGATCAAACTTTATACAGCTAACGGTATTTCTAAAGTACAGGCTCAGTCTGAATTCAGGGATGAATACTGCATTATCGGCGAAGAGTCTGGCGTGAACCGTCAATTTGTGCTTGCGTGGGCGGATAATTTCAGCGCACAGCAGCGTATCGGCGCGATGCTGCGCACTACTATTGCTTCCGAGTATCAGGCGAGGGTGCAGGGGAGAGCGCAGTCAACAGGCGTTTCCGATCCAACCGCTTCAACGGGCACATACGAGCAGCAAATTGACAGCACTATTAACGCGATTGTAAATGTCAGCTACTCCGGCGCTCAGCGCGAGAGCGATTGGTGGAGTCTGCGCCGGCGTTATGATCCCGATCAAAAAGATGTTTATAACGATGAATACACGGCATATGTGCTGTACACGATTCCTAAATCAGAATTAAATCGTCAGGTGGCAAACGCGCTTGAAACATCTGTAAGATCGGACTCGGCGTTATACGACATTACAATCGAAATGGCGCGGCAGATTATGCAGAGCGGTATGGCGAAATGGGGTGAGTGAAAGGTAATAGTAAAAAACACAGAAGCGCATTGTATATAAAAGTATGTCAGCTTATTAGAGTTAATCAAAAAAGCATAACCTACGTTGTAGGTTAAAAATATTATAACATAAGGAAGAAAACATGGCAGATGTTAAAGACAAGTTTGGAACTGTAGTTTACAGAATTGAAGGAAATCGTATTATTGATACATACGGCAACTGGAAGTATGAAATAAGGGAAGAAAACATATTCGACACAAGTGGAAACAGGAAGTATGAAATTAGAGGCGATTATCTATTTGACACATATGGAAATAGAATAGGTGAAACGAAAAATTTGGCAGAACTATTAGCTTCTTCGGAAGCTTCAGATAATAGTGATTTAAGTAACAATAGTGATATTTCTTCCGGCAACAAAAGACCCGGATGCCTTGGCATGATCTTTGGTTTTTTCATAAGATTTTTTCATAAATTATCATTAGGCGGTAAAATTGGAGCTATTACAGGTCTTGTTATTGGAATCGTAAGCAGTTTCAGCGGAGAGGCTTCGAATGTGATCCTTGTTGCCCCTCTTGCTTTTCTCGCAGGCGGCGGGCTCGGAGCTTTTTTCGGTTTCATACTCCGAAAATCATCACAAGAAGGGAAACGCGGTGCAATTATAGGGGCTGGCGTCACTGCTCTTGCTCTTGTAATTATTTGTATTATTGGTGGTTCTGGTATTTCTCTTCTTCTCAGTTCGCTATTTATTGGCATAGTTGCGGGTGGTATTGTTGGTATCATTATTGGAAATATTGTTGGTTTCATAAAAAAACGAGTAAGTAAGAAAAATGCGAACTAAATAAAGTATATGTACAGATGTTATATGTCATAAATAAAATATTTAAAGGAGAGCAACCATGAAAAAAAACATTTTAACCCTAATCCCCCTAATCATACTTTTGATTAGCTGCGCGGGAAGCGCGAAACCTACGGAAAGTTCCGGCGGTATGACTCTGGATCAGGCGCTTCATGAAGCTGCCAAACGCATTGATGAACGGATTGCTGCCGGATCGAAAATCGCCCCGCTCAATTTCAATTCACCTCACGATAAATTTTCAGGCTATGTGCTGGATGAATTGACGGCAAACCTTGTTGAAAGCCGCAGGCTTACTATCGTTGACAGAAAGGAAGTAGACCTGATTCGCGGTGAATTTGACTTTCAGTTTTCCGGTGAAGTAGGGGATGATTCCATGCAGGAGTTGGGTCGTATGCTCGGAGCGCAGGCAATTATTTCCGGTTCGGTTACCGACATGGGAGATTTTTACCGTATAGTGATTCGTGTGCTGAATGTGCAAAACGCTTCGGTGGAAGTACAGTATCGTGCCAATATCGAAAATGACAGAATCGTAAAGGCATTGATGGTTGGGGGAAGATTAGAGAGAACTGCGAGTACGCCTCGGAGGGCAGCGACAGCGCAAACCTCGGTAACTCCCGCTACGGCACCAGTTCCGTCTGCTACTCCTACACCCGCGCTAGCTTCAGCCCCAACGCCACCACCGAAAGTAACATATGAAATAGGAAGCAGAGGTCCTGCGGGTGGGTTTGTTTTTTATGATAAAGGTAATAATTCAGGCGGCTGGCAGTATTTGGAGGCGATTCCTGTAGATTTTGAATTTAGATCTGCTTGGGGAGAAACTGCGACTACCGATGTTGCTTCGTTGTTTGTTAGAGGTTATGGAGGTTGGCGTCTGCCGACAAGAATTGAACTTAACCAGATGTATATAAACCTTAAGCAGAAAAGGTTAGGTGATTTCAAAGGTGGCTGGTACTGGTCGTCATCTGAAAATGGCACATCTCATGCATGGACACAAGATTTCAGCGATGGCGAACAAAGAGGAGATCGTTGGAAAGGGGAGTCATATCTTATCCGTGCGGTGAGGCAATTTTAATAGGTAGCAGCTATCATACATATTCTGAAGAATAAAAAACCACAGAGGACACAGAGTTGTTGTTCGAAAATCTTTTTTTTCTCTGTGTATTCTGTGGTTAAAATTATTAAGTTTATGAATAGATGTTATGTGCCATAAAAATATAAATTTTAAAGGAGAGCAACCATGAAAAAAAACCTAATAACCCTAATCCCGCTAATCATACTTCTGATTAGCTGCGTGGGGAACGCGAAACCGGCGGAAAGCTCCGGCGGTATGACGCTGGATAAAGCGCTTCATGAAGCTGCCAAACGCATTGATGAACGGCTGACAGCAGGATCGAAGATCGCGCTGCTCAATTTTAGTTCTCCGTCCGATCGGTTTTCTTCGTACGCGTTAGACGAATTAGAGGCAAATCTGCTGGACAGCGGACGGCTTACAGTTGTCGATCGAAAAGAAGTAGACCTTATCCGCAACGAATTTGATTTTCAGTTTTCAGGCGAAGTAGGAGATGATTCGATACAGGATATAGGGCGAATGCTCGGAGCGCAGTCAATCGTGTCCGGTTCGTTAACTGAAATCGGCGGCTCGTACCGGATAGTAATTCGGGTACTGAATGTGCAGAGCGCTACAGTTGAAGCGCAATATCGGGCGGACATCGCAGCCGATAACCGCGTACTTGCTTTGCTTGAAGGCGGAAGAAGCGGCGGAACGGCAGGCAGACAAACAGCGGCTCAGGCGCGTACTCCTGCTTCTCAATCTGCGCCATCTTCTGCGCCAACTCCCGCAGCTCAGGCACCGGCTGTGCAATCTGCTCATACCCCCGCGCAAACTCCTGCCGCTCCGGCAATCGCTATAGAAGTAACAGCGAAATCCGCCGGTAAACTTTTTTTTCAGAACAAGGAAATCGCAAGTTTGTGGGATGATGAAACTCATACCATACCAATTGACGGACCGGGAACCTACACAGTGAAGATGGTATTTCTAACTCATGAGGAAACACGTTCCATTGTCATTAACGTGAGAGGAATAACAAGAGTGAGTTTTGGCGGAACATATACCGTTGGTCAGGTAGGTCCTGCAGGAGGCATCGTCTTTTTTGACAAAGGTTCCTATTCGGACGGATGGCGTTATCTTGAAGCGGCATCTGCCGATATTGCGGGGACTGCTGAGTGGGGAGCTTATGGCAGAGAAATAGGAAGAACAACTACAGGAAGAGGAGCGGGTAAACGTAATACTCAAATAATCGCAGAAAATTTACAGGAAATAGGAGAAACAGGTCGTGCGGCACAAATTACGCAGGAGTTTAGGCAAGGCGGTTATGCGGATTGGTTTTTACCAAGTAAAGACGAATTACACCTAATGTACGAGAATCTCAAGCAGAAAGGACTTGGCAGGTTTCAGAATGGTGATTATTGGTCTTCATCGGAGGTAAATCACTCCAACAGTTGGTTAGGAGCATGGTCACAAAATTTTATTGATGGCAATCAGAGTGAAAACAATAATCCTATAGATTTTAGAAATTATACCAAATTTGTACGTGCAATCCGTCAATTTTAAACAACAGTTTCGTATGGAGTTTATCTACTGCTCTTGTGAGCCATGAACATCTTAAGAATAATAATCCGTAGATTAACGCGGATTTTCACGGATAAAATATGGCTTTGTGTTAAAATCCGCGTTTAACAAGAGGAGAACTTTCGCTCGTATTCTAGCTCGGTTGAGGTTCTGCGGACTTTTATTCTTTTTGGACACCTCTCACGAACTCGGAGTTTGAAAAGTAAGGTTTTTAACTACTAACCACACGAACAGTAGCAGAGAGCAAAGAACAAAGAGCAAAGGGCAATGAACAGAGATTTATTTGTAGGTAAAGAAAAGAAAACGATTCTTTTGCCGCCTTTCTCGGTTTTCTTTGTAAACAAGGGAAAATTCGGAAGGTTTTTACAAAATTGACTTGGCAATACATCGTTTTTGATGTATTGTATATTATGAACAGCAAGTGGAAATTACTCTACTATGTTAAGCAAGACGGGACAAAGCCTGTAGAGGAATACATCAAAAAATGCTCTATAAACGAAAGGGCAAAAACATTCGCTTTTATTGAACATTTAAAAGAAAAAGGGCCGGATTTGAACAGACCGTATGCCGATCTTCTGGAAGACGGAATACATGAGTTAAGGATTAAATTAACGGGGGAACAAGTAAGGATTTTATATTTTTTCTGTTATAAGGATATAATAATTCTTACAAATGCATTTGAAAAACATTCGGATAAAGTACCTAAATCGGAAATTAAAACGGCAAAGAACAACCGTGATGATTTTTTAAGCAGGTATACAGAACAGGAAATAAGGGGATTATTATGAATTATAAAGAACATTTGGCTGAAGAAATGAAAAATCCGGAATTTAAGAAGGCGTTTGAAGAAGAGAAACGTCTTCTTGAGTTAAGCTGTGCAATAATAGAAGCCCGTGAAAAGCGCGGTCTTACTCAAAAAGAACTTGCTATAAAAAGCAATGTTACCCAACAACAGCTATCTAAAATTGAAAACGGGGTAAATTGCAATATGCTCACATTTATTAAAGTATCAAACGCTCTTGGTCTTGGTCTTACAGTTTCCGCTTAAAAAGAAGTTTACGACATTCTGCCGAAATAGTGGCGGTGTACTTTTATTGTTTGTTATGTGCCGTTTTTTGCATTTTATTGTCCTTCTCTACATTCTTGTAATATTTTTACAATTTCCTGTGTTGTTATATTTAATTTCACACGTGGAATGTTCTCAAGAGGAGATATTCCTGCTTGATTATTTTCATTAATTGAAAGTAATTTATATTTATTTCCATCGCTATTGTTTATAATTACTTCATCATATAGTGCGGTTCTAAAAATTTTTGGTACATCTTGAGTAAATTCAATAAAATCAATTACTTGCATTTTGTCATCCTAATATATTAAGCATTATATAGGAGAAACTATGATAGCATTTTTAGTACAATTTATAACTATTTGAGCTTCCGGCTCATCGGCAATAACAGCAATTATTGCGCTAGCATCTAGTACGATTTCCATTTATTTACCATATAGTAAAAAAAATAATCTGTCAAGTGTATAAATTAGTATACACTTTTATAGTTTTTTCACAATTTTCTATTATTTCTCCAAAATAATCAAAAAATGACACATAACAAACGTTATGCGCATTTTTACGCTAGCATCTTAAAAACACAATTAAGAAGGATCATTAAAGATAAAAAGAAAATTTATTTGCTGGACGGTATAATAGACAGCTATGAAACAACTCAAGGTAAAGGCGTTCTTTACCTAAAAATCTGAGATTTTTGTAGGTTAAAGAAAACGAATGAAAGCTTTGCGTCCTTTGCGATCTTTGTGCCTTTGCGAGAAAATTTTTAATTCATACGTTTGACGTGAGGTTGTTTACCACGGAGGTCACGGAGAACACGGAGTTATTATTTGATATCTTTTTTCTCTTCAACATTAATACCATACTTCGAATTATAATAATTAATGATGAAGATGATACGATAACTAATTAAAACTCCGTGACTTCTGTGTCTCTGTGTTTAATTCTTTTTCGTGGGTATTTATAAAAACAGAGGAATAAGAATCATCATCGAATTACGCTATATGTTATAACGGCGGAGTTTTCAAAGCTTATCACTGAGCAGCCTGTTTCTCTGCGTGTTGCATCGCAGATTCGAGGGTTTCAAATACAGTAAGGTTCTCACCTCTTTCTATGTTCTCAACCCGCAATGATACTTTTACCATTTTAAAATATTTTCATTTTTTAATGTTTTAAATAAACCTGTATCTAAATATGGTTTAACATCAAATACTTTTTTTCATTATTTTCAAAAGTAAGCTCTAATTTATAATTAGATAATGGTTTCCCTCAATTGACAACCTTGAATTATAATGAAACAATATAACATAAAAGGGAGTTATTATGGGATTAATAAAAGCGTTAATGGGAGCCGCAGGAGGCACTCTTGCGGATCAGTGGCTTGAATTTTTTGTCTGCGACAGTCTGGAAGCAAATGTGCTTGCGGCGAAGGGGCAAAAGAGAGTCAGCAATAGGAGCAGCAATACCAAAGGAGAGGACAATGTAATTTCCAATGGTTCAGGCATTGTTGTAAATAAGGGACAGGCTGCGATTATCGTTGACAACGGGCGTATAACGGAATTCTGCGCCGAAGAAGGGAAGTATACTTACGATAAGTCCAGCGAATCCAGTATTTTCTACGGAGGGCTCGGGCAGGGTATTATCGGAATTTTTAAAAGTATTGACGAACGGTTTAAACACGGCGGGATTCCCGGAAAAGATCAGCGCATTTATTATTTTAACACAAAAGAAATAATGGGCAATAAATACGGTACTCCGAATCCAATTCCGTATTTGATAGTTGATCCAAATATCAATCTGCGTCTTACAATCAGTCTCAGAGTGAACGGCGAGTACTCATTCAAAATGACAAATCCGCTTTTGTTCTATTCGAACGTATGCGGGAATGTGGATGAACCTTATACAAGAGATAAAATTGACAGCCAGTTAAAAAGTGAAATTGTTACCGTGCTTGGACCTTCGCTTGCAAAATTGGGCAGCGGACTTGAATATCATGAAATATCTTTTCAGACCGAAAAATTAGCGGAGATCTTAAATGAAGCTCTCAGCAATAAATGGAGAGATGTACGCGGCATTGAAATCGCCGCCTTTGGAATAACATGCACAGCTTCGCCGGAAGATGAAAAAAAGATAAAAGAGCTTCAGGCGTCCGCTGTTATGCGCGATCCGACAATGGCGGCGGCGTCTCTTGTGAGCGCTCAGAGCGACGCGATGCGTACTGCTGCTGGAAATACCGCAGGCGCGATGACGGGCTTTATGGGAATGGGCATGGCAGGTCAGGCAGGCGGAATGAATCCTCAGGCTCTCTTTCAAATGGGAGCGCAGCAGCAAGCAGCGTCGCAGCAAGCAGCGCCGCAGCAAGCAGCACAGCAGCAGGCCGCGCCTGCGGCGGGTGGTTGGACGTGCGCGTGCGGCAAGGCAGGCAACACCGGGAAGTTCTGCGCTGAGTGCGGACAGCCTGCGCCCGCGCAAGGCTGGACGTGTTCGTGCGGCCACGCCGGCAACACAGGAAAGTTCTGCGCCGAGTGCGGAAAGCCCGCACCAAGCGGCGATTGGACTTGTTCCTGCGGTCATGCCGGAAACACCGGAAAATTCTGCGGTGAATGCGGCAAGTCAAAACCATGACGCAAAATAAATTTTAATTTTCGCGCTGCCAGGAACATTCTATGGAAATAAAAGAATATAAATGCCCGAACTGCAATGGAGCGGTTCAATTTGACAGTTCCACGCAAAATATGAAATGTCCGTACTGTGACGCGGAATTTCAAATTGCCGCTTTGGAAGAATACCAGAAAGAGCTTGCCGTACAGGAAAAAGATACATTTGGATGGGACGGAAAGACCGATCTTAAAGAGTGGGACGCCGAAGAGTTAAATGAACTTACTCAAGGCTCCTGCCCTTCCTGCGGAGCCGAGCTG
>Ga0209755_10006056_pt1 | contig 13527 bp, 12 predicted proteins | sample TergutCo191P1_FD_187301 | JGI IMG/M metagenome (GOLD analysis project Ga0209755, IMG submission 187301) | Cornitermes sp. P1 segment gut microbial communities from Petit-Saut dam, French Guiana - Co191P1 (SPAdes) (version 2) | ecosystem: Host-associated > Arthropoda: Insects > Digestive system... | reverse complement strand
GAAGCAAATAAATAAATAAAAATCAACTACTGGCCAGATATTCTGCATTTGTAAGATACTTCAGAGGCAATGAAAACCTATGATTCAGTCAGTAAGGACATACTGTGTAACAACCTAATTCAATTTGGCATACCCAGGAAACTACTCAGGTTACAAGTACAGATAGGTCAATGTTTGTGTGAGACATTTCCTATTCATCAATATCTGAAATAACAAGATGTTATTTTGGACAGTTTCTTCCTTTGTCTATTCAGGGATGGGCAAAGCAATGAAATAATTGAACTGAAACACACATCAGTCATGTTTTTTACATCTTACATACATCTACACTGTTTACTGCTTCTCATGCAGTAATGTTGCTAACTCCTCAGGTCAGTTTCTAACAAGATCCACAAAAGTTTCTCTTCTAGAATTCAGGAAGACAGAACAAAATCAGAATAAATGGGGTGGAGGGAAAGAATTTTGGAGACTTTCCCCAAAAATCCAGGAAGAATGGTCACTTTATACCATATTTTCATTTATCAAATGCTTTGGAATATTAGATCAGGAAGGCCCAAGAAGTCCAGGGAGGACTGCAACTGAATTGGACACAATGGTTTCTGGGCTAAACTGATGATATTACTCAATAAAAATATAACAGAGTACAAAGAAAAGTACAGAACTCTATTAGTTAACTGTAGGTCAGTCTAAGAAGTAAACGGTAAGAGAATGAAGTATATTTCCATGTCCTATTTAGAGAATGTAGGATTTGGTAGTCAAGTTCCTCCTCCTCCTTCTATGGCACTACAGCCCAACTTGGGCCTTGGCCTCTTCAATCAAACCCTCAACCTTTGGGCCTTCCAACGGGTCTTCTCCTTTCTATGTATCCTTTCAGATTAGCTAAGCGTAAGTTATTAAAATATTTGCAAATTACATTAGCACATAAAAATGGCATAAAAACAATCAGGAGCACACTAAATGCAGTGAATACTTGCTACCTTTCAGTTTGGTATCATTTGTCTTAATGTCAGCTACCTAAATTCATATAGATTAAAATATACAGAACTACAATTCTGCCCACAGTCATGTATAAGTACAGAACATGGTCTGTCATGCGAAGAGAGGTATGAGGTTCAAATCTAAGTACAAAGAGTTGCTATTCTGACAGTTTTTTTGTTGTTTTTGTCATTTTATCCATGCAAATGAAATGGCAGTACCTCAAATTAGACTACACCCACTTCCTATTATATCATTGCATTTCACTAATCAATACCATGATTCAACACAATATGCCACTGAGAGTCTAAAAACCATAAATATGTAAATAAATAAATACAATAACTGGTAACGCCACTGAGTTTTAAGAGAAATTACTTTCAACACAAAGCACAAGTAACACAGCTCATCATCTCCAATACACCCTGTGAAAAGTCAAGTCTTTTTGGACCAATAAAATCACTCTTCTCCATCTAAAAAACTGTGATCCACTCAAAATTTCTATTTTATCCACTACCTAGATCCAGTAAGTTTTATTTCATTAACCTCTAGGAGACCGATTTAAATGCCAATCGTACTTCTTGACAGCTTGAGTTTTCCTGGCTTGTCATGGACATACAAATTGCCACCAAGCAAACACACAGACAGGCCATTTGCCAGTACATTTTAGACACCAGCAAATGTCTGTTTGGAGGACAAAGTTTAATGCTTCTCTATAACTGAAATTCATACATTTCTTTCAGGACCTTTCTTTATGTTTTGTGAAGCAAAACAGCATTGGCCTAACAAATCTGAAAGATGATTCAGTACTTTAACAAGCAAAACTTCTATCAGAAGACAGCAGTAGCAGCTGTGATAACCACAATTCTTACAAACTTATACAAACCTGTAAGTTGATTGATTCTTGATATGATATATCAAGTGTTCTTGGCAGTGCAGGTGCCAGTGCATGGTAGTCCTGAAGCATGGTAAGAAGATCCGCTATTTGACGCACAACGATTCCAAATGCTCTTGCCAAGCAACTTGCTGTTGTTGCCATAGTGATTGGTTCCTGACTGGCTGCAGCAGCTGCAACAGCAGCTGTCGCAGTAGTTGACCGTCGCAGGGATGAAGGATCAATAAACACCAAACTGCTTCCACCTGCAACACGCACACCTGCCGCACTCTTGGCAGTCATCAGGCTGAATACAAAAGTGCTCTTGCTACCACCATGCTGAGGTCTTTGCTCTTCTGGTATGTGATGCCGTGTCACTGGGCAATTGGTGCCTGATGTTTTGAGAGGGAGTGGTGGTCTAAAAACATCCAGCACCAATCACCCAGTGACATGGCACCACATCCCAAAAAAACAAAGACCACAACTGCACTGCCATGAAAGCCTAAAACTCACATACCATCAAGTTCTTTTAAATATGGTTGGAATTACTTGCCCATGGCAACAGATGGAGCAATAGTTGATAATGTACTTTCTTACAAAGTTATGGCACTGTATACTGAATAAGAAGAGTGGTTATGAATGGATAAATAACATTGTGAAATACGATTTAATGAAAGCCAACTGAAGTGTTATCAAAATTATTACTACACATCTAAATCTGAGAAATACACTTTTTGCATGATTGGTACAAATAAGAAAGACTGATGTTACCAAAAGTATGATACAGTCTGAACTACGTTCATCTGCCCATAAACAGGAAAAAGTGGCATGTTATTGGGAACAGTAATGAAACCTGTGGGTTCCAAAAAAGGTTAAGAATGTGACAAGTTGATCAATTATTAGGTACTGCTAAATGTTCTTGATTTCAAATGTCGGCATATAAAATTCAGACACTGGGGAATTACCCAGAAGAAAGCATATTGCTAAATGACTTGGCTCCATGGAATTTGTTGGTGTAACAACATCAATGCCAGGCACATTTTATAGCAATGGCTATTGTTTTAAAAATACCTTAATCCATATTTCTGGTAACTGAATCCATATTGCTAATACAGGTAAGTTCACCCTAAAACAGGCCACAAGGCCCAGAATGGGAGCAGACATAGTTTTACTCCTTCAATCTCAGTATTAGATGGGGATGGGTGGTCAGGTCAGGGCCATGCCCTGGCTGCTTTACCCATGGGTATGCCTTTGTACCTATTGTATGGAAGGCTGGGTGGGCCCCAGGGCTGGTCTGGACAGGTGTGGAAAATCTCACCCCCACCAGGATTTGATCCCTGGACCGCCCAGTCCGTAGCAAGTCACTGTACTGACTATGCTATATCAGCCCACACATTGTTTATAAAACCCAAATGAATGGACAAGACAACTTCTGATGTGTGCCCCTCCCTCTATCACTGTTACACACTGAACCCTTTTCTACTAAGAGTAAGGCTTTTCAAATATAAAACAGGTGACTTCCACTCAGTGTTAAAATTTTATGATATGAGAAACAATGAAAGTAAATTATCAAGATTAGATTCCAAGATAAAATGATTCAAATTCTCCACTTGAACCACATTACAATGCACCAACAGATCTGTTCCTATTATTTCATTTCTGTGCTTCTAGTGTTATCTTCTATTGATGTTTGCAGGTCATATCCCGTTAGCAATACACTCCTTTCTCTTAACATTCAATGACGTGTCTGTATCCTATCAAGTTCATGTAGTTCATTTAATTTGATGAAATAACAATTTTCACATTACATGTGACATAAAAAAAAACCTCTCTCAAAATCCGAACAAGCAATTTTCAACTACCAGGATAAGATAAATATTACAGAAATGCACAAGATGCCTCCATACCTCCTGCTCGTGCTCCTGTTTCATGGTTGCGAATCGCCCATTGCATTGTCTGTGGTGCCAAGTTATTACGATGACCATGTCCAGTACTTGAACTGTGAACATTAAACAAAAATATCAAATACTGATCAGTATAAGAAGTCCCAAGTGCATACAAGGAAGAAAGTACTGTTCATGTAATAAAAAGGTCAATGACCAGCCTCATGCCATGGCTGATTTACAAACAGGGAAGAAGTTACAAGTACTAATAAATAGAAGGTTCAGGGGCCCCCAGAGCCAGTCTGAATGTTTTCATGAAGAGAAAAATCTCTTGCCCCTGGCCAGAATTTGACCCCTGGATCATCCAGGCTATAGGATGGTCACTCTACTGACCACACTACCCTGGCTCCCTCATTTACGTACTTTAGATACATAAATCAACTTCTGCAGCATACATAATAAAGCTCTGGAGAAAGAAAATATTTTCACAAGTAATTTCTTGCTGCAAAGGACTGTGTAGAATAAAATAACAGCACAACAATAGTGAATAACAGAAATAAATATAGCATAAACTGCATTTATGTGAATATAGTAATAGGAGTATATATACACAATATACATGTGCATACACACACACACACACACACACACAGAATGACCAAAAATTCTCTTTGAAGTATTTAACTCTGGTAATTTTCACCTGCATTCAGGTTTTTGTTGGCAAGAGTTGACAACACAGTATTTCTACTGTCAACTGCCACCATCAAATCTCTGCTGATGGTTTGTTATAAATCAAGCAATTAATAGTGTTTCCCTGCAACACCGAATATTAATCTTCACAAGGTGACTTTCCGGATACCTCTGCGTGTGTGTGTGTGTACACAGACAATGGATGGATGGATGGATAGATGGGTGAATGTACAGATAGATAAGACTGGGCAGTAGACAGACAGACAGACATATGTAATTGGGGGGGGGGATTTAAAATGATTTAAATTTATACCTGCAATACAAAACATAAATTTTATACATGGACAAGGCATTTCAACTTACATGCATGTCAAAACAAAATGTACACAAGAGAGTGTTTCCTGTTCCACTTTATGCCAGAAGGTAAAAAGGGGAGGGAATGCATGCTAGCTCTCTCTCTTTGGGAGAATGTCCCATAGGTTAAATTACAATGATATAATAAAAAATGCCTATATTGAAAGTTGAACAGTTATGGAGATAATGGCAAGTTTTACTGGATGAGAGCTGTCATAAATTTATTGATTACCAAATACATTATTAAAATTAGGAGGAATCTCTAGTTCCTGTAATGTTAAAACCTATACTTAACATCTAATTAACATCTGCATGACATAAAGACATTAATTAGGCACAAAGAACTTGCGCTAGTGTCACGAAAAAACATCATTAGGCTTCCAAGTACTTTATACAGTGCACTTGCCTCCACATGCCTTGGCTTGAATATCAGTTCAAGAATGGACCTTTGCAATACATGAATAACACACCATATTCAACAAGTACAGCATGTGGAACCACAAGAAGACAACACTTTTTTTCACACCATTATCTCCATAACCTGTGAACTCTGGATGTAGCTACAAATGGTTATATCAATATAAATTAACCTAAGGCTTGTTCCCTTGAAGTATGGCACCATATATAAAACTTGTTGATTCATATAAGATGATACAGAGTACCAATGTTACAGTTTCATGAATTACTCTGAGATGATACATGGAGTAAATGCTTACTGTAGTTTCACTTTAATTTCACATTCAGTATACCATAAATATGCTTGGACAAAATATTGCATCCTAATGACAACTACACCATCTAATTGAAGAAAACATGGAAAAATTTAAGAACAGGCCTATAAAATAGATATGGAAGGCAAAAATGTGTTGTATGTGTACTACAAACAAGAGGAACAATGACATAAGGACATGGACTTGTTCCTACAAACTGGAGTGATATGTGTGAAAGACATATATTGCACAAGTAAAATGCAAATGCACAAACATAAAATTACTTCCCAGAATATATATATATATAAAAATGCGTCACTCAAAAGAAATTCAAACTATGCTTCCACACACTACTAGGGACAAGTGACAATTCACCCTGCTTTTCTAGTCAGACAGCTTTGTGTGTGTTCTTATAAATCACTTGACATGGATCTGTATCTTACATCTTTATACACAATATTTATAAAGATCATCATGAAAAATTATTCAACTTCTGTCATTCAGAAACCTTAAAAAGTAGCACAATGCAACATACATTCCTGACAACTTCAACCATACAATACAGAATTTCCTCAAATTTTTTTCCTTGAGGCTGCATATTTCTACTAGTACTTAAAGTGCTAAAATCTGGTAGCTGGATGAGAAAGTGAAAACTGTTTTAAAAATCTGAATGTGAATAAATGAGGAGTTTTCTCAGTATTCCACTACACCTGTACTTTTATTAAGAAAGACAAAATTAATGAAGAACTATACCACAGAAGAAATTCAAAATGCCATGAGGAATACAACATTCACTGATATTTAACTTGTTCTGGTCTTAATAATTACAGGTCAAAGTTACTACCTTCTACGTTCCAGCTGTTCATCTGCAAGGGCAAACTCTTCTGGATCCTGCTCATCAGTCTCTGCCTCAGACTCGTCGTCTTCCTGCTGGCTTGACTCTGCCGAATCATCCTCTGGGAACAGCAGCAGTGAGGCAATGCCTACACCGCACACATAACAGAGTATTCACAGCCAACAGGCTTAGAGCACACTGAATCCAGGCTATGTCAATACTCTGTTCTTTCGAACTCTATTTAAAAGTGTCTAGCTTAACTAAACCTCTCTTGACAACAATGTTAACCAAGTTTGTAATCTGTTGTGACCAAAATTAAGAACAAGCTGCAGATGAAAGACCAGAAATATATGTATATCTGAAATGTTACATATGCAAGTATAAACAAATATTTCCTTTAGTGATGATACGAAATTGAAATTCACTTTGTTTTATTCAGCTTCAGAGGTCTAAAATTTCATTTATAAACAAACAGAACAATACATGGTGCCTAGAAGTCTTTAATGTCAATAACACCACACTACAAGCATACGATGTTTTCAACCGTCACATTATAACACAAACTTTGAACCTTCATTGCCAATAATTAAATCACAGAGGGGGAGGAAAAAAAAAGCACTTTTCTTATTATTTTATAAATTTAACTTCAAACTGACATACATTAAATCTGTGTTTATCATAATATGTTACCATTTACCACCCTCTAATATTAATTTAATATTTAATTTTCTGGAGCCTGGATTCAATGCACATTCAACCAGTGCGTGAAGTAGCCCATAATGCATTATACACACAACACAATTCTGACTACTACTGTTCATAGAAATAAAAGATGATTATGTCCATAGAACCTGATACCATAAATTTTCATTCATCACATGGGCAATATCTCTTATTCTTACCTTTAATGAACTGCTGTAACTAATTTTCTGCATGCTCATGAGTCTATCCAACACCCCATTATGAAAACTATTTCATACAAAAACAATTTCACTTTCAGTACTGTTACTTTGAACATAAGATGAAATTACAAAGTCTCATGTTACACACTGCTGTGTAGAACACAACAGGAACTTTAACTACTGAGATTACTAAGTAGTCACACCTAAACCATCATTTCAATCACAAACACACATAATAAATTACACAAAAGTCACCTAAAATCTGAGTCAAAATTTATATTTTCTCTCTTCACAACAAAAACAGACACACCAAAAGCCTTCTGTATATAGGATATTGTAATTTGCCACACAACCACACATTCCTTGCATTAAGTGCTAGATTTTCACTGTCTCATTAACCCCTAATGATTAAAATGGAGAAAAGAGTCTGCATGCCTTGACAGTGAGGGCCAGTTGAGTTCTTTAAGACAATGGCAAACAAACCAACAACAATATGGTGTCACCATTCAAGAATGGAAGCAAGATAAATGAAGTAGTTCAGTTTATTTAAGTAACACACCAACAAATGCATATATATAGTCTTTTATAATCTAAAATTTACATTAAAACACTTAAAACGCTCCTACATGTTACGATCATACGATCATCCTCAGGGAGCTTACATGGTTTCTTGCTAAAGTTACAGTTTAAAACACTCAGTTATTTACTTCATTATACTAATTTGATGCTGTGGCAGCATATGCAGCCACAGCACTATATATGTGCATTTGTTCATGTGTTACTTAAATAAACTACAAAATGCACGGTGCAATGATAAAGATAGGAAGTAGTTCAGTATTAGACCATATACATAACAGATCATAACATGAGCCATTTTTTCTCCATTTTGCTTTGCATACAACCCCACACTTACTGAACATGCAGCGAATGAATTTATAGTAAATTTCAGGATGCATATACCATCCTCGTAAATATATGAGTTGCTTCCTACATTGTATATTATATTTTGCATCATGTACCTATTGCACGAAATTTGTCCCCCCTCCCCCCAATTTTAGAAACCTGTAAATATCACTCCTGTATACCCTTTACATGCACAATAATATACACAAGAGCATCAGAAAAATACAGTAACAAACCCTGTAATGCTGATTACTTTATTCTGACTCCAATATGTATGTGGCACACATACATAGCAAATGATATGTATCGGACTTTCATGTAGTCATCACTGGCACTGAAGCATGTCCCAGCATGGCACCAAGGCTCATAATGAAGTCTAGACAAAACTGGTGTCATAGCCAGAAGGTGAAAGTTTGCTTTGAGCTGGCATATGTTGCAAACACTTGACAGCCAGATGCTTCTTAGGGGGTCCAAGAGGGGTTGAAATCACTAGGCATGAGGTCAGGAATGTAGCGTGGGTGGCTCATAACCTCCCAGCCATAGCACCATACCCAGTCACAAGTCCAGTTGGCAGTATGGGGCCTGGCATTATCTACAAAAAAATTATACCTTGGGACAGCAACCTATGCCTCATGTGACTAATGGCCTCTTGTAATATCTCAAACAAACTGTCTTAAGGCCAAGTAATGCCCAACAGCTGCTGGGTCACTGCAGTCAATAAAAGCCACAAGAAGCATACTTTCATGGTCTCAAAAATATATGCCATGTTACTTCTTACTGAAGTAAATCATTTCGATTTTTTGGCTGGTGCTGATAATGGATGCTGTTACGATTTCACTGTTGCATGATTAACCCACATGCCATCCCTCAGTAACAACGCACTGCAGAAAATGCTCTCCTTTATTACTGTAATGTTTCAAAAGCATAAGAAAGTTCCATAGGACAAGGTGTGTGACCATTCCTTGGCATCCAGCATGAACACACTTTTGTCATACATTTGGGTGTGGACAAGGCTGTTCGTACTAGCCAGTTAAATGTTTGGCCTTCAGATGATGCCAGTCAGCACAATGTAGCCGTTTTCTCTGATACAGGCATCTGCACAACATGCACTGTCATCCACAGTGGACATGCATGCAGGTCATGGTCACTGCTTGTCATCAGCATGTGTCCTCCCATTACTGAAAACACTAAACCATACCCACTCTCATTTCTGAAACTTTACACATGCTTCATTCAACTCTAACACCTGGCAATAATTCCTACTGGTACAAAAACCTTCACACTCAAAAACCAAATAACACAGCATACTTTGACATTTGGTTGCATTTCCAGTAGTCCTTCCCAGTTTACACTAATTGTGCAGTGATATATGACATACTTAGAGTACCCTCTTGAGGCTGTAAAATTACAATCTTAAAGTGCCCATTATAGGGACATATCGTGAGATGATCTGTTACCGAAGTTTTCGAAACTCTGTTGTATACAGTAAAACCTAAATCACAGTTTTCAAAGATATTCCACACTGTTTTACCTGTATCAGATCCTGCAGTAGCTCCAGTCTGCACACTTCGTTGAGCTGAAGCTGCATCTTGGTTACTGTGGTTATCATCTGAGTCTGATTCCGTTTCTGCCAGAAGGTCCAGCTCATTATCTGATTCCCCATCTCCCTGGGCATCATCTCCTTGTCTGCCTACACCTCCTACCAGGTCTCCAACTTCTGCCTCCATTGCTTCCCCACTTCCCACACCTACACCACCGCTTCTCTCTGCACTGTCCTCCTGCTCACTGCCTTCACCATCTCCATCCTCAGCAGCCAAACCTTCACACATTCACCATATCACATCAAAAATAACAGTTAGTACACATATTAACAGAAGCTGGAACCTATAAAATGAACCACCAATGTTGACTGTATGTTTGCAATGATATAATGCAGGTGTATGGATGACTTCAGGCTTCCACCGCCATGTAAATTAAATCTCTGATATTTTGGGACTTTACACAGTAAAGAATGGTAGTTCATACCAAAGTAAAAGGTAAACCAGTCCCATTGCAGGCCTGGAGTGGCACAGAGGGTTCCCAGATTACATGACAATGGCACATGATGGTGGTAAGTTTGTCAGCCCTATGCACAGACCGTCTTTACCCCAGGAAATGCACCTGGTACTCATTTCTGTTAGAGGGTGAGTCGACCCCAGGGCCACAGTGCGATCAGAAGGATTATGTCAATGAAAAATTCCAATGACACCATCCGGAATCGAACCAGCGACCTTCTGATTTGTAGCACAGCACCTTAACCACTGTGCCACCACAGTCCCCCAGTTTATACCAAAGTTTTGCGACAAAACATCAATTCCATTTTCAAGGGTCAAAAGTGACTGATAGGCCATCTGGAAACGTTGGTATGAAACTAACTTTCTACTTACTTACTTACTCCATGAAGCAGAGTCCTGCTTGAGCAGCTAACCAGTTCTCAGCTTGTCAAGAAATTCCCTGTGTTTTATAGAACCTGAAGGTTCATTACTGCATTTACAAGTGGCTGCCACCTGTCCCTATCCTCAGCCAAATTAATCCAGCCCATGCCACCCCATCCCACTTCCTAAGGCTCCATCTTAGTACTATCTTTCCATCTATGCCTGGGTCTTCCAAGTGGTCTCTTTCCCCCAGGTTTCCCCACCAAAACCCTGTATGCACCTCTCCTCTCCTCCATATGTATCACATGCTCTGCCCATCTAATTCTTCTTGATGTGATCACCTGAATATTTGGTGAGGAGTGGAGATCATTAAGCACCTCATTATGTAGTTTTCTCAAAATCCCCATTACCTTATCCCTCCCATGCCCAAATACCCTCCTCAGCGCCCTATTGTTGAACAACCTTAGATAATGTTCCTTCCTCAGCGTATGTGACCAAGATTCACACCCATAAATAAAAACAGGCAAGATTATAGTTCTGTATGTCTTATTCTATTTATTTTTCGATAGCAAACTGGAAGAGAAAGGATTCTGCACCAAATGATAGCACACATTCCCTGTTTTCAATCTACTCTTAATTTCTTCCTGAACAGAATTTTGATTCATTAAAGCTGTGTCCAAATATTTGAAATGTTAACCTTTCAGAGGAACAATTATGCATCTTTAAATTGTGACTTTGCCCTGCATTCTGATCTCGAGACATGACCATGTACTTAGTATTACTTCTGGTCCAGTCTCCTTAGGAGCAACTAATAAAGATTCTGTTTTTCTTTATAGTATGTATGCTTCTGCCCAACATATTAACATCATCAACACAAACCAGAAGATAATGTGTACCATTTAATTTCAGCCATGCTGGTTTACCTGAACCCTCCTAACGGCATACTCTAAAGCAAAGGTGAAAAACAGTAGTGATAGAGCACCTACTTCTTTCAGACCGTTCTTAATAGCAAACATATCAGACAAAATTTGTCCATCCGGACTTCGATACAAGTTTCATTCAGACACATTTTTATGACCCTTAACTAGTTTCATGGGAATACCACACTCAACGAGAATATTAAACATGACCTCCCTCCTAAATAAATAATATGCTTTCTTGCACTCTCTAAACAGGTGATGTACCGCTTCACTGTATTCCCATTTTTTTTTTAAGAATCTGACAAATGCAGAGTACCTGATCAATAGTTGACCTGTTGCATTGAAATCTACACTTATTAACCCGAGGAATTTCCTCTGCATATGGAGTTAATATTGCCAGCAAGATACTGGAAAAAATTTTGTATGTAGTTGACAAAAGTGATATACCTCGATAATTCCTACAGTCTGTTTTATCACCCATCTCATAAATAGGTACAATGATCAACTGCTTCCACTGCTCAGGCAATTCCTTCTGCTTTAATCAGTTCTGCTGGAATTTGATCAACACCTGGTGATCTGTGTCTTTTTAGCTTTTCAATAACCATCTCAGCTTTACTGGGCTCAGGCAATAGTGGCTCTGCTGTCTGTATTTCAATCTGTCTAACATCATTAACCCCATATACATTCAACAGTTGAGGGAAATGATTCCTCCAACTAGCCAAACTACTGAGGGAGTCTGAAATCAGATCCTCCTTCTCATTCTTCATTACACTAACTCTAGGATGGTAAACTACTGAGGAAGTCTGAAACCAGATCCCCCTTCTCATTCTTTATTACACTAACTCTAGGATGGTAACCCTTTTTAAAGTCAAAGATGCCCCTGCACAAGTCCCTGATATTTTTGTTCTTATTGTTAGATTCAAGTTCACTAATTTTAGTTTTCAGATATTTCTTCTTTTTGTTCCTGAAATGCCTACTGGTTTCATGTCTTACATTGTTTAGATTTACATTGCTTTGACTTGCATCCTGTAACCAATGCATTTTAGCCTGCTTCCTTTTATCTAAAAAACCTAAACATTCTTCATCAAGACATCATTTATGCTGCTTCAATTCATGCAGACCTAGACTCTATTTAGCTGAGGTTTTGATATTCTCTTTAATGTTCTCCCAAGCCCTATTTATATCCTCGCTATCACTTCAGTTCTCCAAAGCTGCTAACCTGTTTGATATCTCAATCTGATACTGTTTCCTAATCTCCAGATCATTTACCTTCCTGAGATTAAATCTTTCCCCATGAAACTTCTGTGCTGCTTGTTTACTTACTGCCAATCTTTCCCTAACATGCAACCACCAGACAGTGAGCAGTATCACAGTCCTCTGAGACTTCATACATCTAGTATACTCGAATGTCATCTCCTGTCTATCAATATGTGATCAGTCTGGTCTTGAGTCTTTGAATCAGGAGAGGTCCAGGTGTTTTTATGATGTTTTGGTGTGGGAACATTGTGCTCTTAAGACCCAGATTTTTTGATGTGCAAAGTTTACTGTTCTAAAACCATTACCATTACCATTCTGATGTAGACTCTCATTTCCAATTGTCGGTTTGAAAATATTCTTTGTTCCCAATTTTGCATTAAAAGCTCCCAACAGTATTTTCTTATGGCACTCAGGAAAATGATAGAAAACCTGCTCTAATTCCACATGAAAACTGTCTTTTGAATCATCACTTTTCTCCTCATTTGGTGCACATGCATTCAAAACAATCACATTACACCAGCAACCTCTCAGAACTATATATGATATCCTATCACTAACAAACTCTAAGTGATGATACTGTTCTGTGGTGTACAAAAAATCTTGTTCCCAACTGATCACTTTTGTTTCTTTTTCCATAGACAAAACATAATCCCCTGCTCTCACCATGCTCCCTTTGTCCGTCCTAACTTCCTGTACAGCCATTAAATCTAACTGACATATTGCTAATTCCCAGGTTTCTGTTTTTAATGAACCTGAGGCCCCTTACATTCCACATACCAAATCTCATGCCCCCCCCCCCCCCCCCCCCCC
>Ga0209755_10006055_pt1 | contig 13529 bp, 4 predicted proteins | sample TergutCo191P1_FD_187301 | JGI IMG/M metagenome (GOLD analysis project Ga0209755, IMG submission 187301) | Cornitermes sp. P1 segment gut microbial communities from Petit-Saut dam, French Guiana - Co191P1 (SPAdes) (version 2) | ecosystem: Host-associated > Arthropoda: Insects > Digestive system >... | reverse complement strand
GCTCTTTACCCCCGAGAAAGACCCGGTACCCATTGTACAGGAGGCTGGGTGGGCCCCAGGGCCGGTCTGGACAGGTGCGGAAAATCTCGCCCCCACCGGGATTCGATCCCCTGACCGTCCAACCCGTAGGCAGTCGCTATACCGATTACGCTACCCGGCCCACCGACAATAACGTACACTCAAAAAATTGTGAATTTAAGTAAATATATTGATAAAGATGCCAAACACGTAAAAATTGTGCATCTTTACGGAAGGTCCACGTTTTTTATCACAAGTGGTCCCCCCCCCCATGCCATTCATGCGTGCTAAATTCACACAAAAGGTTTTGTCCAAACCTTATTACCAATTTTAATCGAAATACTTTAGATAGATTTGCAGACGTAATATTACAGGGAGAGGAATGTCTTTCGAACTATGTATTTATTTTATGTCTACTCCGGTGCTCTCAACATTGCCTGTGTTTTTCGGCGCACAAAGGCCACTCATTCATTTACATCCTTTGTCCCACTCTCCCACTGCATGCTAACATTTCCTGCGTCGTGCTTGTAGTTTCTTTTTAGGAAGGCGGGCCCAGCCACTGCATTATCAGTTTAGGCATTCTTTTATATATCATCCACTGCATATGTCTGTACCAGCATAAACGTTTAATACACACGGCTGGTATTTCAGGCTAAATATGCACCTCGTAATTTAATTAATGAATTTGTGAAATCTAGATATCCGAAAAAATTCTTGCAAAGAATTAATTTTAGTAGCCGACAGTTCACCTATCTCTTAACTGGTGCGTACCACACTCTGTTGCGTAACATTTTACATGTACATGCCATGAAGACATCTGGAGGAATGAAGGTGTATCTCCACTCATTACTAACCTCAGCATTACATGGGGATGGGTGTGGTCTTCTCGCCCCGGTCGCTTTACCCACAAGAAGGTACACAGTTACAAACTGAATATTAGACTGGATGGGTTTCGGAAAGAATCTGGATTTCTGGACAAGAGAAAAATATCTTGCCCTGCAGGGAATGGAACTAGAGTTCTCCGATTGTCTAGCCTAAGGCCTAGTCATAACACCGACTACATTAGTCCAGTCTTCTGCCACAGGTTAAAATTATTTTAATCACAGCTTCAAATGCGTTCATTTCTCGGTTTCCATTCATCATTCTTTTATCCCAACAACCTTGGTCTTAAATTTATTGCTTCCATATTTTGTTTCTGTGATTTATTTCCATATTCTGGTTACCTCTTTTATTAAGTATTGTACATATACGTACACACACACACACACACACACACACACACACACACACATGTGAATAAATGTGTAGTGCATTTCTTTACTTCCTATTTTCCAGTTAGTATTTACTGCCTCTACATCAGTGAAACAATACAAACATTTTACCTTCCTCATATGTAGGGTAAGCCCACTCGGCATAATTTAAAAACGAATTAATGTTCGACTTTTCTATATATTCCTTGACATGTTCTCTTCCAGCGTATTAACGTAAGCCCAAAGCATGTTTTAAATGAAGAATATGATATGTATCGGCCCTCTCGTAAAACGTTATTTTTTTGCTAAATTTTACTTTTCAAATCGATAACTTATAATTATCGCTACTTGAATTAAGGTTAAATTAAGTTTCATTAATTGGAAGTTTCAGATAAGACCAAATGAGAAAGTAGTAGACTTCATCATCCACTTCTACCAGATAATCCTTTTCAATATATGATCCGATGTACGCCTCTTATACACATCTTATGTATTTTGCGAAAATACTGATTACAACTGGTATAAATCTACCTTCATAACAGACTCCATTACAACTAATACATAGGGAGTAAAAGTGAAGATAACAGGTGAAGTTGCCCCTGTCCACGTCATGAAAGCAGATGGGGGAACAGAGGTTCAGATCCACTTATTCTTCTCCTTGACATTGGATGGATATGAGTAGTCAGTTTTACGACCCCGCTACTTTTCCATCCGTAAAGAACTCCAGTACGCAATAAACAGGAGACCGAGTTGGTCCCACAGTCAGGCTGTACGGTTTTGGAAAAGAGAAAAATACCTTGCTGCTGCAGAGATTCGAACCTCAGACTGTCTGCCCACTGTCTACACTGCCTACAGACTGTCTCGCTGTACCGACTGTGACATCCTGGCTCCTAATACCCAGGAAAGTGCCGTCATTAAATGTAACAAGTCAAAACGCATTTCGCCGGTGCTCCAGTACAGATAAAATAGATATTTCCTCGTTTCACAGCAAACCCCACGGCCGGTTGGATCACGACACGCTATATATAAAACTGAACGTAGTTTATCGGATCATGAGCTACGTGACGATTTTGACAGAAAGCGCTAAACTGAAAAGAGTTTCATCAAGTAGGCTGGTAATGGGTAGTCATCAGTGAATTGTTACCATGAGAAGCTCGTATTAATTTAAAAATGTTAAATTTTACTTTTATGTAATTTAAAAATTTCTCGCCGTTTTCTACTCAGTTCACATATTCACTGATATATAGTCATTTCTTCTTTTATTCACGAATTTCCCAGGCCAGTAGTACAAAATACAAAGAAGTTTTTACTTTCATGTATTTTATACTATTGGCCCGAAAACGACGCTCTAAGGTCAACATAAGTTGCCAGATTAAATATATAGCACTTAGTAGTTGTCATGACCGTATTTCATTTCTCTTATCATTATATCTACTACAGCAGGATGGGCAAAGTAAAAACTTGTAATCGCTAGTCAAGCTAGTAGCATATGTTACTATAAAAACACAAACAGAAATACGTAGTTCGTTTTATTTATTTATATTACTGGCCTGAAGACGACCCTCTGATTTCGAAACACATTGCCAGTTAAAAATATAACAATTGATCGTTGTGTTGACGGTAATTTATTATACACTATTAATATATTATAATTTTAATGCAGTTTTAATAATTGTTAATTAAATGTGGAGTGATACCATTTGTATTTAATTCAGCATTTACGTCTGACAAGTTGCATAACGCGCTCTGTGTGTTCTCAAGTGCTGCAGTTCTTTGACGACAGCTGCGGTTCGTGGCTGAAACATGTAGCAACAGCATCAAAACTGTGCACGCTGCAGTTAGTTGGAAATAAATTTGTGTATATTCTCACCGACTTTTCTGCAGTCGCATCTAGTTATCGTAATTAAAACGTGTTTAAATTAACCATACAGTAAATTCCGGACAGGCAATATTTATCTGATACATTTCTTATTCTGAACATTCTGACAAAAGACAATGCTTTATCGCCATTAGTTTCAAGTGCGCTTTGGAATGTGCCTTTAGGGACGTTCAAAAAAAAGCGCGGATTGAAATTCGACATATCAGCTTCTGGTCTATGCTAATTATGTCAATCTATTTGGAAAAACTTCAGCATTATCACCATCTTCATCATCAATTCCAAGTTAGGTTAAACGCTCGTTCCAGTTACATAGGATTCCTCCCAAGGCGACACCCCATTCCCTTTTTCGGCCGCCTGATGTCCGAGCCCTTCAATCTTCCCTGTCAGTATCGTTCCTTCAGTGCTCCGTATTTACGTTTCATTTATCCGCCACCGAGGCAATATTATCTTAGCAGCTGTAGCATCATCCAACAAAACACCTCTCTCTCCTCTCTGTTTCTCCTTCCGACAGGCTTACTTTCCGAGCTGCGCAGTATTTCTCTCCATTCTTTTTCCTCTCTGCTATTTCCTCCCCCACATACAACATCTGTAGCTTATTTAGAATATTTTATTTGCTAATTTCGTCTAGTAGAAAATGACCAGTAATTATTTCCAAGAATTTCATTTCAACCACTTCAGTTCTCCTTCGTTAAGTGTCGACTTCTCGAAACATAACAGAATAGTATGCATTAATTCATAACTTATAACTGTAGTTTAAATGTAGTTGGTAGGCGGAAATACAAAGGCTATAAGTAAACAGGAAATCATTCATCTAACACAACTACGTATTCGCGGGTACCGTTTTGGATATACCGTACGTCAAATCATAAAGGCATATGCACATACACACTACACCTATTAGAGTACATTTGGTCGGCATGCCAGTATTTAGATAACATGCATTGTTTACTTTTGCTTGTTGGCGTCCCGTCAATCTCACACTTCATCACTTAATCGTCAGACAGTTTGCCAGACAAGTGACTGGATACAGGCAAGGCAAGATAGCTGGTGTTCTATTTCCGACGGGAGGGGGAGGATTTTCCCTTCGCCATGTTCAGGCCGGCGTTTTGTGTCAAGAATGCTCTTATCAAATGAATCTGAGCAGGGTTCCTTTTCGTGGGGTAAAGCGGGTGGTGCAAGAATCTGATCATGTATTTCCAACTAGTGTTAAAGTTAAGAATGCTTGCGGTTGTCCTTTCATTCCTCCAAATGTTGACATTACTCGGGTCTTAAAAGAGCACCGGCCCAAATCTGCATTTTTTTATATATTTTCTCATAAACGGCTCATCATGAAAATAGCCTGTATGATATGAGATATATACCTATGTTCTCAAAATGTACAATTTTGTTTTAAACTTATTAGTCGTTAATACGAACAAATATATGCCAAAATAATCTATCTCCAATCACTATTCATTAACTCTGAAACAACAGATCTGTATGTATAGTAACGCAAATAATGTATACAGCTTCGCTAAGGACGTGCTTTGGAAATGCATACTCCGAAGGGTACTTCTTTTGTGATGGAAATGGTGGGTTTTGTAATGACATGCAGAGATATGACAGGCCATGTTTTGACGTCCGTTATTTTTCGAGAACATGTTTTGTAACTGTGTGATATGCATAGCGGTCATGTTGTCTAGAGCAGGACTACGCCATGTCCGGTAGAGTTAATGTTTAAGCCACTGCAGGGGACTAATGAAGCTTGGAGCTGACACTCCCCATCGCATGTACCAAACGCAGAGTAAAACCATACAATTTTTTAATTCCCTGACGCAAGGATAACGCTCGTTTTAGAGACCATCTGTATGCTTTCTTAGCATGGGCCACAAAACATGACAACTTGTTACTGTGCTGTATATTTCAAGAGCGCGGAATATTGGAATATTTTAAAGGTAGCATATAATTTGTATCTAAAAAAAGCACGAATAACAACTTTAAATATTCAAATGTGGTGCAGCACATTGGATACATTGGTCTTCCCTAAACAACGTGAAAAGTACCTACCTCCGGCATTACTTACTGGGTTACTGGGGGGAGATTGTGGCTTTTGGCTTTGGAGTTTCTTCCGTCTGACCGCGCACTTTATCTAAAAATGCTGAAAGACTTTCCGTTAGATCTGACATCAGATAATGCGCTAACATTAATTTGAACTCTATTATGATCATTACTGCTCTAACGTTAACTCTATTTTACAAGAAATTAGAAATGCGTTTTTTATTGTGCCGTATGACGCGACTTTGAAAATACCTCAAGTTTTTACACTGTCAAATACGATCTTTCTGTGCTCAGTCACAGTCCGAAAACAAGGCTTAGGAACAAAACGGAAAACATACAAAATAACTCGAAATCAAATGAAAAGGGATTGTACTCATAAAAGCCAAAAATTCAAATTTTGACGTCATTCTGTCACTCGTGACTGGCCACTCTTTTAGTTACAGGTGCGTATGACAGGTTGCCTGTTGTTATAAAACATTCGAGACGTTACTGTGCTTTAGTCGGCGCTGGATCATCGACCTTTTCCGACAGCAAATTTTCTCTAGGTAGTAGCACCGCTTGCACTAACAAGCTCGTTTCGATCGTGCGTGCATATTCACTGAAACTGTGATTTCACCATGTCCGTCAGCGGTGACAATGCATATGACTGGGTCTATTAAATTCTTATCAAAGGAAACTGTACCTACATACGGGAATGTCAAATTTTCCGGTAGAAAAAATAAACAAAAAGGCAAAATTTCCAACTTTATGACACACTTTTTCAGTTGAAGTACGTGTATTTATTTGTAACTTTGAAGGACTAACAACAATTCAGGACCTTGTGTCTCTTCCCGAGATTTATTTTCTTTTCTTTAAGTTCAATCAGGAATTTGTTGTTGCAATTCCAGAAGATCCATTTATTATCATGAAACATACATCACTGGATGTTGTAGCAGGGTGGAGAAATGCACAAAGAAAAGAATTTAAGTTTTGTATCCGTGGTGTATGTATCGACGCTGCAAGAAACTCAGACCACGTATCGTCCAGCACAATTGGAAGAGTCACGCAACTATAATAATGTATCTCCCTGTAAAGTGAAAATATTAAAGAATAAAAACCAACAAGCGCTAAATTCTAAACGCATGCTCACGAATTATATTCCATTCCTGTAATTACCTGTCAATGCAAACTATCAGGAACAAAGAGCCTATTTCTGTGACTACAGCTTCGCACCTTGACGTTATTTATATATTAATTATCTTCTAAGTGACTTCATAGTAAAACAATTGTGTCAAATTTCACCAGGCTGTTGCAAGTTTCAATTCAAGGGATCCGAACTTCACCCAGGGCAATCAATATTTCTAACTTCAACCAGTTTCCAGTTTCGCGCTTAGGCCTACAGTATCTGCCGCCTCGACACATCTTTATCGCGTAAGGCGGCAATATCTATTAGGCTACATAAATGGTCGGTGTTTATTTCCAGGCGAGGACTTTTCTCCTTACCACGATGTCCACATTTACTATGGGATCAAATCTGTTTCCAACTTAATAGGCACAGCAAAACTTTTACATTTTTGTGATGTGTTTAGTTGTCTCCGTTTATTTCAAAATTAGTTTCTTATTGGTTCAGAAAAACAGACCACTTCATCTTTTACTGCTTGTTAATTTCGCACTGATGATATTGAAAACTGCGTAATGAGAAGATTCACAAACTACACTCATCATAAAATATTATTCTTCTGAACGAATGGCGGTCTAGTGCAAAGAGAGAGAAATAAAAAGCAAAAACAAAATTTAGTTGAAAGCCTGAAGGAAGCAGACACCAAAGAGATGAAGAAATAAATTATACAAAAGTATTAAAATTGGCCACGATGATATAGGTTTTGAGGATGTGAAATGAATTTTCTGGTTAAGGACTGGGTCAAATAATGGAATGTTTAGAATACGAAAATAAGCTTTTGGTTTATAAGGAAGGTGGGGACATTCTTGACTATGTGATCGACTTGCGGCTACTCAAAAGGACTGTGATGTACGAGCAGCAGCTGTTGAGTCACGCATGTCAGAATGATTATGAATCAATTCTCTGAAGGGTCGCATAAATCGTATTTTTTTATTTCAAATTACCGTCATGCTGTGTGCTGAGAACAAAAGTAACAATCATACCAAAAAAAAAGTGTTTTCTTTCACGTTCTCACAGCAGTGCTGTTGAACATTCATGTCTTACGGATACACCACTTGACCCAATAACTTCATCTTCCAAGAACAAGACGTCTGATGACCATACAGCATAATGCACTCCTACTAGACCCCTGAAGCTGCACACTCCGACGTAGGAAGAAAGAGACCTTCTCGTTCAGTGCAACTCGCCATTATATGAGAACACAGTGAACACGCGAGTACTACTTGTCAATGGGCATAACGACAGTGGTCTACAGCATTATCAACATTTGACAGTTGAATTTGAAGCAAAACACTTTCTTTCATGGTATTAACTCAGTTGATCCGAAAATCAGATATTATTAAGAAGTACAAATTTTTGTTAGTTGAATAAAGATAGGCGAACTTGATGTCACTTGCGTTATTATTTCACTACTTACTGCTCAACATGTTTCGAATGTTGGTACATCCATGTTCAGGAGCTTACGACTTATTGTGGATTTACTTCATGTGTTGTATTGCTCTGGTTCGATGTGTGTTGGTGTTACGGTGTGGTTCGGCTGGGGCGGTGTGGTATCCGGATGCAGGTTGAAGCACTAGTGTTTCAGCCTGCATAAGGAAATAAATCCACAATAAGCCGCAAGCTCCTGAAGATGGATGTACCAACATTCGAAACATGTTGAGCAGTAAATAGTGAAATAATAAAGCAGTGACATCAAGTTGGTCTATCTTTATTCAACTATCAAGATGATGCACGGTCCAATAAACATAAGAATTTGTTAGTTCTTCCCAAAATATACAGATAGACAGTACCATTGTAAGGTCATGTATGTGTGGGTAATGTTGATTCGATAAAAGGTTCCGATTGACCTTACGAAGCAAATAGTTTCTAAAGTAATGTAGACCGAAGGTTATCATTTACACAAGAAACAGATGTTCACCGAAATCCTTGAACATTTGAAGCCGGTCCGCACATTTTCACCCGCCGATTCAAGATCGGTTTTAATGCTATACTTCCATAAACGCCTAAGTTCCCAGTTGGTCATCTCTTCCTGCTTTCCAGTTCAGAATTCTGTGCACATTTCTTATCTCTCCCGTGTTTGTAATGAGTGCCTTGTATCTCGTCCTCGTTAATAAGTTCCCACACTTTTCGAAGAAAATCTACAGTACAATTTGTACGACGAATTCATTTTCGATCCGTAATGGTTTAATACACACTTCTACTGCGCATGAATCTCAGATCTAATATATTGCTGTCTTCTGAGGTTTTGAAAATCATCAAATAAATATATCATCCTGAAAACTAAGCATGTGGTCATACAATAAAAAAAACCACAAAAGAGAAATCTAAAAATGCCTATATTTAATTGCTACGCAAAAATTACCACGACTTGTAAAATTTGTGAGATCTCAGAAATTCAAAATAAATACACATTTTATTTTGAGTTTAAAATATCATTTATTTAACGCCAGAAGAAGGTCACCAAGGCCGAAACAAGTAGCATGTGTTGACGGGATTAATAAAATTTGTTGTGGTTGACGGCAATACGTATGTCAAATGTTATCATATTAACAAACATTCCTTTTCTATTGTTATTTTCAGAGCGATTGGATCATGATCTAGTCAACTCAAGAATGTCGTTACTGGAAGCCATGTCCGTAGGAAAGGTAAAGAGTAGAGAAGAGAAAAAGACTGCAGGCGAGAAGGAAGCTGTTCATGTGTTCAGTAACACGAACAAGGAAAAGATGCAGCACCGAAAGTATCAGCAGGCGGAAAAGAAAAAGAAAAAGAAGAAACAAAAGCAGAAAGAAAATCTCAAGGCAACAGAAGAAAAGGAGGCCCCTACGTTCAGAGTAAAGAGTAAAGAGGAAATTAGGAGAGAAGAGTTAGAGAAGGCGGGCGTTCTCACCCCTGCCAATCCAGTGTTCAAGGACAATGAAAAAGGGAAGATGTCAAAGGTTTCTAAAGAAATATCTCACTCAAAAATAACGGACAATTCACTGCCTTCTTGGAATTCTGCAAATATTCGAGACATAAACCAAAATAATTACATGAAATTTGACAAAGAAACAAAAGAAATAGGTAAAGAATGGTCAATTGTGCAGGCTCAGAAAGCAAATAATGATCATGTGTCAAGTATCGATTCAGCCATCGCTTACTTATCGGAGCCTAAACAGGCTCGTACTCGTCTAGATAACAAAAAGTTGCCTACTCCCACAAAATCGAGTCACGTTCACGAGCAGTACAACAGATCACAATCTCTAAAAGATATAAACACAGGTATAAATCGCAAACACACTTGGTTAAACCCTTCAGTAGACTGGCTTCATAACAGAAATAAATTGTACGGCTCGGTCAGCAAATCAAAGCCAGATCAGAACGTGGTCAGTTCGCAGATAAAATCAGACGACTGGATCAAAACTCCGTCAGGTTTAGGAAATATATATGGACAGACAGACAGGAAGAAGGTCGCTGGCACACCTAGTTTCAGTGAATCCCTTGGTAAGATTAAATCTGAAAACAGAATGCATGCTTTCGGAAATTCGCGTGATAATGACGTACCCGAGAATAAAGCAAATAGCTGGAAGGAACTGCAAACTGGAATTAATAGGTGGCCTGCTCTGCGTCCAAAAGAAGAAAGAAGATATTATGGCGATGATCCAGTGTACAACAGTCCCAATAAAGGCTGGCCCAGATTTTCGATAGAATCTCTTAAACATGGCAACCTCGCTGGGAATGTCAAAACGTGGCCCGAACTGCCAATAGACCAAAGTATGGATTCAAACAAAGAAGGTTACGTTTTTGACGAAACCTCAGACAACTGGCCAAACTTCCACCTTGGCACACAAATCTCAATGCAGAGTCCGTACGCGCACAATTGGCCTAAATACTCTGACGACAACACAAGCCAGAACAGTATAACAAGTGGTAAGATTAGCGCTTGGTCAAAGCCATCCCTAGATCCGTTTAGGTCCAAACAAACAGAGGTGAAAACGAATACTTGGTCACATATCACGCATCCTCACCAGAGGCCCGTATCACCTATAGACGCAACTTCGGCACATCACACAAAAGAGGCGTCTAGCAGCAAACAGTGGCCACACTTTGCGTACCACAGGGTAACCTCCAGCCCACAGATTCTTGCGCAGCAGCAAAAGGAAGCGCAGCAGCGCGCGCGCCACAGGAACGCGTACATTGCCGTGTCCGTCATAGCGCCACCAGGGAAGAGCAAGGGACTCAACAAATCTCAGAACAAAACAAACAGCTCGCTGCTGCAAACCCCACAAAAGTCATGGATGAAGGTTAATGAGCCTCCAACCAAAACTCCTGCGACACCCCTCCCCGACAAGATGGACCAGCTGTTGGCGATGCGTTCCGAGAAACAGAAATTATCGGGCGGCGAGGATTTACTAGAAGAACAGTTGGTAGACATGGCAGTGGCGGGGCAACAGCAGCGCTCTGCCATACCTTGGAGCCACGCCAGGCACCATGATAAGTTTCAGGTATTCATAGTCTTCAGAAATAGGTGTAGCATGTCAGTTCAAGCAGAACTGTTGCACGTCGAGTAAAGCCAAACGTGATTCGATGGGTCACGTCCACCTCTTGTCACACATCTTGTAGTAGCTACTTACCGTCTAAGACACATAAATCGGTAACCCTTTGACCGTCGAACTGCACACGAATATTTCTGCACCTTCGTGTCTGGAGTACCTACCACAACACGCAACCTACAAAAGGCTGTTCATTTCAAAGCGATATTTCGTTTCCAAATCCCCCAACCCCATTTCTTTTCCTCCTTCGCTTTCGTAACCCGCTAAATTACTTGAGACGCTCTTTTGCAATGTACATTCACATGTGGTAAGGTTTGATATTACATACACACTTAAATCTGACATTAACCTACACACCCAGGAAACGTGTCCTGCGTTCTGTGTTGCATTTGTTTCACAGCAGATATGAGGATTACCTCGCCCAATCTAGGATTTAAGCTTAGAAAGGATTTAACGTGCCCTAATACTAAGAATGGCGTTACAAATGACGCTTCCTCTTCCACAGACTACAAATTACATCCTTTGTTTTGGAGCTTCAGTACCTCGTCCTATGGGGATTATGGCCTTTGACAAGGATCAATCATGAGATAATGCACCTCTTAAACACTTAGTGTAAATTCTTGTATACGACATCAGAACATCACAAGGCTTGTGGCATGAAAAGCACGAGAATTGTTCATATTTTTAGCTAAAACGTGACGGTAAGAAAGTATATGGCATAATTTCTGTAATTTCCAGAATGTACTTTATGTAATTTTACATTTTTATCTAACACTACTAAAGTCATCATTTCAGAGATTATATGATGGTGCAGTCATGTAGCACGTTGGGGAGGAAAACAATTTCATGCACAATCTTACTCCAAAAATGGGTAACTTTCTTGACTGATTAGTATCATCTGCTCCAGGGCGAGAGAAGAAATACTGCACATAATTTATATTAATATATCTCCTATATGTGTAAAAGATTTTGCCCCTTTTATTAAAAAAAAAGTATGGACCGGTGAATCGCAAGCTACAGGTTAAATATTCTAATACTTTGCTTTCGGAAAAGAAACAACACGACCCAAGGCAAACAGCCATAAAAAACGATACAAACTTAGAAACACAGATTTCTCCGAGCGTATCGAATGTAAACGCGCTGTACCGGAAAGTAACTTGAAAATCACTTAGCACCCAACGAAGGAGAAAAAGAGGCAAAGGAACACTCGGCAAAAGTTGGAGTTCCAGATACTTCTAAAGGTAAAATTGGTCAGAAATCTTTTTTTGAAAATATAAAGTTTTGAGAAATAACTCCGATACAAACTTACGTTTCAACCCTTCACTGGATATGATGATTGTTGTAAAAATTATCAACTAGTAGCAATATAATTTGTGGACCGGGTAGCTCAGTCGGTATAGCGACTGACCACGGGCCGGACGGTCCGGGATCGAGTCCCGGTGGGGACGAGATTTTCCGCCCGTCCAGACCGGTCCGTGGGCCCACCCAGCCTCCTGTAAAATGTGTACCGGTTCTTTACCGGGGGTAAAGTGCGGCCGGGGCGTGCTGCTGACCACTCACCCCCTTCTAGTGCCGCGGTCATGGGGAGGGTAGAGCTATACCTCTACCCACCCTCTGGGCCACACCAGGCCTGTGAAGGGATCACTTTACCTTTAACTTTTTAGTAATATACTTTGGTGATGTGTTTCTTTGCATAATTACCATTGCGTAGGCTCATGACTGCGCTTTTCAGATAGAGGAAACTTCATTGCTTAGCACGATTATCATGTTTTAGTACTTAACGTACAAAAGTCGTCTTACACAACTTGTAAATATATCTATTCTGACCCCGCGTAAAACTCAATGCATCTGGCTCCAAGTATCCGGTAGTTATAGCCACAAAATCTAAATCTAGGTACAGAATTCGCGCGGTTGCCATTCTTTCTGAATTATATACAATTCGCCTGACAGAAGTTCACATTTTTGCCACATAAAATTTGCTGAACTTGTGGTAAGGACCTTGTGAGTATAGCACAAAATCAATTTTTTTTATAGAAACCATCCCGTTGTGTTGTACAACGATAAAGTAATTTATTCAGTCAAAACACAACATATATTAGTAATTAACAATATAAACCTGGCGACATGTTTCGGTTCACTGAACCATCTTCAGGCCAATTCCGAAAACAAAGTACATTCAGCGAGTGCTCACACTGTGGGATCCCACTCTGTTTACAGGTCATTTTGACGTTGAAAATCACGTTAAATTCTGTTAACGGATGTATTATTTGAAATGTATATAAACACTCCTATCAGTATATCTTTATTATTATTATCTTTATCTTGATCTTTATTAAAATATATATATATAAATATGCTTTTTAAATAAACACTAAAGTTCTTGTCAGATGGGGTTGTTGGTATACGATTGAAGCCAATATTGTCAGTTATTGGTCGTGTTCTAAATTCTGGAGAACTGTTAGCAAGTATATTCTTGCCTTCTTGTACAAGGCTAAGTTCCAAGTTGTGTATCACACGCTGACATTGTTGTTTTGACGACCGTCATTTCAAGTTTTTTTATCTTGCTGTCCTATGGAAGGCTGAGTTTTAGGTTGTGTATCACACGCCTTACAGCTCTTATCAGTACTGTTTTGAGTATTTTGGATACAGTTAATACG